>WBZR01002074.1_pt1 | contig 22116 bp, 13 predicted proteins | sample 5204231 | NCBI WGS metagenome assembly WBZR01 (sample SAMN12412403, study PRJNA552823) | activated sludge metagenome | isolation source: activated sludge from anammox sidestream of wastewater treatment plant... | place: USA: Virginia | collected 2017-08 | reverse complement strand
TGTTTATTTCTCAAAAACTTCTTCGATGAGTTTTGCGAGGCGGCCATCTTTTTTAAGCTTCTCGAAGTATCCGCTGTCTTCCACTGTTCTCATATCATCAAATCCATCACTCTTCATTGCCTTTCTCAGCAGTTCGAGTGCCTTGTTGTCCTGTCCTTTTTTAGCTTCGATACATGCACTGTACAGATAGTATCTCCAGTCGTCCGGATAAATGGCTTTTATCAGTTTGAGCTGCTCCTTCACCTTTCCGAGTTTGTTTTGAGCCAAGTACACCTGGCATAACCGACCTTTCACCGGTACGTATTCATTGCGTAGGTTTACACCTTTGAGGAATATTCGTTCTGCATTATCATAGTCTTTATGCTTGAAATATAACCAGCCGTAGTTCATGTACACGACCATAAGAGTAGAGTCCATTTTGATTGACTTTTCGTAATTGACAATAGCCAGTGAGTCCTCTCCTGTCATGGTATAGCATGCTGCAAGATTTACATAAGTAAGTACATCTGAAGAATCGAGGCGTTCTGCATCACGGTATTTTTGAATGGCCTTTGCATACTGTTTTTGGTAAAAATAAATGTTGGCAAGTGCCTTTATCAGGTAAGTATTAGTAGAATCAATGGCCCATCCTTCTAATACAGTACTCTTGGCTTGTTCAAAATCCTTAAAGTACCGAACGAGGTTATCTGCATGCTGGGCATAAGCCATTACCCAAGTAGTAGCTACTTCTGTGAGTTTTTTAAAATAAATATCACAAGAGTCACGATCGTGAAGTTTACCGGCGTAATACTTGCTTATGAAGTATAATGTAAGTGGGTTTTTGTCATTGTATTCCAGTGATTTTTTGTACAAGTTTAGATTTTTACGAATACGTACGGAATCAAATATGCCAAAGCCTTCATATTGCATAGCAAATGCTTCGAAAAGATACTGATTTGATTTCAGGTTCTTATAGAAATAATGGCTTTCGCCAAGAAGGGCAGTCGCTCTGTCAAGGAATTTTGGCAAAACCTTGTAATCTTCATAGCCGGATTTGTAGGATTTTGACAACTCAGCCACCTTCACCTCGATAAAATTGTTGATGATACGCTGTGCCTTCTCCTGAAGTGCTACAGCATAATTACGAGTTACTTCGTTTTTGAAATCATCACTTACAGCCAATGCAAGCAGCTTGGCATAATAATATTCGGCACAGTCTTGAGCCGGTTCGAAAAACCGTTGTTCTTTCAAGCAAGTCTGAAAATGCTGCAAATCGGGTAATGCAATAGTATCTGCACCTATGGCTGAATGTTCATAGATAGACCTTGCCCTAATACTCGCAAAGGATTGTATCTGTTGCTCATTAAGCAGAGAATCTCTTACAAATGGATTAACTTTTACCAATATATCCATTTTGCTGCCACTATGCTTGATGATGGGCTCTTGCATAATGGGGGCTGTTGTGGTCATGATGTGATCTTCAAGGTATCGTTCGAGTTCTGCGATGTTTACTTTATCATTTCTGTTGGCATCTGCCATCCCCATCAAACCATTCGTAAGAAAATAACTGAATACACCTCTGCCACCGCCGAGTGTTGGGTCTTCTCTTGAATTTTGGTTTGCCTTGCAGGAAAGTATTTTTACAACATTAGGGTCCGGCACATAAAAAATCATGTTTTCGGCTGCTCTCTGACGGCCGTTGACCACATCGCCTGCAAGTTTGCCTGCATGACAAGCATCGAGTACTACTACCACCTTTGTGTTTTTCATAGATAGTGTAGTCACCATTTCCTGAAGGTAGTTAAGAGGCATAGCGCCACCACTAGCAAACAGTCGTTCGGGCGAATCGTAACAAAGCAGGTATCCTGGTTCACTGGCACTTTTACATTCGACATCTCCATGGCCTGCGAAATAGATATACGCCTTATCACCATCACGGCATTTCGAATTCAGCCAGTCAAAAGCATTTACTACAGATGAAAATGTTGCGTCTTTGTCAAGCAGTACTCTAAGATTATTAGTATCCCTGATTTCACCACTCTTAGATTCTAACCAACCGGCAAAAGCACTTCCGTCATTGTGGGCAAAGTCAAGCTTTCGATAGCGTGAATAGTCTGAGATAGCAATTACTATCCCATAAGTCTTTCCTTGCCTTACCTCTTGGTTCTTTGAAAGCTCCGGTGTAAGACCTCTATTCTGGGCATACTGCAATTGGCATAGAAATACCAGCCCGATCACCATCAATATGTGTCGTAGATTCTTCAGTTTCGTAAAATTTTATTTTCTAAAAAAAAACTAAAAGTATTTCTTGTTGACGTATCTTCTATATCTCTTAAAACGTTCCAACGTCGAAATTTAATCAGGATCCAAAGCGCATTTTCATCAATTGTTCGTATTCCTTCATATCACGCAGATTGGCCAGGTCTTTGTCTTCTGCCATCAGTTTCCGGTTTTTGAATCCGTTTTCTACTGCTTTATCCAATAATATCAATGCACGGTTTGTGTCACCTTCACGCGAATACAGCCGGGCAAGCTCAAATGGTGCATTCATGTCTGACGGATAAAGGTTTAATACCTTGGTCATTGAAAACTCTGCAAAATTCCGCAAAGACGGAATACACAGGTATAGCATACCAAGTTCGTACCATGCATCACGGTCATCCACATCCAGATTAACCATTTTTATGAATTGCTCTTCTGCCTTTTGGTAGTTCTGTTGCTTGTTGTAATAAGTCCCGAGTTTAAACAAAAGAGAACGGTTGTCAGGATTGTTGAGCAAGGCTACATTTAATACTTCTATAGCCTGTTCTAGCTGATTATCAAGTGAAAATACAATGGCCAAACCATAAGCAGCCTGCCAATCGGTTGTTGCAAATCTAGTAAATACATCCTTTGCCGCAGCACGGTTGCCATTGCTCAGGTTATCAAAGGCATTTTGTATATCATAGTTTGGCACCTCAGGTAAGTTGTAAAACAATTCATTCAATCTTTCCTTAGATGGTGCCCTATAGGTAAGCTCAGAAATATTTTCTCCATTGATTTTTTGCGTCAATGGTTTTGCAGGTTTGTTCTGAGCCATTATGCAAAAAGGAATGGTCAATATTATAAACAAAAAAAGAAACTTCAACTTCATAAATAATCTCCTGACTAAGTTACTTCAAATTGATTCTACACATTAATACAAATATAAACTACTATCTTAACAAATTTCCAAAAATTTTGCAAATAATTTTTACAGATGCTTATTTTACTATGATCGTAAATAAGCCTGTAATATTAAATTGGTATATCTGCCTAGTCATTACATTTAATAAAACGCTAATTTATTAAGCATATAAAGCTATTTTTGACCATTAAATAACTCATCTGGACATTACCAGTAACACAAATAAATATTATGGAAATTAAAAATTACAAAATTGAAGAAAAGTTAATAAGCGCTACCATGGCCAATATTTACGGACTTTTGATGATGATACCGGTCTGCATAGTATTTGTCACTCCCTTCTACCTAATATGGCCTGACAGGTTAAGACAAGCAAATTTCGAAGAATTGTTTGCCCGTACTTTTGGTCAGCCTACAGGAGTAACTTCCTTTTTTGTCATCATATTGATATTTTTAGTTAGCGTTGTATTACACGAACTAATTCATGGTATCACCTGGTCTTTATTTACAAAAAACGGATTTAGCTCAATCAGATTTGGAATCAATTGGAAAATGCTGATGCCTTATTGCCACTGTAAAGAACCATTATTGCTCAGACATTATATCACCGGCGCAATCATGCCATTTATTTTGCTTGGGCTAGTACCAACAATATGTGCAATTTTTACAGGGAGTTTTTTATTACTTGTAACCGGATTGATTATGACCATCTCAGCTATCGGAGATTTCATGATTATTGCATTGATACGGAAGTATCCGGGCGATACACTTGTACTTGACCATCCAAATGAGGCCGGTTGCTATATTTATCTGAGAGAAAACGGATAAAACTGAACACTTCCGTTGTTGGGTTTTACTTAGTTAGCAGTTTTTCTACTCTTCCACCATGCCAGTACTACAGGAATGAGGGAAACAAAAATGATACCCAAGACGACAACCGAAAAGTTATTCTTTACGAATTCATTATTAGCAAAAAGGTAACCAACCCAACAGAAAATATTGACCCACAGAAGATTGCCCACAATGCAATAAGTAAGGAAGCGAGGATACTCCATCCTGCCAGCCCCTGCTACAAATGGTGCAAATGTCCGTAGAATGGGTGCAAACCTGGCCATTATGAGTGCCTTGCCACCATGCTTTTCATAAAATTTTTCGGTGCGCGTGATGTAATCCTTCTTGATGAATCTACCGTTGCCTTCTGATACTTTACGACCGATGAATTTACCTACTACGTAATTGATATTATCGCCTAATACAGCAGCAGAAAAAACTCCGATGATCAGTACCCAAATATTGAGTGCTCCGGTCGCACAAAGCGCACCTGCGGCGAACAGCAGCGAATCGCCGGGGAGAAACGGCATGATAACAAGACCTGTTTCGCAAAACACAATCAGAAAGATAATCAGATAAGTCCATTGATGATATTGACTTGCCAATTCAATCAAGTGTTTGTCAATGTGTAATACGAAATCAATGAATTGTTTGATAAGGTCTATCATGCTTCTGGATTTGGAGTTTCTAATTCGCCTTCCCACTTAGCTACTACAGCTGTGGCAAGGCAGTTGCCTATTACATTAACGGAAGTACGTGCCATGTCCATCAGCTCATCGATACCCAATATGATAAATATAGGCTCTACGGGCAGGCCGAAAGAAGTGGCAGTACCAAGCAAGATAACAAGGCTTGCTCTAGGCACACCGGCTACACCTTTGCTTGTAAGCATGAGTGTCAACACGATGGCAAACTGATGAGCAATCGACAATTCTACCTTGGCTGCCTGTGCAACAAAGATAGTAGCCAAGCTGAGATAAAGTGTCGTGCCGTCGAGATTAAAGCTATAACCCATCGGCATTACAAATGATACAATCTTACGCGGCACGCCAAATTTTTCCATTGCCGCCATAGCCTTGGGTAGTGCAGCCTCCGAGCTGGTAGTAGCAAATGCCAGCGTTACAGGCTCAGTGATGAGCTGGAGAAATCTTTTTATATCTATCTTTATCATCAATGCCACCGGTAATAGTACTACGAGCATGAAAACAATTAATGCCACATACAGAGTTGCCAGTAATTTGAATAAGTTAACAAGAATGCCCAGCCCCATGTGCCCCACTGTATAAGCAATGGCTGCACCGACACCAATCGGGGCAAACTTCATGATAATCTTTGTAAAATTGAACATTACTTCAGACAATGATTCAGCAAAATCGAGCATTGGCTTTTTATGTTTGTCATTCAGCTGTGCAAGACCGATACCGAATAAAATACTAAAAATAACGATTTGTAATATCTGACCCTCGGCTACAGATTTAGCAATGTTCTCCGGAAAAACGTGAAGTATTACATCCTCGGTGGTTTGTTGTGCTACTTCCGGTAGTTTTTCTCCATGTTCAGTTGGGGGGAGATTGATACCAACACCGGCTTTTGATACGTTGATAGCTATAAGGCCAATGACCAGTGCAATGGTGGTGACAATTTCAAAATATACAATAGATTTCCAACCCATTCTGCCCACCTGCTTCAGGTTAGAATGCCCGGCAATGCCTACCACGAGTGTACCGAACAACAATGGAGCGATAATGGTTTTAATCAGGCGAAGAAACACCTTACTCAGTATCTTCAGATTGACCGCCAGAGCCGGAAAATCATGACCAATCTCAGCACCGATAAGCATACTCAGCAGTATCCAGGTAGTAAGAGATTCTTTCAAAAACGCATACAGACAAAGCAAGGTAAGAACAGCATAACGTGAAACCATCAAAACTTCATCAGGCAGAGAAAACCAACCCTGCCATACACCAAGGTGCAAGATGCTTACTACCAAAAGTATGCCTAAGGTAAATGGGGCAAATCTGTTCCCAAATTTGTCTTTTAATCTTTGCTTCATAAAAAATTATTTTACCCGATGCAGCCCATCAATTGTTTTTGTCTGTCGTAGTCCGATATTGATCGGTACTGTTTCGACTACTACGTTCGATACTTCTAGGCCGAAATCTTTGTCTGGCGGTAAAGATATAGATTTTATTATTCTGTACACCCGAATGATGAATTGTTCTACCGGAGTTATTCTATCATCAACCGATACTCTTGAGTTAATCAAGTAATATTTGAAGTCGCCCGGCATGTTAAATTGCCGTAGCGAAGGATGTCGTGTGATGTTGTCAACTTCTCCCCGTTCGACCATATCATTCATAATCTGGTTCATGGCCAGGTTAATCTTGTGTTCGACCTTGAAGCCATAGCGTACTGTGACAAAGAAGCATTTTTGAGGTATGATGGTATCTACCGAATAATTTCTTTCAAACGGCTCATTCAGTATTTCCATGTGTACGAACCAGTAAACATCTGCTCTTTTAGGTTTTTTCCTGAAAATCGAATAAATAATATTACTGTCGATCATTTCTTTATTACCGGACATGGACATAAATACCAGGTTGGTAGCTTCCTTGGGTATTGTTTCGTCTCCCATCAAAGCAATGAGTTTTTCTTTGTATTCGTTGACATTTACGAATGCTATATGTTTTGTACGCAATGCCCTTGCACGCAATTGTATATACATGACAAACACAAAAAAAGCAGATATTAAGAAACTGAACCATCCCCCATGGAAAAACTTATCAATATTTGATAAAAAGAAAGCTCCTTCTATGGTATAGAACACTGCCCCAAAGACAATAATATAGAGTAATTTAACCTTGTGGTAATAATAAAAGATTACCATCAGAGTCGTTGTCATAAGCATGTTAATCGTAATGGCCAAGCCGTATGCAGCTTCCATATTAGTCGATTCCCTAAATATCAAAACCACCAGAATACACCCACCCAACAACAACCAATTAATAAAAGGTATGTATATCTGGCCTCGCAGCTGGGTTGGGTAATTTATTTTCAGCAAAGGGATCAACCTGAGCTTCATGGCTTCATTTATCAGTGAAAATGCTCCCGTAATCAATGCCTGAGATGCTATAATGGCTGCCAGAGATGCAATTATTATAGTAAGTGGCAATAATCCGTTTGGTGCTATTTGATAAAACACAGAACGATCTGCAGGCCAGACTTCACCCATATTGTTTTTAAGCAGTTCAGCTCCTTGACCGAAGTAACAAAGTATGAGAGAAATATTTACAAAAATCCAACTTACTCTGATATTCTTCTTTCCACAATGACCAAGGTCTGAATACAAAGCTTCAGCACCTGTCGTACAAAGAAATACTCCGCCCAGTATCAAGAACCCTTTCGGATAATTGGCAAGCAAGTGAATACCGTAGTAAGGATTGATTGCCTTCAGTACTTGCGGATATTCTATCAATGCTAAAAACCCAAAGATGGCCATAGTTAAAAACCATAAGGTCATAACCGGACCGAAAGTTTTGCCTACTACATTGGTACCAAACTGCTGAAAAACAAACAGAACAATCAAAATACCAATAACGATAGGTACGGTCTTGATATTCGGATTTAACAGTATTAAACCTTCCACAGCGGATGAAATAGAAATGGAAGGTGTTAAAAACCCATCTGCCATGAGCGTTGAACAACCAATGATAGCCAGAAAGATTAACCATCCGCGATTCTTCCGCCTTACCATTGCAAACAAAGCAAATATTCCTCCTTCACCATTATTGTCAATGTCGAGAGCAAGCCGCACATACTTGAACGAAGTAATCAAAGCAAGTGTCCAGAAAACAAGCGAGACACCTCCGAGTACAAGGTCGGGAGTGATTACTTTATCTGATACGATTGCTTTTAATGCATAAAGAGGCGATGTTCCGATGTCGCCATATACAATACCGAGCGTAACAAGGATACCTGCAAAACTGACTTTATTGAGACTATTGTGTTGTGGCTTTGACATAAATGTAAATTAATGGCATAAAATATTTTCTACAAACCTGTGAGACATTGCAGAAATTTTTCAAATATACAGAATCGAAAAATGTAAGTAAATGGATATTACTTGAGTTCTTTTGAAAACTTGAAAGCTGGCAGCAAGCATTAATTGCTCGAAACTCATGAATACGGTGGTTCACGCATTCATCTATTTCAACACCATGAGTTGCCCGTTCAAAAAAAACAGTTGACAATTTTTAGCTTTAAATAGTTCATAATCACTTGAATACCTATCTACAGGCAGTCAGGTTGTTTGTTTTGTTATAAAAGAATGGGCAAATTTATATTATACTTCGTGTAAATACAAAATTATTTTTTACCGGCAATGTACCATTACTACAGAAATACCTACTTGTGATTTGAGTATAATTAAAAAAAATTTTGCAGAATAAATGTTTGGTTTCATCGAAATAATCAACAAGTGTTACAGCACCTGCTTAATTTCGCAGTAAGTATAAAAATATGAGGGTAGCCATCTATGAAGGAATTAGGCAAGCTGTAGGCCAGCTGATTGCCAACAAACTCAGAAGTTTTCTGTCACTTCTTGGCATTACCATTGGTATTTTTTGTATCATTTCTGTAAAATCAGCCGTTGACTCGCTTGAGGACAATATAAGAGACAGCTTTCGAAAACTCGGAACAGACGTATTATTCCTTTCTAAAATGCCATGGAATGAAGACCCGGGCGAGAATTACTGGAAATACCTGAGGCGGCCTAACCCAAGCTACAAAGACTATGAGTTTATCAACAAGCATGTAAAGACAGCCGAGATGGTTTCCTTTACTGTATTTGCCGGCTCCAAAACAGCGAAATTTCAAAGTAATTCGGTCGAAAACTGTTTCATCATAGGCTGTACCCAGGAATACCCTTCTATGTTTAATCTCCAATTGTCGGAAGGAAGGCATTTCAATAATCTCGAATACCGCAATGGCATTTATTGCTGTGTCATCGGTGCTACCATTGCAGAAAACCTTTTCCCCGGTATAGACCCAATAGGCCGTACCATCACCTTGGCTGGCTACAAGGCTTATGTAACCGGCGTGGTTAAAAAGTCCGGAAATGATATTATCAATCCGATGAATTTTGATGAAGTCATCATGATTCCTTATACGATGATGAAAAAAATATTCAACACCAAGCCCGAAGGCCCGTTTTCGAATACAAATGTTAACATCAAAGCAAGGAAAGGAGTTGATATAGAAATTCTCAAGGACGATGTGATAGCAGCACTACGAGCTCGGCATCAACTACAACCAAAAGAAGCAAACGATTTTTCGCTGAACGAAATAAGTTTGCTCGATTCTGTTATTAAAGTATTTTTTGGCGTACTTAACATCGCCGGCTTTGTCATTGGCGGATTTTCCATTCTGGTTGGAATGTTTAGCGTTGCCAATATTATGTTTGTGTCTGTTAAAGAACGAACCAACATCATCGGCATTAAAAAAGCACTCGGAGCAAGACAAAATATCATTTTGCTGGAGTTCCTGACAGAGTCTGTTTTGCTGTGCATCCTCGGAGGCATACTTGGGCTAGCAGTTGTACTCATTGCTACCCTTGTTATGTCAAAAGTGCTGGAATTTGATATTTATCTTTCTGCCAACAATATTATTACCGGTATCGGACTATCTGTTGTCATCGGTATTTTGGCCGGATTTATACCGGCTCTACAGGCGGCGAGAATGGACCCCGTAGAAGCCATAAGGAAATAAAAACGACAGTACTTTTACAGGTTTTTCAATATTGTTACCTACAATTTAACAGTCAAAAAATCATATTTAATTTTAACAAATACAAATTGGTTCAATATTTGTATTAAACATTCAGATTGCAGGCAGTATTCAACACGAATACTGCAAATTAATTGTTTTAATCTGAGCCGATGAATACATTTAAACAAACAAAACACTGGGTAATTATAATTTTACTCATAGCATTCAATCATTTTGTATATGCTGAGGGTTCTGTTGATTTTCTAAAATATCCTGGCAAAAGGATGTTTTATAATGCAGAGCAAACACAGCAGCTTAAGGTTTTTGCGAAAAGCGGCGAATTTATCAACTTTGGTGCAAGCCATGTAGGCATTACCGAAGGTTTTATCCAGGTATATACTCCTGACGGCAAACTGTATGCAGTGTATGACAATACAGGCGCGACCGAAGGCTTTGCCATTATCAACAACAACATTGAAGAGTTCAATGGCCCTACGGGTGGTGGTTCGCTTAATGGCAACGGGTACAAACCAGGAATAGTAGCAGTCGAATCAGCGAATGAAGGTGTCTGGACTTTTGTGCTGGGTTTCCCAAAATACTCAAAACTTACTTTCCCCAACCTGAACAATACCGATCCTTGGACCAGAGTAAAGGACCAGCCTACCATCCAGCGATGTATTTTGGCATGGGATATTACCGTATCGAAAATAAAGGCGGCAAATGAAGGGGGCGAAATGCTCAAAGGACGTGTGTATTCAAACGAATATATCTCAATCATCAATCAGAATGGCAACTATTCTTCGCCTAAGTTCTTCATTCTTAGTCCGGCGGGATTTATTTACAGGGTCGATTTTAATGATACTGACCCATGGGGTTTCCCAATCAGTTCTAACAACATCGGACTCACAGATGCTGCACAGAAACCTATTTACAAATCATTGAATCAAACAGACTATACACGGTCTGCTGATCCAACAAGCTGGACCCCTGGCCAGAATTATTTCTATGACCCACAGGCTAAAGATCTGGGTAATTTCATCAACAACAAAGTATTTATCAATCTCCCAAGTGATGACATGCCGGCAAATGCGCTTGTAACAGATGTTTTCAGGAATGAGACCTATGCTACCTGGCTCAACAATTCGCCGCAGATAGCAGGACCAAAAATTGACAATCTATTGTTCAAACCAGGAAATCCGACCGGTAACGGTTGTCCGCCGGGTCTGTATAAGGAAGGTGACGGAGGTGTATTCAGTTTTGACGTAAACCTACCTGGTTCGGTTTCATTGCAACTTGATTTAAACAACGATGGTGATTTTAATGACGCAGAAGACAAGGTTTATTTTCAATCAGTAAAAAAAGGCAACAACAGCCTCTATTGGAACGGCACTTTCGGAAACGGCGCTGTAATACCAGCTCAGAGCAATTACACATTCAATTTCAAATTGACATTCAGAACAGGAGAAATCCACATCATGATGGCAGATATTGAGAATAATCCGGGTGGTGTCAATATTACTCGTATCAATGGCCCTAACAGTCCGGCCAATTCTTTCTATTACGACCATACTGCCATTGGTGGTCCAGTTTCTGGTGGTGGCACACCTTCCAACACACTTCCCACGAGCATTCCTTTTACGTATAGTTCCAATTTCGGAAACGAAAAAATGCTCGACTACTGGTCTTATATCGAAGATACAAAAACAGGTGCTGCTTCTTTTACCATAGATAAAGAATGTAATGACAAATACCCCGACACAGACGGTGATGGCATACCAGACAATATAGATTTGGATGATGATAATGACGGCATCGCTGACTATCTTGAGTTCTGTAATCCGGACAGCAGTTTCGTGTGCCTACCTGGTGGACTTGACCCAAGCGGTGATGCTGACGGTGACTTTATACCAAACTACTTAGATGCTAATGATCCGGCAGTGGCCAATAATTGTCCTGACATTAACGGAGACGGCATCTGCGATAAACTTTCTGAAATATATGACACCGATGGCGATGGAGTTCCAAATCACCTCGACCTTGATTCGGACAATGATGGAATATCAGACCTCATAGAGTCTGGATATGATGTGCCTGATGCCAATGGTGATGGTAGAATTGATTTTAGTACAGGGGCATTTGGCACAAATGGGTTCTATGTTCCTCTTTCTACTGATGCTAATTCTTTAACTGCAAAGGCAAAAACAAAACCTGCAGATACAGACAAAGACGGAAAATACGATGCTTATGATCGTGACAGTGATAATGACGGCATTTTTGACCTTGTAGAAGCGGGCTTTTATCCTAACTACGATGGCAACAATGATGGGGCACTTGATAATGGATCCGGTTTTTCACCACCGGCTGCTAAAGATGGCTTGCTTCCTTTCATCAATCCGGCAATAACCGGGGTTGGCATTCCAATACCTCCTGACACCGATAACGATGGTGTGAGAGACTATCTCGACCGAGACAGTGATAATGATGCCATCAATGATGTAGCAGAAACTTACAACTCTGATCCGGATAACGATGGCGTGCCGGGCGAGGGAACGCCACAGGTAGATGTCTGGGGTGTGCCTGTGTTGGATGCCAACGGAATTGTAATCAAAGCCACGTCTGCCGTGTTGGACAGTGATGGAGACGGAAAACCTAACTTCCTTGATTTGGATTCTGATAAAGACGGCATATCTGATGTAACAGAAAACAAAAGCCCGGATCCGGATTATGATGGCATCGCGGGTGCAAGCCCGGTGACGGTCAATAAATGGGGTCAACCGATGGTCATAGGTGATCCATCAATCGTTCTGTCAACATCAACTCTGTATGACAAAGATAAAGACGGAGTACCAAATTATATTGACCTTGACTCTGACGGTGACATGATAGCCGACGAAATCGAATGTTCCGGTGGCGCACCTTGCGCCGATTCGGACAATGACGGTATAACTGATGTGCTCGATCTCGATTCTGATAATGATGGCATTTACGACATTGCCGAATACGGATACAGTAGTAATGACCTGAATAATGACGGTGTATTTGACGGAAATAATAATCCGTTGCTTACAGGCATAAATGGTTTCCCTAAAACAATTGACCCTGCAGTAACCGGTACAACATATCCGGCACGGCCAGACCATGATGGTGACGGCATACCGGATGTACTTGACCTTGACTCGGACAACGACGGCACAAATGACGTGACCGAAAATCATGGACCAGACCCTGACAAAGACGGTCAATTAGGTCTTGGTCCGGTAGTAGCCAACTCAGACGGCGTGATAGTCGGTGATGCTACAGGTGCTACACTTGTATGTACATCAACATTAAGCGATAAAGATAAAGATGGCGTGGCCAACCTTGCAGACCTTGACAGTGATAACGATGGTATAGCAGATATAGTTGAAAGCAATTATCCTGATATTGATAAAAACGGTACGCTTGACATAGATCCAATCTTTAAGATAAGCAATTTCGGTCAGGTACTTGACATATCAGGAAAAGTAATCAGTGGCACTAATTTGATTGATACTGACGGCGACGGGGTACTCAACCAATACGATTTGGACTCAGACAACGATGGTGCGTATGATATTTCAGAAACAGACAATGATCAGTACGACTCAAACGGAGACGGTATGATAGACAATGGTGCGGGCGGCATACCAGATGTTGGTACTAATGGTTATGCCGACTTCCTTGATCCTGCTGTCACCGGTACTGCCTATGTTGTAACACCTGACTTTGATGGAGACGGTGTTGCCGATTATCTCGACCTCGATTCTGACAATGATGGCATCAAGGATGTACTCGAATTTTTCTTCTACAACGATGCTGACAATGATGGCCGTGTAGGTTTGAGCCCTGTGGTGGTGGATGTATGTGGTCTTGTAATCAAAGATGCTGCAGCCAATGTCATTACATATAGTGCCAAAGCAAAAGACCATGACGGAGACGGGCAGGCAAACTTCCGTGACCACGACTCTGACAATGACGGCCTCAATGACGTTAATGAAGCAGGCTATGCAGACCCTGACGGTGACGGTATTGTTGGTACGAGTGCTGTAATCGTTAATGCCGACGGTATTGTAGTACAAGACAATAACGGAGCAGTATTTACCGGCAATTTACCATGGGACCATGATGGTGACCTGGTTTATGACTTTGTCGATCTGGACTCAGACGGAGATGGTATTGCAGATTATGATGAATGTCCGGCAGGAGTGCCATGTAAAGATTTCGATGATGATTTGGTGCCTGATATTTACGACCTTGATTCTGACAATGACGGCTTGTCCGATCTGGCAGAAAATGGTCTTCCACTATTTGACGGTGACCTCAATGGAAGGCTGGACAATGGATCCGGGACCTTGGGGCAAATAGATATGAATGGTATTCCTCTGTATGTTTATCCTTATATGGTAAACGGAAAGCTACCGGCACTTAAGGATTTTGATGGTGACGGTGTACCAGACTTCAATGATCTGGATTCTGACAACGATGGCATCAACGATGTTGCAGAACACGGATTGCCTGACCCTGACAACGATGGTGTATATGGCAATGGCAAACCAATTGTTGACGTCAATGGTATCCCGGGTGGAGGTCCGTTCAACTTCCTGGATACCGATAAGGATGGTTATCCTAATTCCAATGATCTGGATACCGATGGTGACGGAATACTGGATACCGAAGAAGCAAACATACCTGACACAGATCATGACGGTATTGCCGGAACGGGTACACCAACTGTAAACAAGTACGGTCAACCGATAAAAGATGGCAATGGCAACCCGATAACCGGTACTTCTGTTCCTTTCGATTTTGATGGTGACGGATTGCCGGACTTCCGCGACCTCGACAGTGATAATGACGGAATTGACGACGATACCGAATGTGGTGGATTAGTACCATGCAGAGATACCGATGGTGATGGTTCACCGGATTTCCGCGACCTCGACAGTGATGGTGACGACCTGCCTGATGAGGTAGAATGCCCGGAAGGTGCTCCATGCCCTGACCCTAACATGAACGGCATTCCTGAATGGATAGAATTTAACTGTAATGGTAAATGGATTCCGGTCATCAGTAACCTGACAGATGATTATCAGATTTGTACAGGTAAAGAGTTAATCCTCAATGCCGTAAACAATATACCTGTACCCGGTAATATCATTTACACATGGACAGGTCCTAATAATCTTGTATATAAAGATACCATTTCATCTGCAGGGCCATTTAGTCTCATTATTCCGAATGTAAGTACTGCAGACAAGGGATTCTATACACTTACATTACTGACCGAAAAGGGATGTACAGATGAGCAAAAAATTTATGTAAACATTGGTAATAATCTTACACCACCTGTACTGTCTGCCGAAAATGCTGTCTTGTGCAAAGGTGAGCCATTGGTATTGCAAGCAACTCCATTTGGTGGCCAAAACATTAGTTATGTATGGTATAAAAAGAATGCTGATGGAAGTCTTACAGTTATTGATTCTACAAGCTGGCCAACACTGATAATCAGTGAAACAAATGTACAGAACAATACAGAGTACCTTGTAAAAGTGGACGCTGACGGATGCCAGTCAACATTGTCAAATGTATATTTAACAGTATTGGTCGAAAGCGGAATAGATGCTAACGATGATCTTTTCAAGCTTGAGCACAACCCAGGTACAAAACAATTTGATGTATTAGCAAACGATATTACAAAAGGAAACATAGTTGTCAAATTTTCAAATATTCCTTCCAATCTTACTGTCAACAGTATTGACAAGGGGCTTATCACCATTGACTTCCCTGCTGATGCACAAGGAAGCTATAATATTGATTATACAGTGTGCAGTGAGTTGTGTCCTGAACTTTGCGAATCTGCCACTTTGAGCATTCTCGTGGATAAAGATTCGATTATTGATGAGCCAAGTGACACCATCTGCGATTTTATTCCAAATGTGTTTACGCCAAACAGTGATGGCAACAATGACGCATTCTTCATACCGTGTCTCGAAACATACAAGATAAATTCATTCAGCGTATTTAACCGATGGGGAAATGCAGTTTATGAAAAAGAAAATTATGCCAATGATTGGAAGGGCACTTACCGCAACAATCCGCTACCGGCAGGAACTTATTATTATGTATTGACCATTCCTGAATTGAAAAAGAATATAACAGGGTTTATTACCATCATTAGATAATACCCATATTAGTGAAACGAAAAATCCAATAAAAATGAAGGCCATTTTCTGTAGATATCCGCAGAAAATGCCTTTGTTTTTAGAAAACACTTGATTAAATCATTTATTAATTGTATATTTACAATTATTTATCGTATTCATACAATTTAATAAAATGGCATTTAGTAAAAGTGATGAATTTTCGCCAGACCTGCAGAATATTTCTGTCTTTACAAAGGCATTATCGCACCCGGCAAGACTTAGTATCCTTATAGAATTGTCAAAACAAAAAAAAACATTCTGTGGTGAACTCGTAAGTGTATTGCCTCTGGCACAATCTACCGTATCACAGCATCTAAAAGAGCTTGTAAAAAGTGATCTGGTAAATGTAACTCAAATGGGAACTAATATGGCCTATTCCATCAACAAGAGACAGCTCAAAGTATTGCTTACCCAACTCGAGGACAATTTCTCCATTATCTTCAAAAACATCAAAAAGGAGAAGCAGTCAAAAAATAATTAAGCACTTTTTTGAGATAAAAATCTTTTTGAAATCTGAAATAATTATCTTTGCGCCCTCAAGGCTCCGTAGTTCAATTGGATAGAATATCAGATTTCGGCTCTGAGGGTTGAGGGTTCGAATCCTTCCGGAGTCACCAAAAGGCACTTAATTAATAATTGGGTGCCTTTTTTTATACCCAAATAGCGCATTAGAAATTTGGAGGAAAATGATTCGTACAAAAAATCCATAAAAAAGTGGTAAAAGCATAGCGAACTATGGTTTTTGAGCTTTTGAAATGGTTTTGAGCTGATAATTATTGGCAGTAAAGTGCTTAGTGCGGAATCTGAGTTAAATTTTCAGATATGAAGTCCGAGTTCGGCACCTTCTCTGATTGCTTTTTCAGCATCGAGTTCTCCGGCTTTCATTGCTCCTCCAATCATATTCACGGGTATGCTTGTTGTAGTTAGCAACTTGAGCGTATCATTTTCTGATTCCTGTCCTGCACAGATGATGATTGTATCGGCAGGTAGCAATTGTTTTTCATTTTTGTACACTATGTGTAGGCCGGCATCATCTATCTTTGTGTAATTTACTCCAGGAATGGTTTTAACGCCGGCAAGTTTGAGCCTTAGCCTGTGGATCCAGCCGGTTGTCTTTCCCAGCGTGGTACCCATTTTACCTTCCTTGCGTTGCATCAGCCAAACAGTATGCTTCGATTCGGCTTTTACTGCTTTTTTGATACCACCACGGTTAAGATATTCTTTGTCTATTCCCCAAAAATCGAAAAAGTTAATCTGGTCATTTTCCGTCAGGAGTAAAGCCACATCGTAGCCAATACCACCAGCCCCAATGATTGCGATCTTTCTGCCTACCTTCTCCGGATGTAAGATTGCCTCAGTATAATCCATCACTTTTGGATGATCAATGCCCGGAATATTGATTTTTCGAGGGCGTACACCTGAAGCTATCACCACTTCATCTATCTGGTGCTCATCAATATGATTAATTGAAAATACTGTATTGGTATATATTTTACAATCGTACAATTTGAGGTTTTCTTCAAAATATGATACTGTCTTACTGTAAACTTCCTTACCCGGAATACGGGCTGCCAAACCAAACTGCCCACCGATATGGTCCTGACGTTCGAATACCGAAACGCTGTGCCCTCGTTTGGCCGCCTGCAATGCAAAAGACAGACCCGCAACACCGCCTCCAACCACTGCAATATTCTTCCTTTTGACCGGCACAGAGGGCAACATCAGGCTTTCATTGCAAGCGAACGGATTGACCAGACATGAGGCTGTCTTACCACTGAAGATATTATCCAGACAAGCTTGGTTACATGCTATGCAGGTATTGGTCAGATGCGCGGTACCTTCTTTGGCTTTTTTTACGATTTCCGGGTCGGCCAGAAACGGTCGCGCCATAGAAATCAGGTCGGCACCACCGTTTTGTAATATTGTATCTGCTTGCTCTATCGTATTTATACGATTAGATGTCACCAATGGGATTTTCACCGCGTTCCTAAGCATTTGGGTCACCCAGCTGAATGTACCATTCGGCACCGTAGCAGCGATGGTAGGTATCCGGGCTTCGTGCCAGCCTATACCTGTATTGATGATGTGCACACCTGCCTTTTCGAGCTCTTTGGCCAGTGTTACCACTTCATCCCAGCTACTGCCTTCTTCCACCAGATCAAGCATTGACAGTCTGAATATGATGAGAAAATCATCGCCGGCCCGTTGTTTTATTTCCCTGACTATGGCGAGTGGAAAACGGATTCTATTCTCAAAACTACCACCCCATTCATCCATACGTTTATTTGTACGCGGAGCTATGAATTCATTGATAAGATAACCTTCAGACCCCATTATTTCGACACCATCATAACCTGCTTTTTTTGCAAGAAATGCTGTGTTGCCAAAATCCCTGATGGTTGACCGTATGGTCCATTGCCACATTTTCCATGGTCTGAACTTTGAAATCGGAGCTTTAAGTGCTGAAGGTGCTACCGCAAAGGGATGATAGCTGTACCTGCCACCATGTAGTATCTGTAGGCAGATTTTGCCACCTTCTGTATGTACGGCATCCGTTATGATTCGGTGCTTGTCTGCTTCGTGCTTTGTTGTAAGTTTTGCCCCGAACGGGTACAGCCGTCCGAGTCTGTTGGGCGAAATTCCTCCAGTCACAATCAAGCCTGCATCTGCCCTGGCGCGTTCGGCATAGAATACAGCCATCCGCTCAAATCCACCACTCTTTTCTTCAAGACCGGTATGCATAGAACCCATAATGATTCTATTGCGTAGCATCACAAAACCCAGATCTAGCGGGCTAAAAACATTTGGATAATTCATAACAGAACAATTTTGAAGACTGCACTTTCGCTGGTTTATCTTTATTTTCTATTTAATAAAATGGTAAACAAGCTGTCGTATTCCAAAATTAAGAAAAACCTGTTAAATTGCAGCAGAATTAACCTGATGTTTTTTGTATCTGAAATAAAAACCGTTTGATATGGAGCAATACGGTAAAATACTGCTCATCGCCATGCCGGTATTTCTGGTACTTGTGCTGGCAGAAAAGATGTACGGATACCTGAAAGACTACGATACCGTCCGGTATATGGATATGGTATCTAGCCTGAGCTCGGGCATCACCAACATTGTCAAAGATGTCCTTGGGCTTTCTGTCACTATCCTCAGTTATTCTTGGCTTGTAAAGCATATTGCAGTTTTCGAACTAAAGAGTAATCTGTTGGTCTTCACAACAGCGTTTATAGCACTTGACTTCCAGGGATACTGGGTACACAGGCTTTCGCACGAGATTAATATTTTCTGGAACAAACATGCCATTCATCATAGCAGTGAGGAGTTTAACCTGGCATGTGCACTGCGTCAGAGTGTGTCGTCATTTGTCAATCTATTTGCTTTCTTTTTAGTGCCGGCAGCCTTATTGGGTGTTCCTGCAGAAGTGATTGCCACTGTGGCTCCGTTGCATCTGTTTGCCCAATTCTGGTATCATACACAACATATAGGGCGCATGGGTTTTCTTGAAAAAATTATCGTTACGCCTTCGCATCACCGGGTTCATCATGCCATTAACCCGGAATACATTGACAAGAACCATGGCCAGATATTTATTATCTGGGACAAATTATTCGGAACTTTTCAGGAAGAACGGGATGACATTCGCCCTGTGTATGGCATTACACGTCCGGCAAAGACCTGGAATCCAATCCGTATCAATTTTCAGCATTTGGTGCTGATGTTAACTGATGCACTAAGGACTAAAAACCTAAATGACAAACTAAAAATTTGGTTTATGCCTACCGGTTGGCGGCCAAAAGATGTAGATGAACAATTTCCGGTGCCCGGTATTGAGGATATTTTTCAATTCGACAAATACAATCCTGCTACCACTTTCGTACTTCAGTTGTGGAGTGGTGTACAATTGATATCGGTGTTCGTGTTTTGCCTGTTCTTTTTTGGAAATCTAAAGGAAATCGGTTCACCCGGTATATTTTACTATGGTCTGTATGTGTTTTTAGCAGTCTATGCTTACACCGAGTTGATGGATGGTAAAGCTATGGCTATCTGGTGGGAGGCACTAAAGACCTTGTCCGGCTTTAGTCTTTTATACGTATTTGGTAGTGTTGAATTGATTCAGGAAAAATTATGGGCTGGTGAATATGTGGTAACCGGCTGGCTTGTAGCATCTTTTTTGATTACTTTGTATATGGTGAGGTACGAATTGAAACAGTCCACTTTACAACCAACTGCATAGTTTGAAAAAAATGACGATTGATTACAAACAGTCTAAAACAATATTAGGCTCTGTCAAATTGAATGACAACTAAAATCTTAAAAATGACAAATTCAAACTATAGCCGCAATACAAATCTGTTCAAATCGGTATTCTTAGCCATTGTTGTCATTTATCTTACAGCACTCGTTTCAGGCTTCGAAAGTTTGACTTTTGCTATGAAACCATTATTACTGCTTCCTTTGTTGTTGCTTGTGGTGTCATCGAAGGGCATTGTCGGTAAAACTCTGCTTGTACTTGCGCTTTGTTTTTCCTGGGCAGGCGATACATTATTGTTACTTGTTTATAAAAGCTCCATTTTCTTTTTGCTTGGTCTGGCGGCTTTCATGTTGGCACATATATTATATATTGTTTTGTTCAGGTTAAAGGCTCCGTACAAGGCAATATCCACCAAATGGAATGTCGCTTTGTTAAGCTTGATTGGTCTGTATTTGGTAATTTTGCTATATATTTTGAATCCGGGTTTGGGCGAAATGAAGATTCCGGTCATGGTTTATGCGGTTGTCATTAGTTATATGCTGTTAAATGCGGTATGGGCATCCCGTGCTATGCAATCCCGGCCAGCAAACCAACTGATATTGGGTGCTGTATCCTTTGTTGTATCGGACAGCATACTTGCCATCAACAAATTTCACACACCCTTTGATGCAGCGTCATTTTTGATTATGGTCACGTATCTGTTTGCTCAATATTCGATTGTATCAGCTTGGCTTTCTTCTTCACTTGATGAAGTTGTACAGGACAAACATTCATTTTAATAAACTTATTTTGCATAATACAATACAGACACGGCTTATACATTACGCACACGAACTCGGGTTTCAGAACATTGGGTTTTCACAGGCAGGAAGGCTCGATACCGCAGCAGAAAGGTTGGAGGCGTGGCTCCGTGGCGGTCATGCGGGCAATATGTCGTATCTCGAGAATAATTTTGATAAGAGAGTGGACCCGACACAACTTGTACCTGGGGCAAAGACAGTCATTTCTTTAAGCTACAATTATTACAATCCGGATAAACAGGCCGACCCGGATGCCCCAAAAATATCGATGTATGCCTTCGGACGCGATTACCATAAAGTTGTAAAGAAAAAATTGAAGCTCCTATTCGAATATCTGCAGCAAATAGCAGACAAACCCGTGGAAGGAAGGTATTTTACAGACTCAGCACCCGTAATGGAAAGCAATTGGGCTGCCCAGGCCGGCTTAGGATGGAAAGGCAAACATACCCTGCTGATTACGCCACAGGTCGGATCATATTTTTTCCTTGCCGAAATGATTGTTGATTATGATTTCGAATCGACACATGCCATCAAAGACCATTGCGGTACTTGTACACGTTGTATAGATGCCTGCCCTACTGATGCCATCTCAAAACAAGGCTATATACTGGACGGGTCGCGTTGTATTTCATATCTTACTATTGAGCTACGCGACAATATACCCGAAGAATACAAGGACAAACTCGAAGGCTGGATGTTCGGCTGCGACATTTGTCAGCAAGTGTGCCCATGGAACCGATTCGCCAAAAGGCACAACGAACCCGATTTCGAACCACACAAGGACCTTCTACAAATGACAAAAAACGACTGGCAGGATCTTAGAGAGGATATATTCAACGAAATACTTCAGCGCACACCGGTGAGCAGGGCAAAATACGAAGGATTGAAAAGAAATATTCGTTTCCTTACAATAGAAGATACCACGTGCCAAGACTAACTGCCAAAATATTGCAGGTATATAATCAATGTCGTTTAGTTAAGCGAAAATACGGATAAAAATCTTAAATTTGTGATGCAAAATAAGTACACAGTATTATAGGGGTAAATTATTAAAACATATAAACAAGAATCTACATGAAGAAGATTTTA
>WBZR01002071.1_pt1 | contig 22143 bp, 16 predicted proteins | sample 5204231 | NCBI WGS metagenome assembly WBZR01 (sample SAMN12412403, study PRJNA552823) | activated sludge metagenome | isolation source: activated sludge from anammox sidestream of wastewater treatment plant... | place: USA: Virginia | collected 2017-08 | reverse complement strand
GGCTCGCCGACGCGCGCAAGCGCAAGGAGGAACTCCTGGGCGATCACGTGGACGACGTGGCCAGTGAAGACGACGAGGCGATCACCGATGGCGACGCCACGCAGGGCGACCACGCTCGCGCGGCAGTGCTCAAGCTCGATGTCGAGCGTGCACTCGCCGCACTGCCTCCCGCCGAGCGGGCGGCGATCGTGCAGTGCTACCATAATGACCTCACTCACGAGGAAGCTGCCTACGTGCTCGGATGTCCGGTCGGCACGGTCAAGACCCACGTGCTGCGCGGCAAGGAACGCCTGAAGGCAGCGCTTTCGGCCTACGCATCATGACGTCGATCGAACGCCATCCGCCCCCCGATCGCCACGACTGGCTCGACGCGATCCTCGCGGCCGACGCTCATGCGACGCAGTCCGCGTACGTCGCCGACGACGGCTTCACGGCGCGTGTCGTCGCCGCGTTGCCGCTGGCGCCGCAGCGACCCGCGTGGCGCGCGCCGATCGTGGGCGCGATGTGGGCGGTCGCCGCGGTGGGATTGGCGGTGGCAGCCCCCGGGACGATGCTCGATGCCGTGCGCGAGGCGTACCGCTTCGTCGCGAGCCAGCCGATGTCCCTGACGAGTCTCGCCGGTGCGGCCGCGGCCCTGCTCGCGCTCACCGGTGCGGCCGCCGTCTACGGCCTGCGCGACGGCGACTAGACCCCGGCGCGCGCGCCGGGCGTGCGGCACCCCTCGACACCGGACGTCTCTCCGGCTGCTGCGCCGCCGGCGCCGCGCCCGTTCACGGCGTCGGCGGGACGGTAAAGGCCTCGCGCACGCCGCGGCGATGCTGCTCGACCATCACGCGGTACGCGCGCTCGAGCGCACGTGTGGTCGCCGTCGTGTCGAAGAGCGGCGACGCGCGCCCGGGACCCGCGAGCTGCGTGCGCAGGCGCTCCCGTTCGCCGGGATCGCGCGCGAGCGAGACCGCGCGCGCGACGTATTCGGCGACCGATCCCGTGACGAGTTCGGGCAGGCCCACCGCGGTGACGAGGCTCGCGGCGACACGGCCCGCGAAGGTCTCGCCCCGCATCGTGAGCACGGGACAGCCCGCCCACAACGCGTCGCTGGCGGTGGTATGCGCGTTGTACGGCCAGGTGTCGAGGAAGAGATCGGCATGGCGGTACAGCGCGAGGTAGTCGGCGTTGGGACGATGCAAGGCGAAGACGAGCCGTGCCGGATCGACGCCACGGGCCGTCGCCTCACGCCGCAGGTGCGCGACCGCCGGCTCGTCGGCACGCCGGGCGAGCAGCCACAGCACCGAGCCATCGATCGCGCGCAGGATGCCTGCCCACGCGTCGAAGACCTGGGGATTGATCTTGTACGTCTGGTTGAAGCAGGCAAAGACCAGCCCGAAGGGCGGCAGTCCGACCGCGTCGCGCGACGGCGTGTCGGCGATCGGTCGCGTGCGGTCGTTGACCTGGTACGACCCGGGCAGCGTGACGATCGCTTCGGCGTAATCGGCGGCGTGCTCCGGCGGCGTGACGATCGCATCGCCGATGAGGTAGTCGCAAAGGCCGCCCTCGAGCGTGCCGGGATAACCGAGGTAGTGCACCTGGATCGGCGCCGGTCGATGCGCGAGCACGATCGGCGTGGCGTCCTGCGTGTGTCCCTTGAGATCGACGAGCACGTCCACGCCATCGTCGCGAATCGCCTGCGCCACCGCGGCCGGCGGCGCGTGGGACAGGTCGACGAAGCGATCGAACGCCCGCGCGAGCCGCGAGCGCATCGGCGAGCGGTCGTCGGGGCCGGTCGAGTAGGCGATGACCTCGAAGTGTCGCCGATCGTGCTGCTCGAAGAGGCCGGCGGCGAGGTACGCCGTCGCATGCGTATGCAGGTCGGCCGACAGGTAGCCGATCCGCAGGCGCGCGCGTGAGGCGAGCGAAGGCCGGGCGCGCTCGCCCGCGAGCGCGGCGGTCCAGTGGCGCGCGCAGGCGCGCTGCTCGGCCCGCGTCGACGGCAGCGCGAGCAACGCGAAGGGCGACAACGCACTCGCACCCGCCGCCACCGCCTCGCGGTAGCGGCGCACCCACGCGTCGCGATCGCGCCAGTCGGCGAGCCGTCCGCGCAGGAAGATGAGTTGCGACAGCGCCGGGCCGTGGCGCGGCTCGAGCGCGACGACCTGCTCGTAGTGGGCGAGCGCCGCTTCGGGCGCGCCGAGCCTGTACTCGAGGAGGCTCGCGAGTTCGAAGCGCAAGGCGCGCGACATCGGCGCGCGCAGGAGCGCCTTGTCGAGTGTGGCCCGCGCTTTCTCCGGGGCGCCGATCCCGGTTTCGAGTTGCGCCTTGAGCCCGGCGTAGCCTTCTTCGCCGGGTGCGAGCGCCGTGGCCCGGGTCGCGGCATCGAGCGCTTCGAGCATCCGGCCTTGCGGCTGCAAGGCGAGCGCCAGCGTGAACCAGGCCTTCGCGTGGGTGGCGTCCTGCGCGAGGACGCGCCGCGCCGTTGCCTCCGCTGCGATCGGCTGCGCCCAGGCGAGCTGTGCCGCCGCCATGTTGACGAGGATCTCCGGCGCGGGATCGAGCGCGACGGCGCGCTCGTAGGTCTCGACCGCAGCGCGATGATGCCCGATCGTCGTCAGGAGGAGGCCCAGGTTCGCCCACGCGTCGGCATTCGACCCGTCGGTGTTGACCGAGGCACGCAGCCGGTCGAGCGCCTTCGCGTAGTCGCCCTGCTGGAAGAACGCCACACCCGAATGGTGCAGCGCGTGCGCGTCGTGCGGCGCGCGCGCGAGGATCGCGTCGTAGAGCGCGATCGCCTGCGCAAGCTCGCCGGCGCGATGGTGAACGGCGGCGCGCCGCGCGAGGTCGACGATGCCGTCCACTAATCCTTCAGATTGAAGTTGATCTCCACCTCGCCCACGTATTTTTCGTTCTCGGGCTTGAACTTCCACGTCTCGAGCGCAGCGCGAACGGCCTTGTCGAAGACCCGCGGCGGCTCGGAGACGATGATCTTGACCTCGGTCACGTTGCCGCTCTCGTCGATCTGCAGCCGGGCGACCACGCGCCCCTTGTCGACGCCGCTGCGGATCGCCTCGCGCGGATACGTCGGATCGTCACCGGCGATCTTGACGATGCCACGGCGAATCGCCGGCTTCGGTGGCGCCGGCGGTGCCGGCGGTGCTGCCACCGGCGGTGGCGGCGCGATCACGTGCGGCTGCGTCGGCGCGACCGGCGTCACCACGGAGATCGGCGGCGCCTCGACCGGGGCCGGCACGGGAACGTCGGGCGGCGGAACGTAGGTCTCGATGGGCGGCTGCACCTTCGGCGGCTCGATGATCTTCTTCGGCGGCGGCGGCGGGGGCGGCGGCGGCGGCGGCGGGAGCTTGATCTCCTCGATGATCGTCGCGTTGAGCGGCTTCTTGATGATCTGGATCACGCCCTGGCCCAGGCCCGAAAGCAGCGCCCAGATGACGAGAACGTGGACGAGGATGACGAAACCGATCCCAAGCAGGTGTCGCCCCGGGTCGCGCTGCTGTCTCGCGTAATCCATGTGAGCTCCGCAGTAGCGGCGCGTGGCGCGGATCGCGCGCCGTCGCGACGCTAGTCGTTGATGAACTGCTCGCTGCCGACGATCCCGATCTTGGTGAGACCGAGCCTTTGCGCCGTGGCCATGACCCCGGCGACGACAGCGTACTTCGCACTCTTGTCCGGACGCAGGTGCACTTCCGGCTGCACCGACGTGTTGGCCGCCCGGAGGATGTGCTCCTCGAGCGCCTGCCGATCCGGCACCGCCTCGCCGTTCCAGTAGATCGTACCGGTGGCGTCGATGTCGAGCTTGACGACCTCGGGCTTGATGAGCGGCGGCGGCGGATTGCCGATCGGCATGTTGAGGTTCACCGAGTGGAGCTGGATCGGCAGCGTGATGATGAGCATCACGAGCAGCACGAGCATCACGTCGATGAGCGGCGTGGTGTTCATCTCCACCATCACCTCGGGATCGGCGGTCGGCTTGGCTATGGACATGGACATGTCGGGTTCCTCTCGCCTCAGCCGCCGCGCGCGGGAGGCTCCATGATGAAGCCCACCTTGGCGATGCCTGCCCGCTGCACGGTGTAGATGATCTTGCCCACCGAGTTGTAGTCGGCGCCACCGTCACCGCGAATCTGCACTTCGGGCTGCGGATCGAGCACGGCGATCTTCTTCAACCGCTCGAGCAGCGCCGCGGTCGTCGGCATCTTGAGGTCGTTCCAGTAGATGCTGCCGGCACGGTCCACCGACAGGATGATGTTCTCCGGCTTCGTCTCGCGGATCTCGTTGCGCTCCTTGGGGAGCTGCACCTGGATCGACGTGGTGACGACCGGAATCGTGATGAGGAAGATGATGAGCAGCACCAGCATCACGTCGACGAGCGGCGTGGTGTTGATGGCGGAGATCGCTTCTTCCTCGTCTTCGCCGGAGCCGACGTTCATCGCCATGGCATCACGCCTTGGCCGGGCTGCGCGCGTTGGAGAGCAGGATCGCGTGGACGTCGGCGCCGAAGCTGCGCACCTGATCCATCGCCACCTTGTTGCGACGAACGAGCCAGTTGTACCCCAGCACCGCGGGAACCGCGACCGCAAGACCGATGGCGGTCATGATGAGCGCCTCGCCCACCGGGCCGGCGACCTTGTCGATCGATGCCTGGCCGGCGATGCCGATCGCGGTCAGCGCGTGATAGATGCCCCACACCGTCCCGAAGAGGCCGATGAACGGCGCGGTGGAGCCGACGGTGGCGAGGAAGGCGAGACCATCCTGCGTGCGGGCCTGGATGTTGTCGACGGCGCGCTGGATCGACATCGCGATCCAGTCGTTCAGGTCGACGGTGCCCAGGAGCCCGTCGTGCTTTTGCGTCGCGTCGATCCCCGACTCGGCGATGAAGCGGTAGGGGCTGCTCTTCTTCAGCACGTCCGCACCCTGGCGCACCGTCGGCGCCTTCCAGAACTTCTTGGTCGCGTCCTTTGCCTGGCGACCCATCTTGTACTGCTCGTAGAGCTTGGTCACGATGATGTACCAGCTTCCCATCGACATCAGCACGAGGATGCCGAGCGTGATGCGCGAGACGAGGTCGCCCCCCTTCCACATCGCCTCGAGCCCGTACGGATTCTCGATCATCTCGGGCGCCGCGGGCGGAGCGACGGCAGGCGCGGGAAGCGCTGCCGCCGGTGCCGGCGCCGCCGCCGGAGCCGGGGGTGGCGTTTGCGCGATGGCGGCGGGTGCGAACGGCAGGGCGACGGCGACGCCGAGCAGGACCGCGGCCATGGCAGCCCGGCGAATATTCTTCAACATGTGGTCTCCAGACAGGGGTGATTCAGTCAGATGATTGGCGGTCGGTCCAGGGTATGGACACGGCCAACGGCGTGCCGGCGATCCGCCTGCGGGCCGGACAGGTTACCGGACGCAGCGGAAGGATACCGGTTGCAGCAGGCCCGCAGGACACCCCACGAAGCGGCGAACCTCCACCGCCTCCCCTCCGGGGTGCCGCAAAATCCGCTGCGCACATGCGCGAAATGCCTATCCAAAAGCATTGGCCCCGCCAGCGGCAGGGCCAAGGCCGTTCGCAAAAACCCGCGGGATTTTACACAAAAGCGGCGAAATGTCCATGACCCGTCGTCGGCCCCGCGATCGCATGGCGTGGTGCGGCGTGACGTGAGTGTGCCCGGTCGCCGCGACGGGCGCGACTACTGCCCGAGCGGGAAGGCGACCGCAATCTCGTAATCCTGCGCGGTGCGCAGCTTGTTCTCGAGCTGCAGGTAGCGTGCGGCCTTGCGCGGCGGGAGCGCGCGCAGCATCGCCTGCGCGCACTTGCGCAGCGCGCGCATCTCGGCATCCTCGATGGCGACGAGCTCGTCGACGACCTTGCGCGCATACGCATCGGTGAGCGGGCCATCGCGCCCGACGAGGCCCTCGATGGCCACCGTCCGCCGGCGCGTCACCTGCGCGAGGTCGCGCTGGCAGCCGTCGTACGCGGGCCAGAACTTCGTCGCCTCGGCCGGCGTGAGTGCGAGCTTCTCGGCGACGAGCCCGCGCTTGTCGGCCCGCGCCGCCTTCTGCAGCGCGGCGAGCTCGGCCGCTCCGGCGGCCGGCTCCTGCGCGACCGCCGCGACCGATACGAGCATGCACGCGGCGGCGAGCGCCGCCACGATCTTCCTCATGGTGCCTCCTCTTGTCGAACGCCCGCGCCGGGACCGCAGGCTGCCCGTCCCGGCGCGGCGGCGCATCCCGCGCCGCGGGTTCCAACACGCGCGATCAGAACGTGTAGCGTGCTCCCAGGTTGAACATGGTGCCGGTCGCCCCGGGCAGCGCGTAGTTGAAATTGTAGTTGTAGATGCCGTAGCCCGCCGTGTAGTCGAACGGCGCGATGCGGTTGAACACGTTGATCACCGACCCGAAGATCTCCCAGTTCTTGAAGCCTTTATAGGAAGCCGACAGGTCGAGGGTCGTGAACGACGCGACCGTGCAGTAGCCATCGACGCCCAGGGACGACGAGGTGAGACAGGTCGGGTCCTCCTTCGATTCGACGTCGTCCATCGGCCCCACGTAGCGGACGATGCCGGCGACGTTCCACGGCCCCTTCTCCCAGGCGAGCGTCACGTTGAACTTGTCCTTCGGCATCCCGGCGGCGCTCGACAGCGACGTCGGCCCGTGCGTGCCGGCGTACTCGGCAGAGATTCCGTTCTGGAACGTGCGCTCGAAGCTGCGGATGTGCGTGTAGTCGATCGACGCGGTGAAATTGCCGTAGTTCGCGTTCACCCAGCGATAGCGTGCGGACACGTCGATGCCGTCGGTCTTCGTCTTGTCGGCGTTCTCGAACGGCACGGTCACCGCGACGATCGTTCCCGAATTCGGGATGCCGGGCAGGGCGTCGGTCTGGTCGCGGATCACGACCGCGGACGGGAAGGCGCCCGGATTGTCGATGATGAGCTGCGGGTCGCCGCCGGTGATCTGGTTCTTCGTCTCCACGTTCCAGTAGTCGAGCGTCATGTTGAACGCCGGCACCGGCTCGAAGACGAGACCCACCGTCCAGTTGGTCGACTTCTCCGATTCGATGAGGGGATTGCCCGACGTGATCGCCACCACGTTGCCCGCGCCGCAGTCGGCCGGCGAGTCGGTGACCGGGCAGCGAACCGGATCCACGTACGAGGTGTAGGCTGCCACGGAACTGTTGCCGTTCTCGTACAAGCCGGGCGCACGGAAGCCCTCCGCATACGTCCCGCGCAGGACGAGTTGCGGGACGACCGTCCACTTCACGCCGAGCTTCGGCACGGTGTTCGAGCCGTAGTCGGAATAGTGGTCGTAACGGACCGCGGCGGTGAGCTCGAGGTTCTTCAGCACCGGCGCATAGAGCTCGGCGTACACCGCATTGACGTTACGCGAGCCGACACCCCCCGCGTAACCCAGGCCGATGATCTCGCCGTTGAAGGTGCCCGGAACGCCGGGATTGTTCACCTCCTCGCGCCGGAATTCGTAGCCGACGGCCAACGCCAGCTGGCCACCGTCGAGCTTCATGAGATCGCGGCTCGCCTTGGCGTCGATCTGCGTGTTCTCGGTCCGGATGTCGGACACCACCGACGGCGCGATGAAACCGTAGATGCCCGGATTGTTGAGATTCGCACTGGCGCCGATCCGGTAGTAGCCGAAGCCGCCCTGGCCGTTCAGCGCCGAGAGGACGTTCGCATAGTTGACGTAGTTGCCGAGCCGATACTCGAGGTCGGAGCGGATGTACATCGCACCGATATCCCAGTCCCAGCCCGCGGTGGTGCCCTTGACGCCGGCGAGATAGCGCTGCGTATCGCTCGTCGTGTTCGTCGTGCGCCCGCCGATGTCGGTGGGAACGTAGTACAGCCGGGCGGCGAGCCCCTGCGCGCCGAACGGATTGTCCGGGTGCGTGGCGGGCAGATTGATCGTGCTCAACGAGCTCACGATCGAGTAATCCGAGACCTTGGCCCAGGTCGAGCGCAGCGGATTGGGCGAGATCGTGGTGTCGACCTTCGACTGGAACCAGGAGAGCTCGGCGTAGCCCGTGATCGAATCGGTGAAGTTGTACGACCCCCGCGCGAAGACATTGATCTTCTCGGTCTCGGGCTGGATGTCGGTGTAATCCTTGGGCTCCCACTTGCAAAAGCCGTCGGACTCGCTACCCGGCGGGCAGGCGCCGGGCAGCGACTGGTACGCGCCGAGCGCGCCCGACGGCGAGATCGGCCGCACGTTGCCAAGCGGGCTCGTCGTGCCCCAGCCGAGCGGCGGATTGCCGGGACGCGTATCGGGCAGCCCCATGAACTCGAGGTTGGTGGTGGCGATGTAGTCGCGCCGGTTGGTCGACGGCATCGCCTTTTGCTTCTGGTAATCGAGCGTGAGGTAGGCGTTGTAGCGATCCCGGGTGAGATCGCCGATGCCCCCGGTCAGGCCGGCGCGAAAGGTGTCGCCGTCACCCTTGTACGAGGTGCCGAAGGTGCCGTTGGCGGTGAACCCGGTGAACTGCTGGCGCAGGATGATGTTGACGACACCGGCGACGGCGTCGGAGCCGTAGATCGCCGAGGCGCCGTCCTTCAGGATCTCGATGCGCTCGACCGCATCGAACGGAATCTGGTTCAAGTCGGTGAACGAATAGTGCCCGTCGTCGGCGAGGCCGTACTGCGCAAGGCGCCGGCCGTTGAGGAGCAGCAGCGTGTTGTTCGAGCCCAACCCGCGCAGCGAAACCCCGGCCCCGCCCGAAGGAAAGCCGTAGCTCCACTGGTTGGCGATGGTGCCATTGTTGTTGGCGGTGATCGCGCGCACCACGTCGGAGATCGTATTGAAGCCGGTCTGCTGGATGTCCTCGCGGGTGATGACCTCGATCGGCGCCGCGGTTTCGGTATCGGTCCGCTTGATGTTGGTGCCGGTGACGTTGACGCGAATGTCCTGCGCCGCGGCGGTCCCCACGCCGAGGAGCGCGAATCCTGCCACCCCCAACGTTGCCGCAACCCTCGTCCGTGTGAAACGCATGCTGCCTCCCCCGATCGTGATGAAAGACTGCCGCCCAAAAAAACGAAAACCCCGGCGCGGTACGGTGTACCGGCCGGGGCCCGCCAATCACATCGGCATGGCGCCGATGCCCTGCTGCTGCAACGTCGCTGCCGGACTACTTGAACGTGTAGCGCACGCCCGCGTTGAACTGCGTACCGGTGGCGCCGGTGAACGAGTAGTTGTAGTTGAAGTTGACGTTACCGTACGCCGCGGCCGGCGCGAACGGCGCCTTCTCGTTGAAGAGATTGACGATCGACCCGAAGATCTCCCAGTTCTTGAACCCCTTGTACGAGGCCGAAAGGTCGAACGTCGTGAACGAATCGACCGAGCAGCTCGTCTGGTCGTCCCGCCAGATGTACAGGCAGTTCTCCGGAACCGCGAGGTCGCGCCATGGGATCTCGTCGTAGCCCGCGACGTAGCGCACCGTTCCCGTCACGTTCCACGGGCCACGGGCCCAGCCGAGGATCAGGTTCCAGCGATCCTTTGGCGTGCCCTGCGCCGACGAGACGTCGTAGTTGCCGTTGGTGCCCTGGTACTCGTACTCGATGCCGCCCAACGTCTGGCTGAACTTGAAGATGTGCGTCCACTGGAACTCGGCGCTGAACGTGCCCCAGTTGTTGGGCGCGTTGTAACGACCGAGGATGTCGAGGTCGATACCGTCGGTCTTCACCGTATTGGCATTCTGGTACGGCGTCGACACGTACAGCACCGTGCCGGAGTTGGGGATGCCCGGCAGGTTGTTGGTATCGCGGCCGACGGTCGCCGCCGGGAAGTTCCCCGGGTTGTTCAGCACGCCCTGGACGCTGCCGATCGTGATCTGGTCCTTGGTGTCGATGTTCCAGTAGTCCAGGGTCCCCGACAAGCCCGGCATCGGCTCGACGATGACGCCGACGGTCCACGTGTCCGACTTCTCGGGCTTGATGTACGGGTTGCCGGTGTTGATGCCGAGCACCTGGTTCGAGCAGTCGGCGGCAAGGCCGGTGACCGGACAGCGGATGGGGTCACGCGCCACGGTATAGCCGGCCGATGCGTTCGCCGTCGACGTCTCGTACAGGCCCGGGGCCCGGAACGCGGTCGCGTACGTGCCGCGCAGCACGACCTGCGGGATCACCGTCCACTTGGCGCCGATCTTCGGGTTGGTCGTGTTGCCGACGTCCGAATAATCGTCGAAGCGCACCGCGGCGGTGAGTTCGAGGTTCTTCAGGACCGGCGCGTACAACTCGGCGAAGAGCGCGTTGACGTTGCGCGAGCCGAACGCCGCCGAATAACCCAGGCCGACGACGTTGCCGGTGTCGGTGCCGGGTGCCCCCGGATTCGACAGCTCCTCGCGACGGAACTCGTAGCCCAGCGCCAGCGCCAACTGCCCGCCGGAGAGCTTCATGAGGTCGCGTGACGCCTTGGCGTCGAAGTTCGTGTTCTCGGACTTGATGCTCCACGAGCGGTCCGGCGCGATCCAGTCGTAGATGCCGGGATTGTTCGCCCCCGCTGCGGCGCCAATCCGGTAGTAGCCGAACGGGCCCGTGCCGGCCAGGCCTTGCTGCAGCCGATCGTAGCTGTAGAAATTCTGGCGCGTGACGTCGGTGTCGCTGCGGATGTACAGGCCGGCCAAGTCCCAGTCCCACCCCGCGTTGCTGCCCTTGACCCCGGCGAGGTAGCGCTGCGTATCGGTCTTGTACTCGGTGTTGCGACCGCCCAGCGCGCCGTCGACGTAGTACAGGCGTGCGACCTGGTTGTTGGCCGAGAACGGATTGTCGGGGTGGCCCACCGGCAGGTAGACGTTGACCGACGACTTGATCGACACCGTCGACGGATCGAACCAGTTGGCGCGGGTCCCGGTCGGCGTGTTGCGCGTATCGGTCTTGACCGAGAAGTACGCGAGTTCGGTGTAGCCCTGGATCGAGTCGGTGAAGTTGTACGCGCCGCGCGCGTAGACGTTGGCGCGCTCGATCTTGGGCTGCAAGTCCACCCAGTCCTTGACCTCCCAGATGCAGAAGGGCTGGCCGGCGGGGCCGACGCTGACCGGACCCGAGGTGCACGTGCCGGGTAGCGTCTGGTAGGCCCCGGGACTTCCATTCGGGTTGGCGGCGGCGACCGGACGCACGTTGCCCAGCATGCTCGTGGTGCCAAAGCCGCTGTACGGGTTGCCGGGGCGCTGGTCGTAGCCGCCCATGCTGGTGAAGTTGTTGGTCCCCATGTAATCGCGCAGGGTGTTCATCGCGATGGGGTCCTGCTTCTGGTAGTCGAACGAGATGAAGGCGTTGTAGCGGTCCCGGGTGAGATCGCCGATGCCGCCGGTGATCGCGGCGCGCCACTGGTTGCCTTCGCCGTTGTAATTGGTGCCACCCGAGCCCATGACCGTGACGCCGGTGAACTGCTGGCGCAGGATCACGTTGACCACGCCCGCCACGGCATCCGAGCCGTAGATCGCCGAGGCGCCGTCCTTCAGGACCTCGATGCGCTCGACGGCGTCGAACGGGATCTGCGAGAGGTCGGGATACGAGGCGTGCCCGTCGTCGGCCAGGCCGAAATTGGCAAGACGCCGCCCGTTGACGAGGACCAGCGTGTTGTTGGGGCCGAGGCCGCGCAGCGAGACCGCGCTGCCGGAGGCGGAGAAGCCGTTGGTGAACGACGGCGCGATCCCGCCGTTGTTGCTCGCGGTGATCTGCCGCACCACCTCCTGGATCGTCTGCAGGCCCGTCTGCTGGATGTCCTCGCGGGTGATCGTCTGGATCGGCGCCGCGGTCTCGGTGTCGGTCCGCTTGATGTTGGAGCCCGTCACGTTGACGCGGATGTCCTGCGCGGTTGCCATGCCACCGGCAACCAGCGCCACACCACCTACGCCAAGGGCAAGCGCGACCTTGTTGCGCTGAAATCTCATCGTTGAATCCCCCCAGAAATGATGGATGCCTGTACGCGGGACAGCGCCCGCCCTCCGGCACACAGGTGGAAGGTACAACGCCCGGCAATTTGCGAGCAATCCGCCGGGCCGATTGCTACAATCGACGGGTACATTCTGTTGCAATTTCGCCAATATCGGCCCCCACTGCCCGCGGCGGCGGATTAGTGACGAAGTCCCTCCTCGGCGCTTCCACGGCGCCCGGGGTGCGGCGGTCGCCTCCGTGGCGTGACGGCACGTCGAATCCACCCTTTCGATGCCTTTTTCCATCCTTCCAGCGCGGATATCCGATACCGGGCCGCTTCTTGCCATGATCCGGGCCCTGGCGGAGTACGAGCGGCTGACGCATCTCGTGTCGGCCAGCGAAGACGCGCTCGCCCGCGCGCTCTTCGGGGAGCGGCCCCTCGCCGAGGCGCTCATCGCCTGGGAAGGCGGTGCGTCGCGGGAAGCGCTCGGTTTTGCCTTGTTTTTTCCGAATTTCTCGACCTTCCTCGCCCGTGCCGGACTCTGGCTCGAGGACATCTTCGTCTACCCGCAGCATCGTGGCCGGGGGGTCGGGCGCACGCTCCTGGCCGAGGTTGCCGCCATCGCCCGCGCCCGCGACTGCGGACGCCTCGAGTGGGCCGTCCTCGACTGGAACCACCCGGCCATCGCCTTCTACGAAGGGATGGGGGCGACGGTGATGCCCGAGTGGCGGATCGCCCGCGTGACCGGAGCCGCGCTGCGCACGTTCGGAACCCGGGACGGGCAGGACACGCCATGATCCGGGCGACGCTGCCAGACGCCGCAGCCGCCGCGACACGCCACCGGCGGCCCGCACCCTGACCGATCGTCACCGCCCGCCCGAGACCCCGCCATGCCGCTCGACGCCCCCCTGCCCGACGTCGACCTGCGCGCCGACTACTGGTCGCTGCGCTTCGTCGAAGAGCAGGCCTCGCAGTACGCCGTCCGCCACAACGTCCCGCTGCCGTTGGCGGTGACCACCGACCGCGGGGTCATGGCCAGCGTCCACGCCGACGGTGGCTACGGGTACGCCGCGACGGGCGACACGAGCGCGCAAGGCGCCCGTGCCGCGTTGCAGCGCGCGGCGGCCTGGGCCCGCGTCACCGCGCACACGGGACTCATCGACAGCCGCAGGCTGCCGCGGCCCGCCGCCCGCGGCGAGTACGCTTCCCCCGCGCTCGCCGTGGCCGGGCCGACACCCCGCGAGTGGTACGACCTCCTCGCCGCCGAGTGCGCCGCCGCGACGCGCGATCCGCGCATCGTCGACAGCGAGGCCGGCGTCGAGGTCCGCACCGCCACGCACCGCCTCGTCACGAGCACGGGCGGCGACGTCGTGCAGCGTTACCGCTTCCTGCTGCCGCGCCTCACCGTCACCGCGCACGCCGGCGGGGTGACGCAGTCGCGCTCGCTCGACGGCTTCCGCGGCATCTGCCAACAGGGCGGAGCCGAGATCCTCGCGCGCTTCGGCTTCGTCGGCGCCGGGACGCGGATCGCGGCCGAAGCGATCGAACTCCTCACCGCGCCCGAGTGCCCGCGAGGATCGATGGACGTGCTGCTCATGCCCGACCAGATGATCCTGCAGATCCACGAGTCGATCGGCCACCCGCTCGAACTCGACCGCATCCTGGGCGACGAGCGCAACTTTGCCGGGACGAGCTTCGTGACCCTCGACATGTTCGGCAGTTACCGGTACGGTTCGCCGCTGCTCGACGTGAGCTTCGACCCCACGCGCGGCGAGGAGCTTGCGACCTACGCGTTCGACGACGAAGGCACGCCGGCCGAGAAGGCGTACCTGATCCGCGACGGCATCCTCGTCCGCCCGCTCGGCGGCGCCACGTCGCAGATGCGCGCCAGGCTGCCGGGGGTCGCCGCGAGTCGCGCCGACAGCTGGAACCGGCCGCCGATCGACCGCATGGCGAACCTCAACCTCGAGCCGAAGGACGCCTCGCTTGCCGACCTCGTCGCCGGGATCGACCGCGGCGTGCTCATGGAGACCAACCGCAGCTGGTCGATCGACGACTCACGCAACAAGTTCCAGTTCGGCTGCGAGCGTGCGCGCGTCATCGAACACGGGGTGATCCGGCACGTCGTGAAGAACCCCAACTACCGCGGCGTCTCGGCGAGCTTCTGGCGCAGCCTCGCGCGCGTGGGCGACGCGACGACGGTGCAGGTGCTCGGCACGCCGCACTGCGGCAAGGGCGAGCCGTCGCAGATCATTCGCGTCGGGCACGCGTCGCCGGCCTGCGTGTTCGCCGGCGTCGACGTCTTCGGCGGCGAGTCGTGAGCATCGAAGACGATTTCTCGGCGCTCGTCGCGGCGGTGGCCGGGGCGCGGGCGGCCGGCGAGCGCTTCACCGTCGCCTTCGCCGCCGAAGACACCGATTTCGTCCGCTTCAATCGCGGCCGGGTGCGCCAGTCCGGCAGTGTCGTGCAGCGCACGCTCACGCTGCGCCTCATCCACGGCGCGCGGCACGCGACGCACACGCTCTCGCTCACCGGAGACGTGGCACGCGATGTCGCCACCGTGCGCACGGCGATGGCCGACTTGCGCGCCGTCCTCCCCGACCTCGCCGAGGATGCGCTCCTGCTCCTGCCCGATGGCGTGCGGTCGAGTCGCGAAGTCCGTGACGGTGCGGTGCCGGCGGCCGAAGATGCTGTCGATGCGATCCTCGCCGCGGCCGACGGACTCGATCTCGTCGGCTTCTACGCAGCGGGGCCGGTGTGGCGCGGCTTCGCCAATTCGGAAGGCCAGCACAACGCGTACACGGCGACAACCTTCAACCTGCAGTGGAGCCTGTATCACGGCGCCGACAAGGCCGTGCGCAGCGCCTACGCGGGATTCCATTGGGACGCGGCGCAGCTCGGCGCGCGCATGCAGCAGGCACGCGAGCGCCTCGCCCTCGTCGCCCGCGCGCCGCGCACGCTCGCGCCGGGGCGCTACCGCGCCTATCTTGCGCCAGGTGCGCTCGAGGAACTCACCGCCCTGCTGTGCTGGGACGCGTTCTCCGGACGCGCGCTGCAAACGCACCAGAGCGCGCTCGATCGCCTGCAGGAAGGTGCGGCGTTCGATCCGCGCGTGACCTTTGTCGAGGATACGCAAGGCGGCGTGGCGCCCGCATTCCAGAACGACGGCTTCGTGCGGCCGCCGCGGGTCCCGCTCGTCGAGCACGGCCGCCTCGCCGGATCGCTCGTCAGTCCGCGCACCGCGCGCGAGTTCGGCCTCGTCGCCAACGGCGCCAACGATGCCGAGTCGCCCGAATCGCTCGTGCTGGAAGGCGGCGACCTGCCCGCCGCCGACGCGCTCACCGCGCTCGATACGGGGCTTGCGATCGGCAACCTGTGGTACCTCAACTATTCGGACCGGCCGGCCGGCCGCATCACCGGAATGACGCGCTTTGCGACCTTCTGGGTCGAGCACGGTCGGGTGGTGGCCCCGGTCAACGTCCTGCGCTTCGACGACACGCTCTACCGCATGCTCGGGTCGAATCTCGAAGCCCTGACCCGCGAGACCGAGCTCATGCTGGAGTCGTCGACGTACGGCGCGCGCGCACTCGGCAGCGTCCGTCTGCCAGGCATGCTGGTGAAGGAGCTCGCGTTCACGCTGTAGGTCCGACGCGCCACGCGAAGGGGCGCGCCCGCCGCCGTGCGACAGCGCCGCTGCGCCCGGCCGCGACCTACTCGTCCGGCGCCGGCTTCGTCCGGCGCGTCGCCTGCCAGCCCCGGGGGATCGAGGCGAGCAGGCGCTGCGTGTACGCCTCGCGCGGCGCGCGGTAGATCTCGTCGGAGCTTGCGATCTCGACGATCTCCCCCTCGCTCATGACCATCACCTCGTCGGCGATGTACTTCACCACCGCGAGATCGTGCGAGATGAAGATGTAGGAAAGATCGAACTCCGCCTGCAAGTCCTGCAGGAGATTGAGCACCTGCGCCTGCACCGAGACGTCCAGCGCCGACACCGATTCGTCGCAGATGAGGATGTCGGGCTTGAGCGTCAGGCAACGCGCGATCGCGATGCGCTGGCGCTGCCCGCCCGAGAATTCGTGCGGATATTTGTAGAACGACGCCTCGGGCAGGCCGACCTTGGCGAGGAGTTCGAAGGCCATGTCGGCGCGTTCCTGTGCCGAGGCGCCGATGCCGTGGATGTCCATCGGCTCGGTGAGGATCTGGCCGACGATGAAGCGCGGATTGAGCGAGGCGTACGGATTCTGGAAGACGATCTGGATGCGCCGCTTGTACGGCAGGAACGCCTTCGGCGACAGGGCCAGGATGTCGTGGCCATCGAAGAGCGCCTGCCCGGACGTGGCCTCGTGCAGCCGCATGAGCGTCATGCCCACGGTCGTCTTGCCGGATCCCGACTCGCCGACGAGGCCGAGCGTCTTGCCGCGGCGCAGATCGAAGGAGACGTTGCGCACCGCCTGGAACTCGCGCCGGCCGAAGAGCCCCTGCCGCGAGTGGAAGCTCTTCGAGAGGTTGCGCACCGACAGCACGATCGCATCGTCGGGTGCCACGCCCCGCGCGCGCTCCGGGATGTCGACGCTCGCCGGTCCCTCCCTGCCCAGGAAATCGTCGATGACGGGTAAGCGCTCGGGGCGGCAGTCGAGCGACGGCCGGCACTGCAACAGCGCACGCGTGTACGCGTCGCGCGGCGCGCCGAAGACCGCAGCGGCGCTGCCCGCCTCGCGGATCTCGCCGTTGCGCATGACGATGACGTGGTCGGCGATCTCGCCCACCACCGCGAGGTCGTGGGTGATGAAGAGCACCGACATCGCGTGCTTCTTCTGCAGCGCGGCGATGAGGTCGAGGATCTGCTTCTGGATCGTGACGTCGAGTGCGGTGGTCGGCTCGTCGGCGATGAGGAGCTTGGGCTCGCAGGCGATCGCCATCGCGATCATCACGCGCTGCTGCTGGCCCCCCGACATCTGCGAGGGAAAGTAATCGATGCGCCGCTCGGGCTCGGGGATGCCGACCTCGGCGAGCACTTCGATGGCGCGCTTGCGTGCCGCCCGACCGGTCATGTCGCGATGGAGCTTTAACACCTCCTCGATCTGGAAGCCGACGGTGAACACGGGGTTCAACGACGTCATCGGCTCCTGGAAGATCATCGAGATGTCGGCCCCGCGCAACTGCGCGAGCGCCTTGCGCGGCAGCCGCGTGAGATCGCGACCGGCGTAGACAATCTCGCTCCGGGGATCGATGCGCGCGTTCTCGGGCGGCAGCAGGCCCAGGATCGCAAGCGACGTCACCGACTTGCCCGACCCCGACTCGCCGACGAGGGCGACGGTCGCGTTGCGCGGGATGTCGAAGGAGACGTCCTTGACGGCCTCGAACACCGTGTCGCGATCGAGGCGGAAGCCCACACCCAGGTGGCGCACCTGCACCAGGGGATCGCTCGCCGCGGCGGCGGCGGCCAAGTCGCGTTCGGGCAGATCGTGCGCCACGTCAGCTCCCCTCGCTGCCGCGCAGCTTGGGATCGAGCGCATCGCGCAGCGCGTCGGTGAACAGCGAGAACGCGGTGACGAGGAGCGCCATCGACACCCCGGCGGCGACGAGTTGCCACCACTTGCCGAGCAGGAGCTCGTTTTGCGCCTCGTTGAGCATCGATCCCCACGACACCACGTCGACCGGGACGCCGAAGCCCAGGAACGAGAGGATGACCTCGGACTTGATGAAGGCGACGACGAGGATCGACAGTTGCACGAGGACGACGTGCGAGACGTTGGGGAAGATGTGCCGGTACATGCGACGGGCATTCGACGCGCCGATCGCATCGGCGGCCTGCACGTACTCGCGGCCCTTGTGCTTCAGATACTCGGCGCGGATGAGACGGAACACGCCCGTCCATCCGGTGAGACCCAGGATCAGCACGATCGTCATGGTGCCCTTGTGCTGCAGGACCGCAGCCACGGCGAGGATGAGCAAGAGGTAGGGAATCGAGCTGAAGATGCTGTAGAACCAGTTGAGTGCATCGTCGACCCAACGTCCGTAGTAGCCGGCAAATGCGCCCAGCACCGTCCCGATGAGCGTGGCGACGAACGCGGCGGCGATGCCCACGAAGATCGACGTCTCCGAGCCCTTGATCGTCTTGGCGATGACGTCGCGGCCCCACTTGTCGGCACCGAAGGGAAGCGTCGCCCGGCGGGTGCTGCCATGTTCCGCCGCCGCCGCGCCACGCTCGGCCTCGATGTCGCGCATGACGTCGGCCAATGGATCGACCGCCGCCGCACCGGTCCCGCCGGGTGGGGGTGGAGGCGACTTGGCGCCGCGCCGGGCGGCCTCGATCTCGCGCATGACGTCGGCCAAGGGGTCGACGAAGCCCGTGTCGTCCTGTCCGGGCGCCGCGGCAGCCGCCGGTGGCGTGGCGGTGTTGCCGGAATCCGGCTTCGGCGCACCGCGCAGTTCGGCGATCACGTCGCCGATGGGATCGACGACCTCGGCCTCCCAGTCGCCCGTCACCGGCGGCGGTGCCGCGGCGGCCGGGCCCGGCGCCGTGGCCGCGGGCGCCGGGGCGGCTTCGGTCGCGTCCGGCCCCACGAACGTCGGCGGCGCGTAGTTCACCCCGACCTCGCGCGTCCAGTCGCGCGCGATGAGGCCCAGGCCCGAGAGGATCATCATCGCGATGAACGCGAGGACGATGGCAAGCGAGACCATCGCCAGGCGATCGCGCCGCAGCCTGCGCCAGGCGAGCACCCAAAGACCGGGCGACACCGTGTGCGCGACCGCGCGCGGCGCGAGCGCCGGGCGGATAAGCGAGTGCGTGCCGGTGTCGTTCATTCGAGCTGCACCCGCGGATCGACCGCCTTGTACATGAGGTCGGCCAACAGGTTGACGACCATCGTCGCCACGGCGACGTAGACGGTGAGCGCCTTGATCACCGGAAAGTCGGAGCGCTCGACCGCGAGGATGACCTCGCGGCCGATGCCGGGAATCGAGAAGAAGCGCTCGAGCAGGAAGGCGCCGATGAGCAAGCCCGGGAGCGCGGCCATCACGTGCGTGATGATCGGGATCGACGCGTTGCGCAGCACGTGGACCCACATGATGCGGTTCTCGGACACGCCCTTGGCCCGCGCGGTGCGCACGTAATCCTGGTTGATCTCGTCGAGCACGAACGTGCGAAACAGGCGCAGGTTCGGCGCGATGCTCACGACGAGGCCGATCAGGATCGGCAACGACGCGTAGCGCACGAGGTTGGTCCAGAACGAGTCGCCCCAGCCCTGGACCGGGAACCAGCCGAGCTTGTAGGCGAAGACGTACTGGAAGACGATGATGTAGACGAGGATCGAGATCGACAGTCCCACGGTGCACACCACCATCACCGCGCGGTCGGTGAGCGACCCACGCACGTACGCGACGGCGAGCGCCAGGCCCACCGCGACGAGCGTCTCGATGATGAGCAGCGGCACGAGCAGCGTGAGCGACGGCCCGAGCCGCGTCGCGAGGATGTGCGAGACGGGCTCGTTCGTGCTCCACGATGCGCCGAAGTCGGCGGTCACGATCTGCTTGAGGAAAATGCCGAGCTGCACCCAGTACGGCTGGTCGACGCCCAGCTGGCGACGGATGTTGTCGATCTGTTCGGGATTGCTGATCTTGCCCGCGAGCACGTACGCCGGGTCGCCGCCGAAGAGATTGAAGAGCACGAAGACGAGCAGCACGACGCCGAGCAGCGTCGGAATCATCTGCCAAAGGCGCCGCACGACGTAGGCCCACATGGCTCGCTCCCGGTCGTCGCTCTTGGCAGGCGCCGGCTACTTGCCCGCGGGCGCGACGTCGACGTACTGCCAGGTCGACGGCAGGATCGGATGCCGCCGGTAACCCTCGATGCGCGACTGCACGAGCTGGTTGCGGTAGCGGCCCACGGTGAGGCGGTGCGGCGCGTAGTACTCGAGCAGCCGCGCCATCTTCATGAACAGGCGATCGCGCTCGGGGCCGGCAGGCATGCGTGTCGTTTGCCGGTACAGCGCGTCGTACTCGGGGATCGCCGTGCATCCGGTGTTGCTCTGGCGCGCGTTGGGGCCGTAGAAGAGCTGCATGAAGTTGTCACCATCCGGGTAGTCCGCGATCCACGCCGCCTCGCGGCTTGCGAGCTTGCACTGCTTCTCGAGCTTGAGGAGCTCGGGGAAGCGGTCGCGCTGGCTCGCCATGCGCACGCCGATCGCGTCGTAGCCCTTCTTGGTGAGCTCCTCGAGTTGGCGCCCCAGCGTATCGGGGCGCGATGCATACGTGATAACCAGCGGCGAGCCGTCGGGCCAGGTGCGCCAGCCGTCGGCGCCGCGCTTGTAACCGAAGCGATCGAGGAGCTGGTTGGCAAGCGCCGGATCGTAGGTGAGCGTGCTCTTCCAACCCGGCACATGGCCGACGACACCGGGGGGAATCGGGTATGCCGTCTCGACCGCCTGGCCGTTCAGGATCACCCGCGCCTCGGCCGCGGCGTCGTACGACATCGCGAGCGCCCGGCGCAGCGCGATCTGCGCCTTGCCCGTGCCGCCGATGCGCGGATCGAGCCAGTTCCAGTACACGTAGCGGATCTCGGCTTCGACGAAGCGATCGAGGCGAATCCCGCGTGCGGCGAGTTCGGGCTTCAACGTGCCATCGGGGCCGATCGCATTCGGCGCGAGCGGACCCTCCATGTTGAGGAAGTCGAGCTCACCCTGCTGGAACGCGAGCCAGCGGGTCTGATCCTCCTCCTGGACGTAGATCTCGACGCGATCGACCGCCGGCACGCGCTTGCCCCGCATCTGCGCGACGAGCTTCTCGTCACCCGGCGCGCCGGGAGCGAAGTTCCAGACGACATCGCGATAGTCGGGATTGCGCTCGAGCACGATCTTGTTGCTGCGGATCCATTCGCCGAGACGGAACGGCCCGGTGCCCACCGGATGACTCATCGTGCGCCCGTCCGACTCGCCGTACTTCTCGATCACCTCGCGTGCCACGAGCGCGAGCGCGTCGTGCGCAAGGATGTACGGCAGGTTGTAGTCGGTGGCAGTCAGGCGCAGGCGCACCGTGTAACGGTCGACCGCCTCGAGGCCGGGCACCTTGCGCGCGTAGTCGAACTTTCCCGTCTTCTTCGCGGCTTCCACCACCTCGTCCATGCCGACGAACTTGCCGTCGACCAGGAAGCTCCACGGCGAGCGCAGCTTCGGATCGAGGACACGCTTGTACGAGTAGACGACGTCCTCGGCGGTCAACTCGCGCTTCGCGTTTCCGAAGACGGGATCGGCCTGGAAGTACACCCCGGGCGCGAGCCGTATCGTGTAGACGCGGCCCTCGTCGGCGACCTCGGGCAGCGCCGCCGCCACGCCGGGCACGAGCTTCGCCGGTCGCGCGAGGTAGTCGTAGGTATAAAGCGTGTCGAAGATCGCGTGCACCACGCCCGCGGAGTACAAGTCGTTGGCGGCCGGGGGATCGAAGCCGCTCTCCGCCACCGGGAACACGTCGCGAATGACCTTGGGCGGCGTGGCCGCGTGCACGAGAGTGAAGACGAGGCAGGCGACGATGGCGGCCAGCGTGCCGGCCGCGACCCGGGCGGCGGCACCACGACGCCGCTCGCCACGCGCCCACGGGACGGCAAGACGACGGAAGGCCCCGGCGCTGGACCCCCGCCGGGGAAGTGCGATGCAACCTGCGCGTGGCATTTTCGTCGCGGAGACGGCGGGCCCCGACGCCGGAGCCTGCCCAAAAAATCGCGCTAATGTACCATTCGAGTGCGCGGCGCTTTCACCGCCGCCTTCCGCGTTCGCCGTCGCCGTTTTCCATCCCATCCCCCGTGGTCAAGCCCGCCTACTGGGATCGAGCCTCACGCGACCTCGCGGCGCGCGACCCCGTCCTGCGCCGGCTCGTCGCCTCCTGCCACGAGACGCATCTCGCCCGGCGCGGCGAACCGTTCACCGTGCTCGCCCGCGCCATCGTCGGCCAGCAGATCTCGGTCAAGGCCGCGCAATCGATCTGGGATCGTGTGGCGGTGGCAACGGGCGCGACCGGCACCGTGGTGACGCTCGATCCGGGACGCGTACGCCGCACCCGGATGACGACGTTGCGCCGCGCCGGACTGTCCGAGCGCAAGGCCACGTACCTGCGCGACCTCGCGCAGCACTTCACGAGCGGCATGCTCGACCCGCGCGAGTGGCCGGCGCTCGACGACGAAGCGCTCATCGCGCGCCTGGTCGACGTCAAGGGCATCGGTCGCTGGACCGCGGAGATGTTCCTCATCTTCCACGAGTTGCGACCGGACGTTCTGCCAGT
>WBZR01002068.1_pt1 | contig 22161 bp, 9 predicted proteins | sample 5204231 | NCBI WGS metagenome assembly WBZR01 (sample SAMN12412403, study PRJNA552823) | activated sludge metagenome | isolation source: activated sludge from anammox sidestream of wastewater treatment plant... | place: USA: Virginia | collected 2017-08 | reverse complement strand
CAGTGGGCGCAGCACGAGCCAGTCGGGCGCGGCGCCCGGCTGCACCACCCACTCGCGCCCGCGCGCCCGGACGATCGACCCGGCGGCGAAGGTCATGCCCGGCCGCCCCCTGGGACCGCGGGCTTCCAGCCCGCATGGGCGGCCGGGCGGGCTCGAAGCCCGCGGTCCCAGGACGTCCAACATCGCCAAGCCGCGCCCGTCACGCCGGACGCTCCGCGAGCAGCGCGGCCAGGAACGGGCTGGGCTCGGCGGACCACGTGACCACGAGCTCGTCGCGCGCCCGGGTCATGGCCACGTACAGCAGCTGGCGCTCGCCGGCCAGCGCCGCCTCGCGGTCGACCGCCTCTTCCACCCGCAGCGCCTTGGGCGCCGGCAGAAGGTCGGCGCGGCAGCCGGCGACGGCGACGGCCTTGAACTCCAGGCCCTTGGCGCGGTGCATCGTGCCCAGCCGGATCCGGTCGGGCGAGCCGTCCACCGGCGTCTTGGACGTGAGCGACAGGCAGCGGATCCCGTGGTCCGCCAAGGCTGCGCCGACGGCGCTGACCTCGTCGTTGGTGCGCGCGAACACCCCGATCGCCGCCGGCTCGATGCCTGCCGCCAGCCAGCCGCGCACCCGCGCCGCCACGTGGCGCCGCTCCGCCTCGGCGTCGTCCAGGCCGGCCAGCTCCGGCTCCGGCCCGTGGAACAGGCTGCGCACGCCCTTGCGGCTCTCGCGGCCGTCGTCCATGTCGTCGACCTCGCCGCCGATGACGCGCTCCGCCGCCCGCTGGATCTCGTTGGTCGACCGGTAGTTCAGGCGGAGGATGTGCGCGCGCCCGCGCACCGGCAGGCCCACCGACGCCAGGCTGAAGCCGCGGGAGTAGATCCGCTGCCCGGCGTCGCCGACGAGCATGAGGTGCTCCGGGTGCCCGCCGGCCAACTCGCGCACGAACGCCAGCTGCGCCGCCGTCAAGTCCTGCAGCTCGTCGACGATCACCGCGTCGTACGGCCGCGGCGCCTGGCCCTCGGCCAGCGCGGCGGCGGCCAGGCCGCAGATGTCCGTCCACGTCACCAGGCCGTCCTTCTCGAGATCCCGCCGCGCCGCCTCCACGGCCTCCCACACCTGCCGGCGCTCCTCCACCCGCAGCGGCCGCTCCCGGCCGACCCGGGCGATGGCCCGGTAGTGCTCCCAATCGGCGACGGCGTGGCGGTCGATGACGTTGTGCCACTCCGAGACCACGAACCCGGGCTCCAGGCCCGGCGCCGCCGTCGGCGCCGCGCGCCGCAGCGCCGCCTCGAAGCGGGTGTCGTCGCCCGGCGCCACCGTCGGCGCCACCTGCTTGGCGGCGGCCAGCGCCTCGCTGAGGACGGTGGACACGCGGATGCGGGTGCGCTCCTGGGGCGAGCACAAGAGGTCCGCCTTCCAGCTCAGGTGCTTGACGAGCGTCGTGACGTACGTGGTGACGAGCACCCGGTGGCCGAGGCCGGCCAGGTGCCGCGCCCGGTGCAGCGCCACCACCGTCTTGCCGGTGCCGGCCGCGCCGCTCACCTTCACCGGCCCGCTGTAGGCGCCTTCCACCAGCGCCCGCTGCGACGGGTGCAGGAAGGTGATCCACTTCTCCAGCGGCGCCCGCAGCACGCGGGCCAGATCGTCCTCGCCTTCGACGACATAGAACAGGTAGCGCAGATCGTCCCGGGCCGCCACCGGTTCGTCGGCCGGCACGGGCAGCGGTGGCACCACCACCTCGCCGTCGGCCAGGCGCAAGAGCCGCTCGCCCACGTCGCGCGGCACGTGCTCCACCAGCTCCAGCAGCTCCTCCTCGGTGCGCACTTCGAGCAGGACTGGCATGACCGCCTCGGGCACGCCGAGGCTGAAGAGGTAGTCGCCGCCGTGGTGGGCGAAGAGCGGCGCCTGGACGACGCGCGGCACCACCACCGTCTTGGTCTCGGTCCGCACCTCGGTCTCGACGACCTGTATGACCCCCGTCTTGGGGTGCCGGGCCGCCGACCGCCGCTCGGCCCAGCGGTAGGCCGCGTCGTGGTGGTCGACGTACAGGGCGATCCAGTGGTTCGAGACGTCGCGGTACAGGATCACGCGCAGATCCTGCGTCACCCGGCCGCTCCACAGCGTGTCGTCCCCCTTCAGCCGCTCGAGCGAGATGCCGGGCTGCGACGGGTCGCGCTGGAACTGGTTGAAGAAGACCAGGGCTTGGGCCTGCTCGGCCGGCTGCAGGTTCGCCAAGCTGTCGTTGAAGGACTCGGTAATCGCGAGCGCGGCAGCGGCCATGCACTACCTCCCCAAGGCCGTCCGAATGGCGTCGATGTCGATGTCGATGTCGCCGGACAGCCGCACGGCGCCGCGATCGCCGCCCGCCCCGCCGAGCGCCGCCAGCGTCGCGCCCGCATCCGGCGCGGCACCGTCGACGAGGTCCACGGTCCGCCCGCCGGCGCAGACGGCGGCCACCGTGGCGCCGATCACCCGCCCGCCCCGGTCGCCCGCGGCCACGTCGCGGCCCCCCAGCACCGCCAGCCCGCCATCGGCCGCCAGCCGGTCCAGCATAGCATGCCAGCGCACATCCACCAGTACGCGCCACGGCTCGGCCGCGGTCAGGTCGGCTACAGGCGGGGCGGGCGGCTCGGCGGCGGCGTCCCGCACGGCGTCGGCGAAGCCGGCGGGCGGCTCGGCCGCGGCGTCCCCCATGGCGTCGGCGGCGACGGGCGGCGCGCCCGGCGTTGCCGCTCCGTCGCTCTGCGGCGGGCCGAACAGCCACGCGTAGCGGGCGAGCGTCGCCGTCCACGTCTCGGGCGCGCCGAACGCGATCGCCGTGATGCCGCGGTCGGCCAGCGCCCGCGCGGCGTCGGGGTCCGGCGGCCGGCCGACGAACACGGCCGCGTACTGCTCGGCGTAGACGAAGTCCGGGGGCGCGCCGCCGCCCGCCGGTGCCGCGCCGGCGGCATCGGGCAGGCGGTGCCCCCGCGCATCGAGCACGTCGAGCCAGGCCCTGGCCGCCGGCGTCCCGGCCGCGGCCCGCAGGCGATCGAGCGGCCGGTCCGGCACCGCGAGCGCGACCGTCGACGCGCCGAGCGCAAGGAGCAGGTCGCGGATCGCGTGCCGGTCGATCAGGTCGTGGTCCGGCTGGTTGGCGTACGAGAGCAGGCAGTCGTAGCACGCCGCCTCGCAGTCCTCGACCGCGTCGGGGGCGCGCAGGCGGTCCGCGCCGGTGGCAGGGTCGAAGTGGCACAGCGCCAGGGCCTCGCGGGCCACCGCCGGCAGCGCGCCGGCGTCCGCGAGCAGCTGGCGCAGCACGCCCGCGCCACCCTCGGCCGACTCGTACAGCAGGATCTGCCGGCGCGTGTCGCGATCCGGGAGCGGCTCGGCGGCCAGCTCGGCGTCCTCGAGCTGGTACAGCGCCTGGATGGCGCGTTTGAGGGCCGGCTGGAGGGCGGCCATCTGCGCGGTGTCGAGCGCCACCAGCGGCTCGACGAGCAGGCAGTTGCGGCGGTCTTCGACGTACGGCAGCACCCGGAGGCGCCGCGCCGACAGCGGGTCGTCCGGGTCGGTCTCGACCTCGGCCTCGTTGCGCGCCCAGTAGCCCCGCTCGACGTCCAGTACGAAGCCCCGCTCGTTCGGGTTCGCGCGCCGGCGCCAACCCAGGTTCAGGCGCCGGATGGTGGCGCCGTCGCCGTACGACAGGCGCAGGAGCGGCGCGCCGTCGGCGCCAGCGGCGACGGCGTCGCGGCGGCCGCGCCGCGCACCGTGGTCGGCGAAGCGCAGGGCGCTCCGCAACTCGTAGCCCATGCGCACGCGTTCTTCCTCGTCGCAGTTGATGCGGTCGCGCGGCCGGGCCGCGACGTTCTGCATCTGGAGGAGTTGGCGCAGCGGCGCGCCCAGCCGCGCCCCGCAGCCCTCGCACAGATCCGGCCCCACGCCCTGCGCGTCGAGCGGGTGCAGGTAGCCGCAGGCGCCGCACAGCTTGGCGGCCCCCGTCGCCGGCGCCTCGTGGTCGGCCGGCAATATCACGCGGTTCACGATGTACCGCGCGCCGAGGTGGTAGATCACGCTGCGCGGCCCGAACTCGCTGATGGCCAGGAATCGCGGCCGCGATATATAGTCGTCGTGGTCGCCTTGCCTGGCGCGTCCCGCCCCCCCCGCCCGCCGGCCCGGCACGAACGCCGACAGCGGCAGGCGCGGGAAGTTGTAGCCCGGCAGGAAGCCCTCGCCGGCGAAGTAGCGGTAGCTGTAGAAGTCAGACTGCACCGTCGCGCCATCGCCCACCAAGAGCCCGATCTGCGCCTCGGCCTCGGCGCGCAGCCGCGTCGCGTACCGCTTGTCGGCGGCGGACTTGGTGGCGTCGCCGACCACCGCGTGCTGCGCCTCGCGCTGGCGGCACGCCGCGCGGTAGAGGTCGCGCCAGCGCTGGCACGCCCGCTCGAAGGCGGGCTCGATGCCGCCCAGTACCTGATCCAGCCAGCCGGGGTGATGCCAGTCGGCGTCGGTCAGCTCGGCGTCCACCGCGGCCAGGAGCTCCTGGCAGGCCAGCGCCGCCCGGCGGGCCAATACGGGGTCGCGCATGGCGTGTAGCAGGCCGTCGCGCACCGGCAGTGCGGGTTGGGCGAGGTCGAGCACGTCGGCCAGGCTGTTGCCGAGGTCGAGGCCGGATACGGCCAGCCACACCGCGTGGACATGCGACGTCACCAGGTCTTCGTTGGCCAGGTCGAGGCGCGGCGGCGACACGACGCCCGACACCATCAGACCAGGTCGGCGGAAGAAGTACTGATCGTGCGGGCTGCCGGTGGTGCAGTACGTCGTCACGAGCGCCGGCTGGCCGCTGCGGCCCGCCCGGCCGCTGCGCTGCGCGTAGTTGGCGGGCGTCGGCGGCACGTTGCGCATGTGCACCGCGTTCAGATCCGCGATGTCGACGCCGAGCTCCATCGTCGGCGAGCAGTAGAGCACCGGCAGCTCGGCCGTCCGGAAGCGGTCCTCGAGTACCTGCCGCTGCTGTCCCGGCACCTGGGCCGTGTGCTCGTGGGCCGTCAGGAACCCGCCCGCGGCGCTGGCGCGCTCGTAGAGGTCGACGAAGAACGGGTTCACCCGCCCGCCGCCCTCCGGCAGGCGCGGCGTCTCGATGGGGTCGCGGTAGCGCGCCGTGCCGTCGTCCGCCGTCCAGCGCAGCGCCGACGCCAGCAGTTGGTAGCCGGGCACGTCGTTGGCCGCTCCCGGGCGCGCCGGCGCCACGCACTCGACGAAGCCCTCCTTGCGGAGCGCCTCGAGCAGGTCGCGCAGGACCTGCTCGGAGTCCTCCATCGACAGCGGGCCGGCGTGGCCGGGGAACGTGCTCGCCCGCCGCAGGTAGATGCCGAAGCCGCTGCGCGCCGAGACGTACAGGCTGTCGCGCCGGTCGTCGGGCTGCACCGAGCGCGGATAGGCCACGAAGGCGTGGTCCATCGCCGCCTCGTCGTCGATCTGCCAGCGCTCCGACAGCTCCTGGCGGCTGCGGCGGGCGACGATCTCCTGGAACTCCGGCGCCAGGAACTCCGACTTGATCGCCAGCGAGCGGCGCAGGTGGTCGAGCAGGGTGCGGGCGACCGCCAGCCGGGCGGCGGGCCGGGCACCCGCCAGCGCCGGGTGCAGGCCCATCCAGCTCGACGGGTGCTCGCACGCTTCTTCCAGGCCCTCGTAGCGGATCCGCAACAGGCCGCACTGCTCGAGGTTCGGCGACGTCACGCGCCAGCCGCGCTTCTGGTCGCGGTACACCTTGTAGCCGAGCACCTGGCGCATCGCCCGCTCGATCTCGGTACGCCGCGGGCCGCGCACGTCGCGGTCCGCGGCGTAGGCCTCGAACGGGATGGCGAGCGCCTCGAACACCCGGTGGTCGAGCTGGTCGTACGTCAGGCCGTCCGTGCCGGCGCCGCGCACCGCCTTCAGCAAGGCGGCGCGCAGGAGGACCATCTCTACGAAGTCGTTGAAGTGGCCGGCCTGCAGCGAGGCGTCCTGGCGGTTGTCGGTGAACGACAGCAGCTTGCGGGCGCCGGCGGGCAGCGCCGCGGCGTCGCGCAGGGCGTCGACGGTGGTGATGGACAGGACGGTGGTCGCGGTGCTCCGGCCCTCCGACGACAGCGAGGCCACCTTGCTGTAGTCGGAGCGCGTGCGGCCGCCGTAAGCGATGCCGCAACACAGGCAAAAGGCCAGCGGGGACGGCACGAAGTGGAAGGCGTACGGCGCGCGGGCGCCCTCGCGGCCGAGGCCGTCGAGGCGGACGGCCTCCGGGACCTTGGCGCGCTGACTCTTCTTCACGCGCAGCGTGCCCTTGTGCGCCTCGAGCCAATCCTCGGGCAGCCGGTCGTGGGCCGCTTCGGGGTCGATCGGCCATGGCGCCAGCGCGCTGGCGTACAGGAAGCCGGCCTGCGCGCCGCCGGTCGACGCCTGGTCCAGCAGCTCGCGCGGCTCGTGGCGCACAGCGCCGTCGGCCCCGCGGACCCGGCGCACCGCGTGGTAGGCGTGCCCGCACTCGCGGCAGAACACCAGCGGCAGGAGAACGTGCTCCCGGTCGCCGGGCACGAACTTCTGGCGATGCGTCGTCACGAACCGCTCGGCCGGATCCTGGAGCGAGGCATACACGGTGTCGCCGCGGCTGACGAACTGGTGAAGGCGGAACGCGAAGGCCGGCTGGCCGGTGTCGGCGTCGCGGACCCGATAGCCCTCGTTCAGGATGCCGGTGATGGCGGCGGCGCACCGCTCGCGGTCGAGGCCGGTCGCGGCAGCCAACCGCGCCGCGGCACCGTGCTCGCCGTGGAGGGGGATCGGCGCAGCCCGGCGCAGCCGCCGTGTGGCCGGCTCGGTGTCGAGCCCGAGCGTCGTCTCGACCCAGCTTGCCAGTGGGTCGGCCATGAAGGGTTCCCAGGCGCGCGGCGTGTCCGGCGTGGGACCGGCAACGCGCGTGCGCAGGCTGGCCGCGAACGCCGCGTCGTCCGGCGCGTGCTCCTGTGTGCGGCGCGTCAAGGTCTCGGCGATCACCCGCTCGGGTGTCACCGGCGCGCCGAACAGCCGCGTCGCGAGGGCGGCGACGACGCGCTGCTGGTCGGCCAGCGTGCCGCCGCCCGCCAGCGTGGCTGACGTGCCGACGCACTGCACGCCCGGGCTGGCACAGGCCTGGCGCACACGGCGCACGAGCATGGCCAAGTCGGCGCCCTGCCGGCCCCGGTAGGTGTGCAACTCGTCGAGGACGATGAAGCGCAGGCCGCGCGCCGCCTGCACCAGCGCCTGCTCCCGCACGCGCGTGAGGATCAGCTCGAGCATCACGTAGTTGGTCAGGAGGATGTCGGGCGGGTGGTCGAGGATGTCCTTGCGATCGAGGTCCGACTCCTGGCCGGTGTAGCGCTGGTAAGTGACCGGCGGGCGATCGTCGAAGCCGGCCTTGAGGAACTTGTCGAGCTCGCCGACCTGGCTGTTGGCGAGCGCGTTCATCGGGTACGCGACGATCGCCTGGATCCCGCGCCCGGAGCCGTGGCGCAAGACGTGGTCCACGATGGGCACGATGTAGGCAAGGCTCTTGCCGGACCCGGTGCCGGTGGTCAGCACGTAGTTCGCGCCGGCGCGGGCGGCCTGGATGGCCTCGGTCTGGTGCCGGTGAAGGCGCAGCGGCCGGCCGGCGCCGTCGGCACCCTTGATTCGGAAGATCTGCGCGCACAGCGGGTGCAGCGTGCCGTCGGCCACCAGGTCGTCAACCGCCGCTCCCGGCGCGAAGCGGGGGCTGAGCTGCACCAGTGGGTCCGGCCACAGCCGACCCGCTCCGAGCTCGCGCTGGACGTGCGCATCGATCCGGTCGTCGGCGATGTGGATGAAGCTGCGGATGTAGTCGGCGTACGCGCCGATCACGCGCTCGCGAATCTCGAAGACGTCCGTGCTGCCACCTCCATCCGGTGTGCGTGCGGCCCGCAATGGGTGTCGCCTCTACCGACGGCGCCCGCAAGCCACTGCCGCGATGCCTGATGGTAGGCGTCCTTGGGGACCATCCGACTCAACCAGATGCTCGCGTCTGCGACGATCACGGGTTGCGTCGCTGCTCGCGCACCATGTCGACGGCCGAGACGCTTGATCTCGTGCGAACCTTCAACTCACGTGCCCCGATGCACATGTCCACCGTTTCCCGGGCCTGTGGTTGCGCATCCGGTCACAGAATAACATGCATCGCGGCGCAGAACAAGGTCATGCAGGGTTGTCGGCTTGTCGCGAAATAGCCGGCCCCCCTGAGTCCAGGTCGAGGAACCAAGGCAACACCGCACCGCACAGCCGAGCATTCGACGCGCGACCGCGCAAGGCCCGCGGTGCGATCGCTAGCGCATGTTGGGCCGCGGTCCAACCCGTGGTACCGCTGGTGCGCGTTGCGGACGGCTGATGCCGGTGTCAACCCGCCGGGCCGCACCGGGTCGGGTTCTTTATGCCGGCAAGCGCCGTGACACACGGTCGCGGCAGTGCGCGACGGCCGGCGCGGGACGCGGCGAAGATGCGTGGAGCGCCGCCGCAGCCCGCCAGCATGCGCGTGAACCCGGCCCGCCCCGCAAGCGGCGGCCGGGCGCGGATTGCGGGGCTGCCCGCCGACGCCGCGGAGGCCTCCGCGATCGTGCGGGCCAAGGGCACATCGGCCGGGGTCGCAGCCACTGTGGCGATGCGTGAGCTCCGCGCCTTCGCCGTCGTCGCGTTGATCCCCCCGACCGATGGCATCTCCATGCCCGCCGACGTCGAATCGACCGGCGTCCCGTTTGGCATGTCCACGCCACTCGTCGTCGCATCAACCACCGTCTTGCCCGCGCCGGCCGGAAACTCCGCCCCGACCGCCATCCCCGTCGCGCAGCCGTCCACGTCCCACGGCATCGCGGGGTCGAGCATCGTCCCGGCGTCGTCCGGCACCGATCCCGGAGGCAAGATCGCATCAACGACAGACCAGTCCACAAGCCCGCCACGCCGCGGCCCTTCGCCGCCGGCGCACACCACCGCCGCCTGCACGCCGTGCGCCGCCAGCATCGGGCCGGCCCAGACCTCGACGGCATAGCCCAGGTCGCACGTGACCGCGTCGACCACCAGCGCGGCCCGCCCGTGCGCATCCGCCGCCCGCCGCAGCCGGTGCCGCTGCCCGTCGATCCACACCCAGGCCGCGGCGTCCACGTCGGTCGGTCCCCCCTTCGGCCGGTCTTCGCCCTCCCCGCCCTCTCCGCCATGCCCGGCCTCGACCTCGACCCGCTCGAAGACCGATCCGAGCCACGCCGGCCGCGGCATGCCGGCGCCCGCCAGCGGCGCCGCCAGCGCGTGCACCCTGCTCTTGCCGAGCGTCACGCCGAGCACCGCCAGGGCCCGGCTCACGTCGCGGTAGGGCAGGCCCAGCGCGTGCAGCCCGGCCGCCAGGCGCGCCACCCCGTCCGGCACGCTGCCGCGGCCGATGCCCGCCGGGTACGCGCGGAACGTCCGCCCGCATTCCCGGCAGACGAAGCGCGCGGCCGTCACCGCGCCCGCCGGGCCCCGCACCGGCTTGGCGACCGATTGGAAGCACCGGACACGCCCGCTGCCGCACCCGGCGTGCGGGCAGGCCGTGGGCGGGGCGGTGTCGTCGCCCTTCGGGTCGTCGAGCGTGAGCCAGAGTTGCCACATGGTTCGGGTTCCACGGGTTCCAACGTGCGGCGACGCCGAATGGTTCCCCCGTCGATGCCGAACCACGCGCTGCCGCCCATCTGCGCAGCTCCCTCACCGGCCCCGAGAACGCCGCGCCTCCACCGGCGCCTCGCTGTTCGGCCGGGCGTGCACGCCCGGAAACGCCTCGAGCGGCACAGGGGCGCCCGGGTCGGCCAGCAGGAAGGCGTCGCACACGCCCAGGAGCTCCGCTTCCGTCCGGGTGCGGCGCATCGCATGCAGGAAGGCGCCGTCGGGGTCGACGCCCTGGCCGACGAAGTTCAGGTACTTCTTGATCCGGGCGACCTGGTCGCCCGCGCCGCCGCGGAGCGGGCCCAGCTCGCGGTAGAGCCGCTCGACGTAGCCGCGCACGTCGGCACGGGTGGCCGGCCGCACCGGGCGGCCCGCCAGGCGGTCGCGCGTCTGCGCGAAGATCCACGGGTTGCGGATCGCATGGCGGCCGATCATCACGCCGGCCGCCCCGGTGGCGGCGAGCACGCCCGCGGCCTTGTCGGCCGAGGTCACGTTGCCGTTGGCCAGCACCGGGCAGCCGACCGTCCGTGCGGCGTGGGCGATGAGGTCGTAGCGCACGTCGCCGCGGTACATGTCCGCCACCGTGCGGCCGTGGATGCTGAGCAGGTCGATGCCGTGCTTGTCGACGAGCTCGAGGATCGGCGCGAAGGGCGCGGTCGAGTCGAAGCCCACGCGCATCTTGACGGTGAGCAGCCCCGGCACCGCGTCGCGCAGGGCGCCCAAGAGGGCATCGACGTGGCCCGGGACGCGCAGCAGGCCGCCGCCGACGTTGCGCCGGTAGATCTTGGGCGCGGGGCAGCCCATGTTGAGGTCGATGCCGGCCACCGGGTAGGCCTGGAGCGCCCGCGCCGTGCGCACCAGCGACGGGATGTGCTCGCCGATCATCTGCGCGAACACCGGCCGGCCGGTGTCGTTCTCCGCGACGGCGCGCAGGCTGGCGGCGTCGAGCGCCGAGCCCTCGTACACCCGGAAGTACTCGGTGAAGTAGTAGTCCGGCGGCCCGTAAGCGGCGATGATCCGCATGAACGCGAGGCCCGTCACGTCCTGCATCGGGGCCAGCGCGGTCAGCGGGCCGCCCGGGGCCAGCCCGGCCGGGAGGCCGGTCGTCGATCTCGCGCCGATTGTCATTGCCGTCACCCTACCCCGGCGAACCCCTCCACCGCCAGCGCGCGCAGCAGCCGCAGCGCGCGGCGGCCCGTGCGCGGCACGCGGAAGTCGAGCGCCGCGAGCGCCGCGGTCGGGTCCACCGGCTCGGCGCCGTCGGCCCAGCGGCGGTGGACCTCGTCCACGGGCGGGTTGGATGGGTCCACGCACCACGCGACGACGTCGAGGAGCGGCGCCTCCAGCCGGCCGCGTGAGCCGTGGAACTTGGGCAGCACCTTCATGCGCACCGCGCCGTCGAAAGCCGCCCGCTCGGCCGCCGCCGCGTCGCCGGCGAAGGCGTACATCCCGTTGGCCCGCGCGGCCGCGACGAACGACACGATCTCGTCGAACACCCGATAGCCGAAGTGCATGTCGTGCCGGGCCAGGCGGTCGTTGAGCCGGGCGAGGTCGTCGCGCAGCCATGGGGCGCGCTGGACCTCGGCGGCAATCGCCGCCTTGTCGATGCGCGCGTGGCGCCCGCCGCGCGTGAATGCCTCGACCAGCGTCAAGCGCTCGTCGAGGGTCAGCGCGGCGCCGGCCGGGTCGGGTAGGGGCGGGTAGCCGCGCAGGTCGACGTCGCCGAGCTCGACGGTGAACGCCCGGTCGAGCACCTTCGGGCTGAAGGCGTACGTCGTCTCGTCCATGTTGACGGTGCCGACCACGTAGAGGTTGGGCGGCAGGTATAGCTCGCGCGGCGGGAGGCGGCCCTCGGCATCGTCCGGCGCCGTCAACCGCAGGGGCGCGCGGGTGAGCCCGTCGGCGTCGCGGCCGGATTCCATGACGCTGAGCACGTCGGCGAAGTAGTGCTCGACGTGGGCGAGGTTCATCTCGTCGAGGATGACGAAGCGCGGCACGCCGTCGCCGGTGCGGAAGCTGTCGGCCGCACCGACGACGAACTCGAGGAACGGGGTCCACTCCCACGTCCGCGCCAGCGGGTTGAAGTAGCCCACGAGGCTCTTGACGTCGCGCCAGTCGGGCCGCACCGACAGGAAGAGGCAGTTGGAGCGGTCGGGTGCGCCGTCCCCGGCACCGGGGGCGCGGCCCGGCTCGGGGTCGGCCAGGAGGTCGGCCAGGTGCTGCACGAGCTTGGTCTTGCCGGTGCCGGTGATGCCCGCGAGCACCACGAACCCCTTGGTCTGCAGGGCCGTGTAGACATCGGCCACGTCCGACGCGGTGAAGCGCAGCCCGGCGGCGGTGAGGGTCCGCGCGACGAGCGCGCGGGGCGGTGCCACGGGCAGGGGCGGCGGGTCGGGCGGGTCGGGCAGGTACGGCTGGGGTAGGTCGCGGCCGAGCACGGCGCCGATCTGGCGTACCATTACGTCGTCGTGCGAGCGCCGGTACGGGGTCTTCACCACGCCTGCGGCGGCGCTGCGCAACACCTGCAGGTGGGCCTCGCGCAGCAACGGGTACAGGTCGGCCACGCGGTCCGAGGGAATCTGGACACCGCATGCGGTCGGCAGCGAGCTGTAGGAGCCGACGCGGAAGAGCTTGCCGCAGGCCTCCACTTCAGCCCTCACGGCGTCGTTGATCTGACCGGACTCGGCCACGAAGTAGACACGGCCGGCGGCGATGACCATGTTCTCGGAGCGGCCGACGTTTAGCCGGAGCAGATGGCCATAGTGCGACAGGCTCCAGACCGCGTGGCCGATGGCGTGGGCGGCCTCGATGGCGTCCGCCAGCGCGCCGAGGACCGCCTGGCGGACGGCGGCGTCGGGGAACGTGGTCTCGAGCCACGCGCGGTCGCGCGCGTCGTGGGGCAGGGGGCGGTCGAGCTCGTCGGGGTCTGTGGGCATCTTGGGTGGTCTCCTCGGTGGACGGTGCGGTCAGCGTGCGGCGGGCCCGCTCGCCGCGGCGGCGTCGGCGGGGGCGTGTCGCGCGGCGGGCGCGGCGGGGCGGGGCGTCATGCCCAGGGCGCCGACGCCTTGGAAGCGGCCTTCGAGAATGTCCGCCAACGTGCGGACGTCCCGGCGGCCGGTCCCGTGGGCGTAGAAGGCGTCGCGGCGGCCGGGGTACACGGCCAGCGCGGCGGCCAGGCCCATCGCGTCGCGGTAGTGGTGCATGCCGCCGATGGCGGGATAGCGCTGGCCGTCGTCGTCGACGACGCGATCGAGCCAGGCGTCAGGCGCGTCTCCGGCGGCGTCGGGGATGGTGGCGGCGTGGTCGGGCCATGGATCGGCGGCGGGGTCGACCGCGGCGTCGCGGGCGCGGCTGGCGGGGGCGCCCGCGGGCGGCGTCGTGGTGATCGCGCCGAAGTTGCCGAGCCGGAACTTGGCGTCGAAGGCCACGCGGGCGCCGCCGGCGCCTTCCCACAGGAAGTCGGGCCGGAGGGGGGTCGAATACGTGGGCGTGGTCTGGTTGTAGGTCAGCGTGCCGTGCGGCCCGAAGCGGGCCTGGGCGCGGCACGCGAGGCCGTGGGCGTCGGTGATGCGCGCCGTCAGGACTGGCGCCTCGCCAAGCGCCTCGCCCACGGCCTCGGCGAGGGCGTAGAAGGCCCACACCTCGTACAGCAGGGCGCTGTCGCGCAGGTCGATGGCCTCGGCGAGCGCGGCGAACACCGGGCGGCGCGCGGTGTGGAAGCGGCGCCACAGGTCGTGCAGCTCGCGGTACCCCTCGCGCCGGGTGAGCACGCGGGACGCGGCGGGGAACCGCGCGAGCCGGCCGGCGCCGGCGAGGACGGGATGGGCCAGGGCCCGGCGGCACGCGCGGCCGACGCCGGCGATGGCGCGCTGCCGCTGCTCGGGCACGCGGGGCCACCATGGGCACCCGGGCAGGACGTCGGCGGCGCGCACGAGGGTTTCGAGGAAGGCGCGCGTGAAGCGGTTCTCGGGGGTGTCGTGGGTGACTTCGGTGACGGGCTGGCGGATGTCGCGCGGGACGTGGCCGCCGAGGCGGCGTGCCACGGGAAGGTCGGGCCGGGGGGCGCGCTCCCAGCGGTGGGGCGCGGTGGCGATGTCGAGGAGGGTGTCGGCGTCGGCCTCGAAGACGCGGGCGGCGTCGAGCCACGTGTCCTGGCGCTCGACGTCGTGGTGGGGGGCGCGCAGGATCATGCGCAGGGCGGCCTCGAGGGGGGTGCCGCAGGCGCTGAGGAAGTGCATGACGAACAGCGGGGTCGGCGGCTGGCGGGCTTCGGTCACGGTTCGAGCGGTGGGGGCGCCGAGGTCGAAAGGCAGGCGCAGCGAGCGCTCGAAGAGGTCGGAGAGCAGGGTGTCCGTGAAGCTGACATAATCGGCGGCGGTGGCGAACTTGCGGGAGATGACTTCGACGTGGAGGGGCGGGCCGACGGGGCCGGTGTCGGCGTGGGCCTGCAGGACGGCGCGGCCGAGGCGGTTCTCGAACCGGACGCGGAACGCGCCGCCGGGCAGCGGTGGCGCGGGCCGGCCGTTGATGGTGAGGGCGGTGGCGCCTGGGCAGGCGGCCCAGTAGTCGGTCCACTCGTGTACGAGGACGGTGGCGGGCCGCAGGGCGGGGGCGAGCGCGGGGTCGACGGGCAGGATGGGGGATGCGTCGATGGCGGTGAGCTGGATGGCGGGGGGCGGTGTGGGGGTGGACATGGTGGGATCCGTGGCTGGCGGAACGACGTCAGAAGTCGGCCCACCGCTAACCCTCATAGAGGCGGGTGCCATCCCACCGCCACCCACAGGCGACGGGCGGCGACAATGTCGGGGTGGTTCATCCGCAAGGCATCCAGGGTGACCCTGCCACAAGGCGTCCGACCGACGACGCGCGTGCCGTCGCCTGACCAGGCGAAGTGATCGCCCCAAGACTGTGTCCTGGGGTTGAACAGCGGCACACGATCACCGGTCTCCGCGTCGATGCCAGCCGTCTGAGTCGATTTGGCTTCGTTGCACCTGCGGCACGCGATGCAAAGATTCGACTCGTCCGAGCCGCCGCCGCGTGCCGACGGCACGATATGGTCGACCGTCAGCGGATGGCCGGTAATCAAGCTCGACGTGCGGCAGTAAGCGCAGCGAGAGCCGGCCTGGTCCCTCAATTGGGCCAGAACACGCTCCGGCAGGGGCATCTACGCCGTGGCTTCCAGGTCTGCCAGGCTGGGTACATGCTGGCCGCGCCACTTGAGTAGCAAAGCCGCGTATGCTTTCTCGAACATCAGTCGATCCGCCTTGAGGCGGAGCTCGCGCAGGCCGTCGCGCCCGGCGTCGTCCAGCGTACCGGCCGTGTTGGCTTCCAGAAGCGCGTCGTAGCGCTCCACATCCTGAGGATCGAGCTGAGCATGGAGACGTTCCCACAATGCATCGTCGGCGAGGCCCTCCATTTGAGCCAGGTCGCCGCGCATCGCCTCGGGCACCGCATCGAGCAGCGGCGGCAGCCCCGCGTCGAGGACCTCGGCGACGACGTCGTCAACCGGCCGGCGCGCGATCTCGGCAACTCGGTGCAAGCGCCGGGCTGAAGCCGCGGGAAGGCGGATGGTCAGTGTCTCGGCGGCGGGTGAAACGGCCATGGAGCCCATTTTAGCATATCGTCGACCCCGGCGATGCGGCGGCCACTCTGACTGCGGTTCCGAGATCGCCAGTCATTCGAGGTTGGGCCTCAAGGCGGCAGCCGCCATCTGGTCGTACATCTCCAGGATGACGCGCTTGGTGCGATACTCGCCGTGGGCGGCCTCGTCTTTGCGGCGGACGATGGGGAAGGTGTCGAGAACGTAAGCCAACTCCTCCCTCGTGATCCCGAACAGGTCGCGTGCCACGATCGCTTCGATCTTTGCTCTCGCCAGTAGCCGTTCATCCTCGTCGACAAGCCCCGGGGGTGCGTTACCCGCATCGGCTGGCAGTACCCAACTCTCGGCTGCCATGGCGTTCCAATAGTCAAGCATCTCCGCGCTCGTGCAGGTGAGCCGCAGGGCCTCGGGAACCAGCAGCGGGACACACGGATGCGACTTGGTCAGGCGTGGAAGTGGGAGGCTGTCAAGCACTGTATACGACATTTTGAGGCTGATCTTCTTGCGGGCAAGGAAGTCCATGCTGAAGGAGTTCGCTACGGCAAGCCACACAAGGTAGGCCCAGTCGGCATCGCGCTCAAACACGATGGTTGGCACTTTATCGCCCGCCACCACCCCCGGCGGCAACAACGCCGCCACCAAGCTCCGCTCATTCGTGGGGCTGGCAACGTCGCAGAACCCGATGCGATATCGCTGGGCACGCTCCCGCACTTTCGTGGGAATACGCGCGACCGGCAAGTACCACTGAGGTTGAATGGACTTGCCCGGGTCGCCCATCGATAGATCCTCCCAGTCAGCCGCACGCCCCCGCCCAGATCGGTAGCCCTTCGCCCGGTGATCATATTGTGCAACCATGCGACCCTCGTACACAGGCAGACCCGTCGGGGCCTCGGTGAACAGGTGTCTATCATTACCCATGTGCACTTCCGCCATGTACTGCCGATGCGGTGGTCCCGCCGTCTCGTCGCCGAACTTCGGCCAGCACGCGTACATCTTGGCCGCTATGTCGATGTCGATCTGGCTTCCGAACTCCATCACCGCCAGTGCGTCCGGTGAGAACTCGCGGACCAGGGTAACGGGCATGGCAAGCGCCCCGCCACGCATCGCCTGGGACAATCCAACTTGATCGCGAATGTTGAAGGCGGCCGGGAAGGTGGTCGTGGGACCAGGTCGGCGGGCGGCGTAAATGCAGAACTTGGTCCGCGAGTCGATGCCAGTGAACCAGATCTCACGGGCGTTCTCGAATCCAAGTAGACCCGTAAGCTCCCACCCTTCGAACAACTCCTCACGGATCGCCATGCAGTTCGCGCCGTTGTACAGGCCCTCCGGAACAATCTGTGACACACAGCCGCCCGAGCGTACCGACTGCAGCGCTCCCTCCACGAAGAATCGGTACAGATTGAAGTCGCCCTTCCCGAGATTGCCGGGCGCGAAAAGCCGGTAGGCGCCGCTGTCCTTGATGAAGTGCACCTCGGCATAGAGACTGCGGCGATACCGTTCCCACGCGGCCGCGATCTCAGGGCTGGCGAGCAACTCCTCGACGATCCGATCCTGTCCGGCCTTGTCCTGAAATCGGACCTCTGGGTCATAGGTGGCGAAGAACTCCTTCGCGTCTGGACTCATCGCCTCCCACGGCGGGTTCCCCACCACCACGTCGAACCCCCCATTCCACCCCGCCTGCGCGTTCTCCGCCGCCGCGCCCGGCGCCGGCATCCGGAACACCTGCGGGAACGCCAGGTGCCAGTGGAAGAACCGATACTGCGCCGCCAGCCGCCGCACCTCCTCCTCCAGCCCGCGCTCCACCGCGTGCGGGTTGCGCTCGATGCGCCGGAACACCTCCTCGGTGATCGGCTGCGGCCCCGCCCCCGACTTCACCCACACGAACGCCGCGCACCACGTGTCGGCCAGGAAGCGCCCGTACCGGTAGTCGCTCCCCCGCACCAAGTCCGCGTAGCGCGTCTCCTTCGCCCGTACCGCCGCCACCGAGTCGTCCGGCGCGTCGTCCAGCGCCGCCATCGCCGCCGCCAAGTTGCCCAGCCGGTCCCACGGCGTGAAGTCCCGCCCGAACAGGCTGAGCTGACCCGCCCGCTGCAGCTTGTTCAGCTTCCGGAACTCACTGCACACCCCCCTGTCGTCCCCCTCGATCGGCGCAAACGCCCCGTCCGGGATCCCCTCCGCCAGCAGCCGCGGCGTCGCCCCGAGCAGGCTGTTGCCACACTGGATGTTCGCGTCCAGGAACCCCAGCGGCTTCCCCGGCTCCAGCGACTCCATCCACAGCGCCACCTTGCACAGCTCCAGCGCCGTCTCGTTGAGGTCCACCCCGTGGATGCAGTGCCGCACCACATCCCGCAGCGCGTTCCGCCGCGCATCCGGCGACGGCTCGTCGTCCCCCGTGCGCGCCCGCGCCAGGTGCCGCGCCAGCCGGTGCGCCGCCCCGATCAGGAAGTGCCCGCTGCCACACGCGCTGTCCAGCACCCGGATGCCCAGGAGCGCCTCTTCCGCCGACCGCCCCTCCCCCCTCGCCGCCGCCAGCCGGTCCGCCACCACCGGCTCCAGCGCCCCGTCCAGCACACACTGGATCAGCGACGCCGGCGTGTAGTGGCTGCCCGTCGTCTTGCGCTCCGAGCCCGCCACCACCCTCAGCGCAAACGACCCCGCCCCCACGTCCAGCACCGGCCGCAGCTCCAACAGCGACTCGTAAACGCTGCCCATCTCCTCCGCGCCCAGGTTGCGGTAGTCCACCGGCCGCCGCACCCGCCCCTCCACCACGAACGCCAGCGCCCGGACCGCGTCCAAGAAGTGCCGGTTCGCCAGCTCCGCCCCGTCCAGGTCCGGCGCCGCCCGGTCGCCGAACAGCAGCCCCCCCAGCCCCGGCAGCGCCAGCGCCTCGTAGCCCCCGTCCAGCAGCCCGAAGACCAGCCGCTGCGCCCGGTACAGATCCCCGTGCGCGCCGCCCCGGCTCGCCGCCGCCAGCTCCCGCAGCCGCCGCGTCGAGTAGTGCGCCAGGTACCCCGCCCGCGCCGCCTCCGGCGCCCCCGGCAGGAGCAGCAGGTCACGGTCCTCCGCCACGAACACGAAGATCAGCCGATACGCCAGCCGCAAGAGCTGCCGATAGAAGTCCTCCACCGCCAGCCCGCCCCCGCGCAGCCGGTCCCGCAGCGCCCCGTTCGCCCCGTGCGCCAGGAACCCCGTGCCCAGCGCCGCGATCGCGTCCCGCACCCCGTCGCGCAGCACCTCCAGCGCCCGCACCCCGTGCTCCGACGCCGCCAGCGACCACCGCTCCAGCCAACAGTCGCTTTGCGGCTCCGCCTCCACCCGGCTCTGGTGGCACAGCAGCCATAGCAGCGCGAAGTCCGAGTAGACCTCGCCCGCCATCATCGCCTCGAGGTCGAACTCCACGAAGGCCGCCCGCGTCAGGCTGACGTTGTCGCGCAGCAAGCGCAGGCGCAGCCCGTTTGACACCATCCCCCACAAGGCGTCCGGGCTCCGGTTCAGCAACTCCTGCACCAGGCTGTGCGGGCTCGCCGTGCGCGCCCCGATCACCTCTCCCCGCCGGTCCAGGTCCTGCCGGAACGTCACCAGGTGGATCGGCGTCGCGCCCCACACGTGGCTGATCGGGTAGCGCGCCCCCTCGACGTCGACCCCGCCCGCGAAGCGCAGCCGCCCGTAGCCCAGCTCCTGGAACAGGATCAAGAGCCAGCGGTCGCGCGTCTCGGTCGTACCCGCCTCCGCGGCCGGCAGCGTCCCCCGCAGCTCGTCGAACCCCCGCCACACCGCCAGGCACCGGTTCCACGACCGGTTGATCGCCTCGTTCAGCCGCTCGCGCGGCGCCAGGTGGTAGTCCTCCGGCCGCAGCCCCGGAAGGTCCGCCCCCTCAGCGATGCGCTGGAGCAGCTCCGCCGGGAGGATGGCCCCCTCCGTGGCGATCGTCGTATACCCGCTCCGCGTCGCGACGTGCATCCCTCATCCCCTCCCGGCGCGCGGCGCCCGGCATGGGCGCCGCCCCGCGCTAGACCGGCAAGAGCACGTACAGCCCCAACACATCCACCGGCAGGTGCGGCACCACGCCGACCGCCCCCGCGCCCGCGCCCGGGCGCACCGCCGCGCGCACCCGCTCGTGCGCCGCCGCCAGCGCCGCCGCGCGGTCCTCGGCCTGCCGGTCCAGCGCCCCGGCCAGCGCCCCGAAGCCAGCCACCACCGCGCGCACGAACCCGCGCGCCTGCTCCGGCGCCACGTTCGCGTGCGGCTCCGCGGCCAGGAGCGCCTCGGCCTCCGCGTCGCCCAGCCACTCCGCCGCGTCCGGCGCCCCGCGGAACGCCGCCACCCGGCACTCCTCCGCCAGCAGCGCCTGCTCCGGGCGGCCGCCCGGCGGCACGATCTGGTAGCGCCCCCGCAAGAGCAGCAGCGTGGTGCGCTTGTCCACGGCCCGCGTGCGGATCGCGCCGCAGCGCGCCGCCACGCCGCCCGCGAGCGGGTCCAGCGCCGTGTCGAGCACGTAGGCCGCCAGGCCCTCGACCACCGGGTGCGTCCGCCCCAGGTAGACCGCTCCGTCCGGCACCGGCAGGTCGAAGCAGGCCGAGAAGCGGTCCTCCAGCGCCCCGCCCGCGCGCACCGCGTCCAAGAGCCCGGTGCGATGGGCCGGCAGCGACAGATCGACCAGCCGGCCGCGCGCGGCCGCCGTGCCGCCGTGCGCCGCCACCGCCGCGCCGACGAAGCGCCGCACGTCCTCGCCCGTCCCGATGGCCGCCCGCACCGCCTCCCACTCGCGCCGCACGTCCGCCACGTCCACCGTGTGGTGCGCGAACAGCGTCCGCGACACCGCCTCGCGCTCCGCGGCGTCCTCCCAGCGCGCATGCAGGTCGCCGAACGCCGCGCCGGCCAGGTCGAACAGCGCCATCTGGCGCGGGTCGACGTCGCCGCCGCGCAGGATCAGGCCGTGCATCAGCGCCTGCATCAGCTCGCCCGTGCTGGCCGGCACGTTCACCGCCACACCCAGCGAGTGCCGGATGACCTTGTGCTTGCGCAGCAGCACCTCGAGCACCAGCCCGTCGATGCGGTTGTCCTTGCCGTACATCGTCACCGCGCGCACGTCCGGCTTCGGCTGGCCGTAGCGGTCCACCCGCCCCTCGCGCTGTTCGTGGATCGTCGGGTTCCACGCCAGGTCGTAGTGGATCACCGCGTCGAAGTGGTCCTGCAGGTTCACGCCCTCGCTCAGGCAGTCGGTGCACACCAGCACGCGCCGCTCGGCCAGCCCGAGCGCGGCCACCCGCTGCTCGCGCTCGGCCGCCGGCAGGACGCCGGTGACCGCCGCCACCTCGACCCCCCGCAGCGCCGACCGCAGCGCGCCCGCCACATACTCCGCCGTCGGGATGAAGCGGCAGAACACGATCGGCTGGCACCCCTCCGCCGCCAGCTCCCGCACCAGCTTCACCGCCGCCGCCAGCTTGGCGTCGCGCTGCGGGCCGTGGAGATCGTCGGCGGCGGCCGCCATGCGCAAGAGCCGCCGCCGGTGCGGCGCTTCGCTCTCGGCGTCATCCCCGTCCTGCCCGCCCGGGATGGCGTCGACGAAGTCCCCCGCGTCGCCGACGTCGAGGTCCAGCACCGCCCGGGCGCCGATCTCGTCGGCCTCGCCGGCGTCCGCGGCGTCGACCGCGCTCGACCGGCTGCGCAGCGTGGCCGCCGCCGCCGCCGGGCTGCTGGCCAGGCTGCGCAAGAGCGCCAGCGCCGACCACCAGCGCACCCGGCGCCGCCGCGCGTCGCCCGACGGGTCCGCCACCCGCTCGCGGGCGTAGGCGAGGGCTTGGTCGAGCAGCGCCCGGTAGGGTTCCGTCAGCGTGTAGGCAACCTCGGCTTCCAAGCGCCGCGGGAAGACCGTCTCGGCGTCGAGGTACCGGCGGATGTCCACGCGCCGGCGCTGCACGAGGTGGCGCGCCACCGCCCGGCGCGCGCCCTCGTGCTCGCGCCCCGAGAGGTCCGCAGGCAAGTCGGCGAACGCCGGCGCCAGGAGGGCGAGCAGCGACCGGAAGGCGCCCTCGTCGCCGCTGTGCGGCGTCGCCGTCACGAGCACGAGGTGCCGGCGCGCGTCCTCAGCCAGCCGGCGCACAAGCGCGTGGCGCTGGTGCTGCCCGCCGCCCGCCCGCTGCGGCGTCGCGGCACACGTGTGCGCCTCGTCGACGATCACCAGCTCCGGGCACGTGCGCACGAACTCGTCGCGGCGGCGCGGCGACTTGATGTAGTCCGCCGAGACCACCACGAACGGGTGCAGCTCGAACAGCGACTGGCCCACGGCGCAGTCCCGCTCCAGCCGCGCCACCGTACTCGTGAGCACGAGCGCCGCCTCGATGCCGAGCTTGTCGGACAGCTCGCGCTGCCACTGCTCGGCCAGGTGCGGCGGGCACAGCACCGCCAGGCGGGCGATCTCTCCCCTGTCCAGGAGCTCGCGCGCCACCAGCCCGGCCTCGATCGTCTTGCCGATGCCGACGTCGTCGGCGATCAGCAGGCGCACCACGGCCTGGCGCAGCGCCAGGAGCAGCGGCACGAGCTGGTAGGGCCGCGGCTCCACGGCCACGCGCGCGAAGCTGCGGAACGGACCTGTGCTCGCGCGCAGGCTCAGGCGCGCCGCGTCGCGCAGCAGCTCAGCGCCGAACGCATCGCCCGCCCGCTCCGGGTCCGGCAGGGCGAAGCTTGCCGGCGCCACGTCGTCCCCTTCCAGCGGCAGGTAGAGGCCCGTCACCTCGCGGTCCGTACCGCCCAGTGGGCGCAGCACGAGCCAGTCGGGCGCGGCGCCCGGCTGCACCACCCACTCGCGCCCGCGCGCCCGGACGATCGACCCGGCGGCGAAGGTCATGCCCGGCCGCCCCCTGGGACCGCGGGCTTCGAGCCCGCCCGG
>WBZR01002066.1_pt1 | contig 22170 bp, 19 predicted proteins | sample 5204231 | NCBI WGS metagenome assembly WBZR01 (sample SAMN12412403, study PRJNA552823) | activated sludge metagenome | isolation source: activated sludge from anammox sidestream of wastewater treatment plant... | place: USA: Virginia | collected 2017-08 | reverse complement strand
ACCGCCGCTAAGTTGGTGATATTGATTTCGATGATTTCCGTCAACCAATTGCGCTTGGCATATTCTTCTAAATAAACGCCAGCGGCGACACCGAGTGGAATGGCGGCAAAGGCTGTCACCAGCATCACCAGCAGCGAACCAACCCATGCCGACAAAATGCCTGCTTGTGCGGCGCGGCGCGAAGCAAAGCTGGTGAAGAAATCCAGATTCATGCGATCTATGCCGCGCATAGCCATGTCGGCAATCAGCAATAAAATAATGAGCAGACCTGCTGTTAGACACAAGATGCCCAACATCTGAAAAATAAAATCTTTGCGTTTGCCCTTGGCAATCAGCGTGCGAATGTTTTCGCTGTTGTGCACGGCATTCTCTTGTTTTACTGGAAGCTTCATATATTTATCTCAAAAAAATGCGTGCTTAATAGTATTCGCGGAATCGACGGCGCAACCACTGGCCGGCGATGTTGAAACAGAGCGTAATGAAAATGAGCGCGAGACCCGCTGCAAAAATGGTTTGATAACCGAGGGAGCCGTGTGGCAAATCGCCTAGTGAAACTTGCACGATGTAAGAAGTGATCGTGGCGGCCGGTTCTGTAGGATTCCAAGTGAGATTCGGCTGCATGCCCGCCGCGACTGCAAGAATCATGGTTTCGCCCACCGCACGAGAAATGGCGAGAATGTAAGAAGCGGCCAAACCGGAAAATGCTGCGGGTACAACGATGTGGATGGCTGTGTGCAACTTGCTGCCACCCATCGCAAAAGAGCCTTCGCGCAGCGACATCGGCACGGCGCGCATCGCATCTTCTGATAGGGAAGTGATGTAGGGCACGATCATGATACCCATCACTAAACCTGCCGAGAGCAGTGAAAATCCAGGCAGTGTTGGTACCAGTTTTTGCAGCAGCGGCGTGACAATCAACAAAGCAAAATAACCAAAAATAATGGTCGGAATGCCGCCTAAAATCTCCAGTGCAGGTTTGGCCCATTCGCGCACACGGGCGCTGGCAAACTCTGATAAATAAATTGCCGTGATGGTGCCTACTGGAATTGCCACACTCAGCGCCACAGCTGCAGAAACCAGTGTGCCGGATACCAAAACCATAATGCCGAAATGCGCGTCATCAAACAGCGGTGTCCACTGTGTGTCAGTGAGGAAATTCCACAAGCTGACATGCTTAAAAAATTGAATGGATTCTGAAACCAGCACATAAACAATGCCGGCTGTAGTCAGCACCGAAGTGGCGGCAGCAAGAAAGAGCAGTAGCTCAATAATGCGCTCGCTGATGTGCCGTCTAGCGCTGTGCGCCAGACGGTTTGCTGATGGATTACTGTTTGGGTTCACGCTGCATCAACTCATCAATGGTAATGCCGATAGAGTTCTTGCCTTCAAAGCGAGAACCGTATTTTTTCTCTACCATGTTCTGCAAGTTTTTTCTGTAAACGGTAGCGGGCAGCGGAATGTATTTCACTTCCTGTGTCAATTTGGCTACTTGTTCCATATAGAAATTCATAAAAGTTTTTACTTCAGGTTTTTCTAAAGAATCTGCTTTTACATAGATAAAAATAGGTCGAGAGAGTGGTTGATAAGTGGCTTGCATCACCGATTGTTCAGAAGGTGATACGGCTATACCAGTTTTGGGATTGACGAGAGCAACTGCTTGCAAGCGCGTTTGATTTTCTGCGTAGTAGGCGTAGCCCAAATAGCCCAGTGCGTTTACATCGCGTGAAATGCCTTGTACCAACACATTGTCATCTTCTGATGCGGTGTAATCGCCGCGCGAAGATTTTGCTTTGCCTACAACGGCATCAGTAAAATATTCAAAAGTGCCGGAATCTGCGCCTGCACCAAACAGTTGCAGCGGCGCATCGGGCCATGCGGGGTTGATCTGATTCCAGTGCGTGATTTTTCCTTGTGCGGCTGGCTCCCACATCGCTTTCAATTCAGCCAATGTCGCCTGCTTCAAAAATGCATTCTTAGGATTGACGATAACGGTCAAGGCATCAAATGCAACGGGAAGCTCAAAGTATTTTACGCCTGCCGCTTTACAGTCAGCCATTTCTTTCTCGGTGATGGGGCGTGAAGCGTTGGCAATATCAATTTCATTGCGGCAAAATTTTTTGAAGCCACCACCTGTGCCAGAAATACCCACGGTCACATGCACGGCATTTTTTTGTGCAATTTGAAATTCTTCGGCAATGGCTTCGGCTATGGGGTAAGCAGTAGAAGAACCATCGATTTTTACTGTAGGGCTCTGCGCTAAACTCGCGCTAGAAGCTATTAAGGTAGCCAGTGAGAGCAGGGTTTGTTTCAGCATATCTATTCCTCAAAGGAGCTTGGGTTTCGGTACGCTGCGCAGGATACGGGGTATATATGACAAAAATATGACAGTGATTATCTTCAGAAGAATTGTGTGGAGGTGGTTAAGAGGGTTCTGGGGTATGCTCCTTCACAAATGAATGACATAGAGGGTTTGCTAATGAGCAATTTGGACTACATCAAGAAAAAACGCAGCGAAGTGGATGTTATCCCCACAAAAATCGTGCCTTTTGTGCGCGTGATGATAAAGTTTTACACCCGCCTAAATGTGTGGGTGTTTAAAAAAACAAATGGTCGTTTCATGAATAAGTTTCCGGGTGGCGCGCCGATTTGTTTGGTGGGTATGACGGGGCGCAAAAGCGGTCAGCGCCGTGAAGTAATGCTGATCCATCTACCGCATGGTGATAACAAATTATTGGTGGCTTCACAGGGTGGTTTGGACAGTGATCCTGTGTGGTACAAAAATATCATGGCGAATCCACACATCGATATTATGGCGAATGGTGTGCAGAAAAATTACGCGGTGCGACAAGCGAGTAGTGATGAAAAACGCGCTCTGTGGCCGCACCTCTTATCGCTGTATCCTGATTTTGATGAATACCAAGCGCGCACGGATCGCGATATTCCGGTTCTGATTTGTGAACCGCTATAATTGGTGCTGCAAAAAAATCATTTATTGAGTTTGTGTAAAAAAATATGACTGCTCCCGCTGTATCGGTGCTTGATCGCGCCGCTGAAATCATTGCCGCTTTTGTACCGGATCAAGATTTGGTGGATTTGCTGACGCAAATGCAAGATCAACTCGGTTTTATTCCGCCGCAAACCATCCCGTTGATTGCGGATGCAACAGGTTCAGAGCGCCCCGCAATTTACAAAGCGATTGATCTGTCGCCTTCGTTTACTTTACAGCCGCCCGGCAAACATTTGCTGTATATCTGCAATGCCGATAACTGTTGCACGAGGGGCGGCATAGCGCTGGCAGAAACGGCCAAACGCGTATTGGGCGTGGATTTTTATCAGTGTGATGAAAATAAAAAAGTTCGATTGGAACCTTTTCGTTGTTTAGCCAATTGCCCGAATGGCCCCAATATCGCGGTCGATAAAGTGGTACAAGGGCATATGACGCCCGAAAAATTAGAAGCGCTTTTGAAAGAGTTACTGGCAGAACAAGACAATACGTTAATCCGTGCTTAATGGATACACGCCGCGCCAGCCCTCAACACCGCCGTCCACACTGTAAACCTCAGAAAATCCCTGCTGGCTGAGAAAATCGGCAGCGCCTTGGCTGCTGTGTCCGTGATAGCAAAACACCAGTAATGGCTTATCAAAATCTGCGTGCAGAATAAATTCCTGCACATTGTTGTTGTTCAGTGAAAACGCGTTAGCGACATGACCCGACGCATACGCATTAGGGTCACGGATATCGACTATCGTCGCATTGCCGCTATCAATCAGGTTTTTTGCTGTAGCAGCAGGGATGCAGGTAAAAGGCATGACAGAACTCCTCAATTATCAAAAAAATAGTTCAATTACGACGAACAGCTAATTTCTAAATGTTTTCCCCATTCAGGCGGCAAGTTGGCGTAGTGTGCAAAATCGGGATGCTCATCAAACGGTGCTAACAAAACCTTTAATAAGTTTTCCGCCATGGTGAAATCATTTTGTTGGGCAAGATCAATGGCTTGCTGCGCCAAATAATTGCGCAAAATATATTTGGGATTGACGCGCTTCATAGCGGCGCAGCGCTGTGTGTCGTCGCTATGCTCTTGTTGCAGTCTGGCAGTGTATTGCGTACTCCATGCGTCAAATGCATTGCGGTCAACGAATAAATCACGCAGCAAAACGTTTTCTATTTGCGTTGAAAAATCACAGAGGCGACGGAAGAAAAGCGTGTAATCCACAGCAGATTGTTGCATCAGAGTGAGTAGTTGGCCGATGAGAGCGCTGTCATTTTCTTGTGACATCGTCAGCCCCAGCTTTGCGCGCATCAGCTGTAAATAATGCTGCTCAATGGTGGGTTGATACGCTTGCAGGCTTTCACGCAACTGCTCGATGGTAATTAACGGAGCCAGCGCGTGCGCCAGTGCATTGCAATTCCACAGCCCGATATTGGGCTGCTGATTAAAGGCGTAGCGACCGGAGCAATCAGAGTGATTGCAAATAAAGTTTGGGTTGTAATCGTCGAGAAAACCAAACGGGCCGTAATCAAAAGTTTCACCGAGTATCGACATATTGTCGGTATTCATTACGCCGTGCGCAAAACCTACCGCTTGCCAGTGCGCTATTAAACGCGCTGTGCGTTGCACCACAGCATCAAAAAAAGCAGCATAAGGTTGCTCGGTGTTACGACATGCTGGGTAGTGCTGGTCGATGACAAAGTCTGCTAGTTGTTGCAGTGCATCGTACTGCTGTGTGTGACAAAAATATTCAAAAGAGCCGAAACGAATATGCGAGGGTGAAACACGCAATACCATCGCGCCTTTTTCAGAGGTTTCGCGATAGACCACTTCGTCACTGGCGATAAGAGCCAGCGCGCGCGTGGTGGGAATGCCTAAACCGAACATCGCTTCCGAACAAAGAAATTCACGCAGACTGGAGCGCAATACCGCGCGGCCGTCACCTTGTCGTGAATACGGCGTTAGACCTGCGCCTTTCAGTTGGATTTCGTGGCGTTGTCCTGCGTGTGCAATTTCGCCGAGCAACATGGCGCGACCGTCGCCCAAGCGCGGGTTGTAGTGACCAAATTGATGACCGGAATACACCATCGCCAATGGCGTTATTGCGGGTTTGGTATTGCCATTGCAGTAGCACAAATTGTCGTCAGTCAGCAGTTGTGTTGCATCGATGCCGATTAATGCAGCTGTTGCGGGCGAATGCAGCGCCCAACGCGCCGCCCGCAGCGGCTCAACCGACACTGGCGATGCGAAGTGATTGCCGAGTGTGGCAAAGCGAGAGGGGAGTAGTGGCAAAATCACGATGTTAATTCAGAGATGCAGTGAGGACATTGTAAAAGCTGGTATTTCTTCTGGCGACACCACAAAATGTGTGGCTTCTATCGTTGTGAGAGTTATAAAAACTGCTATGCGCGTTTCTTCTGTTAGTCGCTTACATCGCGCTGTTGTTATCTTTGTGCTGTTGTTGATAGCAGTTATTGCCAGAGTGCCATTTACGACTTTGGATTTTAACTCGCTGTTGTCGACTTATTTGGTGGACGACGCTTTTTATTATTTCAAAATTGCGAGCCATCTTGCGATGGAGCATCGCATTACTTATGACGGCGATCAACTGAGCAATGGCTTTCATCCGTTGTGGTTGGCGCTTATCACGCCATTTTATACACCAGCCGATAACGGTATTACTTTTGTCTATCGTGTGCAGTGGTTGATGTTGTTGATCGACTTATTGTCGGTGGTTGTTTTGTATCGCACACTGCTGCAATGCAAAGCGAATGCAGTCGTTGCTTTTGTGGCAACGCTGTGGTTTTGCCTACATTCCACTTTCATTGATATTCAGATGAACGGTTTGGAAACATCGCTCAATACTTTATTGCTGCTGATGCTGTTGAGTGCTTTTGTGCAGGTTTATCAAAGCGAACAGGCAACACAGTGGCGTTATTGGTATTTCGGCGCTGTTGCCGGTTTGGCTTTTTTAGCCAGAACTGATAACGCCATCGTGCTAGTAGTTTTGTACGGCGCGTTGTTTTGGTGTGCGCGCAAACAGGGGCTCGCAAGATTGAGTCCACTTTTTGTTTCGGCTGTCTTAGCGGGTTTAATTGTGCTGCCGTGGCTTTTATGGAATTGGATTTATTTCGGTAGCTTGGTGCAGAGCAGCGGCAAGATAGAAACCATCTACTGGGGAGAGCCACAATTCAGTTGGCAGCGCACAGCGTTTGCGTGGTTGATGATGCCGACTAGTGTCTTTGGCAAGTTGGAGTTTTTTTCACGTTTATTTATTGCGCCAGTTGGCAATGCGGCGTGGGGAGCTACTGGATTTTTATTGTTAATGGCAGGCTGTTTGTTATGGTTTTGGCGCAGCGTGCGTGTACCAAATGAGCTCAAGGCTGTAGCAGTATTTTGCATCGCGGTATTGGTAGTTTTTTGTTATCACGCGGCATTTCGCAGTTTTGTGCGCACTTGGTATTACATTCCCGTGGGTTTGGTGTTGTTGCTGTTGTTGGCCAGCGTGGCAACAGCGTGGCTCGCGCATTGGCAGAGCTTGGGTAAAAAAAGGCTGAGCTATGCAGTGCCTGTTGTATTGGTGGTGGTATGCACGGCTCAGGTGTTGTTCAGCTTTTCGCCCAGTCGATTGCGAGGTGTAGTCACAGGGCGTTCAACGCATATCACCGTAGCGCAGTGGCTGGATGCCAATACATCGTCAGATGCGGTGATAGGCTCGATGAACTCGGGCGTGCTGAGTTACTTGGTGCATCGCAAAGTTATCAATTTGGATGGAGTGGTGGATGTGCGCTCTATGCGTGCACATTGGCAAAAGAAGCAACCAGAATATATCCATGAGCGTGGGATTCAGTATTTGGTGGATAACGCTGGCGCATTAAATTTCTTTTGTCGCGACAATCCGTACCACACTTGCGAACAAGTTTTTTCTTTTGGTGATGCCAAGAATCCTAGTTTGGTAATGAAGGTAGTTAATAAGTAGCGGTGTTAAAACCAGCGCCAACCGTGTTGTGTGAAAAATATGTAGCCAGCACGGGCGAATTGTTTGATATGCCACCAACCCTTGCGCGACGCGTGGCCTCCATCGTGGATAATTTTCATCGCCGGGACAAAAGCAATTTTTGCGTGCTCTCGCAAACGAACGGACAAATCAAAATCTTCGAAATATAAAAAATAAGCAGAGGAAAACCCGTTGAGTTTTTGCAGTAAGTTGGTTCGTATCAGCATGCAGCAGCCACTAGCAATTTCTACCGATTGGTAGGGATGCTCTGACAAATACTCCTTATGCATTTCATAGCGTGCTAAGCGTTGCTGAAACAGTTTCTTTAGCTGGGTGGGAGCAAAACCGCGCAAGGTGAAATCCAATACAGTTGGGTAGCGTTTGCTCAAAAATAGTGGTGTTTTCTGATCGTTGACGGCAAACGGCGTCACCATGCCGACTTCATCGTGTTGTTGTAAATAGTCCAATCCCTTGGCGAGTGCTTGCGCATCCAAATACACATCAGGATTCATAAATAAATGGAAATCACTGCCTTGATGGATGCAGCGATTATGTGCTTGACCGTAGCCGAGGTTGCTCTCCGCGCAAATAAAACGCACTGCATCAATGCCATCTATGCGCGTAAATAAAGACGAAAATTGATCGCCATCTTCACTGGCTGCGTTATCAACAACAACGAGTGCAATGCGTGCAACGGTGTGCTGATTGCGCAATTGGCGGACACTGTCGGTTAAACACTGGCGAAAACGCAGCAATTCATCACGATTGTTGCGAAACAACACAACGCTGATGGAAAGGTGGATAGGTGTTTGCTGCGTATCATTCATGGCGTCATTGTAAGCCATGGCTGCGGGGTGCAATCCAGCGCCAGCGTGCTTTATGATTCCCTCTCACAAAAAGAATCATGACACCGAAGACGATGTTAAAGAAACCGCAACGCATATTGTGTGTGCTGGGCATGCACCGCTCTGGCACCAGTTGTCTGACAGGCTCTTTGCAGCAAGGTGGGCTTTTTCTCGGCAAACATCACACTTGGAATGAATACAATCGTCGCGGTAATCGTGAAAACCAAGATGTCGTCAATTTGCATGAAGCGATTTTCAAAGCTAACGGTTTGACATGGAAGAAGCCTACGGGTGTTGCACTGACCGGTGATATCTCGCAAGCGCTGCAAGCCGTGGAGAGCAGTGCGCTTGCCGTATGGGAGCCGCAAAACACAGAGCGCGCGCAAGAAATTTTGGCTGAGTATGCCGATAAACTGCTGTGGGGATTCAAAGATCCACGCACGCTGTTGGTGTTGGATGGCTGGTTGGATTTAGTGCCCGATATGGAATTTGTCGGCATTTATCGTCATCCGATGGCGGTGGCGCAATCGCTGGCGAGTCGCCCTGCGATGCCAGTAACCATCGAAGAAGGGCTGGCGATGTGGTACGCCTACAACAAAAAATTATTGCAAGCGTATCAGCGCCAAGCATTTCCTTTGTTGTGTTTTGATTGGAGCGAAGAAAAATTTCATCACGCTTTGGATATCGTACACGCCCATTTAGGTTTACAACCTGTGCCAACGGATGAACGCTTTTACACCAAAGAATTGCATAAACAATCTGCTGATGTGGAAGCAATCTTGCCTGAACCTGTACAAGCGTTATATCAACAATTGGAAAACATTGCCCTGCGCCATGACTAAATCGCCCACCCCCAAAGGTATTCCCAATTCGCCGCAGCCGATTAAATGGTTTGATGCTGCCATGCCTGTTGTACCGCACGATGATGCACAGTATTTGCAGGTGTCGCAGCCACGGCTGTCGATTGTGGTGATGGTGTACAAAATGCCAGAGCAGGCGAAAAAAACTTTGTATTCTTTGAGCGCGCAATACCAGCGCGGCGTGACAGAAAACGATTACGAAGTGATCGTGATGGAAAATCCTTCCTCACGTGTTTTAGGTAAAGAAGAAGCAGAAAAGTTTGGCAGTAATTTTCACTATCAAGCTTATCCAGAGACGCTGCCCACGCCGGTCAATGCCATGAACTTTGGCGCAGCGCATGCGCGCGGTCGCATGATTGCGGTGATGATCGATGGTGCGCGCATGGTGTCCCCTGGTATTGTGAATTACATTCTGGCAGCCGAGCGCTTGCATCAGGATGTGGTAGTCGCTGTGCCTGGCTATCACCTTGGCAATAAAGTGCAACAAGAGGCGATGTTGGAAGGCTATGACGAAGCCTACGAACAAACGCTGCTCGAAAAAATTAGTTGGCCGCAAGACGGTTATCGCTTGTTTGAAATTTGCTGCTTGTCTGGCACCAGTGCTGGTGGTTACTTAAAGCCTTTGGGCGAGAGCAATGTATTGGCGATGCCGCGTCATATATGGGAAAAGCTGGGCGGCTATGATCCGGGTTTTACCGAAACAGGTGGCGGGCAGTGCAATTTAGATTTGCACAAACGCGCAGTGGAATTGCCAGAGACCGTTTTGGTGACTTTGATCGGCGAAGGTTCTTTTCATCAATTTCACGGTGGCATTACCACCGGCACGCAAGGTGAAGAGCGCTTAAAAGCGATGCAGGATCATTTCAATCAATATGCCGAATTGCGCGGTCAACCTTACACACCACCGCTTAAACGCAGTATTTTTCTGGGCACAATGCCCGATTGTGCGCTACGTTTTGTGCGCCACTCTGCCAGTGTGGTGATGAAAAATCGCGGTGATATCCCGAGGGATTGGAAATGAGTGCAGAAAAAAAACCAGCGCTGTCGATTATCGTTATTGTCTATGACATGCCGCGACAGGCGATGAACACGCTGTACAGTTTGGCGTTGCCGTATCAGAAAAATATCAGCGAAGATGATTACGAAGTGATTGTGGTAGAAAACCGCTCGTCGCGTTGTTTGGATGCGGCAGCAGTTGCTGCGCTGGGTTCGCAATTCCATTATTTTTTGCGCGATGAAGCAGGCGTTTCTCCCGTGCCAGCCGTGAACTTTGCGTTTACACAGTGTCGCGGCGAGCAAATTGGTTTGATTATTGATGGCGCACGCATCGTTTCGCCGCGCGTATTGGAATACGCCATGATTGCCGCGCGTATGACTGATGACGCTTTAGTGATGGTGCCTGGCTATCACCTCGGTGAAAAGGATCACAAATTTCATTTGCAAGCACAGCATAGTGAAGCCTTAGAAATTGAAAAGTTAGGCGAATTGGCGTGGCAAGAAAATGGTTATCGCCTATTCAAATGGGCGTGTTGGAGTTCCAGTAATCAACGCGGTTATTTACAGCCCATGCAGGAGTGTAACGCGCTGTTTTGCTCGGCGGAAAATTTCAAACGCATCGGTGGCGCAGATGAGCGCTTTGATCAAGCGGGTGGTGGCTCGATCAATCTGTATCTTTATCGAAAATTAGGCATGCTGCCCAATATTGTGTTGTATGTGTTGCCAGGCGAGGGCTCTTTTCATCAATTTCACAGTGGCGTGACCACGCAAGAATTTACTGAAGATGATACGCGTCGCGCGGTGTTGAAATCGTTTGATACGCGCTTGGAAGAAGTGTGGGGTGGACCGTTCAAAGCGCTGACACGCGAACCGATTTTATTGGGTGCAGTCACACATTGGGCGCAACCCTTTTTGGAAAAAGCATCGGAAATGGCGGCACAGCGTTTTGCGCGCCTCACCGCCAATAAAAAACCATTTTGGGATGATGACGCAGGCTTCGAGCGTTTTACCGAAAATGCGGTGAGCTGCTTAAACGATGGCTATGAACGCCCAGAAATCATGAAGCAACAGAAATTTGTGGAATAAGTGCTCGTAGTCCCTCAAGAAAAATAGGTGAGAGGGTCGTTTTCGCGCCGCCAGTTGAGCAAAGCATCGACGGCGACATTGAAGTGTGGCAGTGCATCCGCTATGTATTCGGTCATTTCTTTTTTTATCAGTGTTTCTATCGAATCACAGCAATTTTTTAGATGGGTAACCCCGCAATAACAGCAAGCGCCATGCAGTTTGTGTATGCGCTCTCGTGCTTGCGTGAAGTCATTGTTGCTAATGGCTTGCATGATAGCGTTGCGATCTTCTGCTAGCGTTTGAAAGAGCAGGTCTAACATTTCACCGGCCACATTGGGTTTGTTGCTGCATGCCTGTAAAGCTATTTGTTTATCAACGCAGTTGCCATAAAACATCGGTACAAAAACACCATCTGGCTGTACAGCATGAGTGGCTTTAGGTTTGGTATCGTTAACAATGGCGTTTACTTCAGTGGTGCCAACCTGTATTCGCTGTGTCCATTTTTCCAACATATTCAGTAGCTGCTGTTCGCTAGCTGGTTTGCTGAGGAAATCATTCATGCCTGCTTTAATCATATGCTGCCGCTGCTCAGCTAAAGCGTGTGCGGTGAGGGCGATAATGGCTGTGTTGCGCTGGTTGGTTTGTTCCAAGTAGCGAATTTTTTTGGTCGCTTCTATGCCATCCATCACCGGCATTTGTATATCCATAAAAATTACAGCAATGTCTGGATTGTTTTTGTAGCACTCGACGGCTTCTTCGCCGTTTGTGGCCAACAGAACTTTTGCACCAAGATCTTGCAGAATAGTGCTGATCAGTTTTAGGTTGAGCGCGTTATCGTCTACAGCCAATACCACGGGCGCTGGGCCAGTAATCGCTAATGTGGGAGAGAGATCTACGTTAGGTAGACGACTGGATAGATTGAGTGTTTGGCACAGCATTTCCAATAAACGGCTTTCTGTCACCGGTTTCTGCAACAGAACTGCAGAAGGAAATTGACCTGTTAGTTGCGAACGAGCTGGCGCAGTGAGAGACACAATCAACGCACACTGGCGCAGCTCGCAGTGTGCAGCTATTTGCGCAAGCTGTCTAACTTCACTGTCGTCATAACAAACGGGCAGGTTAACGAGCAGCGCGTGAATAGCTTGTTCTGTTCCAAAATGGCGATCAATCGTAGGTATCACTTGATCAGGATGATCGGCTAGTGTGGGTTGTGCACCCCACGCCGTGAGCATATGACTGCTGGTTAGACGCGATAGTTTTTCTTTATCACAAACAAGAATGTGATGGTTGTTGAGTAAATCATGATTGCTTTGAACAGGCTGTGTATCGGCAGTATCTAAGTGGATGGTAAACCAGAAAGTGGTGTTGCCCTGTTCACTGTTATAGCCAATATCACCACCCATCTGCCGCACAATTTTTTGTGAAATCGCCAAGCCTAAACCTGTGCCAGCATGTTCTCGTGTGGATGTGCTGTCCAATTGTGTGAAGGCTTTAAAAATTTCATGTTGACCATTGGGTAGCCCTTTGCCTTGGTCATTTACCTCTATCTTTAATAGTGTTTTATGTGTCTCAAGTTGATCGGCGGATACGCGTACAACCACATTGCCGGTATCTGAAAACTTGATGGCGTTGCCAATCAGATTGGTTAGCACTTGTTTGATGCGCAACGGATCACCCAATAAGAGACGCGGAACATCACTGTAAATAATAGGCAGTAATTCCAGCCCTTTATCGTGCGCGCTAGGCGCTAAAACTTGCAGCACTTCCTCCACCGTTTCTTGTATGTTGAGGGTGGTGTAATCCAAAACCAATCTGCCGGCTTCAATTTTGGAAAGGTCTAGCACATCATTAACGAGTGTGAGTAGTCCTTCTGATGATTTGCGAATATTGCTCAAGTAATCCAGTTGTTGTGGATTGAGTGATGTTTTTAGCAAGAGTTTGCTGAATCCGATGATGCTGTTGAGCGGTGTGCGTATTTCATGGCTCGTGTTAGCCAAGAACTCCGATTTGATTTTGCTGGCTTGAATGGCTTCGCGTCGAGCAAGATCCAATTCGATGTTTTGTATTTCGATGGTTTCTAGTGTTTCGCGCAAATCCTGCGTCGATTGTTCAATATGGCTCTGCAAGCTTTCGTGTTCTTCGGTGAGTGCGGTGTGCAGTGTGCGAATAGCACAATCCAGTTCGAGAATTTCAACGATGTGGTTATCGGTCGGTGGGTCGACCTTTTCACCTTTACCCAATGCCTGTGTGGTTGCAGTCACTTTCTTGATGATATCCGTTAGTCGATCACCAAAGAGCATTGCGAGCCAAAATGCCAGTGCCAGTACAATAAATACAATGCTGAAATCAATCAGTGCTGTTCTGTATTTATGCAGCATGATGAAGCTTTGTGTGAATTCAAGGCGCACCCAGCCGATGGGAAGATTGTTGGTGTCGTTGCGATTCAGATGAGCCGCTCCTGATAGACGCGGTTGCCGTACAGGGAGTACCAGTTGACGCGCGTGGTCAGTGCTGAATTCCATCGATTCTGATGTGAACAAATTAAGCGTGGTATCCCATGGTGTGTGCAAAGGGCCTGCGTGCGCAATTTCTTTATTCTCTTTATCGTAAAAAGTAATGGAGCGCAGTAGAGGATATTCCAATGCTAATTGGGCAATATTTTCTAATCCCGTGGTGTCACCTTTTTGTAGTGCGCTGTAGGTTTGTCTTGCCACTTGCTGGCCATAAACACTGCTCACTTCATTTTCATAATGCGAGATATCACGCACTAAGGCATAGGTGAGGTAGGTGCCAATGAGCAGCGAACAAATAATGGCGGGGCCAAGCGCAAATGCAGTGATATAAGTGCGCAAATTTCTGTGACGCATCTTCATGGAATGTACTTTGTTGTCATGAGTGAATCCGCGTAGAATCCGCGCTGGTTATTATTGTGCAAGGCGGCTGTTGCGATGGATTATCCCACAATCGAAAGCTGTATCGGCAACACGCCGTTAGTGCGCTTGCAGCGACTCGGACAGGGCAACAACAACCACATCTTATTGAAGCTGGAAGGCAATAATCCTGCGGGTTCCGTCAAAGATCGACCCGCCGCCAGCATGATTGCGGAAGCAGAGCACAGCGGCCGTATCCAACCTGGCGATACTTTAATTGAAGCAACCAGCGGCAACACCGGTATCGCGTTGGCGATGGTGGCTGCCATTAAAGGTTATCGCATCATTTTAGTGATGCCCGACAACATGACCGCAGAGCGCAAAGCAGCGATGACGGCTTACGGTGCAGAATTGATGTTGGTGACACAGGCGCAGGGCATGGAAGGCGCACGCGATTTAGCGCTGCAAATGCAAGCGGAAGGACGCGGCAAAGTATTGGATCAATTCGGCAATAGCGACAATCCTTTGGCGCACTATCGCGGCACTGGCCCTGAAATTTGGCAGCAAACCGCAGGGCAAATCACGCACTTTGTCAGTTCGATGGGCACAACGGGCACCATCATGGGAACTTCGCGTTTTTTGAAAGAAAAAAATCCCGCCATACAAATTGTTGGTTTGCAGCCAAAAGAAGGTTCTAGCATTCCTGGCATTCGCCGTTGGTCGCCCGCGTATTTGCCCAGTATTTTTGATGCATCACGTGTGGATGTGGTGATGGACGTTGCGCAAGAAGATGCCGAACGCACCATGCGTGAATTAGCGCGCCGCGAAGGTATTTTTTGCGGCGTGTCTTCGGGTGGCGCGGTGGCGGCAGCGTTGCAATTAGCGCAGAGCGTTCACAATGCCACCATCGTCGCCATTATTTGTGATCGCGGTGATCGCTATCTTTCCTCAGGTATTTATGATGTTTGAGACAATGATGCCGATGCATACTTCTATTTTGTTTTGTTCTTTATTGAAAACACATGGTTAAGATTCGAGACGATCATCCTATTGCTGCGGGTGGCGATGTTGATATTGACGCATGGCTGGCAGGTATTGAAGCGGCACATCATTTTTCTGGCGAGCAAATAGCGCAATTGCGTGCGGCGTGTTTAACGAGCCGCCGTGCAGAGTTAGCGCGCAGTGAATCGGATAAACGCTGGCAAGACACCAGTTGTTTTCGCACCGGTTTGGAAATGGCGGATATTCTCAGTGAACTGAGTTTGGATGCAGAAACACTGGTTGCTGCCATTCTTTACCGTGCTGTGCGTGAAGAACGCATTCCATTGGAAAAAATCGAACAAGATTTTGGCGCGGGCGTTGCCAGTTTGATTGATGGTGTATTGCGCATGGCTTCTGTCAGTGCCATGCAAAGCCTCGAAGACGAAAGTGTGCTTGGTCGCGCAGCCAATGTACAGGTTGAAAACTTACGCAAGATGTTGGTGGCAATCATTGATGATGTGCGCGTTGCGCTGGTTAAAATTGCTGAACGCACTTGCGCGATTCGCGCAGTCAAAAACGCTTCTGATGCAAAACGGCGGCGTGTTGCGCGCGAAGTGATGAAAATCTACGCGCCACTAGCACACCGTTTGGGTATCGGGCATCTGAAATGGGAGCTGGAAGATTTAGCGTTTCGCTATTTGGAGCCAGACGCTTATCGCCGCATTGCCAAGTTGTTGGATGAGCGGCGCATTGATCGCCAGCAATTTGTTGATGAAGCCAAACGGCAATTGGAAACGGCGTTGCAACAAGCAGGTGTCGCTTGCGAAATCACCGGGCGCGCCAAACATATCTATAGCATTTGGCGAAAAATGCACAATCGTGGTATTGGTTTTTCGCAGGTGTATGACATTCGTGCGTTGCGTGTTTTGGTGTCCAGTACGCAAGATTGCTACACCGCTTTGGGTATCGTTCACGGTTTGTGGCGCAATATTCCCAACGAGTTTGATGATTACATCGCCAACCCCAAAGAAAATGGTTACCAGTCTTTGCACACGGCAGTGATTGGTCCGGCGGGCAAAGTGTTGGAAGTGCAAATTCGCACATTCGATATGCACACCGACGCGGAGTTTGGTGTGTGCGCACACTGGCAATACAAAGGCTCCGATGCCGCCGATGAACAAAGCAGCAGCTACGAAACCAAAATTGAATGGCTGCGCCAAGTATTGGCGTGGCACGAAGAAACGGGCGGTAATTTAGATTTAGTGAAAGAGCTGCGCACCGGTGTTGTGCAGGATCGCATTTATGTTTTCACACCCGAAGGGCATGTGGTGGATTTGCCGCAAGGCGCAACCGCGTTGGATTTTGCGTATCACATCCACACAGGTGTTGGACATCGCTGTCGCGGTTGCCGTATCAATGGCCGTGTGGTGCCGCTGTATCAAGTGTTGCGCACCGGCGATCAAGTGGAAATTATTACCGGTAAGCGCGAAGCGCCGAGCCGCGATTGGTTGACTTCTGGCTTGAATTATCTGCACACCGTGCGCGCAAAAACTTGCGTGCAACAGTGGTTTCGTCAGCAAGCGGCTGATGAAAACATGGAGAACGGCCGCGTGATTTTGGATCGCGCTTTTCAGCGTTTGGCGGTGTCACCGCAATTGGATTTAGAAGCGCTGGCAAAAACATTGGGACATAAAAAGCTCAATGATTTGTATGTCGCCATCGGTACGGGCGAATGCAACATGACGGTGGTGTTAGATGCCGCGATGCATTCCGGTGGCGTAATGAAACAATCGGATTTATTGCTGGATTGGGATACGCAAGCCGAAACATTGTCGCAGGCCATCCTTGGCGCAGAAGGGCATTCGCTGCGTTTAGCGCCTTGTTGCAATCCAGTCGAAGGCGATGCGATTGTCGGTGTGATAGACGCTGACAATATTATTTCGGTGCATCAACTATCCTGTGATCAAGCGCTGCAAATACAGTTGGATCATCCAGAACAAATCATGGCGGTGAATTGGGGTGGCGTGCGGCGCAGTACTTTTCCCGCATCCATTGCTGTGTATGCTTACGACAGGCGCGGTTTGCTGCGTGATGTCAGCTCGTTATTAGATAAAGAAGAGGCCAATGTCATTCGTTTAGACACGGTGACGGATAAACAAACCAACCTTGTTGAAATGCATATCACCTTGGAAGTGGAGAGCTTTCAGTTGTTGAGTCGATTGTTGGAAGCGATTAATCATATTCCCAATGTCTACAAAGCCAGTCGGGAAGTGTGATCTTGCTTCTATATATGCTGGCTTGAGTAAGCGGATTCAGCTGTGTAAGGTGTGAACGAAATTAAACAACCGTCAATGTGAGGCGTGATTAAAAATGAGAGTGATTTTGTTGGGTGCGCCAGGTGCTGGCAAAGGTACGCAAGCAAAACTGATTATGGAGAAAATGGGTATTCCTCAAATTTCCACCGGCGATATGTTGCGCGCTGCGGTTGCTGCGGGCACTGAGTTGGGTTTGCAAGTGAAAGACATCATGGCATCGGGTGGTTTGGTATCAGACGATTTGATTATCGCGCTCGTCAAAGAACGCATTGCTCAGCCCGATTGCAGCAAAGGCTTTTTGTTTGATGGATTTCCTCGCACAATTCCACAAGCAGAGGCGATGCAGCGCGCACAAGTGCAAATTGATCGCGTGATTGAAATTGATGTGCCGGATCAAGACATCATCAAGCGTTTGAGTGGTCGCCGTGTACATGAAGCGTCGGGTCGCATTTATCACATCGAACACAATCCACCCAAAAATGCTGGCGTGGATGATGTGACAGGTGAGCCTTTAATTCAGCGCGCGGATGACACAGAAGAAACCGTGCGCAAGCGTTTGCAGGTTTATCACGAGCAGACGCGCCCATTGGTTGATTTTTATCAGCAGCACGGCGGCGAGAAGGCTTATCGCAATGTGCCAGGCGTTGGTAGCGTGGAAGAAATTAGCCGACGCGTACTCGCTGCGTTGCAATAACGCATGAATCGTGCGGTTCTACTGGTTTATCTCGGTTCGCCTGCGAGTGATGAACCGCAATCTATCCGACAATTTCTCAATCAATTCCTCTCAGACCGGCGCGTTGTAGAAATACCGCGCTGGCTCTGGTTGCCGTTATTGCGTGGCGTGATTTTGCCGTTGCGCAGTAAACGCGTAGCGAAGTTGTATCAATCCATTTGGACGGAGCAGGGCTCGCCGCTCACTGTAATCAGCTTGCGCCAAGCTGAATTGTTGGAAAAATCTTTAGCGTCACCGGATGTTTTAGTACGTGCTATCGCTGCATACGGTGATTATTCACTGAAGCAATGCGTTGCCGATTTGCGTCAGCAAGGCGTTGAACGGTTTTTAGTGTTACCGATGTACCCACAGTATTCCGGCACAACAACAGGAGCAGTGTACGATCAAGTGGCAGAAATATTTACGGCGCAGCGACATGCTCCTGATATTCGTATCGTGCGCGAGTATTGTTATCGCGAGGATTACATCGCTGCATTGGCAGACTCCATCCGCAAACACAGAGCGCAGCAAGGTACAGCAGAGCTGTTGTTGTTTTCCTTTCACGGTATTCCGCAGGCGTGCGTAGATCGCGGCGATCCTTATTACGAACAGTGTTTGTATACAGCGAACGCCGTTGCGAGTGCATTGAATCTTGCGAGCAATCAGTGGCGCGTTGGCTTTCAGTCGCGTTTTGGTCGCGCGAAATGGTTACAGCCGTACACAGATGAAGTGCTAGCGTCATTACCAGCGGAAGGCATTCGTCGCGTCGATGTGGTGTGTCCTGCGTTTGCGGCAGATTGTTTGGAGACGCTGGAAGAAATTGAACACGGCAGTCGAGCGTGTTTCATCGCTGCGGGTGGGGAATATTTTTCTCGAATTGAGTGCCTCAATGACAATGAAGAACACATTGCCATGATGAACGCGATAGTCGCTGAAAATGATTTTTAAGAAAACTTTGTGTGTGCATTTGCCCGTTTGGACAAAAAAATGGCAAAAAAGATGAAAAAAAGTCCCCAATAACACAAAAAAATGTTTTTGAGTGGTGCAAATCTTGAAAAATTAAAATAATATCTGTGTCAAGCCCGTATGGGAGTGGTTACGAGCTTGCAGTAACAAACTATTAACACTACCAAACCATTGAGGAATGAAACATGGCGAGACCAAAAAAGAAAACTGCTAAACGAGTTGTTCGCAAAGCAGCTGCTAAGCCAGCGAAAGCATTGTCAGCTTCAGCAATCGTTAGTGCTTTGAAAGCCAAATTGGCTGCCAAGGCAGAAGCCGATCTGCAAAAAGCCCAGGCGAAGTTTGTTGCTAAGTGGACTAAAAAACGCGCTGCTGCGGATAAGAAGAAGCTTGCTTCTGCTGCTAAGAAAGCCGCTGCTAAAGCAAAAGCTGCTGCTAAGAAAGCTGTTGCTAAAGCGAAAGTAGCAGAAAGAAAAGCTGCTGCTAAAGCAAAAGCTGCTGCTAAGAAGGCTGCTGCTAAAGCTGCTAAAGCTGCTAAGAAGCAAGCAAAGGCTGATGCGAAAGCGTCTAAAAAAGCTGCTAAGCCAGCAAAGGCTGCTAAAAAAGCCAAAGCTGCTAAACCAGCTAAAAAAGCCAAAGCCGCTAAAAAACCAGCGAAAAAAGCTGGCGCTAAAAGAGGCCGTCGCCCAGCTAAGAAATAATCTTTGGCTAGGTTACAAAAAGACCCCCGGCATCCCCGGGGGTTTTTTTTAGAGCGGAGGAATGGGTGTGAGTTGGTTAGTCATTGATACAGCAAGTTCAGATTGTCGTGTTGGTTTGCTGCGCAGCAGTGACAGACGATTGTTTTCTAATATAGAAAGCGCAGCCCAATCACACTCGCGCTGTATCCTTTCCATGATTGATACGCTGCTAACGCAAGCGTCTACCCCGTTGCCTACAATACAAGCGTTAGTTTGGAATGCTGGCCCCGGATCTTTTACTGGCATACGCATTGCCGCCAGCGTGGTGCAGTCTTTGAGCTACAGTTTGCAGATTCCTTTTCTTTCTTTGTCATCTTTGGAAATTATGGCGTACGCCGCCGCGCACAAAGAATCCGGCCCACTGCCAATCTGCGTTGCGCTTGATGCGCGCATGAATGGTATCTATTGGGCAAGTTTTTCGATTGAGAACGGAGTGCTATCTCGCACAGAAGAAGATCGACTAGTGGTTAAGGAAGAGTTTGAAAAGCACTGTTGCATGGTAGATCGTACGATTTTACTTGTTGGTGATGCGTGGCCGTCAGTTATGCAGCCTACAGACAGCAATACTGCGCTAGAGGATTTAATTGCACTGGCGCGGTTCAAGCAGCAGCAAGATTGGCAAAATACTGCTGCTAGCTGCTTACCAAACTATGTGCAATCTACTGTTGGCTGGCAAAAACGCACACGAGTACGAGCTGTTGAGTGATTGGCAGTTAGTTTCAAAATAAGTAGTCGTCGCCTTCTGTGGCCGCAGGCGATTCCACGCCACTTTCATTATCGATCACATCATCGCCGTGAAAAATTTCAAAACCTGCATCTGTTTCACCGCTGGTGGCTTCTTGCCCTGTTGCATCGCTTGTGTGCGTTTTTACTGTAACTAGGCCTGGAGGTATGGTGCGCTCCATAACGGGATGGTCCTTGAGTGCTTCGCGCATAAAAGAAATCCAAATCGGCAGCGCAGCCGTGCCACCGAATTCACGCCGCCCAAGCATAGTGTTGTCATCAAAGCCTACCCATGCCGCTGTGGCAATGGATGGGTTATAGCCGACGAACCACACATCAGTGGGGCCGTTGGTAGTGCCCGTTTTACCCGCAATATCACTGCGTTGAAGCGCTGTGGCAGCGTGCCCTGTGCCGCGACGAATGACATCTTTCAGCATGTCATCAATGATGTAGGCAGTTTGTGCATCGACAACGCGCGGCGCCAGTTTGGTCTCACCGTTTAACGGAAGTGCTTGTTCGCAATCCGCGCAGGCAATAACCGATTCTTGTTTGAATAGGATCTTTCCCTTCGGATCTTCAATTTGCTGTACCAAGTGTGGCTCAACTTTGAATCCACCATTTGATAACACGGTATAGGCAGCAGCCATCGTAAAGGGCGTAAACGCATGTGATCCCAATGCTAAAGAGAGGTTGGGATCCATCTTGCTTGTATCAAAACCAAATCTGGACAAACTGCTAATCAAGGATTTGACCCCAATACTTTGTAGCAATCGAATAGCAACCATGTTTCTTGATTGGTATAAGGCTTGGCGTAATGGAATGGGGCCAAGATAAGTGCCACCGTGATTTTCTGGACGCCAAGGTTTTGACATTCCCGCTTCTTGAAACACGATAGGTGAGTCATTCACTAAGGACGCAGGCGTGTAACCATTTTCTAATGCTTTGAGATAAATAAATGGCTTGAAGCTGGAGCCTGGTTGACGCAAAGCTTGTGTGGCTCGATTAAATTTGCTGTAGGCAAAATCAGTACCACCCACGAGAGCAATAACTTCACCAGTTTTGCTATCAATGGATACCAACGCCGATTGAATGCGTGGGATTTGGCTAATCTCCCAAGAATTTTCGCCTTTGGAGCGAACGCGGATGAGGTCTCCGACTTGAAATGTTTGAGCAAAATTTTTGGGTGGCGCTGCAACGGCATTTTCAGATTTATAAGGCTGTAGTAATTTTGCCTGTGCTGCGCTCCACGCAATACTGGCGGTACGGTTATTAGATAGCGTGATATCAATCGATGATTTATTTATTTTAGTAATAATCGCTGGTTCTAAATTATGTACTGTTGAAAAGTCTCTGAGCGTAATGGACCAGTAAGCGGATATCTGGCGTGGAGGAAGTGGTGGAATAGGGAAGTGTTTTTCAGGTCCGCGATAGCCGTGACGCTCATCGTAATTGACAGCACCATCCCACACCGATTGCTGCGCGACTAATTGTAAGCGTGAGTCCACTGTCGTTCGAACAATATAACCGCCGTTGTATGCTTCACGGCTCAGTTTATCCACAGCAAATTGTCGAGCGGCTTCTGCAACATAAGGAGCGTTGAGATCTGTTTTTAACCCATGATAAGTGGCTGTTTCTATTTCGATAATGCTTCTATCGTAAGCTGGCTTGTCTATGTATCCGAGCGATAGCATGCGACCCAAAATCCAGTTGCGTCGAATCAGTGCCCGCTCAGGATAAACGATCGGATTGTATTTTGATGGCGCTTTAGGCAGCCCTGCCAACATGGCCCATTGCGCCAGTGTCAGTTGATCTAAAGTTTTTCCGTAATACACATAGGCTGCAGATTGCGCGCCGTAGGCCTTGTGCCCCAAATAAATTTTATTGACATAAAGTGCGAATAACTGCTCTTTTTCCAGCGTGCGCTCAAGTTGGATTGAAAGAAGAATTTCGTTAAATTTCCGTATAAATGTTTTTTCAGCGCTGAGAAAAAAACGATTCATGCCGTAGATCATGTTGACCTTCATATTTTGAAAGGCGAAACGCTGGGGATTGTCGGCGAATCCGGCTGCGGAAAGTCAACATTGGCGCGTTTGATGACGAGGTTGGAAAA
>WBZR01002065.1_pt1 | contig 22170 bp, 23 predicted proteins | sample 5204231 | NCBI WGS metagenome assembly WBZR01 (sample SAMN12412403, study PRJNA552823) | activated sludge metagenome | isolation source: activated sludge from anammox sidestream of wastewater treatment plant... | place: USA: Virginia | collected 2017-08 | reverse complement strand
CCCGGGGTCTGACCCCTTGAGGCGATAGCCGTTCGCTCCGCGATGGAGGGGTCAGACCCCGGGGTCTGACCCCTTGAGGCGGCGCGGCTGAGATCTCCTGAGTCCGGGTCTGCAAACCGTCTTCGGGGAGGGGCCGGCAGGCCTCGCGTCGGGGTCGCGGCTGCGCCCCCGACGGTCTCGGGGCGGACGTACCGCGGGCTCGCGCCCACGGGCTACACTGGCTGCATGCCCACCCGCGACGAGGTGTTCGAAGCGCTGCGCGTCGTCGAGGATCCCGAGCTCGGCATGGACATCGTCGAGCTCGGCCTCCTCTACGACGCCGAGGTGATCGGCTCCAAGGTCTTCGTCACGTACAGCCTGACCTCGATCGGTTGCCCGGTCGGGCCGTTGATCGAGCAGCAGATCCGTGACACCGTCGCCGCGATGGAGGGCGTCGATGATGTCGAGGCGGAGCTGACCTGGGATCCGCCCTGGACGCCCGACCGCATGTCGGACGACGCCAAGTTCATCCTCGGCTTCGGCTACTGAGAAGCGGGGAGGAGGCCCGGTGGCGGCGCGCGGCCGGGCCGCCCCCGCGTGGGCCTACGCCCCGGCGCCGAACTCCTCGACCACCTCGAAGATCCCGTCGGCGCCCGTCGACGCGACGTGGCGGGCCATCCGCTCCTTCCTGGCCCGTTGCTGCGCCTGCAGGGCGGGATCCTCCCGCAGGGCCAGGGCGCCGTTCGGGAACATGCCGAACGCGATCACCTCGTCCGGGTCGTCGACATTGCGCAGGATGTACCCGCGCTGCAGCTCGGCCGGCAGCTCGTCGGGCTGCCAGGCGGCGCGCCACGCTTCGTAGCTCCCCGGCGCCAGCTTGCGGACGGTCAGGACAACGTGCATGTCTCCCTCCTCAGGTCGACTCCTCGACCATTGTGGCCGCCGGCGGGCGCCAGCGCCACTCGCCCGGGGAGGGCTCGCGCAGCGGCAGAACGAGGAGGACGACCGGAACCATCAGGGCGGCCATCACGACGCCGACGACGCCGAGCCCTGCTGACTCGAGCATGAAGCCGCCGCCGAGCGCGCCGATCGCCGCGAACACCGACGTGAGCAGGTCGGTCGCGCCGAGCGCTCCGCCTCGCTCCTCCACGGTCGTGAGGTCGGAGATCACCGCCGTGGCGCCCAGGAAGCAGGCCGACCAGCCGATTCCGACCAGCGTCATCCCGACCGCGACGAGGGCGATCTGGTGCGCGAACGAGCCGAGCACCGCACCGGTGGCGGAGAGCACCGCCCCGGCGAGCAGCCCGGGTCGGCGCCCGAGCCGGTCGAGCCCGACCCCGAGCGCCGGGCCGAGCGCGTACATACCAGCGATGTGCACCCCGATCACGACCGCGATCGCGAGCGAGCCGCCGCCGTGGTCTTGGATCGCGATCGGGGCCACCCCCATCACGGCCACCATCGCCGTCTGCGCGACCGCGATCGCGGCCACGGCGGCCCGGATCGGCGGCAGGCGCAGGAGCTGTCCGAGCCGGCGCCCGGCCCCGCTCGTCCCGGCCGCGGGAGACGCCTCCACCGCGAGCGCCATCGGGTCGGGCCGCAGCGCGAGCACGGCGGCGACGCCGAGCACCTCGATTGCGGGGATCATCAGGTACGGGAGCAGCTCGGACCCGCTCAGGCGCTCGGTCAGAGCCACCAGCGGCGCGCCCCCGACCGCGCCGAGCGTTCCCGCAGACACGACCACGCCGACCACGCGCCCGCGCCGCTCGCTCGGGTACATGTCAGCCACCGCCACCCGCCCGAGCAGGGCTCCGCCCTGCCCGGCGGCGAAGATCGCGGTGGCGCCGAGCAGGCCCGGCAGCGAGCCGGCCCAGACGGCCAGCGCGCCCGCGGCACCTCCGATGCCGAGCAGGACGTGGCTCGCGACCAGGCTCGGGCGGCGCCCCGACCGGTCCATCAGCCGCCCGAGGGTGAGCGCGGCGGCGGCCGCGGAGGCGTTGAAGAGGGCAAGCAGGACGCCGGCCCAGCGCTCGCGCCCGGTGAGGTCGACGATCTCGACCACGGCGAGCGTGAACCAGACGGCCCCCGAGGCCAGCAGTGCCGCCTGAGCGGCCATCAGGAGCAGCGTGTTGCGGAGGACGAGCCCGTCTCGCTCGCCCGCCGTCAGCACCCTAGCCCCCGATCTCGAGCACGATCTTGCCGAGCTGCTCGCCCCGCTCGAGCCGGCGGTGCGCGTCGGCGGCGGCCGCGAGCGGGTAGACGCGGTCGACGAGCGGGTGCAGCTCCCGCTCCGAGACGAGTCGCAGCAGCGCCCGGAAGTCCTCCCGCGTCGCCATCGTCGAGCCGAGGATCGTGAGCTGCTTCCACCAGATGCGCGCGAGCCCCGCCGGCGGGTTCGCGCCGCTCGTCGCGCCGGTCACGACGATTCGCCCGCCGAAGCACGCCGCCTCGAGCGACGCCTTCCAGGTGGCCTCGCCGACGTGCTCGACGACGATGTCCGCACCGCGCCCGCCCGTCGCCTCCCTGACGGCAGCGGGAACGTCGGCGGTGGCGTGGTTCAGCGCCACGTCGGCGCCGAGCTCCAGCGCCCGCTCGAGCTTCCCCTCGCTCGACGAGGTGACCGCGACCCGCGCGCCGAGCGCCCGCGCGAGCTGGAACGCGGCCGAGCCGACGCCGCTACCGATGCCCCAGCACAGCACCCACTCGCCCGCCCGCAGCCCCGCGCGCGTGACCAGCATCCGGTAGGCGGTCTCCCAGACGAGCGGGAATGCCGCCGCCTCGACAAATGAGAGGTGCGCGGGCTTCGGCTCGACATACTCCTCCGAGACCGCGATCAGCTCTGCGTGGGTGCCGTCGCAGTGCTCGCCCACGATCTGCCGCCCATCCTCGAGGCCGGGGTTGAGTACGACCTCGTCACCGGGAGCGAACCGCCTCGCGCCGGGCCCGAGCGCCTCGACCACGCCCGCCCCGTCCGCGCCGAGGATGCGCGGCTTCGGAACCGCCGGGCGTCCGCTGCGGGTCCAGAGATCGAGACGGTTGAGCGACGCGGCCCGCAGCCGCACGAGCACCTCGGCCGGCCCGGGAACCGGATCCGGAGCGTCCTCGTAGCGCAGCACCTCCGGCCCGCCGTCCTCGTGGATCCGGACCGCCTTCATGCGGCGATCCTAGCGGCCTCGCTGGGCGCTGCTAGGGTGGACCCGTGACCGGCGCGGAGCTCGAGCGACACGCGGCGGAGCTCGGGATCGACATGGCCGGGGCGGCGCCGGCGGCGCCGTACGAGGCGACCGAGCGGGCGATCGGGGAGCGTCGCGAGCGCGGCCTCTTCGCCTCCATGCGCTTCACGATGGCGCGCCCGGAGGTCGCCTGCCACCCGGAGCGGCTGCTGGCCGGCGCCCGCACCGTCGTCTCGGCGGCCCTCTGCCACTACCTGCCCGCTCCGCCACCCGGGCGCGGCGAGGGGCTCCTGCCGCGGTACGCGTGGCGCGACCGCTACCGGGAGCTGCGAGGGCGGCTCGACGCGCTCGGGCAGCGGCTCGGCGGCGCCTACCGCGTCCTCGTCGACGAGTCCGACCACGTCGACCGCGAGGGCGCCGCGCGGGCCGGCCTCGGCTTCTACGGGAAGAACACGATGCTGATCACGCGCCTGCACGGCTCCTGGGTCGCGCTCGGGACGCTCGTGACCGAGGCAGCGGTGGAGCCGGCCGAGCCCGTGCGGCCCGGGTGCGGCTCCTGCACGCTCTGCATCGACGCCTGTCCGACCGGCGCGCTCGTCGAGCCCGGCGTCCTCGACGCGACCCGCTGCCTCTCGTACCTGACCCAGGCGCCGGGTGCGCTACCGGTGGAGCACCGCGCGGCGCTCGGGGCCCGCGTCTACGGCTGCGACGTCTGCCAGGAGGTGTGCCCGTGGAACCGCGGTGTCGAGCGACGCAGAGCCGGCGAGCGCGCCGGGCCCGGCGACGAGCCGGCCGTGCCGCTACGCAAGTGGCTCGAGGCGGACCCGTCGCAGCTACGCCGCCGCTACGCCCGCCTCTACGTGCCCCGCAACGACGGCCGCCACCTCCAGCGCAACGCCATCGTCGCCGCCGGAAACGCGGGCGACCGGTCGCTCGCGCCGCTGCTCGAGCGCCACGCCCGGGGCGGCGACGAGCTGCTCGCCGAGCACGCGCGCTGGGCGCTCGAGCAGCTAGCGACGTCCGTCGGCGCCACCGCGCCGGCACCGGCGGCCGGGGCCCGGGGCGCCTGACGTGCCCGCTACGACGCCGAGGGGCTCGGCCTCGACCCCGGCCGGCTCGAGCTCCCGCGCCGGCCGCGGCCTCCACGTGGGGGTGCGCCCGTGAGGCGGATCTCTGAGTTCGAGTGGGAGCTGCCGCGGGAGGGCGCGATGCGCGTGCCCGGGCGCGTGTTCGCGAGCGCCCGCATGGTCGAGGAGGAGGAGCTCGGCAACGCGCTCGAGCAGGTACGCAACGTCGCCTGCCTGCCCGGGATCGTCGGGGCCTCCTACGCGATGCCTGACATCCACTGGGGCTACGGCTTCCCGATCGGCGGCGTGGCCGCCTTCGACGTCGCCGACGGCATCATTTCCCCCGGCGGCGTCGGCTACGACATCGCCTGCGGCGTGCGCCTGCTGCGCAGCGACCTCGCTGCCGCCGAGCTGCGCCCGAAGCTGACGGCGCTCCTGCACGAGCTCTCCCGGTCGATTCCGACGGGCACCGGCCACGGGGGCGGGCTCGAGCCGTCGCGGCAGGAGCTCGACGCGATCCTGCAGCGCGGCGCCGCGTGGGCGGTCGAGCGCGGCTTCGGTAGCGAGCGCGACCTCGAGCGCACCGAGGACCGGGGCGCGCTCGAGGGGGCCGAGCCCGGCGGCGTCTCCGAGCGCGCCTACCTGCGCGGCAAGGCGACGCTCGGCTCGCTCGGCGCCGGCAACCACTTCCTCGAGGTGCAGGAGGTCGCCGAGGTGCTCGCGCCCGCCGAGGCCGCCACGCTCGGCCTCGTGCCCGGCACGGTCTGCGTGATGATCCACTGCGGCAGCCGCGGGCTCGGCCACCAGGTCTGCACGGACCACCTGCGCGAGCTCGAGCGCGCGTCGGCGCGGGCGCGGATCGCCCTGCCAGACCGCCAGCTCGCCTGCGCGCCCTGGGCCGGCCCGGCCGGCCAGCGCTACTACGGCGCGATGGTCGCCGGGTCGAACTTCGCGCGCGCGAACCGCCAGGTGCTGACGGAGCTCGTCCGCCGCGCCTTCCGCGCCACGGTCGGGGGCACGCGGCTCGAGCTCGTCTACGATGTCTGCCACAACATCGCCAGGGTCGAGCGCCACGGCGGCCGCGACCTCGTCGTGCACCGCAAGGGGGCGACCCGCTCCTTCCCCGGCCAGCCGGTCCTGATCCCTGGCGACATGCGCCGAGCCTCGTGGGTTCTCGTCGGGCTCGAGACAGCGCTCGAGCGCTCGTTCGGCTCGACCTGTCACGGTGCCGGCCGGGTGCTCGGCCGCAACGAGGCCAAGCGCCGCATCCGCGTCGAGGATCTGCGCCGGGAGCTTGCCGAGGCGGGGGTGCTCGTCAAGGCGGGCAAGGCCTCGCTGCTCGTCGAGGAGGCCCCCGCGGCCTACAAGGACGTGTCCGAGGTGGTCGAGGTCTGCGAGGGCGCGGGGCTCTCGAAGCGGGTGGCGCGCCTGCGCCCGCTCGCGGTGCTCAAGGGCTGAGCAAGCGGCGTCAGAACCAGCGCGCCAGCCAGTAGCGCTCGAACAGCACCTTGCCGAGATGCCACCTGCGGCCGGGGCTGCGCAGGCGCACCGCCGGTGCCGGCTCCGCGTAGAAGTCACCGCTGCCGTAGGCGGCCGCGCCGTCGCCGAGCTCGACGAAGCAGCCGCCGTGCCCGTCGAACGTCGCGGACGGGGCGCGCCCCGCCAGCTCGGCCGCGATCCGCCGGGCCACCACCTCGGCCTGCGCGTGCGCGAACACGCCCGCCTTGGGCAGGAACTTGCCGCCGCCGACGGGGATCGCGGTCACGTCGCCGAGCGCGAAGACACCGTCCGCCCCGGCCGCCAGGGTGCCGCGGTCGACCGGGACGAAGCCGCCGTCGGGTGCCAGGCCGGGCGTGCGGACGAGCGCGGGCGGTCGGTGCGGCGGCACGCCGAGCAGGAGGTCGTAGCCAACCCGCGTGCCGTCCGCGAACACGAGCTCGCGCGCGGGCGCGTCGATCCGCTCGGCCATCAGGCCCGGATGGAAGCCGATCCCGCGCTGCTCGAGCAGCCCCCGCAGCGCCGCCCCGACCTCCGGGCCGGCGGTTGGCAGCGGGAACGGCTCGGGCGTGTAGACCTCGACGGAGGAGTCCGCGGCGAGACCGCGGCGGCGCAGCGCCGCCTCGACCAGGAAGGCGGTCTCGTACGGCGCGGCCGGGCACCTGTAGGGAAGGCTCGGGACGAGCACCGCGACCCGGCCGCCCGGGAAGTCGCGCAGCGCCCCGGCCGCGGCGACGGCGCCATCGAGCGTGTAGACGGTGTGCGCCGCCCGGGCGAATCCGGGCAGCAGCTCGGGCGCGAGCTCCGCGCCGACCGCCACGACCAGCCGGTCGTAGGCGATCCGTCCCGCGCTCGTCTCGACCGCACGTCCGGCCGTGTCGAGCGAGAGCGCCTCGGTCTCGAGCACCTCGATCCCGCGCCGGCGCAGGCGGCCGAGGTCTCGGGTCACCTGCTCGGGCCGCCGCTCCCCGGTCAGCACCCACAGGAACGAGGGCGCGAAGGCGTAGCGCAGGGCACGGTCGACGAGGATGACACGATGCTCGCGGCCGAGCCGGCGGCGCAGCGCTCGGGCGGCGACGAGGCCTCCGGTGCCGCCCCCGAGCACGACGACGGTGCTGGCGGTCATGGCTCCTCCTCAGAACGTGACGACCCGGTCGGCCCAGATCGTCCAGTCGGTCAGCTCCTCGAGCGTCGAGCGGCGGGCGCCCTCGACGAGCCCGGCCTCGTTGATCGCGCGGGCCTCGAGACACGTGCCGCAGCAGCCGACCTCGGCCCCGCTCCTGATCGCGGCCTTCAGCATGCGGTCGAGGTGGTAGAAGCCGTCGGGCAGCACCTGACCGGCGACGGCGCAGCCGACCGCGTCGCCCAGCAGGAAGATGCGCACCGCGGTGGCGTCGCGCTTGGCGAGCGAGCCGGCGAGGCGCAGGGCGTTGTAGCAGCGCTCCGTGCCGTAGGGCGGGTCGTTGAGGACGAGCAGGATCTGCTTCACGGCGCTCCCTCCGTTCCGGTGGCGACGGGCAACCCGGCCAGGCGCCACTCCGGCAGCCCGTCCTCGAGCCTGCGGGCGCGGAAGCCCCGGGCGCGCAGGAGCTCGACCGCGCGGGGCGCGAGCAGGCAGAGCGGGCCACGGCAGTAGGCGACCACCTCCGTTCGGGGCGGCAGCTCCCCGAGCCGTGTCTCGAGCTCGGCGAGCGGGATCGAGATCGCGCCGGGGATGTGCCCCGCCTCGTACTCCTCGGCCGGGCGCACGTCGAGCACGAGCAGATCGCTGCCGCGGGCGCGCTCGAGCAGCTCGTCCCGCCCGACCGGCTCGAACTCCCCCTCCTCGAGCAGGTAGCCGGCGAGGATCCGCTCGACCTCGGCGAGCCGGGCGCGGGCGAGGTCGCGCAGGGCCACGAAGAAGCGGCAGACGTCGTCGTCCGCGAGGCGGTAGTGGATGCGGACGCCGTCCCGGCGCGTCTCGACGAGCCGCGCCTCGCGCAGCGCCTGGAGGTGCTGGGAGGTGTTCGTCACGGACATGCGGGAGGTGCGGGCGAGCGCCTCGACCGAGCGCTCGCCCTGGCAGAGCAGGTCGAGCAGCTCGATCCGCCGCGGCGAGGCGACCGCCTTGCCGATCCGGGCGAGCTGCTCGAACAGCTCGGCGCCTGCGCCGTCGCGGGGCATCCCGCCATTATTCCAGAAATCGATGGAATAGTGGAATATGTCAGCCGGGCGGCTTCGCGGCGCGAACGACCACGAACGCCGCTCCGACGGGCCCGAGCGGGCGCGCGAGCCGTTCGATCCCACCGGCCCGCCTCGCCAAGAAGCGGCGGTCGATCGGCGGCAGGTAGAGGCCGTAGCGGCTCTCGACCGGGCCGGCCCCCGCCGCCCGGAGCAGGCGCTCGAGCTCGCCGGCGGTCGTGAAGCGCGTGGCCCGCCACGTCCGCGAGCCGAGCCAGCCCTTCACCCGCCGCTGCGCCGCCCAGGCGCTGAAGCGGGCGAGCTCGCCGATCACGACCCGCCCGCCGGGACGTGTCACCCGCAGGAGCTCCCGGGCGGCGTGCTCCCGCTTGGCGCCGCTGAGGAAGCAGAGGACGGTGACGGCGAGCGTCAGGTCGAACTCGCCGTCGGCGAACGGGAGGGCGGTGACGTCGCCCTCGACGAGGGTCGCCTCCGGAACCCGGGCCCTCGCGACCGCGAGCATCGCGGGATCCGCGTCGGCACCGGTGACGGCGAGGCCGCGCCCGGCCAGCCAGGCGGTGTAGACGCCCGTGCCGCAGCCCGCGTCGAGGGCGCGCTCGCCCGGGACGGGAGCGGCGAGCGCCTCGACCAGCGCGAGCTCGAGGCGATGGGCCGCCGAGCCGAGCGGGGTCGTGTACCACGCGTCGTAGGAAGCCGGGTCGAGGGTCTCGGCCACGCGCTCAGCCGCGGGCGCGCGCGCGTCGCCTCGGCGGTGCCGGGCCGGCCAGCAGCTCGCGGGCGCGGGCGGCGACGCGACCGCGTAGATTCTCCGGCTCGAGCAGCACCGCCTCGCCGCGGAAGGACAGCACCTCGCCGACGAGCCAGTCGATGCTGCCGAAGCGCAGCTCCTCGAGCGCGGCGCCGTCGGCGAGCGGGGTCGCGCCGCGCTCGACCCGCCAGCGCGCACCCTCCGGCTAGAACCAGAGCCGCGCCGAGCGGCGGTCCTGCCTCGCGTCGAACCCCGCGCGGGGCTCGAAGCGCCCGTCGAGGGCTCGGGCGCTGCGCATCCGGTCGAGACGGAAGCTGCGGGGCTGCTCCCGGGTGCGATCCCACGTGTGCACGTACCAGTTCGGCAGGTCTCGCTCGAGCGCCTGCGGCTCGACGACACGGCGCGAGGTGACGTCCTCGTCCGGCCGCAGGTACTCGAGCTCGACCAGGCGGTGGTCCGCGATCGCGTCCGTGAACGTGCGGATCAGCTCCTCCTCCGCGGTCGCCTCTGCCGGCACGGGCGATTCTCTCTGTGCGAACTGCCCGAACGTGTCCTCGAGCTTGCCCCGCACCCGCTCGAGCGGCGTGTGCGCCTCGGCCGCGATCATCGGGCCGACGAACTCGAGCGCCAGGCGGATCGCCCGCGCCTCGAGCGGGGTCAGCCGCGGCGGCCGGCGGAACACGTCGCCGAACAGCTCCTTCTCGATCCGGACGACGTCCCCGTCGAGGAACGAGTAGACCGCGTAGCAGCCGCCGCCGAAGTTGACCAGGTTCAGCATCTGCAGGTGCTCCTCGAGCTGCTCGTAGGGGATCCGGAAGCCCTCCGTCAGCTCGGAGGCCGGGATCACCGCCCGCTTGCCGTCGCCGCAGCGGGCGAGCAGGTGCGCGAGCAGCGCCTGGAGGACGGCGAAGCGCTCCGGCGGAACCGGCCCGCCGACGCGCTCGGGCAGCGGCGCCCCGTGATCCGGCGCCCGCGCGGGAGCGGGCTCGGGCGGCGGGTGCTCGTGGGCCTTCGCGACGCGCTCGAGCGCCGCCTCGATCTCGGCGACGAGCTCGGGCGGATCGAGCGGCCGCGCTCGGCCGTTCTGGCGCAGCACCCAGGCCGCGAGCTGGCGCAGGTCGGAGTAGGCGGTCGTGAAGACGCCGTCCTCGACGTCGCCCCGCCCGCTGTACGAGCGGGCGACCCACCAGGCGGTGTCCGGCGCGACCTCGATCCGGGCGCTGCCGGCGGGCTCGCCGAGCTGCCACGGCGGCCGGCCCCGGTGTGCGGACACGTCGAAGTCGGCGGGGAAACGGAAGTCGCGCTCGCGGCGCGTCGCGAACGTGATCTCCCCGCGGACGCGAGAGACGCGGAACGTCCTCATGTCGTCGCGCTCGAGGTCGCGCCCGACCACGTACCAGAACCCGTTCTCCGAGAAGAGGGCGTACGGGTTGACCGTGCGCTCGGACACCTCGTCGCGGGCGATCGACCAGTAGCGAAACCGCACGGTCCGCTGTTTCGAGATCGCCGCATCGAGCTTCGTCAGCCAGCCGGGCATCTCGGGGGAGTAGTCGTGGCCCTGGACGTTGACGCGGACGGCGCTCTCGGTCGGCGCCTCCGTCTGCACGGGCCGGCCGAGCGCGAGGTTCTGGAGCGCGAGCCGCAGCGGCTCGGCGTACGCGAACTGCCCCTCGAGCAGGAAGAACGAGGTCTGGAGCGCCGCCAGCTCCTCGTCCGAGAGCTCGAGCGCGGGGAGGAAGTACTGCTCGGAGCGCAGCGTGTAGAGCTCCTCGCCGGTGAACTCGTCGCGCTGCGACTGGAGCGGGACGCCGAGCGCGATCAACTCGGTGCGGTCCGAGTAGAAGCGGCGCGCGAACGCCTCGTCGGACATCTCCGAGTAGCCCTCGACGCACGATTTGATGTCCCGCGCTGTCAGCGCCCGGCGCTCCGCCATCAGAAACGCGATCAGCGAGAGCTGGCGGATCAGCTTGTCTGCGTCGTGCGACACGCCCGTATTCAACCGGAGACGTGCCGCCGCCGCACGCGGGGGCGGAGCCGGGCGGCTACGCCGCGGCGCGACTCGCGACGCGGCCGGTCTCGAGATGCTGGTGCGACGGGCAGTACTCACGCTCGGGCAGCGGCGTCCGCTGGCACGCCTTGCCCTTGCGGGTCGTCGCCCGGCAGCGGGCGATCCCGCCGTCGAAGGCTCCGGACTCGATCTGCTCCTCGATGAACGCGACCGCGGCGCCGATGCCCTGGCTGCACGCCCAGGAGACCTGCGCCTGCGCCGTGATCGGGAAGTAGCGCCGGATGTCGGCGAACAGCGTCCGCTCCGGGCGCGCGAAGTAGCGCGGGTCGCGGGCGAGGCGCTCGACGGTGTCCTCGCAGGCGGCGAGCACGGCGCGCCGGTATTCGAGGCGCGTGTCCGGGCTGGCGTACGGATCGATCAGGTCGTTGATCGAGCGGTAGATCGCCCGGGAGTACTGATACATGGCGGCTACGACTTTCTCGTTCATGGTTCCTCGTCCGAGTATTGCGGTTGACGGATGAAACTCCTGCAAAGAACCGTTAAGCGCAGGTTAAGCGGTGACCTGTTAGTAACAGCTTACATGGTTCTGCCGGCTGTTACAAACTGGGCCCCGCTCGGGGCGGCCGCGCCGGGTCAGGCGCCGGTGCGCGACTCGACTCTGACCAGGCGGTCTGCGCCGACCACGAGCACGGCGCACGGCGCGCTCTCCGCGAGCCCGTGGCTGACGCTGCCGAGCAGGAAGCGCGCCACCGGCCCCCGCCCGCGCGTTCCCGTCACGATCAGGTCGTAGCCGCCCCTCCGGGCCAGCTCGACGATTCGCTCGACCGGCTCGCCGTGGGCGATCTCCATCTCCGCCTCGAGGCCGCGCTCGCGCAGGTGGGCGTGCGCCCGGGCGACGTCCTGATGGGCGTGCGGGGCCATGCCGACGTGACCGCCGGCCTTCGACGCCTGCGCGTCCGGCGGGACGACGCTGACGATCGTGACGCTCGCGCCCTCCTCCCGGGCGAGCCGGGCGGTCTCCTCGAGCGCGGGCAGGCTGTGCTCGAACCCGTCGTACGCGAGCAGCAGCTTCATCGTCGCACCCCCTCCGATCAGCGCGGTTCGCGGTCTGGGCAAGCATCGCGCGCCGCTGACGGTGCGTCAAGCGGCGGTTCGAGCGCGTACGCTTGCGGCCGTGACGGCGGCGGCGATCGGCACGGTCGGGGTCGTGGGGCTCGGAGCGATGGGCTCCGGGATCGCCCAGGTGTGTCTGCGGGCCGGGGTACCCGTGATCGGCCGCGAGCTGACCGCGGAGCTCGGCGAGCTGGCCCGTGCGACGATCGAGCGCCGGCTTCGGCGCGACGTCGAGCGGGGGAGACTGTCCGCCGACGAGCGCGAGCGCGCGCTCGGTCTGCTCACGATCACGACCGCGCTGCCCGACCTGGCCGGCTGCGACCTCGTGATCGAGGCGGTCGTCGAGGAGCTCGACGTCAAGCGGGCGCTGTTCGCCGAGCTGGGCGGGCTCGTGCCCGCGCCGGCCGTGCTCGCCACCAACACCTCGGCCCTGTCCGTGACCGAGATCGCGGCGGCCACCCCGGGGCACGAGCGGGTCGTCGGCCTCCACTTCTTCAACCCCGCGCCCGTGCTTCCGCTCGTCGAGGTGGTGCGGACGCCCCTGACTGCCGGCGAGGCGCTCGACGCAGCGCTCGCGCTCGCCGTGCGGATCGGCAAGACCCCGATCCGGTGCGAGGACACCCCCGGCTTCGTCGTCAACCGGATCCTGATCCCGATCCTGAACGACGCGGTCCGCGTGCTCGACGAGGGCACCGCGAGCGCGGAGGACATCGACGCGGCGATGCGTCTCGGCACGGGCTGGCCGATCGGCCCGCTCGCGCTCCTCGACCTCGTCGGCATCGACGTCCACGTCCACGCCGCGGAGGCGCTCTGGGAGGCCTATCGCGAGCCCCGCTTCGCGCCGCCGCCGCGGCTCGTGCGGATGCTGCGCGCCGGGCAGCTCGGCCGCAAGACCGGCCTCGGCTTCTACGCGCACGAGCGCTGAGCCGGCCGCCGCGGCTCCGTCCGCCTGCCCGTCTACAGTCAGCGCTCGTGACGATGTGCTCGCTCTGCCGGCGGCATCTCCTCTCCGGAGAGCGCTACCGGCACTGGGAGCCGGGCGAGAGCTCGAACCGCGAGCGGCCCGTCTGCGGGCTCTGCGAGGAAGCGGCCGCGCGTTCCGGCTGGGTGCTGACCGCGCAACCGGCACGTCGGGAGGGCGCCGGCGGGCCGCGCGCCACGGTCCGGCTCGTCGCCTGAGCGGCGGCCGCCGGGTGCGCTCTTTACACTTTTCTTACGGGTAGCTAAGCGTGAGCGAACCGAGGCTCGCTTTGATGGAAGCAGCGTCCCGATACCGCCATGGCTCTCCGCGCCTTCCTCCTCGCCAGTCTGACCGCGGCCGCGCTCTGCCTCGCGACCGTGGCTTCGCCCGCGGCCGCCGCTCGGGGGGGGACGGGGATCGAGCTCGTGGGTGGCTCGGGCCTCGCGACTCTGAGCCTGAAGGGCGCCGCCCTGGGGACGGTCGCGCGCGGGGTCCTGACGATCAGGGAGCGGTCCGGCTCCGCGGAGGTCGAGATCCTCGTGCACGGGTACGACTGGGAACGGGAGCTCTCGAACGGCGGCATGCTCTACGGCGGCGAGGGCATCCGCTTCCGTGTGTTCGGCGGGGCGTGGCGGCTCCGGGTCCAGGGCTCCGGGATCAACGTGAGCGCGGTCGGCCGCGGCTTCGCCGGGTTGCGCGGAAGCGGGCGCTACTCGCTGGCGGGCGGCCCCTACCTGCGCTGGACGGCTACGTACCGGACGATCGAGCTGGCCTGACCGAGGAGGACGCGAGTTGACCGAGGACGTGCGCGCCCAGACCGTGCTCGTGGTCGAGGACGAGGCCAGCATTGCCTCCTTCGTCGCCATGTACCTGCGTAAGGGCGGCTTCGGCGTCTCGGTTGCCGGCACCGGGCAGGAGGCGCTCGCGAAGGCGGCTGCGGAGCGTCCCGCCCTGATCGTGCTCGACCTGGCCCTGCCCGACCTCGACGGCATCGATGTCTGCCGCCGGATCCGCCAGAGCTCGGACGTGCCGGTGCTGATGCTGACGGCCCGCGACGACGATGTCGACAAGATCATCGGTCTCGAGGTCGGCGCCGACGACTACCTGACGAAGCCGTTCAATCCCCGGGAGCTCGTCGCGCGCGTCAAGTCGATCCTGCGCCGGACGGCTCCCGCGCGGCGCCGCCTCGAGACCGAGGCGATCGCCCACGGCAACCTGCTGGTCGACGCGGGGCGGCGGGAGGTGCGCGTCGCGGGCGAGGAGGTGCAGCTCGCGCCGAAGGAGTTCGAGCTGCTCTGGGAGCTGCTCGACCACCGCGGGCTCGTGCTCACGCGCGACCAGCTGCTCGAGCGCGTGTGGGGCTACACGTTCGCCGGGGATACGCGCACGGTCGACGTCCACGTCCGCCAGGTACGCCGCAAGCTCGGGGAGGCGTGCCCGATCGTGACCGTCTGGGGGGTCGGCTACAAGGTCTCCTCCGAGCCCCGACCGGCGCCGGCGTAGCCGGGGTCGCGACCGTGCGGTCGCTGCGCTTCAGGCTCCCGGCGTTCTTCCTGCTCGGCGCGGTCGCCGCGGGAATCGTGACGGCCGCGATCACGGTCCAGCTCTTCCAGGACTACACGAAGGACCAGACGGTCGCCGACCTGCGCCGGCAGGCGTCCGCGCTGGCGGCACTGTACGAGGCGCAGGCCGTCCAGAGCGTCGACGAAGGCACGGCACCGCCGCGCTTCGCCGCCGCCCGGCTCGAGCTCGCGGCGGGCGCGCGCCTCTACTACGTCGGCGTCGAGCTCTTCCCGGGTCGCTTCTCCGGCCTGCGCGCGCTCTCGCTCGCCGAGGCCGGGCTCGAGGAGCTGCCCGGCAGGCCGGCGACGGTCGAGCTGACGCCCCCGGGCGAGACGCATTCCTACCTCGCGGTCGTCCAGCCGGTGCGACTCGGCGGTGAGACGTTCGGTGCGCTCGTCGTCGCCAAGCCGAAGGCGGAGCTGGCCGATCGCTGGCTCGTCCTCGCCTGGCGCGGCGGCCTCGCCTTCCTGGGCGGTCTGGGCGTCGCCGCCGGCCTCTCCCTCTACCTGTCCCGGCGGGTCACGCGGCCGGTGCTCGAGCTGTCGCGGGCGGCGGACGAGGTCGCCGCCGGCCGCTACGAGACGGCCGTGCCCGCGGTCCGCTCCCGCGACGAGATCGGGCATCTGGCCGATCGCTTCCGCGAGATGACCGACCGGCTCGCCGAGGCGAGCGAGCTCGAGCGCAACTTCCTGATGACCGTCTCGCACGAGCTGCGCACGCCGCTGACCGCGATCCGCGGCCACGTCGACGCGCTGCGCGAGGGGCTCGCTGACGACGCGGAGGTACGCGAAGCGTCGCTCGAGGTGATTCGTGCCGAGACCGACCGGCTCGCGCGGCTCGTCGGCGACCTGCTCGACCTCGCGAAGCTCGACGCCCGGCGGTTCACGCTCGTCCGGGAGGAGGTCGACCTCGGCCGGCTGCTCGAGCAGGCGGCGCAGGCGCTCGGGGAAGAGGCCCGGTGCCGCGGCATCGCCCTCGAGTGCCGGCTCGACCTGGCCCCGGTGATCGAGACGGACGGCGACCGGGTGCTCCAGGTCGTGACGAACCTGCTCGCGAACGCGATCCAGTGGACGCCGGACGGCGGCACGGTCTCGCTCTCGCTGGCGGCAGCCGACGGGCGCGTGACCGTCGCCGTCGAGGACTCCGGCCCGGGCATCCCGCCCGAGGAGCTCGAGCGCGTGTTCCGGCCGTTCTGGTCACGCAACGGGCAGGGCACGGGGCTGGGGCTCGCGATCGCGCGCGAGCTGGCGCAGGCGCTCGGCGGGCGGCTCGAGCTCGAGTCCGAGCTCGGGCGCGGCTCCCGCTTCGTCCTGGCGCTGCCGGCGGCGGGCGGCTAGCGCGGCGTCTCGCGACGATCGGCCGGGAGCCCGTTGCCCGCTGCTCGCATCGAGTCGGGCGGGACAAGTCCCGCCCCCACATCCGGGCGGGGCGGGCTTCGGTCCCGGGATCGGGGTGGGGCGTGTCCCGCTCCCACATCCGGGCGGGGCGGGTTCCGGCCGTACACCGTCCCCGCGTAGCCCGCGACCGCCACCCGCGGGCGCGGCTTCAGGCGCCGGGGCCGCCGCGGCGCTCGTCGAGCCGGTACACGGGCGGCGAGACCGGGCGGTCCTCGAGCTGCCGCTCCAGGCGGTCGAGGACGCGCTCGAGGCGATCGAGCCGCCGCTCGACGCCGCGCCAGCCGGACGCGATCAGGTCGACGAGCAGCTCGAGGTCGTCGACGCGGGCCCGCCGTTCCGCCTCCAGCTCGACCTGGAGCCCCTCGAGGCGGCGGATCGTCTGCGCGGACAGCCCCCGCACCTCGGCGAGTTGCCGCGCGACCGGTAGCACCTCAGCCTGGAGCGAGTCCCGAAGCGCGCTCGAGACCCGGTCTGGCAACGTCGACTCGAGCTCGGCGGCGGCCTGGGCGAGCCGCTCCACCTGGTCGCGAGCGCGCACCAGCGTGGCGTCGAGCGCGTGCTCGTCCGCACGCCCCGCCTGGAGGGCCGCGAGCCGCCGCCTGGCCCGCTCGAGCGCGTCGTCGTGCACGGGTAGGACTGTACCGTTCCTCGCGGATGAAGACCAGCGAGCTCGACTACGAGCTGCCGGAGGAGCTGATCGCGCAGCAGCCGCTCGAGCCACGCGACGCCTCGCGGCTGCTCGTCTACGACCGCGGGAGCGGCGCCGTCCGCCACCGCCGCTTCGCCGATCTGCCCGGGGAGCTCCCCGCGGGCGCGCTCGTGGTCGTCAACGACACGAGGGTCGTCGAAGCCCGGCTGCGCGCGGAGCGCCCCGGCGGCGGCGCGGCCGAGCTGCTCTTGCTCGAGCGGCGGGAAGGGCACGTCTGGGAGGCGCTCGCGCGACCGTCGCGGCGCCTGCGGACGGGGATGCAGCTCGGGGCCGCCGAGCTGCTCGAGCCGCTCGGCGGCGGCCGCTGGCTCGTGCGGGTCGAGGGGGAGCCGGCGGGCGAGACGCCGCTGCCCCCGTACATCCGGGAGCCGCTCGCCGACCCCGACCGCTACCAGACCGTGTACGCGCGGGCGACCGGCTCCGCCGCCGCGCCGACCGCGGGCCTCCACTTCACCCCCGAGCTCTACGCGCGGCTCGAGACGGCGACGGTCACGCTGCACGTCGGTCTCGACACGTTCCGCCCCGTGAGCGCGAAAGACCTCGCCGGCCACGAGCTCCACGGCGAGCGCTACCGGGTCAGCGCCCCGGCGTGGGAGCGGATCCGCACCGCCGCGCGAGTCGTCGCCGTCGGTACCACGACCGTTCGCGTCGTCGAGACGCTCGCGCGCGGCGGCCCGCTCGAGGGGCGGACCGACCTGTTCGTCACGCCCGGCTTCGAGCCGCTCCGCGTCGACCACCTCGTCACGAACTTCCACCTGCCGCGCACGACCCTGCTCGCGCTCGTGATGGCGTTCGCCGGGATCGAGGAGACCCGCGAGCTCTACCGGCTCGCAATCCGCGAGCGCTACCGCTTCTACTCCCTCGGCGACGCGATGCTCGTGCTCTGAGCGCGGCCGCCCGCGGTTTGCCCTACCCTCGGGCGGATGGGCGGCGAGGCGTTCACGCTGGTCGCGACCGACGGGGCGGCCCGGGCGGGCATTCTGCACACCGCCCACGGCGACGTGCCGACGCCGGCGTTCATGCCGGTCGGGACGAAGGCGACCGTCAAGGGCATCGATCCGGAGGCGCTCGCGGCGCTCGGGGCGCGGATCGTGCTCGGGAACACGTACCACCTGCACCTCCGGCCCGGCGCCGAGACGATCGAGGCGCTCGGCGGCCTGCACCGCTTCATGGGCTGGGCCGGGCCGATCCTGACCGACTCCGGCGGCTTCCAGGTCTTCTCGCTCCGGGATACGATCCTCGCCGCCGACGACGAGGGCGTCTCGTTTCGCTCCGTCTACGACGGGCGCCCGGAGCGGTTCACGCCCGAGCTGGCCGCCGACGTGCAGCGCCGGCTCGGCTCGGACATCGCGATGTGCCTCGACATCTGCCTGCCGGCGGGCGCCGCGCCGGCCGAGCTCGAGCTGGCGGTCGAGCGGACGACAGCCTGGGCACGCCGTCAGCTCGCGGCCCCCCGGGCCCCTGGCCAGCTGGTGTTCGGGATCGCCCAGGGCGGCACCCATCCGGAGCTGCGCCGGCGGTCGATCGAGGAGATCACGGCGCTCGGCTGCGACGGGCACGCGCTCGGTGGCCTCAGCGTCGGCGAGGACCGCGAGTCGATGCTCGACACGGTCGCGTGGTCGGCGCCGCTCTGCCCCACCGGGCTGCCGCGCTACTTCATGGGGATCGGCGACCCCGAGGGGATCCTCGCCGTGATCGACCGCGGGATCGACATGTTCGACTGCGTGCTGCCGACGCGGCTCGGGCGAACCGGGTCGGCTCTCACCTGGGAGGGGCGCCTGAACCTCAAGAACGCGCGCCATGCCCGCGACGGGCAGCCGCTCGATCCGTCATGCTCCTGTCCGGCGTGCACGCGCTTCTCGCGCGCGTACCTGCGCCACCTCGTCAACCAACAGGAGTTGCTCGGCCTGGTACTTTTGTCTCTCCACAACGTGCGTTTCCTACTCGACTTGACCGCCGGCGCTCGGACCGCCATCGAGCGCGGGGAGTACGGCGTCTACCGTGACGCCGCGCTCGCGCGAATCGCGCAGGGCCAGTCCGCCCGGGAGGTAGCCAAGTGACGTTCGTGATCGTCATGCTCGCGATGCTCGTGTTCATGTACTTCCTGCTGATCCGCCCGCAGAAGGCGAAGCAGCGGGCGGCGCAGGAGCTGCTGAACCGGCTCGCCCCGGGTGACGAGGTCGTCACCATCGGCGGGATCTACGGCGACGTCGTCGAGGTCGACGACGCGAAAGTCGTGCTCGAGATCGCCGAGGACGTGCACATCGAGGTGGCGCGCCGCGCGATCGCGAGCATCGTGCCGCCGGAGACCGAGTCCGAGAGCGAGGCGGAGGGCGAGGAGCTCGCTGGCGACGAGGAGCCCGAGGCGGACGCGGAGGCGGAGGCCGGGGAGCAGGACGCGGAGACCGCAGACGCGGGCGAGGCCGGCGTCGAGGTCGAGGAGCGCGCCCGCTAGGCTGACGCGCTCGTGCGCCGTTACCACCTCATCGCCGTCCTCGTCGTCGCCCTCCTGGGCGGCGTCGCCGCGCTCGCGATCGCCGGCGGCTGGAAGCCGAACCGCGGCCTCGACCTGCAGGGCGGGCTCGAGGTCGTCCTCGAGGCGCAGGCGCCGCCCGGGCGCGAGATCACCGACGACGATCTCGACCGCTCGATCGAGATCATGCGCAGCCGCGTCGACAAGCTCGGGGTGGCGGAGCCGGAGATCCGCAAGCAGCCGCCGAACCAGATCATCATCGAGCTGCCGGGTATCAAGGATCCGGAGCGGGCGGCCGAGCTGGTCGGCCAGACCGCCCAGCTTCAGTTCTACGACCTCGAGGGCGACCTCGTCGCGCCGTCCGTCTCGCCGCAGGGCTTCCCGATCGCCACGGCGACCCTCTACCCGATCCTGAAGGGCCTGCAGGAGCAGGCGAAGCAGGGCACGCCGTCGGCCTGGTACGCGTACGACGCGCAGAAGCGGCGTTTGGCCGGGCCGAGGCCGACGAAGGATGACCTGCTGCGCCAGCTTCCCGGTGGGGTCGCGCCGGAGGGCACCGAGTTCCTCGCCGTCCCCGAGAACCGGATCGTGATCTCGTGCGGTCTGAACGCGGTCGTCTGCCCCGGCGTCGACGGGCCGCCGAGTCGCTCCTACTACTACCTGTTCGAGTACGACCCCGCGAGCGCCGAGGACCCGGTGCCGGAGATGACCGGCGAGGACCTCGAGCTGCGCGGCACCCGCCAGGACTTCGACCAGACCGGGCAGGCGGTCGTGCTCATGCAGTTCACGGACGCGGGCGCCGACAAGTTCCACGACATCACCCGTGAGCTCGCGATCCGGGGACGGCTGAAGACCGGCCAGCTCGGCAGCGACGTCCCGGTTCTCCAGCACTTCGCGATCGTGCTCGACGGCGAGATCCGCTCCTGGCCGTCGATCGACTTCGAGGAGAACCCGGACGGGATCTCCGGCCAGACCGGGGCCCAGATCACGGGCATGGCGTCGGCGCAGGAGGCGAAGGAGCTCGCTCTCGTCCTCCAGACGGGCGCGCTGCCGGTCCGCTTCGAGCAGGTCGACCGCACCGACGTGTCGGCGACGCTCGGCAAGGACAGCCTCCGCCAGGCGCTCGTCGCCGCGGTCGGCGGCCTGATCGCCGTCGCGCTCTTCCTGCTCGTCGTCTACCGCTTCCTCGGTGTCGTCGCGATCCTCGGGCTCGGGGTCTACGGGGCGCTGCTCTACGGGGCGATCCTGCTCTTCGACGTGACGCTGACCCTGCCCGGCTTCGCGGGGCTCGCGCTCACGATCGGCGTGGCGGTCGACGCGAACATCGTTATCTTCGAGCGGATCAAGGAGGAGGTGCGCGCGGGGAAATCCGTGCGCGCCGCGATCGCCACCGGCTACCGGCGCGGCTTCTCGACGATCGTCGACGCGAACGTGGTCACGATGATCACAGCGTTCGTCCTCTTCGCGGTCGCGGCGGGCGGTGTCAAGGGCTTCGCCCTCATGCTCCTGATCGGCACCCTGCTCTCGATGTTCACGGCGGTCGCCGCCACCCGGGCGATGCTCGGGCTGCTCTCCGGGGTGCGCTGGTTCGACAACCCGTCCTTCATGGGCGCGACCGCGGTGCGGATTCCGCGCTGGCAGCGGATCGACTTCATGGGCAGGCGGCGGCTCTGGTTCGCGATCTCCGCCGTGGTCGCCCTGGCCGGCGCCGTCTCGCTCGGCGTCCAGGGGCTGAACCTGGGGATCGACTTCCGCGGCGGCAGCCAGGTCACGTTCGCGACGCCGGAGCCGCTCCCGGTCGAGCGCGTCCGGGAGGTCGCCTCCGCCGTCATCCCCGCCAGCGCGATCGTCCAGGGCCGCGGCGAGTCCACGGGCGGCGGCTACTCGAGCTTCCACATCCGCTCGGAGCCGCTGCCGGCGGAGCAGCTCGACCGGCTCAAGACGACGCTCACGAACGAGCTCGCCCTCGACGAGGAGCCGAGCTCGCGCAACGTCTCCGGCAGCTTCAGCTCCCAGATCCTGCGCAACGCGATCCTCGCCGTCTGCGTCTCGCTCGTCCTGATCTTCGTCTACGTGACGTTCCGGTTCCAGTGGAAGTTCGCGGCGCCGGTGCTGGCCGCGCTCCTCCATGACCTCTTCATCACCTTCGGCGTCTACTCGGTCACGCAGCGGGAGCTGACGACCGCGACCGTGGCGGCGGTGCTGACCGTGCTCGGCTACTCGATCTACGACACGATCATCATCTTCGACCGCGTCAGGGAGAACATCCCGCTGATGCGGCGGTCGAGCTTCGCCGCGATCGCGAACCAGTCGATCTGGGAGACGATCCGCCGCTCGCTCGCGACGACCCTGAGCACGCTTCTGCCCGTGACCGCGCTGCTCCTGTTCGGCGGCGACACGCTCAAGGACTTCGCGTTCGCGCTGCTCATCGGGATCTTCTCCGGCGCCTACTCGACGATCTTCATCGCCTCCCCGCTCCTGACGATCCTGAAGGAGCGGGAGCCGGAGTACGCGACCCGCAAGGGCCAGGTCGACCCGCTCGAGAAATCGCTCGACGACGAGGCCGCGATCCCGGCGGCACCGGCGACGGCGGCCCCGGCCCGCGGGCGCCGCCGCCGCGCCGCGCCGCCGCCCGCCGCCGCGGCTCCGGCGCCGGCCGGCACCGGCGCGCCTGCCGCCGCGCCGCCCGGGCCCGACCCCGAGCCCGCGGGGGAGGCTGCCGAGGAGCTGTCAGCCGTGGCGGGCGAGCCGCTCCCGGCCGGGGAGGCGCGCCCGGCGGCGGACGCCGCAGCCCGGCGTGAGGAGCGGCGGAAGCGCCGCCGCTCGAGGCCGCATGGCCGCGCCCGCTGACGACCGTCCCGGTGGCTCGCTGCGGGAGCTTGCCGGCCAGGCTGTGCTGGCCGCGGTCGGGGCGGCCGCGCTGACGCGCGAGCGGGCGGAGGCGATCGTCGAGGAGCTCGTCCGCCGCGGCACGCTGAAGAGCTCGGACGCGCCCGGGCTCGCGGACGAGCTCGTCGCGTCGTCGCGGCCCGGCGGCGCCGGGCTGGCGGCGCGGGCGGGCGTCGCCCTCGAGGGCACGTTCCGCGAGCTCGGGCTCGTCACCGGGAGCGAGCTCGCGGAGCTCGCGCTCCGCCTGGCCCAGCTCGAGCACCGGCTCTCGCTGCTCGAGCGGCGCGCGGACGAGGCCGCGCCCCCCGGCGGGTAACCGGGCCGCTCTCCACCCGTAGACTGCGCTCATGCGCGCGAGGCCCGCCGTGCGTCAGCTCGGGCGGCTGTCGGAGATCGGGCAGGCCGCAGCCCGCCA
>WBZR01001115.1_pt4 | contig 22183 bp, 18 predicted proteins | sample 5204231 | NCBI WGS metagenome assembly WBZR01 (sample SAMN12412403, study PRJNA552823) | activated sludge metagenome | isolation source: activated sludge from anammox sidestream of wastewater treatment plant... | place: USA: Virginia | collected 2017-08 | reverse complement strand
CAGCGCCTGGCAGGACCAGCTGCTGGCGGCGGAGTGGACCACCATCACGGCGACCACACGGCGCGGGTTCACCGGGCACGAGCACCTGGACAACCTCTCGCTGGTGCACATGAACGGGCGGGTGTACGACCCGCAGCTCGGGCGGTTCCTGTCGGCCGATCCGGTGTATGGCGGGGATCTGGCGCAGCCGCAGACGCTCAATCCGTACAGTTATGTGGCGAACAATCCATTGACTGCTACGGATCCGAGCGGGTGGATGGATGAAATCACCGTCATTGGGGTGCAGCCGAAAACAAACTGGTGGAATGACTGGTTCGAGATTCAGTCCGTATTTTATTCAATTAATGACGGTAGTTTCGGTACGGTGGTAGAGCACCTTCCCACCGAAGACGAGGCGGAAGAGGATGCAATTAACACCATCGTGGTGACTGCAACGAAGCCAAATGAAGCATCAGAAAGGAAGGCCAGTTCTCAACCGCAAACGAAGCCACTAGTGGACGTTCTTCCTGAATTGCCGTCCGAGAAGCAGTGTGTAATGAGCAATTCAGATCGGTATGCATTGGCCGGGTTCGCTTCAACTTTCGCGGGTATGACAATAGGAATCGCAGCTCAAGTTAGGAATGACGCTCCGATTCTCGTCAGAGGGCTCGGTGCTGCTGGCGCATTAGTCTCGGCAGCGACTGCGATCAACGGATTTCGGACGGGGAATTATTGGGATGCAGGCGTAGGTACTCTAGATACCGCAGCATTTGTGGTAAGCGTTGTTGTTCCACAATCTGTTGTGGTGACCGGGCCATACTTTCTTGCACGAGGGACCATGGAGCTCGTCATGTTGGCGGGGCGGGAGGATCTGTCTGGTGGCAGCTGTGTACCTTGAGATCTTTGATGGCTTGCGGGCGTTATACGCAAGCAAAGAGGGACAGCGTTCCTTTCCCGCGCTCAGTGCCGCCATGGCACTGTCGATCATGCTTGAGCTGAATCTCATCTCTCTTGCAACAATCTGTGAGTTCGCGCTTTTTCGGTCCTTTACCTTGGTTGAGTGGGCCATAAGTCACAAGATCATTTTGATTCTTGTAGGTATCGCCATCGGATGCCTGCATGTTGTAGTTGGTAAGCGTTCGGGTATTAATGTACGCAGCGGGCCAGCGCAAGCAACGGGATGGATAAAGTTATGGGCTGTGTACGTGTTTCTGACAGTGACAGGTTTTGCAGCAAGCTTGATATTGGCGTTCCTGGCTAGAACCCATCTCGAAATCATTTAAGGGCTGCATTTCATAGGTAAGACCTATGCATGCTGCGATTGAGCGACGAGCAGTGAGAGCTGATCCGGGGGGCTGTCAGGATTTTTGTGTGCGAGGCATATCATGACTACGCGAAGGAGTCGGTGGAAGAGGCGCTGTATGACTCGCGCTCCATGCGATTTCACGCTTCAAAACAGATCCACCGGATCCACATCCAGCGACCAGCGCACGCGGCCGGCTTCGGGCAGGGCGGCGATGCTCTCGCGCCAGGCGGCGAGGAATCCCTGCAGGCGTGAACGGTTGGCGGCCTCGGCGAGGAGCTGGGCGCGGTAGCGGCCGGCGCGGCGTTCCATGGGCGCGGGCGCGGGGCCGAGCAGCCGCACCTGCCGCGGGCCGAGGGCGTCGGCGGCGGCGCGCGCGTCGGCGAGGAAGGCGAGCGCGGGTTCGCGCGCGGGGGCTTCGGCGCGCAGCATGGCGAGGTGGCTGTACGGCGGCCAGCCGGCGGCACGCCGTTCGGCCAGCGCGGCCTCGGCGAAGCGTTCGTAGCCTTCGCGCACCAGGGCCTGCAGCAGCGGGTGGTCGGGGAACAGCGTCTGGATATAGACCTCGCCGGGCTTGTCCGCGCGGCCGGCGCGGCCGGAGACCTGGACGAAGGATTGCGCCAGCTTCTCCGCGGCGCGGAAGTCGGTGCCGAAGAGGCCCTGGTCGGCATCGACGATGCCGACCAGCGTGACGCCCGGGAAGTCGTGGCCCTTGGTCAGCATCTGCGTGCCGAGCAGGATGCGCGCGCGGCCGCTCGCGACCTCGTCGAGCCGCTGCGCGATCTGGTCGCGGCCGCGGGTGGTGTCGCGGTCCACCCGCACCAGCGGCTGGCCGGGAAACAGCTCGCCGAGCGCCGCCTCGAGCCTCTCGGTGCCCTGGCCGACGGCGAACAGCTCGCCGCCGCAGGCCGCGCAGCGCTCCGGCACCGGGCGGGTGGCGCCACAGTGGTGGCAGCTCACGCGCCCCTCGCGCCGGTGCAGGACCATGCGCGCGTCGCAGCGCTGGCATTCCACGGACTCCCCGCAGCCGGGGCACATCAGCGTGGGCGCATAGCCGCGGCGGTTGAGGTAGAGCAGCACCTGGCCGCCGGCCTCGAGATGGCGCCCGATGGCGCCCAGCAGCGGTTGCGCCAGGCCGTCGGTGGCCACGTGCCGGCGCAGGTCGACGAAATGCACGCTGGGGTGGCCCGCCGCGCCGGTGCGCTCGGGCAGTTGCAGCCGCCGGTAGCGGCCGGATGCGGTGTTGGCCAGGCTTTCCAGCGAGGGCGTGGCCGAGCCGAGCACCACCGGCACGCCGAGCTGGCGCGCGCGCCACACGGCGATGTCCCGTGCCGAGTAGCGGAAGCCATCCTGCTGCTTGAAGGAGCCGTCGTGCTCCTCGTCCACCACGATCAGGCCGGGCCGCGGCAGCGGCACGAACACCGCCGAACGGGTGCCGATGACGATGTCGGCCTGGCCAGCCCGGGCGCGCTGCCAGGCCTGCAGGCGTTGCAGGTCGGTCAGCCCGGAATGCAGCACGACGATGCCCGCGGCCGGGAAGCGGCGGCGGAAGCGCGCCACCAGCTGTGGCGTCAGCCCGATCTCGGGCACCAGCACCAGGCTCTGCCGGCCGGCGGCGAGCGGCCCGTCGATGCAGCGCAGGTAGACCTCGGTCTTGCCGCTGCCGGTGACGCCCTGCAGGAGGAAACCCTGGAAGCCGTCCGCCGCGGTGATCGCCGCGATGGCCCCGGCCTGGGCCGGTGTCGGCGTGGGCGGCTGCTCCGCTGCCGCGCCGGCGTGGCGTTCCCAGGCATCGCCGCGCTGGCGCCGGACCCAGCCGCGGCGCTCCAGTTCCCGGGCCGCGGGCCGCCAGCGTTCGGCCACGGCCGCCAGGGCATCGGCGTCGAGGCCGCCGGCCGCCGCGCCCGGGGCCGCGAGGGCGGCGAGCACCCGCGCCTGCACGGGTGCGCGGGCGGCGGCGCCGGCCTCGTGTGCCGCTCGGCCCGCGGGCGTGATCTGCCAGGCCATCGTGCCGGTGCCGGTGTCGCGCCCGTGGCGGAGCAGCCGCGGCAGCGCCGCCGCGCAGGCTTCGCCGGGCGGATGCTGGTAGTAGCCGGCAGCCCACTCGAGCAACGCCAGCAGCGGTGCATCCAGCAGCGGCTCGGGGTCGAGCACCTCGAGCGCGCGGCGCAGGCGGTTCGCCGGCAGCGTGGACTGCGGCGCCGTCGCCATCACCACGCCCACCCGCTTGCCGCTGCGGAAAGGCACCCGCACCCGCTGCCCGGGCTGCACGGCGTGGCCGGCCGGGGGCAGGTAATCGAAGGTCGTCATCACCGGCGCGTCGATGGCCACCTTGAGGATGGGCCCGGCCGTCATAGCGACCTCCGGTCTGCCGGCGCGGCGCGCTGCGTCATTTATCCACAATTCCGGTGGATAAGTCTGTGGACTGCTGGCGCCGACCAGCGCGCGGCCCGCAGCGCAGGCCACTTATGACAAGCTGGCTATTTTTTGTCCTTTGCAATTTTGTTGTTCTTGATCAGTGGCTTGTGCGAGTATTTTGCTTCACGGCGGCCGTTCCTGGCGTAACGACAGGTTTCCCTTGCCTGGTGTGGACAACAGCCGCCTTTTTGCTGCCCTGGCATCGTCAACCCATTGGCGGGACGGCCGTTCTTCCTATGCTATGCGCAATTCCAGCACCATGCCGGCCGGGGCCCTGCTCGGGGCGGGGCCGGATCATCCAGTGAAGGAGAGCGTTCTGACGGAGCGGGCCGCGATGGAGCGCTTCCTGGCGGGCGTGGAGAAGCGCGCGTTCCACATCGCGCGCTTTGCGGTGCGTGATACCGATGATGCGCTCGACATCGTCCAGGACGCCATGCTGCGGCTGGTGCGCGGTTACGCCCGCGCGCCCGAGGCGGAATGGCAGCCGCTGTTCTTTCGCATCCTCAGGAATCGTATCCTCGACCACCAGCGGCGCGGCAGCGTGCGCCGGCGCGTGCTCGCCTGGTTCGGTGGCGATGGCGAGGACGATGAATTCGATCCGGTCGCCGCGGCACCCGGGCCCGCCGGGGACATCCCCGAGGAGCGGGTGGTGCTGGCCGATGCCATGCAGGCCCTCGAGGCCGCGGTGAGCCGCCTGCCGGGCCGGCAGCAGCAGGCGTTCCTGCTGCGCACGATGGAGGGCCTCGATGTCGCCGCCACCGCCCTCGCGATGGGCTGCTCCGAGGGCAGCGTCAAGACACACTACTCGCGGGCCGTGCACAGCCTGCGGGCCGAACTGGGGGACCACTGGCCATGAACAGCGAAGACGAAGTCAGGCAGGCGGAGCGCTTCGAGCGCGCCGCGGGTGGTCTGCTGCGCCAGGGCGCCGAGGAGCTCGATGCCGCCACCCAGTCGCGGCTCAACCGCGCGCGCCAGGTCGCGCTGGAGGAATACGATCGCGCCAGGCGCCGGCCACTCGGATTCGGCGGCGGCTGGCAGGCCGCGGCCGCGGCGGCGGCCATCGCGGTGGTGGCCGTGGGGCTGTGGACCAGCCGGTCCCTGTCCCCGGACGCGCCCGGGCTGTCGGCCGGCGTGTCGGCACCGGCCGATATCGTGCACCCGGAGCAGGCGGCCGATCTCGAGGCGGTCTACAGCAGCGACAACCTCGAGCTGATCGAGAACCTCGAGTTCTACGAGTGGCTGGGATCCGGCAATGGCGCCGGGGCCGCCGCGGACACAGACCTGACCAGCTGAACCGACGATCGTGAACCGCGTCCGCCCCATCGCCGTCCTGCTTGCCTGCCTGCTGCTAGGCACCTCGCCGGCATCGCGCGCCGACGGCCCCGGGGTGGCCTGGCAGTCGCTGACGCCGGAACAGCAGCAGCTGCTCGGGCCACTGGCCGAGCGCTGGGATCAGCTGCCCCCGGAGCGGCAGGCCCGGCTCGCCGCCGGCGCCCGGCGCTGGGCCGGCATGACCCCCGAGCAGCGGGCCCGCGCCGGGGACCGCCTGCAGCGCTGGCAGGACCTGACGCCGGAACAGCGGGCCGACATGCGCCAGCAGATGCGCCGCTTCGAGCAGCTCCCGCCGCAGGAGCAGGAGCGGCTGCGCGAGAACTTCGAGCGCTTCCGCAAGCTGCCTCCCGAGGAGCGCCGGGCGTTGCGCCAGCGCTGGGAGCAGATGACGCCGGAGCAGCGGCGGGAGTGGCGCGATGAGCAAAGACGCGGGCGCACAGCGGCACCACCGGCAGGCAAGAAGGCGCCGAAATCCGGCGCCGACAGGTGAGTTGACGGCCCGCGACCAGCGCAGTCGGGCAGGCGGTCAGGGCACCGGGCCTTCAGCTGCCCTTGGACAGCGCCGCTTCCATCTGGGAGAGCAGGGTATCCACGTCGCTATCGTCCTCTTCATCGAGAACGATGGCGCCATCATCGTCCATCTCGAGCTGGAACAGGCCCGGATGCTTGCGCTGGTACTCGTCGAGCTGCGCGGTACGCTTCTGGTACTCGCGAAGCAGGCGACGACTCTGCTCGACGAGCTGCTTGTGCTGGATGGCCTGGCGGATGGTCACGGCCAGATCGGCGGCATTCACGGGTTTCAGGCAGAAGCGGTAGATCCCGCCCTCGTTGATTGCCCGGATCGCATCCTCCAGGCTGGCCTGGCCTGAGAGGATGATTCGCACCGTTTCCGGATAGGCCTCCCGTACTTTCGCGAGAAACACCGAACCGGGCATGCCAGGCATGCGTTCGTCGGAAACCACCACGTCCACCGGGTTGGCAGCCAGCAGCTGCAGTGCCTTTTCGGCGCCATCCGCCGTGAGAATCTCGTAGGGCTCCTGGCGCAGTGCGCGCTTCAGGGCAAGGGTCACGTTCGGCTCGTCATCGACCAGCAGCAGGGTTGCCCTCTTCATGACGTCTTGCCCTCCGTCGAAGATGCGCTACCCGCCAGCAGCATGCGCACCCGAAATGGTTCCCGGATCCCGACACCCTCGGCCACGCTGCGCAGGCGCGCCATGACTGCGTTGGTGACTTCCTGCCCCTGCGGCACCAGCCGGATGCCGTTTCTGCTCTTCAGGTCCTCATCCAGGATCATGCCGGGTGCGAGATCGGCAAGCCCGATGGCGCGGACCACGACTTCGCCTTCCGCCAGGCGCGTGGTGCGGATGGCATCCGCCACCGCCTGAGGCAGGGTCGTCCAGGACTCGACCAGCTTCTGGAATGCCACGGCCGGTGTCGATCCGCTGGCAACCAGTCGATCGACCTCCGTCGCTGCATACAGGACCACGATCCCCAGTACCCTGGTGTCCCAGCGGGCAGCAATCTGCGAGGCACCACTGAGATCCGGTCGGGTCATCTGCTGGGCGATGATCTCGGACACCGGTTCCAGACGCGGGATACTGCCGAGGAGGCGGGCGCCCACCTCCGGGTGCGAGCGATAGAGGCGCTGCTCGTCCGCGGAAAGCGCGGCATCCCCGTAGATCTTCGTCAGCACTTCCGCCGGCAGGGTGATGCAGCCGATCTGTGACAGCATCGCTGCCAGGCGCAGCTGCCAGTTGTTGGCAACCCCCATCGCCTCGGCAATGGCCCCCGCATATCGCTGGATCCTGGCAGCGCGGCTGTAGGCAGCCGGATTCGTCAGGCCCATGACCTCGGTCAGGGTCCTGATCGCACCACTCAGTGTCAGCTCGAGCAGGTCCTTCTCGGCATTGATCAGCCGGTACTGCTGCAGGCCCGACTCGACCACCGACCAGAGCGCCTCCGTCGGGCAGGGTTTGGTCAGGAAGCGAAAGATCTGGCCTTCGTTGACGGCCTCGATCGTGGCCTGGATATCCGACTGACCGCTGAGAATGATCCTCACGGTATCCGGGGCGAGTTCCCTGACACGAGCGAGGAACTGCGAGCCGCTCATCAACGGCATGCGCATGTCGGAAACGACGACCGCAAACGGGCCGGCCGATTCGATCAGCCGCAGCCCGTCACCAGGACTGTCCGCGGTTTCCAGATGCACCTTGCGACCGATCTGGCGGCGTATGCCGTCGAGGACATTGGGCTCGTCGTCGACGAACAGGACCTTCTCGGTCATGAGACGTGGTCTCCCTGAAGAATGTCGCGGCAGGCTTCACGCCAGGCTGGCCAGTGATCCTGTAGTCCTGCCTGCGTCAGGTAATCTGTATCCAGGCCTAGGGCCGGATCATCCGGGTCCTCCACCCCGCTGTGTCGGGCCATGCAGCAGGCGACATGAACGATCCCGGTCAGGCCCCATCCCGTGTCGGGCGCTTCATCCGGCGAGTCGTGATACAGCACGGCCTCTACCAGCGAATCCTGGAAGCCCCAGAGGCCCAGCAGATATGCCCCCGCTTCCGCATGCGTGGCTTGCAGGGCCTGCCTCTCTGCGACCTGCCATGCCACTCCGGATGATTCGACCAGTGCCACGACCTTGCTGTAGCACTCCGGAAACTGGCTGGCCAGGACCAGTGTACCCATGTCATGCAGCATGCCGGCCAGGAACGCCTCGTCCTGGATCCGGTCACCCGCCTTTTCGTAGGTCGCGATCTTCCGGGCAATGCCGGCAGTCATGAGGCTGACATGGCGGAGCTGCCCGATGTTGACCACTTTAGTCGCTTCACCCTGGCCGAACAGGCCATGCTCGAGGACCAGGGCCATGATGGTTTCCAGGCCGAGGAAGGTCACGGCCCGTTCCACCGTCGTAATCGGCCTGTTGAGGCCGAAGTACGCCGAGTTCACCACTTTGAGGATGGACGTCGTCATGCCGACGTCCTCGGCGATGATCCGCCCCACGTCGATCAGCGACGCATCCGGGCTCTGCAGGCAGGAAACCAGCTGCCTGTAGACTGCCGGCAGCGTGGGCAGGTTGGTCAGGCTGCCGATCCTCGCCTTGAGGTCCGGGCTGTTGAGCGCCTTGCGCAACGCGAGCGCCCGGTTCACGGTGCTGACCAGCGTGCCCTGCTCACAGGGCTTCACCAGATACTGCTGGGCCACGCCAAATGCCTGCATGACGGTACTGGTTTCGGCGTGGCCGGAGAGGACGACCCGCACCACATCCGGATGCAGATCCTTGACCTTTGCCAGCAGCTGGCTTCCGGACATCTGCGGCATGCGCATGTCGGTGATCAGGATGTCGAAGGGCGCGGTGGCCATGAGCTCCAGCGCGGCGGAACCGCTGTCTGAAAAGGCCATGTCCCATTCCGATCGCTTGCCATGCAGCATGCGGCGCAAGCCGTCGAGTACCCGCGGCTCGTCATCGACAAAGAGAATGCGGGTCATGATGCCGGACTCAGGCCGCCCGCACCGCGCTGGTGGCGCTGGCGTCGATCGGTATGCGGATGATGAACGTGGAGCCCTTGCCCACCTCGGACTCCAGGCCAATGCTGCCGCCATGCTTGTTGACGATGACATCGTGGGCGATGGCCAGGCCCTGGCCCGTGCCGCGGCCAACCTCCTTGGTCGTGAAGAACGGATCAAATATCCTCTCGCGAACCTCCGCTGAAATGCCGGTACCGGTATCGCTGATGCGGATCACGGCGAACTCGCCGGATCGCTGCGTGGCTACGGTGATCGTGCCCTTGCCGTTGCATCCGTCGCCGACGACCGCGCTGATGGCATGCGCGGCGTTGACCAGCATGTTGAGGACCACCTGGTTGATCGCACCTGCCACGCAGGTGACAGGCGGCAGGTCGCGGTCCATCTCGGTCACGACATCCGCCACGTACTTCCATTCGTTGGTGGCTACGGTGATCGTGCTCTGGATCGCCCGGTTCAGATCAACCGGACTCTTGTCGGCCCCCGGATGGGAGAATTCCTTCATCGCCTTGACGATCGACGCAATCCGCTGGCAGCCGTCGCCGGACTGGTCCAGGGCGCGTGGGATCTCCTCGCGCAGGAAGGCCATGTCGACCTTGGTCGTCGCCGTCGTGAGCGGAGCAGCCTTCTCGTCGGTGGATGTCCCAAGGTTCTCCAGCATGCCGAGTATCGGTGCAATGTCGTTGAAGGCGTCCTTGAGGAATCGAAGGTTGTCACCCACGTACTGGATCGGCGTATTGATTTCATGGGCAATGCCAGCCGCCAGCAGGCCAATGGCCTCATGCTTCTGGGCCTGCAGCAGTTGTCGTTCGAGCTGGCGCTGCCCGGTCATGTCGCGCATCACACAGATCCGGTACCGGTCATTGCTGCTGAACAGCCTGATGGGTGAAATGGTGCTGTCCAGCTCCACCACGCGTCCTCCCTCCCCACGTTGGGTCAGCGTTCCATGCCAGACCTCGCCTCTTTCGATGGTTTCCCGCATGGCCTGATAGTGCTCGGGCGAATCCATGCTGAGCTTGAGTGCCTGCGGCCGGACGCCAAGCAGCTCGCTCTTCGGAATGCCCAGGAGCGAGACGCAGGCTTCGTTCACGTAGAGGATGTTGCCGTCCCCGTCCTGTATGGCGATGGCGTCGGCTGCTGATTCGACAGCCGCCGCCATGCGTTCGAGTTCCGCCTGCATGGCAAGCTGCGAGGTCCGGTCACGGATCACCGCACTGAAGAACCGGCCATTCACGGTTTCGAAGCGATTCAGTACCAGCTCGATGGGGAAGATCTCGCCGTCCTTTCTCTGGGCAAACCGCCGCTGCTTGAGGCCGTCGAAGCCCAGACCAAACTGCTCGGGCGATCTCAGGAACTGGCTGTGGCCGTCGCGGCTCGCCGGCCGCATCAGGATGGTGATGGGTTGTCCTATCAGCTCCGGGGCCGTATAGCCGAACATCTTGCCGAGGGCAGGGTTGGCGATAGTGATGTGGCCCTGGACGTCACAGACCACGAGGCCGTCCAGCATGGTTTCGATCACGGCCTCCATTTGAAGCTCTGCGGCGCGTGCCGCAGTCTCTGCAGTACGTCGATCGGCAATCTCGCTCTGCAGCGTCCTGTGCCGCTCGCCGAGCTGCTCGAGCAGGCGGGTGAATTCCCTGGCCAGCAGGCCGATTTCATCGAGCCGGTGGACCGGCAAGGGGTTCGGCACCGCATCCGGCGTCCATCGACTCAGGTTCCGGGCCATGAGCGTCAGCGGACGGGCCATGGTGCGGGCAAAGAGCGAGGCGAGCAGTGCGCACACCAGCATCACGACCAACGCAGTAATCAGCACCTTCGGATAGGACACCAGGGCGCGTGCGTTGACCGAGGTCACCGGGCTGGTGTAGACGATCCGCAAGGCAGGCTGCATCGTGATCGGGTCCGTCATTACGTCGTGCACGCCGAGCGTATAGGCTTCACCTGACGGACCGACCAGCTGCCCATGAGCCTCCCGGAGCATTTCCGCGCCGAAAACGGTATTGAAGCCGGCGAAGTCATCGCTGATCGCGCTGCTTCGGGCGAGGAATCGAGGCCGGCCTGTGCCGGGATCGGCCTGCAGCTGGAATGTTCCCCTGGGACTGACGATGCGTACGCTGGCATCGGCCGGTGCCAGGGCCGCCAGGCTCGAGAAGTAGCTCGCGAGGCTGGCATGGATCGAGATCACACCAACCAGCCGGTTTGCCGGGTCGAATACCGGTGACATCGCACGCACAATCGGCACTGTGCCGGGGCCTTCGGTGTCGCTGCTTGTTGTTTTGCGCTTAAAGGTGACCCGGGATTTGCATCTAAAGTTGACCCGCCTTGGTCGTTGTCAGTATGTCTCAGGCAGGGGTGGATTTGGTGGTTCGTCGCTCCTTGCGGGGTTGGGTTGAGCTGTTCCTGAACCGGTAGCTGTCATTGCCGGTCTCGACGATGTGACAGTGATGGGTGAACCGGTCCAGCAGGGCCGTGGTCATCTTCGCGTCCCCGAACACGCTGGCCCACTCTGAGAAGCTCAGGTTGGTGGTCACCAGCACGCTGGTTCGCTCGTAGAGCTTGCTGAGCAGGTGGAACAGCAGTGCTCCTCCGGCCTGGGAGAACGGCAGGTAGCCGAGTTCGTCCAGGATGACCATGTCGGTGTTGGCAAGGCCCTTGGCAAGATACCCGGCCTTGTTGAAGGCCTTCTCGGCCTCGAGCTGGTTGACCAGATCGACGGTGGAGAAGAACCGCACCCGCAGGCGATGATGCACGACGGCCTGGATGCCTATGGCGGTGGCCAGATGTGTTTTGCCGGTGCCGGGTCCGCCGACGAGCACGACGTTGTGGGCGCTGCGCAGGAACTGGCACTCGTGCAGTGTCTTGACCAGCGCGGCATCCACGCCACTGTGCTCGAACCGGAACCCGGCCAGATCACGGTGCGCCGGGAACCGCGCACCCTTGAGCTGATAGTTGACCGAGCGCACTTCACGCTCGGCGACCTCGGCCTTGATCAGGTCTTCCAGGATCGGCCGAGCCTGGGTGAACGCCGGACCCTGCTGGGCAGACAGGTCATCCACCGCATGGGCCATGCCGTAGAGCTTCAGGGACTTGAGAGAAAGGGCCAGGGCGTCAGCCGACATGGCGATCTCCCAGCAGGTGATCGTAGCGGTCCACGTTGGCTTCGGGTTCCTGTTGCAGGGCCAGGCGCGCCGGGGTGTGGATGGGCGCTGGCACATCGGCGGCCAGCAGCCGACTCAGCAGGTTCAGGATGTGCGGCTTGGAGACGGTGCCGGAGTCCAGCGCCAGCTCGACGGCGCACAGCACCGCCTGCTCGTCATGGCGCAGCACCAGGGCGAGGATCTCCACCATCTCCCGATCTCCGCCCGGGCGCTTGAGCAGCACCGACTGCAGGCGCCGCAGTCCTTCCGGGAACGTGGCAAAGGGGGCGCCATTGCGCAGCGCGCCGGGCTTGCGCTGGATGACGGCCAGATAATGGCGCCAGTCGTAGACGGTGCGAGCTGCGTTACTGCTGTGGTCGCGCGCAAACAGGCGCGCATGCTCGGCGATGATCTGCCCTTCGGCCACCACGACGAGCCGATCGGCATAGGCGCGCACGCTCACCGGCCGGTTGGCGAACGAGGCCGGGACGCTGTAGCGGTTGCGCTCGAAGGTGATCAGGCACGTGGGCGAGACGCGCTTGGTGTCCTCGACATAGCCATCGAACGGCGAAGGCGCAGGCATCAGGTGAGGCTGCTCCTCGGCCAGCACCTGGGCCACGGTGCGTTGCGGATGTTCCGGGTGCTGGATCTGGCTCCACAGGCCGATGCAGCGTCGCTGCAGCCAGTCATTGAGCGCCGGCAGATCCGGGAACCGGGGCACCTCGTGCCAGATGCGCGGTCGCGCATCCTGCACGTTCTTCTCGATCTGGCCCTTCTCCCATCCGGCGGCCGGGTTACAGAAGTCGGTCTCGAACAGGAAGTGACTGGCCATGGCCCGGAAGCGCACGTTGACGATGCGCTCCTTGCCGCGTCCGATCTTGTCCACCGCGGTCTTCATGTTGTCGTAGATGCCGCGCCGGGGTACGCCGCCAAAGACAGCGAAGGCGTGATTATGGGCGTCGAAGAGCATCTCGTGGCTCTGCTGTGGATAGGCCCGCAGCAGGAAAGCGCGGCTGTGGCACAGCTTGAACTGCGCCACGGAGAACTTGCAGCGTTCCCCGCCGATCACCGCCCAGTCCTCGCTCCAGTCGAACTGGAACGCCTCTCCAGGCGCGAATCTCAGCGGCACGAACGTGCCGCGGCTGGTGCGCTCGGCTTCTTGAAGCTGGCGCTGCCATGCGCGGGAAAAGGCCGCTACGCGGTCATAGGAACCCTCGTAGCCCAACGCCCGCAGATCGTTGTGCAGCTGGCGCCAGTTGCGCCGCTGCTTGCGGCCGCGTCCGGCCTCTCGCTCCAGCCAGCAGGCGAGCATGTCGGCAAACGGGTCGAGCTTGCTCGGACTCTTGCGCTGCGGGTAGACCGGCTCCACCACGCCACTGGCCAGGTACTTGCGGATCGTGTTCCGGGACAGCTTGGTGCGCCGGGCAATCTCGCGGATCGGCACCCCTTCGCGCAGGTGCCAGCGTCGTATAACACTCAATATCGCCACGTCGATCACTCCAGAAATCTCCTGCCCCAAAGAGCAGGACGGGGGTGTACACGTGGGTCAAAATTGGATGCAAATACCCGCTATAGGTGGGTCAGTTTTAGGCGCTAACAGGCGCGTCGCAGAGGCGCTGGTGTCCCGCACGGAAGGGCTGGACGAGGCGCCAAGAAGGGGACGAGTCGTACCTGAATTGAATCTGGATACCGTGCGCGAACTGCCTGAATACTCCTGGCGCATCCTCTACGAGATTCGCAGTGAAGCCTCACCGGCGCATGTCGAAATTCTCGCGGTCATTCACAAGCGCCGGGACCTGCAGGCCGAAGAGATTCCGCGCGGGGAATAGCCTGTTCAAGGACCGCCGGGGGAACCGCCCTGCCTCGCAGCGACTCATCCCTGCATCCGGACAGACCGGATTTCTCAGATCACCCTGATACGGTAGATTGCCGTTCTCTCTGGAAAAGGTCCCATGCGTTCCTCAACCACCCGTTTCGATCTCAAGCTGGATGCCGACGACAAGAAAATCGTGGCGCGGGCCATTCGATCCGCACGCGCACCTCTCGCAAGCGCCGCCGTGCCCATGACGCTCGACCTGCGATTGGGTGAGTGATGGACGTGGACGAACTCATCGCATCGCTCATTCGCGACGAGGACCGTGTTCCGCTCCACGTCATCGAGGAGTGCGCGCGTGGCGGCGCCGCGATGATCGACGGGCTGGATCGGGTGGTCGGTCCCGCCGCGGACTGGGGCGCCTGCGCCAGCGACGGCCATTGGTGGCTGCGACTGCACGCGGCTTTCATTCTCGGCCTGATGGGCGACGCAGCGGCAGGCCAGTTGCTGGTGCACCTGATGCGTCGCCTCGCTGCCGACGAGGACGAAAACCTCGCGGACTGGCTGGCCGGATACTGGCCTGCCCTGTTCCGCAACAAGCCCGAGCAGGTTCTTCCGGAGGTCGAGGCTCTCGCATGGGCCGATCATGCGCGGCCCTGGTTTCGTGGGCACGTCTTCGAGGTGCTGCTCGCGGCGGCAGCGCGGCGCGGACCCGAGGAACTGGATGCCTGCCTCGCGCGTGTAGCGGAATGGATTGCAGTAGGGTCGAATGATCCCGAAGAGAGCGCATTGATCGCCAACCTGCTGCTGGATTTTCCGCGCGCCTCCCACCGCACCCTGCTGGATGACCTGGCTGCCAAACAGAAAGGAAAATTCGGTCTGTTTGATCAAGGCGACGTTGAGAATGCCTATGCGGGCGGCGATAAGCCGGGCTGGCTGCGATTCGATGATCCGTGGATGTTCTACTCGCCCGCCCAGATCGAATCCCGGCAGACTCGCTGGGCTGAGGAAGCCGCGCGGCGCTCGCGGGACGATGATCCGCCCTTCCTGCTGGAACCCCATGAGCGCGGCGCACCGAAGATTGGACGCAACGATCCATGCCCCTGCGGCAGCGGCAAGAAGTACAAGAAGTGCTGCCTGCGTGCGGACGGAGCCGTGTAGCTAGAGATGTAGCTAGACTGACCCGAAGCTACCTGAAACTGATATGAATCAACACACTACAAGCACCCGGCGCGAGCAGGTGCAGAACATCGAGTAGCCGCCAGCCCCCGCCCCGCACCCGACCGCATGGAGAACCTCATTTCCCAGCCGACGCCAGACGGCATCGCCTTCCCCTTCAGCGACCTGCCCCCGCCGGGTGGGGCCATCGAGGTCGCGCGCGGGGTCTTCTGGCTGCGGATGCCGCTGCCCTTTGCGCTGGATCACATCAACCTGTGGCTGATCGCCGATGGCGAGGGCTGGTGCGTCGTCGACACCGGGCTGAATTTCGCACCAGCCCGGGAGCGCTGGACGGCGGCCAGGCAGGGCATCCTGCAGGGGCGACCCATCCAGCGCGTCATCGTCACGCACTATCACCCGGATCACATCGGCCTGGCCTGCTGGCTGGCCGGCCAGCCAGGCCAGCCCGGCTGCCGGATCTGGATGAACGCGCGGGAGCATCAGGCGGCTGTCCAGGTCTTCAACGAAGATCCCGGTGTGCGCCTGGACTTCTTCCGGCGGCACGGCCTCGACGATCAGCAGCTCGACGCCCTCGGCGACTGGGGTTCGGCCTATCGCCGCAACGTCTCGGGGCTGCCGGAAACCCCTGTTGAACTCCGCGACGGCCAGCTGCTGCGGATCGGCGACCACGACTGGCGGGTCATCATCGGCCGGGGGCACTCACCCGAACACGCCACCCTGCACTGCCCGGACCTCGGCGTGCTCCTGGCGGGCGACCAGATCCTGCCGAAGATCACCCCGCATGTCGGCGTCTGGCACTTCGACCCCGAGGCCGATCCGGTGCGCCTGTTCCTGGCTTCGATCGAGAACTTCCGCGCCCTGCCGGCACAGACGCTGGTGCTCCCCGCCCACGGCATTCCCTTCACGGGCCTGAGCGCGCGGCTGGATTACCTGGCGCGGCATCACGCGCAGCGGCTGCATGAAGTGCTGGAGGCCTGCAGCGGGCCGCACAGTGCCGCCGAACTCATGCCGACACTGTTCCGCCGCCAGCTGGATACCCAGCAGATCCCCTTCGCGATGGGCGAAACCATCGCGCATCTCAATCACCTGCACCAGCAGGGAAACCTGGTGCGCGGCATCGACGCCAACGGCGTGTTCCGCTTCGAGCGCCGCCACTGACCACCCCGGTCGCGCGCCTCGCGGGGCGCGGGTGCGGCTATTGCAGGTACTTGATCTGCAGCGCGCCGATCTGTCCGTTGAACCTGAACGGCTTGCGGTCGTAGTACGCCTCCGACACCGGCGAATAGCTGTCCATGCCGACGTCGAAGGCGTCATTGGCCGTGAAGGCCAGCACGGCCGTCCGCGGGACGCTGCCGCGGGCAACCTGCTGCCCGTTGAGGCGAATGACGACATCAGCCGCGCCGCGTGGCGCGGCGATGGTGGTCTGCACCTCGATCTTCGCCTTGCCGGCCGGCAGCGCGGCGGTTTCCAGGCGCGTGCGCTCGATCTCGAACAGGTTGTACTCGTAGTGCAGCTTGCCCTGGTCGACCCAGAGCGCGACGCCGCCGGAGAAGGCACCGAGCGCATACAGCACACCCGAGGAATCAGCCTCGAGCTCGGTCTCCACCGTCACGAGATTGCTGCGCGAACCGACCTTCGGCCCCGCGAACTCGGGAACACCCGTCACATCCTGCGTATAGTGGAACTCGGTCGCCGGATTGTGCGGCGCCGACTGCGGACTCCAGATGATGGACCAGAGGCCGCCACCCACCGGATACACCAGGTTGGCCTTCGCCTCCCGGTCGAAGAGCTGCCTGAGTTCGGCCAGCTTCTGCGGCTTCGACGCGGCGAGGTCCCTGGCCTGCGCGAAGTCGCTGCCGAGGTCGTAGAGGTTCCAGGTGTCCTTGTCCGGCGACCAGTCCTTGATACCCGGCGGCAGCCCGGGCACCCACGGGATGCGCGGACCCCAGGCCGCGGCGAACCAGCCGTCGGGGGAATAGATGCCGCGATCGCCCATGACCTCGAAATACTGGGCCTGCTTGCGGCCGGTGGCACTGGCATCGGCGAAGGTGTACCGCATGCTGATGCCGTCGAGCGGCTGTTGCGTCACGCCGTCCACCTCCGTCGGCGCCTGGATACCCAGCACGTCGTAGACGGTCGGCACGATGTCGTTGACGTGATGGAACTGGCTGCGGATCGCCTTGTCGGCCTTGATGGTTTTTGGCCACGAGACGGCCATCGGCGTGCGCGTGCCGCCGAAGTGGCCGGCATTGAGCTTGGTTCCCTGGAACGGCGTGGACCCGGCCCAGGCCCAGCCTGCGTGATACATGTTGTCCGTCTTCGGGCTGCCGAGCGCGTCGAGGCCGCCGAGCCCCTGAAGGGCCTTGATGTGGTCCGCGATCTTCGACGGGATGCCGTTCTGCGCCAGCAGTTCGCTGATCGAGCCGTTCTGGCCCTCGGAGCTGGAGCCGTTGTCGCCCCAGATATAGAAAATCAGCGTGTTGTCGCGAAGCCCCAGCCGCTCGATCTCGTCGACCAGCCGCCCGGCCTGGGTGTCGGCATGCTCGGTGTAGCCCGCGAACACCTCCATCAGCCGGCTCTGGAACGGCTTCTCGCTGTCGGGAATGTCCGCCCAGGCAGCCATGGTGGCCGCGCGCGGCGTGAGCTTGGCGTTGGCCGGAATCCAGCCGAGCTTCTTCTGCCTCGCGAAAATCTCCTCGCGGAGCTTGTCCCATCCCTGGTCGAACCGGCCCCGGTACTTGTCGGCCCACTCCTTGAAGATATGGTGCGGGCCGTGGGACGCGCCGGGCGCCCAGTACATGAAGAACGGCTGCTGTGGCGCCAGGGCATTCTGGCGCCGGAGCCAGGCGATGGCGTCGCCCGCCATGTCTTCGGTGAAGTGATAGCCTTCCTTCTCCGGTGTCTCGATACGGGTCGTGTTCCGGACGATCGCCGGCTCCCACTGGGATGACTCACCCGCCAGGAAGCCGTAGAAATAATCGAACCCGACCAGCCGGCCGGTGGGCCAGCGATCGTAGGGCCCCTGGGCGGTCGTCTGCTCCGCCGGCGTGTTGTGCCACTTGCCGAAAGCCGCGGTGTTGTAACCGTAGTAGCCGAGGACCTTGGCCATCGAAGCAGTGGTAGCGGGAATCTCGCCCGTATAGCCCTCCCAGTTGTTGGCCAGCTCGGCGATCTGCCCGAAGCCGACACGATGGGTGTTGCGGCCCGTCAGCAGCGACGCCCGGGTCGGCGAACACATGGCCGCATTGTGGAAGCGGTTATAGGTGATGCCGCTCTGGGCGATACGCGACAGCGTCGGCGTATGGATCGGCCCGCCGAATGTATCGGGCAGCGCCGGCCCGACGTCATCGAGCATGATGATGACGATGTTCGGCGCGCCTGCCGGCAGGTGCGACACCGGCTTCGACGGCACGTAGCGGGACTCCGCGATGGTCGGGCCGGCCGTGCTCGGCGACGGCGGGTCAGCAAATGGCAGGTTCTGCTGCGCCAGCCCGGGAATCGGCAACAAGGCCATGATCCACAGGCAGGCTGCATTGCGGACTTTGTGCGTCATGACTCCCCCCTGATTTACCCTCGTGCAGGACAGCACCGGGTCTTCCGTAGGCTACCATCGTGCTGCAATGTCGGGAACCAGCCTGTCACAGCCACGCCATGCCCGGAGTCGGGTGACCCGGCTTCTGTATGCTGCCTTCCTGCTCGCCGGCGTCGCGGGCACGGCCTGGTGGCTGCTTGCGCGGCAGCCACCGGCGCTGCCTCCCCCGTCCTTCGTCGGCTCGGCCTCCTGCGCCGGCTGCCATGCCAGCGAACATGCCGCATGGACGGGATCCCAGCACGCGTTGGCGATGCAGGTTGCGGGTGACACCTCGGTGGCAGGCCGATTCGCTGGCGAAACCGTGGCATTCGATGGCGAGCAAACGCGTTTTTTCCGGCGCGACAACCGCTTTTTCGTCCACACCGACGGACCCGACGGCGTGCCGGCGGATTTCGGGATCGCCTACAGCTTCGGCGTTTATCCACTGCAGCAGTACCTCGTGCCGCTGCCCGGCGGCCGGCTGCAGGCGCTCGGCCTCGCCTGGGATACGCGGCCCGCGGACGCGGGAGGGCAGCGCTGGTTCGACCTCTACCCGGGGCAGGACCTGAAACCCGGCAATCCCCTGCACTGGACCGGCATCGACCAGACCTGGAACTACCAGTGCGCGGATTGCCATTCCACCAACCTGCGAAAGAACTTCGACCCGGCCACGCGCAGCTACGCCACCCGCTTGTCCGAGATCAGCGTCGGCTGCGAAGCCTGCCATGGACCGGCATCCAGGCACCTTTCCTGGGCGAGGAAGGCCGACGGCTGGCGGGCAATGGACGCGGACCACGGGCTCGTCGTGGCGCTCGACGAACGCCGCGGCATCGCCTGGAAGGCTGGTAGTGCCATCACGGCGACACGCACGGTTCCGCGCACCAGCGAGCGCGAGATCACCACCTGCGCCCGCTGCCACGCGCGGCGCGGGCAGTTCTCCGACGCGGTGCACGCCGGCGACAACTGGCTCGACGCCTTCCAGCCCGCACTCATCGAGCCCGGCCTCTACCATGCCGATGGCCAGCAGCGCGACGAGGTCTACACCTGGGGCTCCTTCATGCAGAGCCGCATGCAGGCCGCCGGCGTGACCTGCGCGGATTGCCATGACCCGCATTCCCAGCGGCTGCGCGCCCCGGGCAATGCCGTCTGCGCGCAATGCCATGCGCCCGCGAGCTTCGACACCACCGCGCATCACCATCACCAGGCCGGCACCCCGGGCGCCGCGTGCACCGCCTGCCACATGCCGGCGACGACCTACATGGTGGTGGACCCGCGCCATGACCATTCGCTGCGCATCCCGCGACCGGACCTGAGCGTGACGCTCGGCACGCCGAACGCCTGCGGCACCTGCCACGCGGAGCGCGACGCGCAGTGGGCGGCCGGGGCGATCAGGGCCTGGTACCCGCAGGGCAAGCCGGGCTTCCAGGGCTTTGCCACGACATTCGCCGCCGCAGAGCGGGGCGACCCTGCGTCGGCGACCGGGCTGGCCAGTCTGGCCACCGATGCGGCCCAGCCGGCGATCGTGCGCGCCAGCGCCATTGCCCGCGGAACGCATCTCGCTGGGGCCGACATGCAGGCGGCGACGCTCGCAGCACTGGCCGACACCGATGCGCTGGCGCGGGCAACGGCGGCCGAAGCGCTGCGTTCCGCGGATGCGGAGCTGCGCGCCGAGAGCCTGCCGGCACTGCTGACAGACCGCGTGAGGCTGGTGCGCATGGCGGCCGCCCGCTCGCTCGCCGGGGAAGCGGAGTCGCGGCTCGTCGGTGACGAAGTGCCACGGTTCACCGCGGCGCTGGCCGAGTGGGTCGCGGCCCGCCGCTTCAACGCCGACCGGCCGGAGGCGCAGGTCGAACTCGGCGCGCTGTCCATGGAACGTGGCGACCCGGCCTCCGCGATGGCTTCGTTCCGCGAAGCGCTGTCACTGGACCCCGGCTTCGTGCAGGCGGCCGTGAACCTCGCCGATGCACAGCGGGCCACCGGCGACGAAGCCGCCGCCGAACAGACCTTGCACAAGGCCCTCGCACGTGACCCGGATGTGGCGGTTGCCCACCATGCGCTCGGCCTGTCGCTGGTCCGCCAGGGACGCACCCGCGAAGCCCTGATGGAACTGCGGCGGGCCCATGAACTCGACCCGGCCGATGCGCGCCTGGCCTACGTCTACGCGGTTGCCCGCCACGACACGGGAGATGTCGCCGGCGCCATCCTCACGCTGCGCGAAGCCCTGCGCACGCAGCCTCATGACCGCGACCTGGCCGCGGCGCTGGCTGCCTACGAGCGCGAGTGAGGACGGCGGTCCCCGGCCTCAGAAGCGCCAGGCGAATCCCAGGGCAGGACCGCCTTCGGCCACATCCCAGCGGAAGCGGCCGGCGCCACTGCCATCGTCGTAATCCACGTCGAGGTGGCGGTAGCCGATCAGCAGGTTGGCGTGCTCGCTCATGGCCCAGGAAGCAAACGCCGTGGCATGCCAGCTGAAGTCGCTGCCGATGCCGAAGCCGCCGATGTCACCGCGCGCCACCAGCGTCCAGTCCTGGCCGAGCGGCCACTCGTAGCGCAGGCCGACGACCGGATCGAGCCAGCTCTCGCTCTCGCTCGCGGCGAGCGTCTGGCCGAGAGGCCCGCCGCCATAGATGTGCAGGTCCGCGTCGAGATCCCAGTACCGCAGGCCGCCGTAGACGTCCAGGCGATCGGTCAGCGCGTAGGACAGGTCCAGCTCGGTGATGAGCTGGTCACCCTCGACCTTGGCGCGGGTGCGGCCTGCCGGCCCGAGCCCGTCCTTCTTCTGCTCGAGGTCCATGTAGATCAGATCGGCCACCACCGCCCAGCGGCCGCGCTTGCCGCGATACGACGCCATGGCACCGAATTCGAGATTGTCGAGGATGTCGTCGAAGCCGACATTCACGTCGGCGTCGAGGTTGCCGATGGATGCCTTGCCATCGATCGACGCGCCGATCATGTAGACCGTCGCGGTGTGCTGCCAGGACTCCTCGGCAGCAGCCACGCCACCGCAGGCCAGGGCGGCCGCCATCGCAAGGGCGGCGGATCGTGCTCGTGAACGCAACATGTGGTCTCCTGTCAGGGACGCCGGGTGCGGCTTGCGGCGGCCAGTGTACGATGAGCGGCGACGCAACACACCGGCAACAGGCCGCCCCTCTCCCGCCATGACCCCGTCGCCAGGCCAGCTCTTCGTCCTCAGTGCACCTTCGGGCGCCGGCAAGACCACGCTCACCCGCGGCCTGCTGGCGGCCGACCCGGGCCTGCGCTTCTCGGTGTCCTTCACCACACGCAAGCCGCGGGGCGCCGAGAGGGACGGGCAGGATTACTTCTTTGTCGACCATGCGCGCTTCGAGGCCATGATCGCCGCCGGCGAGTTGCTGGAGTACGCCAGCGTCTTCGGCAACTACTACGGGACCGGCCGGGCGCTGATCGAGGCGCACACCGCTGCCGGGCGCAACGTGCTGCTCGACATCGACTGGCAGGGCGCCCGCCAGGTGCGCCAGCGCATGCCGCAGAGCGTGCTGATCTTCATCATGCCGCCGTCGCTCGCCGAGCTGGAGCGCCGCCTGCGGGGCCGGGCCACCGACAGCGATGCCGTCATCGCGCGGCGGCTGGCCGAGGCGCAGTCGGAGATGAGCCACTGGCCGGAGTTCGACTACGTGGTGATCAACGAGGATCGCGACCGGGCACTGGCCACGCTGCAGGCCATCCTCGCGGGCCGCGGTGCCGCCTCGCGGACGACGGAGCCGGCGGTGCAGCGGATGGCGGCCGCGGTCATTGGCCGGGGCATGAAGCCGGGCTGACGCTGGGCCGGCGCGGTGGCCGCCCTTGCGGCCGGTGGCCGACGCTTCGACCGGTGGCCGACGCTTCGACCGGTGGCCGACGCCGCGGCCGGTAGCCGACGCCGCGGCCGGTGGCCGCCCTTGCGGCGGTGG
>WBZR01002064.1_pt1 | contig 22185 bp, 16 predicted proteins | sample 5204231 | NCBI WGS metagenome assembly WBZR01 (sample SAMN12412403, study PRJNA552823) | activated sludge metagenome | isolation source: activated sludge from anammox sidestream of wastewater treatment plant... | place: USA: Virginia | collected 2017-08 | reverse complement strand
GGTTTTGTTCGTGAGGCGACCCGTGGAATGGATGCGCTGCGCGCCGAACTCGCAGCCTTCACGGCCGAACACGTTGCGGATCTGTGCGGAGTAGCGCCCCGCGAGCTACGCCATATCGCCGAGCTCATCGGCGCCGCTTGGCCGATCCAGGTCGTTTCCGGCGGCTGGCTCGGAGCCGAGGAGCTTGCCGACGACGATCTGCGTCTTCTCGGGGCGCTTGTTGCGCTGCGCGGCTCGATCGGCGTTCCGGGCGGCGGCCTCAATCTGCTGAACGCCTCTCCCTTCGATCCGGCCGCGTGGCTTGCGCCCGATTCCCGGCTAAGCGAGGGCGGAGCGCGGTCACTGGCTGCAGTCCTCCATGACGCGAACGCCCCTAAATCGGCGATTTTTATGGAGGGAAATCCGTGCGGTCGCCTGCCGGGAGGCGCAACAAGCTTGCGCGCGTTGGAGACCGTGCCGCTTGTCGTTTCGCTTGCAGTCTTTCCGAACCCGACAACTCGGCGCGCACACGTCGTGTTTCCAATGACAACATGGCTGGAAGCCGACGGACTGCTTGCGAATGGCGACGGCCGATCGCTGCAGTGGCATCATCGCGTGGTCGATGCGCCCGGGCAATGTCGCTCGGCGATCGACTTCTGGACCGATCTCGCGACCGCTTTCGGTTATCCGACTGCGCTGCCCTGGTTCGGCTGTGCGCGCGCTGACTATAATCGTCGCGCCGCCGGCTGGGCGTTGCGCGCCAATTCCTGGACCGAAGCAATAAGCGTGGACCTGCTCGATCCGGAGAGAAATCCGCCGGGCGGAGTATTGTGGCCCGGCATCGAAGATTCGGATATCCAGTTCGAGGAGTCTCGCTTCATTCGCGGCGACGTGCGAGGCAGAAACATTCTGTTTCAGCGTAATCGTAAATTCCCGCGCTCGAACACACGCATTCCGACGACCGATGGCAGGATCAGTCTGTCGGCTACGGCAGGCGTCACCAGGCCGACTGGCGGTTCGCATAGGCCATTTTCGCTAGTTGCGAGCGTGCCCATTGATCACGTCGAATGCTATTCCGGGTATGTTAGCGATCGAACCGAGGCCGCCGGCATTCCATTGTTCTACTTGCATCCTCATACTGCTGCCGGCCTTAAGCTGAGAGACGGAGATTGGGCCGAAATCGAAAACGAAGAGGGCATGCTCCGGGGCATCGTGCGTCTGAGCGGAGCGACATCTCCGGAGACGGTGTGGTGCGTGGCGGTTCCAGGCGCCTGCCGAGAAGCCGAGATTGAGTCTCCATGGTCTCTGCTCGGGGTCTCTCAATTCGGCGGGCGCGCTCCTTTCGCGACAATTTCAATACGCCAGGTCAAGACTGTCGGATCAAACAAAGATAAGACGGATTGAGTTGGAGGAGAGCGGGACGCTCGATGGCGTCTTGCCGACGCAGTCTCATTTAATGAGATCGAAGCCCGAGATTTGACATTGCCAAGAAAGGTCATGCGCGTATTCTAATAAGAATTCTAGTCTCCTCTGGCGAGATTTTGCGCGTGCCGGCGCACACATTCGGATACCGCGACCAGCCGCGGCTCGCTGAGCGAGTCGATCTGGGGAGAGAGCATTGCAGTCGATTGCGCGAAAAATGGCCGCGCTGACGGCTTTTGCCGCTGCCGTCCGATGATGAATCGGGTTGATAGGCGCATTGCGCGGTCCCGCTCTAATTGTGAGGGCGAGAACCTTTCGCCGCCGATCGGACGCGAACCGGGTCTGCGCGAGCATTGGCCAGAAAGGACCATGATCAAACCGCTCGCGCCGAAGATTAAATCTGGCGAGCGGCGTCAAAAGCTGAGCGTCGCGGCCCGCTCCCTGGCCATTCTGGAGCATGTCGCCCAGTCGTCCTCGCCCGTCGACGTACTCGACATCATGGGTACGCTCCAGCTCCCCAAGGCGACTGCCTATCGCCTTGTCGATTGGTTCGTCGGTCAGGGTTACCTGACGCGTGAACCAGGCCGCCGCCGTCTCATGGTCGGGCCCAAATTCACGCACTTGGCTTTCGGCGCGCTGGCTGCGTCAACGCACAATGCTCCAGCACACGCCGTGCTGGATCGTCTGGTGCAATTGGTTCAGGAAACGTGCAATGTCGGCACCCTGGTTCACAGCGAGGTCCTTTATATCGATCGCGTCGAGGCGAATCATTGGCCGCTGCGTCTGCACTTCAGCGTCGGCGCGCGGGTGCCGCTGCATTGCAGCGCGATCGGCAAGTTATTCCTCGCCTTGATGCCGGCTCAACGGCGCCGGAGACTCCTGTCCAACTTGGAGTTACGCGCTTGGACCGAGTGCACGATCAGGACCCTCCCTGCTCTCGAAACCGAGCTGAGGCGGATACGAAAAGAACAGGTTGCGTTTGATCGCCAGGAATTTCTGTCTGGCGTGGTGTGTGCTGCGGTGCCGGTCATTGGTCGCGATGGAGAACTGCTGGCCGCGCTCGCGATTCAGGCGCCGCATGTGCGCATGGACGTTGAGATCGCGCGCAATCATCTGCCGACTTTGCGTCGCGCTGCGAGGGAGCTTGCCGCAATATTTCAGGGCAGGATCTGATCGCCTCGAGTCTGCATTCGATCATTCCCTGGATAACGCCGGCCTCAAAAAAGGGGGGAAGCCATGAAGATGACGACCGAAGAAGCTTTTGTGAAAGTATTGCAGATGCACGGCATCGAGCATGCCTTTGGGATCATCGGTTCAGCATTTATGCCAATCTCGGATCTCTTCCCTCGGGCCGGCATCGCCTTTTGGGATGTAGCGCACGAGGGTAACGGCGGTCTGATTTGCGATGGGTATACGCGTTCTACCGGCAAAATGGGCATGGCGATCGCTCAGAATGGGCCCGGCATCACCAACTTCGTCACTGCCATAAAGACCGCCTACTGGAACCACACGCCGATGCTGCTTGTCACTCCCCAAGCCGCCAACAAAACAATTGGCCAAGGCGGTTTTCAGGAAGTGGAGCAGATGGCGCTCTTTCGTGACATCGTTTGCTATCAGGAAGAGGTGCGCGATCCATCGCGCATTGCGGAAGTCTTGAATCGGGTCATCGCCAAAGCGAAACGACTTATGGCGCCTGCGCAGATCAATATTCCGCGCGACTTCTGGACCCAGGTCATAGACATAACCCTGCCTGCGATCGTCGAATTCGAACGTCCGGCCGGCGGCGCTCGCGCCGTCGCGGAGGCGGCCAAATTGCTATCGCAAGCGAAATTTCCCGTCATTCTGTCGGGGGCGGGCGTCGTCCTCGGAAACGCGATCCCCGATTGCATCGCTCTCGCTGAGCGGCTCGACGCGCCGGTCTGCAACAATTATCAGCACAATGACAGCTTCCCAGGCAAGCATCGGCTTGCCGTCGGACCGCTCGGCTACAATGGCTCGAAGGCCGCAATGGAGCTGATCGCGAGGGCCGATATTGTGCTGGCGCTCGGCACCCGGCTCAACCCGTTCTCAACGCTTCCCGGATACGGCCTCGATTATTGGCCGCGCCAAGCCAAGCTCATCCAAGTCGACATCAATGCGGACCGGATCGGCCTCACGAAGCATGTCACCGTCGGCATATGCGGAGACGCCAAACTCGTCGCCAAGAGCCTACTGGCGCAGCTGTCTCGCGCGGCCGGAGACGCCGGCCGAGAAGAGCGCAAGGCGTTGATCCACTCGACCAAATCCAAGTGGCTCCAGGCCCTCTCCAGCATGGACCATGAAGACGATGATCCGGGGACGACATGGAACGAGGAGGCGCGCAAGAGGGACGCCGATCGAATGTCGCCGCGGCAGGCCTGGCGTGCGATCCAGGCGGGGCTTCCAAGCGATGCCATTATATCCACCGACATCGGAAACAATTGCGCTATCGGCAACGCTTATCCGGTGTTTGAAAGCGGGCGCAAGTATTTGGCGCCGGGGCTTTTCGGGCCTTGTGGTTATGGTTTTCCGGCCATCATCGGCGCCAAAATAGGCAATCCGAGCACGCCCTGCATCGGCTTTGCCGGTGACGGCGCCTTCGGCATTTCCATGAACGAGATGACTTCAGTCGGCCGCAAGGAATGGCCGGGCATCACGATGGTTATCTTTCGAAACTATCAGTGGGGCGCTGAAAAGCGCAACTCCATACTCTGGTACAACAACAACTTTGTCGGAACTGAGCTCAATCCGCATCTGAGCTTCGCCAAAGTGGCCGAAGCCTCCGGCCTTAAAGGCGTGACCGTAGCGCGCCCGGCCGATCTGACGGAGGCGCTACAACAAGCTTGCGACGCGCAGAGAGATCGAGTCACTACATTTATCGAAGTGATCCTCAATCAGGAGCTTGGCGAGCCTTTCCGCCGAGATGCGATGAAGAAACCCGTAGTTCTGGCGGGCATCCAGCGTGAGGACATGCTCGTGCAGGAAGTCGGTCAGTAGACATGGCGCGGCGACCGACGAATCAATGTCGGTCGCGAAGTCGATGACTGACTGTGAAGCTTCAACAGGATTCTGGGTTTGCCTTGCTCGCCGATTACGAGAAGCCGAAAGACAAAGCGTAGGGCCGATACCGCTATCCGGCTCGCTTGTCGTCATGACGGCGGACAAAAAACGCTTGCCCTCGTCGCGCGCGCGTTTGACGCCTTAGCGCCCGACAATGAGACCCGCACGGCGAGCGACATGCTTGGCCTCGACACGAACCGTAAGCATGCCTAATGTGGCCGAGGGCAATTCGCCGATCTATGCGCAAGCAGCTTAACCATGATTGAAGCCGAGAGTAATTTCCGGGCATTGCTCCTTCGATTGGAGCAAGCGCGTATCTTGAGGACAATTTCACGTGAGGTGAATGCGCGTCATGAACTCGTGTCAGTGATGCGCAAGGTGCAAAAAACGAGCAACGAGCCGTTGCTGTTTCGAAACGTCAACGGCAGCTCGTTTCCGATCGCGACCAACCTGCTTGGAAGACGAGAGCTGCTTGCTTACGCGCTTGGTTTGGCGAGCGACGATTTGCTGCCGGCTCTGGCGCGAAACTATGAGGAAGCCGCCGACCCTGAGCTCATTGAAAACGCCCCTGTTCAAGAAGTCGTCGTGGACGCCAATGTCGACGTCCTTCGCGAGATTCCTCAAGTCGTCCATTGCGAGCGGGATGGGGGACCCTACATCAGCGCGGGCATCTGCATCAGCGCCCATCCTGACACCGGCGTCTACAATGCGTCCTGGAATCGCATCCAGCTGGTCGGCGGCGCCCATACTCGAATCCGAATGATGGCGCCGCAGCATTTGGGCCAGTATCAAACTATCGCCGAATCGCGGCGGCAGCCGCTCCCCGTAGCCGTGGCGATCGGCGCGCCCGCTGGACTGATGTTGACGGCGGCGTCAAAGATCGCCTTCGAGGCCGACGAGTATCGGACCGCCGGCGCTTGGCAGGGCAGCCCATTGAGAGTCACGCCCGCCAAGACGATCCCACTCCTCGTGCCAGCCGATGCCGAGTTCGTCATCGAAGGCGAGGTCATGCCGGAGTTGCGCGAGGACGAAGGACCATTTGGGGAATTCACGGATGCCTATGCCGAGATCGCGCCCAATCACGTCATGCGTATCAAAGCCGTCACGCGCCGGCGTAATCCTATTTATCACGTCATCCTGGCCGGCGGGACCGAGGACGGAGTGTTGTTGGGAGCGCCCCTGCAGGTGGAGGTGTACAAACGCGTATCGACCTTCGCCAAGGTAGTGGATATCGGGACGCCGGGCCACATTTTCGGGTGCGTCGTCAGCATCCAAAAAGATAATGACGACCAAGCGCGCGCAGTGTTGATGGCCGCCATGGCGGCGCATCCGTGGATGAAGATCGTGGTCGTTGTGGACGCCGATGTGAATCCACACGATCCACAAGACGTGATGTGGGCGATTCACACGCGGCACACTCCCGAAACCGGCGTATTCATGATCCCAAGGCTCGGCAGTTTCCAAAGGGCTGACGTCCGCGATGCTCATCGCGGTAAGCTGGGAATCGACGCCACTGCGCCGTTTGCCATGCGCAACGTGTTCCGACGGCGCACCTTTCCCAAAATCGAAGCCATTCGGATCGAGGACTATCTCGACCCGCTGACATCATAGCGGTCGGCCGCACGGCCAATGTGACTGGTTTGGCGGTTTGGCTTACCCCTTGGACGCGACGCAGCAATCCAGATAGGAATCCAAGTCGATGCCGGCGTTCACGACCCGCGACCTCCTGAAATGCTCCTTATGCTGGAGAGGAGCGGTCGCGTCGATCGCGACCTTGGACTTGTAAAGGTCAAACGGATCTCGCGAAAAGCCTAGGACATTTCTCAGTAGATTGAAGTCTTTTTCCAAATTCGTGCGAGTGACGACGGCCCAAAGCACGTCGTTCATGCTTGACAGATCGACGTCGTCGTCCACCGCAATTCCTATTTTGACAAAGGGCACCTCGCCAAGAGCGGCAAGCAAGGCGTTCATCGGCTCGCCCTCGAAACGCTTATGAAGCTGTATGACGCAGATCGGCAGGAACGGGTCGAGCGAAATGTTCGTCACGCCGGGAACCGCCTTCTTCGCCGCCCTCAATGCGTCCGCTGATCGCGGAATGGACAACAACAGGTTCTCTTCCGCTGAGCCGGAAAGAATGGTCTGATAGATAGGCGCCTCCCGGTAAGTCATACGCTCGACTTGAAACACGTGGCGTTGTTCGACGAGCGGATAATAGCCGAGCCAATCGCCGATCGGCCCCTCGGGTTCGGTTTCGGCGAGAATGACGCCTTCGAGAACGATCTCGGCGTGCGCGGGAACGTCGACGTCGATGCACGTGCACCTGACAAGTTCGACAGGTTCGCCGCGAAGCCCGCCGGCCAGGGCGAATTCGTCAAAAAGCGCGTGACTTGCCGCCGCGAGCATCTCTATTGGATGAAGACCGATGGCGACGGCCATCTCCGTCCTTAATCCCTGTTGCAGTCTTTTCTGAAAAATCCCGTATCCATGCGTGCTCGCCAGCATGCGAAGGCCGAGGCGCGATTTTCCTTTCAGCTGGAGACTGTAATAGCCGGCGTTTTGCCGCCGCGTGTCGGGGTCTCTTTGAATGCAGACGCCGCCCGTTATGTAAGGCCCGGCATCAGCTTCATGCAGCGTCAAAATGGGAAGCTTGGTCAAGTCGACGGCATTGTCGATCGCCTCTTGAGCGGGAGCTTTGTCGATCAAAACGGGAGAAATCGTGTGAGACGATCGCTCCGCGAACCATGACGCCACTCCTCGTTCGGCGCAGCCCAACGAGCGCTCAAGCCACGTTCGCGACCCCAGGCTATTGCCGATTGCGCCGATCGCGCTGCCGCCGACTTGCTCCAGCAGCAGAGCTTTTCCCCTCCGGATGGCGGCGTCGATCAGGGCGGGCGCCTCGGTCCTCGCATCCACCTTCTTGGCGACACGGTAGAGCGTTTCGCCGCTCGCCATCCGCGCAAGATATGATCGAAGGTCTTTCTCGATTTCAGGCAGATCCGCCTCCCACGCCGAAGACGCTTGATCACGTCTCCGAATTATGTGCATAATCATACAATACAATAACGACAGGATCGCCGCAACTCAGCGATTGGATTGCGCAAAATGGGGAGCGGCCGGTCTGCGCTTGTGGTAGGGTGGGCGGCGATTCAAGGCGCTCGCGAAAGACGAGCGCTATGGCAAAATGCGACATAACGGGAAACGCGGAGGACAAAATGAAATGGATTCTGAACCGATTGGCGGCCGCGATGCTGGGGGCTGTCACGCTCGCCGCCGCCGCACAGGCGGAGATTCGGATCGGCGCCACGTTCGGAGCCACCGGGCCGAACGCCTCGCTCGGCATCCACTACAAGAACGCCTTTCAGTTGATGCCTACGACAATTGCGGGTCAATCCGTCAAGTACATCATCCTAGAGGACGGCTCCGACGCGACCACCGCGGGCAAGAACGTCCGCAAGCTCATTGCCGAGGATAAGGTCGACGTTATTATGGGATCGACTAGCGTTCCAATCTCGCTGTTGATCGCCCAAATTGCTCTTGAAACCAAGACCCCCTTCGTCTGCCTTTCGCCGCTTTCTGTTTCTCCCGACAAGTATCATTGGTCATTCATCGTTCCGCAGCAAACCGAGCTGATGATAGGAGCGGTCGCCGACCACATGAAGAAGAAGGGAGTTAAGACGGTCGGCTTCATCGGATACTCGGACGGCTGGGGCGACTTGATGCACAAGGCGACCGAGCATCATGCCGCCGCGCACGGCTACAAGGTCGTGACCAATGAACGCTACGCGCGCGCCGACACGAGCGTCACCGGGCAGGTCCTTAAGATCATGGCGGCGAACCCCGACGCGGTTGTTGTCGGCGCCACGGGCACGGGCGCAGCGCTTCCGCACACCGCTCTGGTTGAACGTGGCTACAAAGGTCAAATCTATCACAGCCATGGCACGGTCAACGCTGAGTTTATCAAGGTCGGCGGCAAACTGGTCGAGGGAGCCATCGCGACGACGGGCCCGCTGATGGTGGCCGACGATCTTCCAGCCGATCATCCGACGCGGGCTGTGTCCGCGGAGTTCGTGAAGCGATATGAGGCGAGCTTCGGCGCCGGCGCGCGGAACGCGTTGAGCGGCTACAGCCACGATGGCGTCAAGCTGCTCGAAGCGGCCATTCCGGTCGCCTTGCAGAAGGCGCAGCCGGGCACCGCGGAATTCCGGCTCGCATTGCGGGACGCGCTTGAAAATGTCCAAAACGTCGTGGGGGCGCACGGCGTCTACAGCATGAGTCCCGCCAATCACAACGGACTTGATGATCGGGCTCGCGTTCCGGTGCGGGTTGAAAATGGAAGCTGGCGGCTGATGCGGCAATAACCGCAGAAAAAGTCATTCTGCCTTTATCTTTGCAGCCGGGCTTCGCATGAACGCCGAAATCGTCTTTTGGCTCGTGCAAGATGGCGTTACAAACGGCGCCATCTATGCCCTGATCGCCCTGGCGTTGCTGATCGTTTTCAGCGTCACCAGGGTGATCTTCGTGCCGCAAGGCGAATTGATCACCTTTTCGGCCATGTCGTTTGCGATGCTCGAAAGCGGAAGAACGCCGGGCACGATCTACATTCTCGTGATCGGCGGCGTGCTTGCAGCCATCTTGGAAGCCGCCGCCGCCGTCCGACAACGCGCTTGGCGCGGTTTGCCGCGGACCTTCTTGATCTATGTTGGGATTCCGGCTGCGGTCGCGCTGGCGGCCATGTGGGTCGCGCCGCAAAGGTTCGACAAGTGGATCCTGGTCGCCATGACTTTGGTGATGAGCTTGCCGCTTGGGCCAATTCTGTATCGAATCGCTTATCAGCCGCTGCAGCGCGCTTCGATCTTGGCGCTTTTTATCGCCTCGATCGCCGTTCATTACGTCCTAGTTGGTTTGGCTCTCTTGTTCTTTGGGGGCGAGGGTCTGCGCGCGCAGCCCATAACCGCGAAGTTCAGTTTAGGGGCCCTGCACGTAACATGGCAGAACGCTCAGATCGTGATGGCGAGCCTGGCGATCATGGCGGCGCTCTGGCTGTTTTTTGAACGGTTCGTATACGGCAAGGCTTTGCGGGCCGTCGCGATGAACCGGGTCGGGGCGCGTCTGGTCGGCATTCCCACGGAAGTGACCGGCCATATCAGCTTCTTGTTTGCTGCGTTCATTGGCGCGCTCACGGGCGCAATGATCGCGCCAACCACCACGATCTATTACGATACCGGATTTCTAATCGCGCTTAAGGGCTTTGTCGGCGCTATCCTTGGCGGAATGGCAAGCTACCCATTGTCCGTCGTCGGATCCCTCATCATCGGATTGATCGAATCGTTTTCATCTTTTTGGGCAAGCGTTTTCAAAGAGACGATTGTTTTCACGCTCATCCTGCCGATGCTTGCATGGCTGTCCTTGCGCTCCCGCCATGTCGAGGATGAAGAGGAGCATGGATGAGATCGAGGATGGCAGTCGCGGCCCTCATTGCGTTTGTCGTGGCCGCGCCGTTTACGCTTCCTGAATTCTACCTCACGCTGATGAATTTCATTGGAATGGCCACGCTCGTGGTCCTCGGATTGGTTTTGCTGACCGGGGTCGGCGGCATGATGTCTTTTGGTCAGCAGGTTTTCGTCGGCTTTGGAGCGTACACGACAGCCGTGTTGACCACCCAGCATGGCGCATCGCCATGGCTCACGCTCGCGCTGGCTTTGATGGCCACTGGAGCGAGCGCGCTAATTCTTGGCGCGGTGACAGTCAGGCTGTCCGGCCATTACCTTCCACTGAGCACGATCGCATGGGGATTGGCGCTCTATTTCATTTTCGGCAATTTACAGATACTGGGCAAATACGACGGAATACAGGATATTCCGCCTGTCTTCGCGTTCGGCTGGGCTATGGACTCCGCGCAAAGGTGCTATGGGCTGATTTGGGCCGCAACATTGGCGGCGCTCCTCGCCGGACGCAATCTGTTGGATTCCCGGATTGGCAGGGCGATGCGCGCCATTCGTTTCCGCAGCATCATGGCCGAGAGCTTCGGCGTCCGCACGGCGCGGTTAAAGCTCCTGATGTTCGTTTATGCGGCGCTGCTGGCCGGCCTGTCCGGTTGGCTGTTCGCGCATTTCATGCGATTCGTCAGTCCGGGCGCTTTCAACGTCAACGTGGGCATTGACTATCTGTTCATGGCCGTGATCGGCGGCGCGAGCCATGTCTGGGGAGCGCTCATCGGGGCATCATTGCTGACGCTGCTCAAGGAATGGCTGAAGGACATTCTCCCGAAAGTGCTCGACCAGAGCGGCAATTATGAAATCATCGTGTTCGGCCTGCTCATGCTGCCGATTCTGCATCGCGCACCCGACGGTCTGATGCCCCTGCTTGGCCGCCTGCAAAAACCAGCGGCGATTCCCGCCCGGAACACCGCGGCGAAGCCGCTCCCGAGACCGCATCGCCGGCCCAGCGATGACCCTTTGCTTGTCGTGACCGGCGTCAGCAAACGTTTCGGCGGCCTTGCTGCGGTTGACGATGTCTCTTTTGAAGTGGCCAGCGGCGAAATCGTTGCGCTGATCGGGCCCAATGGCGCCGGCAAGAGCACAACGTTCAATCTCATCTCAGGCGTTCTTCGCCCCGATTCAGGGCAAATCTATTTCAAGGGCGAAAGAATAGATAGGCTCTCGCAACACGACATCGCTCGTTGCGGCGTCTTGCGGACTTTCCAGCATGTCAATCTGGTCGGCGGCATGACAGCGCTCGACAATGTGGCGATAGGCGCGCACTTGCGTGGCCGGAAGGGTTCGCTTTCGGCGATGCTGCGGCTGGATCGCGCGGAAGAGCAACAGATACGGCGCGAGGCTGTTTCCCAGCTCGACCGCGTCGGCCTCGAGCGCCAGATTGACGAGCTTGCCTGTAATCTATCGCTCGGTTCTCAGCGAGTCGTCGAGATTGCGCGCGCATTGGCCGGCGACCCGGTGCTTCTCATGCTCGACGAGCCGGCCGCCGGGCTGCGCTATGGAGAAAAGGCGGCCTTGGCGAAGCTGCTGCGGCAACTGCGCCGCGAGGGCATGACCATTCTGTTGGTCGAGCACGATATGGAATTCGTCATGGGACTGGCTGATCGAGTCGTGGTCATGGACTTCGGCAGAAAGCTGAGCGAGGGCCTTCCTAAAGAGGTGCAGTCCGACCCGGTCGTGATCGAAGCCTATCTCGGCGGCTTCAATTGATCGCATCCTTATTCCGCGCCTCGTGTTCGACGCAGTCGAACCAGTTTCCTTGACCCCTGGGAAGCGAGTAGCGGCGCGATGAATATATATATGCATAATCATGGAAATATGTTGCGCGTGAGCGCGGTTATGTGCATAATCATTGAACTGGGCCGCAACGCGCCCTGCAAAGATCGTACGAAGCTTGGTCTGGGGACCGGGACTAGGGATGGAGAGAAGTTTCGCGTTGGCGCAGCCGGCGGTTCCCGTCCGGTCACCGCTCCCGGACGTGCAGCTCGATAAGTTTCTGCAGCACGTCCATCAGCGTTCGCCCGTCGGCTTGGCCGAACGGCTCGAGAACGGCGCGCTCGTGATCCTTCGCGAGCTTCATCAGCTTTTGCACAAGACGCTTGCCCTTCGGGGTCGCCGCAACGCGAATGCTGCGGCGATCGCCTCGGTCAACGCCTCTTCGCAACAGCCCGAGGCGCTCCATTCGATCGATAGCGCGACTCATGGTCGGCTGCTTGCACTGGGCGATGTCCGCCAGTTCTTTTACAGACAATGCGCCTTCGTTGAGACTCGCGAGAACGCGCCAGTGCATCACCGGGATCCGCTGTCTCGCAAGGGTCTCGTGAAATTCACTCGAAATAAGGAAGCTCGCGCGCGCCAGCAGGTAGGCGAGGTACCCGTCTACAAATCGAGGTTTATGGCCGTTCGTCAGCGCCATGGTCGTCCCGTGAATTGCATATCTTGATTGGGGGGTCAAATGTCGGAATACAAGGGCTATGACGTCGTCATTGCGGGCGCCGGTCACAACGCGCTGACCTGCGGAGCAATGCTGGCCAAAACGGGTCTCAAGGTCATCCTGTTTGAGAAGAACGCCTGGATCGGAGGCGGCGCGGTGACGCGCGAGATTGTCGCTCCGGGTTTCAAGCACGACACCCATTCTTGGGGCCATATATGGATTCATTCGAACCCAATTTTTAGCGTTCTGAAGCCCGAGCTGGAAGAAAAATGGGGGCTTAAATACATCTATTCCAACGATGGCATGATCGGCGGCGCCTTCCCGGATGGCGCTGGCCTAACCATCTACCGCGGCATCGAAAAGACGTGCGAGAATTTCGCTCGGCTGTCCGTCAAAGACGCGAAGCGATACCGCGAGATCTATGATTATTGGACGGAGATCCGGGCCGGCTTCACGAAGCATTGGTGGAATCCTCCCGAACCGGAAAGCCTCTCCATGTCGGTCCTCGAACAGACGCAGGAAGGCCGCTTGATGCTGCGCAACCAGATGATGAGTTGCAAGGATTTCGTCGAGGAGAACTTTGAAAATCCCTACATTCAGTCTTTCCTGCTTTTCTTCTCACTGGCGCCGAACATCAAGCCTGACCAGGAGAACTTAGGCAGCATTTTCCACATCATGATTCCGCATCTGCATGATTATGGGGAGTCGATCCCTCAAGGCGGCTCGGGGGAGCTTTCGCATTCTCTTGCGCGGATGGTGGAGGGTTATGGCGGAAAAGTGGTCGTCGGCAGAGGCGTCAAGCAGTTCATCATCGATGGAGGCGCCGTCACCGGCGTCGAGCTCGACGACGGTTCCCGTGTTTATGCCAGAAAGGCGGTGGTGACGGCGATCGACCCCAAGCACACTTATCTGGAGATGATCGACAGAAGTCTGGTTCCCGAAGACGTCGTCAAGGGCGCCGAGCGCTTCAAGCCCGGCAAAGTCCCATGCTCGAACTCGTACTGGGCGCTTCACAATCACCCCATTCTGAGCGCGGGGCCCGAGGTGACGAACACCGGGTATTGGAGGTGCATGGGTTTCGTCGAAGACATCATCGATCACTGGTCGGAGATCGAGCGCGGCGTGGTGCCCACCGATCCGTGCATTAACGTGGCCTGTCTGAGCATGAAAGACTCGACCCGCGCGCCGGAGGGCAAGCATACGGCAATTATCTATACCTTCGCTCCGTTCAAATTACGGGATGGCAAGGATTGGGATGAAGTCGAAGAAGAATGGGGCGACCGCCTGCTCGCCAGCTTTCGCAAATATGCGACCAACATGACGGACGAGAACATTATCGGCCGCTACATCAACACGCCCAAAAGCATCGCTATTGACAATGTCTGCATGCTCGAAGGCGCCAATATGGGCGGCGAGATGGCCAGATTTCAAATGGGTATTTTCCGCCCATTCGCGGGCTGGAGCAACTATCGCGGGCCGTTCAAGAATTTTTATCATGTCGGTCCATGGAATCATCCCGGCGGCGGCGTGACCGGCATGGGCGGACTCACTGCGATCGAGATGATGAAAGATCTCGATCTTTTGCGGAAATCGGCTTGGGCGAAATGGGATGACGAATAGGGCGCTCCGTTCCGTGGAGCCTCTCCTCCAGAGCGGCGGTTCGAAACGATGACCTCGGGGCCGCGCCGAAAGCAAACATAGCGGCCGAGCCGCGCCGCGGCCTGTCTGACAATTTTGAAGAGGGCGTTGATGCGCGTGCGCAGCAAACTTGCAGACGTGGAATTCCGGTTCGGGCATGTCGAGCGCAAAGGCAATGAACTGGTCATCCATAGCCACCCGGACCAGGCTCTGAAGAGCCGAGTTTATGTCGCGCCGCAGGACGTGATCAGCGCCCTGGCCATGCTTGTGCGCAGCAGGGCGGCATGGGCGTATGCGTTCGGCTTTCCTTATTTCTATCTGCGCGCGCGGCAAGAAAAAGAGGCAAGCAAAAAGCCGATCTGATCGGCCGCCGTTTGCGCCAGGCCGGTCGCTGAATGGAAATCATTTGTTCGGGTCCAGGCGAACGCCGCAATTACGAGGACGCGCGAATGGGTATGATGACGCCCTACAAGCTTTTCGTCGATGGGAAATGGGCCGATCCATGCGAGGGCGCTTTTTTCCCAACCTACAACCCGGCGACCGAAGAGGTGATTGCCGAGGTCGCGCTCGGAAGCGAAAAGGACTTGCAACGAGTCGTCGAGACGGCGCGGCGGGCGTTCGAGGACGGTCCCTGGCCTCGGCTTGCGCCGTCCGCGCGCCGCGCCGTTTTGGAGAGGATCGCTCTCCTGATCAGCGAAAGATCGGACGAACTGGCCTTATTGGAGACGATCGACACAGGCAAACCGATTGCGCTGACCAAAAGTCGAGACCTGCCCTTCGTCTGCGAAATTCTCCGTTATTACGCGGGATGGTCGGACAAGATTTTCGGGACCACCCTGCCGCAGGTCGAAGGCGGTTTCGGCTATACGGTTCGCGAGCCCGTCGGGGTGATTGGCGTTATCACTCCTTGGAACTCACCGCTTATCTTGTCCGTCATGAAGATTGCGCCGGCGCTGGCGGCCGGCAATGTCCTGATTCACAAGCCGGCGAGCTGGACGCCGCTCACAGCGTTCAAGTTTGCGGAAATCGCGAGCGAAGCTGGGCTTCCGCCGGGAGTCCTCAACGTGATTACAGGCCCGGGGAGCGTCATCGGCGCGGGCATCGTAAGGCACCCTTTGGTGGACAAGATTTCCTTTACAGGGGAAACCGCGACCGGAAAGCAAATCATGCGAGATGGCGCGGAGACCCTAAAACGCATCTCGTTTGAGCTCGGCGGAAAATCGCCCCACATCATTTTCGAGGATGCTCCGGACTTGGACGAGGCTGCGTCGTTCGCCGCGCGTGGATTCTGCGCGAATCAAGGGCAAATCTGTTGGGCGGGCTCTCGGTTGTTTGTGCAAGAAGACGTTCGCGAGGCCTTCATCGAGAAGCTCATCGCTGCCGTGAATAGAGACTGGCGCATCGGCGATCCCATGGATTCGAATACGACATTGGGGCCGCTGATCTCGCGCAGTCATTTGGAGCAAGTGGAATCCTATATCGCCCAAGGCAAGAAAGCAGGAGCCAGAGCTTTGATCGATGGTACGCGGCCCTACAAGAAAGGCCATTTTCTCGGTCCCACTGTGTTCGACAACGTTCATAATCATATGCGGATCGCACAGGAGGAAATATTCGGTCCGGTCTTGGCCGTAATGTCGTTCAAGGACGTCGAGGACGTCGCTGTGCAGGCGAACGACACTCTTTATGGACTCGCGGCAGGGATTTGGACGTCGGACATCGGCGTCGCTCATCGCTTGGCTCGAACCATTCGCGCGGGAAGCGTTTGGATCAACACCTATGGGCCAACGAATGTTGGAGCGCCGTTTGGCGGATTTAAGCAAAGTGGATTTGGCAGGGAAATGGGGCAAGAAGCGCTTCAGCTTTTTACGGAAGTGAAGTCAGTGTGGGTCAATTTGGGCGCGCCGCAATCTTCCGGCCGGACTATGGCTTCCAATAATTAAGACGCCCCGGTCTGCAAGCTGGCCGGGGCGGCGCTGGTGAAAACGAGCCCCTGCGGGAGGTCACATGAAAGCAGCCGTGCTGCACGAGATCGGCGAAGAGCTGAAAATCGAAGAGGTCCCCACGCCCGCGCCTGGGCGAGGCGACGTCCTGGTGAAGACGGCTGCGGCCGGGCTTTGCCACACGGACCTCGGCATTATGGACGGCCACGTTCCGATCGGGCGGCTGCCGATGATTTTGGGGCACGAGGTCGCCGGGGAAGTCGTCCAGGTCGGAGACGATGTGCCGGCTGCCCTGATCGGTGAACGGGTATGCGTGAGTTACGGGCTGGTTTGCGGAAGGTGCGTTCAGTGCAAATCCGGCAATGACACGCTTTGCGACAAGTGGCGGACCATGGGACGAACCGTCAACGGCGGCTTTGCCGAATACATAGCTGCCCCTGCCGAAAACGTACTGATCCTCCCCGACGGTCTGAGCTATGAAGAGGGGGCCATCATTCCATGTTCCGTGGCGACCGCTTATCACGCCGTCAAACGCGCCCGGATCGGTTTGGGTCAGATAGTCGCGATTTTCGGCGTCGGCGGCGTAGGACTGAACGCGGTTCAATTCGCTAATCTGGCCGGAGGCGACGTTATTGCCATCGACGTCGCCGACGAAAAACTCGGCATGGCGCGATCGCTTGGAGCGCGACAACTCGTCAACGCACGAAAGGAGGATCCCGTCTCGGCCGTCAAAGCGCTCTCCAACGGGGCCGGCGCCGACGCGTGCTTGGAATTCGTGGGCTCGCCGGCGACGTACCATGCTTCGATCGAGAGCGTTCGTCGAGGGGGGAGGGTCGTGGTTGCAGGCTATCATCCCGAGCCAATGAAAGTCGGCTCGCTCCGGCTCATGCTGGACGAAGTGACCGTGACAGGGGCTCACGTCGCGAACAGGGTGGAAATTGAGGAGATCATCGAGTTGACGGCCAAAGGGCGGGTTAACTTGAAACCTATGGTGACGCACACTGTAGGTTTCCAGAACATATGCGCCGGATTTGATAGGCTTCGTAGCCAGGAGGGAAGTCCAATCCGAATTGTAGCGAAATTCTAACAGCGCACGAAGCAGCAGACCTCATCCATAAAGTAGCACGCGAGCGCCGAGACCAAGCTAAGCTGCATTCGTCAATGGCGGCGGGCTGTCTGCGCCGCTATAGCTCGCTCTGCGATTATCGTCCGTTCGGCGACGTCGTGCATGAATAATCGAACGCCGGACAGCGGCTGGTTTGGTTACGTTACCATGGCTCCATCCGAACCAGCGCGGCGTCGTTAGCCCCGGTGCCGTGCAGCCAGAAACGGATTGGGTCGCCGACCTGCGCTCCGCCGTGATTGGCGGACGCGGACGCACGAAAGCCGGTTGTTCTCGCAGAGAGTAGGCCGGCGATTTCCTCGTGAGTGATCATGATGAGATTGGGGTAGACGGCGCGCACGATCCCGCGCCCCTCCCATTGTTGTTCGCCGGCGCGGCCATGAGCTGCGCAAGCTTCGCGCTCGCGCTCGAGCCGCTCCACCTGCGCCTGCATCGTTTTGAGCTCGCCGTCCAGCGCGGCCAGGCGGTGGCCCCAAGCGCCATAGCCGAAGCCCAGGCCGACCGCGAGCGTCAGATTCAGGAGCAACACAACCTGCCACGCCGACATCACGAAGGCTCTCCGGTTTAATCAGTGAAGAGGGTCACAGCCGATATAATCTGCCGAAGACGTGGCGTCTCAGTGGACATGATCGTCTGGAGGCGCAACTTGTTCCTCATTCAGCTTCTCCACCTGAGCCTGGATTGCGGTGACATCCGGCAGGGCCGCCTGATCGCTCCGCCAAATCGCGCGAATATAGCCTTGCCGGCCGATCAGCAACTCCGTATGCGCATTGCCGGGTGCGAACAGGCGGTAGGCGCCGAGAATGTCCTCGTTGCCGCTGGTCACCACCGGGAAGAGCACGGGTGGCGACGCGCCGAGTTCGGCAATGGCTTCCGGCGAGGCGCGAGAGGGCACGGCAATGATCTCCACGCCGAGAACCGAGAGTACGCCGTATCGGCGCGCGAGCTCGGCCATTCGCGTTCGGGACTGAGTCAGGTCGTAAAGCACCAGCAACACCATTCGCCGACCACGGTAGTCGCGCAGCGTTCTCGGGGTGAGGGGACCGACGGAGATGATGAAGTCGGGCGCGGCCAGCCACGGGCGATCGGTCTCCACTTCCGTTCCGATCCGGCGCAAGCGATCCGCGGCGCCGAACGCACGGATATAATTGATGACGTGCCAGCGCTCGGCCTCGCCAAGCCGACTTCCGAACTCCGGCATCCCGCGCTCGGGCTCTCCATGCGTGATCCACCAGAAGAGCTCTCCCGCGGTTCGTCGCACGGGCGCACGATGATTGGCGGGCCATTCGGCAAGCGTCACGCGACCGATCGTCGGCGTTTCATGGCAGGACGCGCAGTGCGCTTGATAAATCGACATTCCCTCCGCGATCGATGCGGCATTATACGTGACCGGCGGGCGAACATACGAGGTCGGGTAGGCTTCGACCATCAATGGCGAAAGCGCGACCGCCGCGCCGACGGCGACTAGCGTACAGGCCGATCCGATCAGGAGCGTATGCCGGCGACGGGCGAGGAAGGCGATGGCCATAAAACCAAGTCCGAAGCCCGCCAGCACGAGCCCGCTCCGCAACTGGTCGAGAATCTGTGCATCTGAACCGTCAAACACCGTGTCGAGCGAGAGGCGGATCGGCCAGGGCCAGATCGGATCGCCGTGGGTCGCGGGCGTGGTCAATGTCATCGCCGCCGCGAGGCCGAGTAGCACCGCCACCAAGCTCGCCTCTATCGCGATGAACAAGGCCATACGCCGCGCCGTTGCCGAGGGGTTCGCCTCGCTCTGGCCCGTCAAATGAGGCAGCAGCGCACGGTTTGCAGCGGCGAGGAGGAGCGCTGCCGTGAGGATGGCGAGCTTGGCGAGAAGCAGATGGCCGTGTGCTGTCCCCACCAGTCCGGCGATGCTTCCTATTAACAGGAACGCGCTTGCGATACCCGTGCCGGCAAGAAGGAGCACCGTCACGAGCGCAACGCGTGAAAAGGACTGCATGGCGCGCACGGCGTACGGGTCCGGAGCGGCTGCATGACGGCTGGCGGCGTACAGCAGGAGCGCCATCGGCGGAAGGCCACCGACCCAGATGCCGGCGCCCAGCAGATGCGCCATGTCGACGGCCTGCGGCCATGGGCTCTCGGAGATCGCGGCTGCGTGGCTTGAAGCTCCCAAAAAGACTAAGGCGAGTGTGGCCAGCACAAACGCTTCGCCTCGGGCCGCGATCCAGTTCCGCCGGATTGAGACGTCAGCGCTCACAAAAAGAAATGCCGCCAGCACGATCAGCAGACCATGCCGCACCATCCAGACGCGTCCCGGCCACGTACCCAGCATGGCATGTCGGATGGCTTGCGGATCGAATGCGGCGTCGGGACGGCCCTCGAACAGCGCTGTGCGAACGGCCAGCCATATAATCCCTGAGCCAAGCGCAACCAGCACGAGCCATCGCGCCCCGAACAGAACGCGCTGCTCCCATCGACGCATGGAGGCATTCGTAGGCGGCCCGGCGAGCAGGAGCAGAAACAATGCGCCCGTGACAAGGACGCATGCAGCAAGATGGACTCCGAAGGCGGCAAAGAGCGGCGCGGTCATTCGACCCGAAACGTAAAACGACCCTCAGTAATGTGAGAATCGACAGAAAGCACGCGCCAGACCACGGTGTAGATACCCTGAGCGAGCGGTGACAGCGTCGCGCGCAAGAGGAATGGATTAGCGCGATCGACATGACCGTCATCGCGGTCCACGCGCGCGCCTTGGCCATTCTCGACACGCACCGTGCTGTAGGCCGGCTCAAGCCGCTCGGAGAAGTAGAGCTTGACCTCCTTAGGAGGGCGCTTGAGCGTGCTCTGCGCCGGCGGCTCCGTCCGTTGCAATCCGCTGTGTCCCAGTGCGACAGTCGCACCGAGGACTGAGCAGGCAAGCAACAGTGCGAGCCGCCGCGCCGTTGTCTGAACGGTCTTCACACCGCAACCACCGCCTAGGCCAAGCTCGCCCTCGCCTTGTAATAGGCGATGATCTCGCTGGTCGGCAGCCAGAACATATCGTAGATCGATCCGTCGCCGAGCGCGCCGGAGACCGGGCCCGGCCCGCGATCGTAGCCGGCCGACCATATCATCCTCTCGCCGTTGGCCTGGAAGGTCGGGCATGCGCCGTCAATATTCCAGTCGTTGAACGGCGCCTCCACGATCGGCCCCTTCCACTCCTTGCTCGCGGGGTCGTAATGCACGAACAGCATCGCATGATAATTGCCGAAATCATGCACGGTGACGACGCCGAGGATCAGGCCGTCGCGAGTAACGACGTTGAGGCGGCACTTGTTCGCGATCGAGTCAAGGAGTCGGCTTTCAATACGCTGAGCGGGCTGCCATGCGCCGTTCACCTGTCGCGTCGTGTAGGGATCGCCCGACGGCGGCTGTCCAGGCGCGCGCGGCCGTATTGACATGAACGTCATGACGCTCGACTGGCCAGGCATATCAAACGGCATGAAGCAGTGGGTATGATACTCGGGGATGTTGATGTTGCCTTCGGTGATCAGCCGCGCTTGGCTCCATTGTCCGTCTGGTTGAAGCTGGCTGAAACAAATGTTCATCAGCTTGTGGTCCCCGGCCCGGGTCGTCATCCAATACAGAGTCTTGCCGTCGGGGGTGATCCATGGCTCCTGGTCGACGTACTCGCTGTTGACCGTGTCGGGCAGCCGTTCGGGTGGCGACCAATCGCCGGCTGTCCCGGGCCACTCTCCGTTTTGACGGATCCGGCGGGTGACGAAAAGGTCGGTCGTCGTGCCTTTCACGCGTTTGTCGCCGGTGCTTGAGAAACGCGCAAAATAGATCGTATTTCCGTCCGCCGAGACCGTGGGCTCGTAATTTCCAAAGTCGTCATTCGGCGGAAACGGCATCTTCCGTGGCGCCAGCTTCGGCGTTGCCGCATGCGCCGGCGTGTTCAGTGTCGTGGGCCAACTCGCTGCCGTTGCCGTTGCCGCAGCAGCCGATTGAAAAAATCGCCTCCGTGATAAGTCGTTCATAGCTTCCTCCCGAAGCGCCGAACCAAACAAGGGTGGCCGCGTCAGCGTGAAGGCTTGAGATTAGCGCGTCAATTAGTAATCGCACGAAAGCATGGTCTGACTCCGCGGCTCAAACCGCTAGTGAGGAGACGAGCTTGATCTGTTTAAAGAGGGCGAGCGTGCTCTGCGCCGGCGGCTCCGTCCGTTGCAATCCGCTGTGTCCCGGTGCGACAGTCGCACCGAGGACTGAGCAGGCAAGCAACAGTGCGAGCCGCCGCGCCGTTGTCCGAACGGCCTTCACACCGCAACCACCGCCTAGGCCAGGCTCGCCCTCGCCTTGTAATAGGCGATGATCTCGCTGGTCGGCAGCCAGAACAGATCATAGGTCGATCCATCGCCGGAACTGCCGGAGACAGGACCCGGTCCGCGATCGTAACCGGCCGCCCAGATCATCCGCTCGCCGTTGGCCTGGAAGGTCGGGCACCCGCCTTCGATGTTCCAGTCGTTGAACGGCGGCTCCACGATCGGCCCCTTCCACTCCTTGCTGGCGGGATCGTAATGCACGAGCAGCATCGTATGGAACTTGCCGAAATCGTGCACGGTGACGACGCCGAGGGTCAGGCCATCGCGGGTGATGGCGTTGAAGCGGCACTTGAGCGCGATCGAGTCGAGTAGCCGGCTTTCATAATACTTGACCGGCTGCCACACGCCGTTCACCTGGCGCGTCGTGTAGAGGTCGTTGCTCGGCGGCTGCCCAGGCGCGCGCGGCCGTACCGAGACGAATACCATTCCGCCCGGCTGACCAGGCATATCAAACGGCATGAAGCAGTGGCTCCGGAATTGGCCGTTGATATTCCCTCCGGGGACCATTTGCGCTTGACCCCATTGGCCGTCAGGCTGAAGCTGGCTGACATAAATGTTCGGATGCCCCGCCCGGTTGCTCATGAAGTAAAGGGTCTTGCCGTCGGGGGTGATCCATGGCTCCTGGTCGACGTACTCGCTGTTCACGGTATCGGGCAACCGTTCGGCTGGCGACCAATCATCAGCCGTCCCGGGCCACTCTCCGCTTTGACGGACTCGGCGGATCACGAAAATG
>WBZR01002063.1_pt1 | contig 22204 bp, 19 predicted proteins | sample 5204231 | NCBI WGS metagenome assembly WBZR01 (sample SAMN12412403, study PRJNA552823) | activated sludge metagenome | isolation source: activated sludge from anammox sidestream of wastewater treatment plant... | place: USA: Virginia | collected 2017-08 | reverse complement strand
CGCGACGGCGTGCCTGGTCGAGCCTTCATGCTAGTGGCGCACCGCCGTGGTTCCGGGCCTCGGACCGCGGGCGCCGGCGCGCGCGGCAACCTTCGCGATCAGGTGTAGCGGCGCATCTGGATGTTCACGACCAGGCCGACCAGGGCGAAGGTGGCCACCACCGAGGTGCCGCCGTAGCTCACCAGGGGCAGCGGGATCCCCGTCACCGGCATGATGCCCATCGTCATGCCGATGTTCTCGAACACCTGCACCGCGAACATCGCCACCACCCCGGTGCAGGCCAGCACCCCGAACAGGTCGGGCGCGTCGCGCGCCGCGATCCAGGTCCGCCACACCACCACCGCGAAGAGGGTGAGGAGGGTGGCGCTGCCGGCGAAGCCGAGTTGCTCCCCCACCGCGGTGAAGATGAAGTCGGTGTGGTTCTCGGGGACGAACGCGCCGTTGGTCTGCGGCCCGTGGAACAGCCCCCGCCCCGTCAGGCCGCCGTTGCCGATCGCCGTCTTGGCCTGATCGAGGTTGTACGTGACGTCGCGGGTGTCGGAGCCCTGGTTGAGGAAGGCGGTGAAGCGGTCGACCTGGTACGTCTCGAGCATCCCCATCTGGACCACCAGCACCACGCCCGTGAACGCCATGAGGCCGAGCACCACCAGGTGGCGGACGCGGACGCCCGCCACCGTCAGCACGGCGAGGAAGATCGCACCGAGGGTCATCGCCGTCCCCAGGTCGGGTTGCTTCATGACCAGGGCGATGGGGGCGCCGGCCAGGGCGAGGGCCCCGATCACCCGGCGGGCGTCGAGCTCCCCCCGGTGGCGGTGGAGGTAGCCGGCCAGGCCCACGACCATCCCGAACTTGAAGAGCTCCGACGGCTGGAACTGGAAGCCGCCCGGGAGCTGGATCCAGGCCTGGGTGCCCCGGACCTGGCTGCCCACCGGCGAGATCACGATCACGAGCGGCACCAGGAGCGCGCCGTACACCACCGGCCAGAAGTCGCGGAGCTTCCGGTAGTCGACGACCATCACCAGGACCATCACCACGAGTCCGGCCGCCACCGCGAGGCCCTGGCGCTTCACGAAGTAGAACGGGTCGATCCCGGCCCGCTCCAGGCGGTCGCGGGTCGCCGAGTAGAGCATCAGCAGGCCCAGGCCCGAGATGGTCAGGGTGGCGACGACGAGCGACGGGTCGACGTGGCGGAGCGGCATCGCCAGCCGCCGGGCGCGGCGGTCGGAGAGCTCCACCCGTCCCGCCGGCCCCTGGGTGAGCGAGGTCGCCATCAGTTGCCCGCCGCCGTCGGGGCCGACACCGCGATCTCGGAGAGCTCCATCTTCTCGATGCCCTCGATCACCCGCCGCACGATCGGGGCCGACGTCTGGGCGCCGAAGCCGGCCTCCTCGACCACCGAGAGCACCACGTAGCGCGGTGCGCCCACCGGGCCGAACGCCACGAACAGCGACGTGTCCTGCTTGCCCTGGACCTCGGCGGTGCCGGTCTTGCCGGCCAGGGGCACCCGGTCGAGGGGGAAGCCGGCGAACGCGCCCGCCGCGGTGCCCTTCGGGTCGGAGACGACGCCCTGGAGGCCGGTGAGGATCGTGTCGCGCTCGGGGACGGGGACCGGTCGGGGCTTGCCGGGTGCGAACGTGCGGGCCACCTCGCCGGACGGGTCGAGGATCCGGTCGAGGAGCCTCGCCGGGCGGAGCTGCCCCCCGGCCGCGAACGCGGCGTAGGCGCGGGCCAGCTGCAACGGCGTCACCAGCACGTCGCCCTGCCCCACGGCCAGGGAGATGTTGTCGCCGGGGTACCACACCGAGTTCTCGGCCTTCGAGCGTGGGTCGGGGTTGTCGGCGTTGAAAGCCACCTTCCAGGCGGCGTCCGGTATGCGTCCCTCGGCCTCTCCCGGCAGCCCGATCCCCGTGGTGGCCCCGAAGCCGTAGTCGCGGGCGACGGCCTGGAGGGCGTCGCCGTTCGGGTCGCCGCGGCGATGCCAGCGCCAGAGGTCGCCGCCGATGTTGTAGAAGAACACGTCGCTGGAGACGGTCAGCGCGCGGCTCAGGCTGATCGGCCCGTAGCGGGCACCTCCGGCATTGGTCCGCGACCAGCGGGGATCGTCGCGGTCGAAGCGGTAGACGCCCTCGTCGTCGATCGTGGTGTAGGGGGTGATCAGCCCCGACTGGAGCCCGGCGATCGCGGTGACCAGCTTGAACGTGGATCCGGGGGCGTAGAGGCCGGCGGTCGCGCGGTCGATGAGCGGGTAGTGGTTGTCCCGGTCGTTCAACCACCGCCACTTGTCGGTGGGTATCCCACCCACGAACCCGTTCGGATCGAACCCGGGGTTCGACGCCAGGGCCCGCACCGAGCCGTCGGTGGGGTCGATCACCACCACCGCGCCGGCCGGCGCCTTGAAGTGCCGGTCGTCGTCGTCGTCGACGGCGTCGCGCGCCGCCGCGATGCCCTGGGCCAGCGACTGCTCGGCCAGGCGCTGCACGTCGAGATCGATCGTGAGCTGCACATCCTGGCCGGGCCGGGGCGCCACGGTGCTGAGGTGCCCCACCACCTCGCCCCGGGCGTCGACCTCCAGGCGTTCGGCCCCGGGCCGCCCGTGCAGGTACTCCTCGAAGGCCTGCTCGGCCCCCGACCGTCCGATCGTGTCGCCCAGCGCGTAGCCCTCGTCCTTGCGCTCGGACAGCTCGTCGGGGCCGATCTCCCCCACGTAGCCGACGACGTTGGCGGCGACCCGGCCGTTCGGGTACGAGCGCACCGCGAGCGGCACCGCCCTCACCCCGGGGAAGTCCTCCTGGTGCTCGCTCACGTAGGTGAGGACCTCTATCGGGACGTCGGTGGCGACGGGGACCGGGGCGTACGGCGACACCCGCTTGTCGTCGAGGCGCTTCTCGATCGTGGCCACCGGGGTGCCGAGCAGCACGGCCAGGCGGTTGACCACCGCCCGGCGGCGCGCCCCCTTCAGCCGGCGGTCGACGGTGATGGCCCGGGCCACCCGGTTCTCGGCGAGCGGCCGTCCGCGGACGTCGAGGATGCGCCCCCGGGGCGGGGCGATGGGGACGATGCGTACCCGGTTGGCCTGCGCCACCTCGGCGTAGCTGCCGCGCGACGCCACCTGGAGGAACCAGAGCCGCGCGAACAGCGCCGCGAACAGGGCGAAGACGACGACGCCCACGATGCTGATGCGGACCCGGACCCCGGTGTTCACGCTCCCCACCCCGCCGGGCTGCGGACCGCCTCCTCGGGCGGACCGGCGGCCCACGCGACGACCGGGAAGAGCAGCGGCGTGAGCACCGCGTCGTAGACCGAGCCGATCGCCACCACCCGGGCGCTGCGGAGCGACCACAGGTGCTCCTGACCCACCAGCACGCCCACCAGCACGAACACCGTCCCGCCCACGAGACCGCCCAGCAGCCCCAGCAGCGGCGGCACCCACATCGCCGAGCGCATCAGGGCGCCCGACACGGCGCCGGTCACGAAGCCCACCACCGACAGGGCCAGGGCCGAGAGGCCGAGGGGGGTGCGAAGGAACAGGTCCAGGGCCAGGCCGGCCGCGAAGCCGAACACGGCGCCCCGGTCGGGCCCGATCCGGTAGGCGACGATCACCGTCGCCACCAGCCCGAGGTCGGGCGCCACGCCGGCGACCCGCAGGTGCGGGAAGAGCGTCACCTGCAACAGGACCAGCGTCACCAGCACCAGCGTGAGGCGGGCGATCCGGGCCGTCACGGCTGCGCCCCGGGCGGCGACCAGAGGAGCACCTTCACCAGCGAGGTCGACGGGAAGTCGACCAGCGGTCGCAGGAGGACCCGCTTCTCCAGAGCCCGGTCCGAGCCGCTGACGGAGGAGACCCGGGCCACCGGGATGCCCGGCGGGAAGGCCGAGCCCTCCAGGCCCGACGTCACGACCAGCTCGCCCTCCTCCACGTCGGTGGTCGGGTCGACGAACTCGAGCGCCAGCTCCGTCCGCCCGGCCCGCCCCTGGGCCACGCCGGGGACCCCCGAGTCGGCGAGGCGGACGCCCACACCCGACGACGGGTCGGTGATCAGCAACACGGTGGACCGGTGGCGGTACACCCGGTCGACGCGCCCGACCAGGCCGTCGCCCGCCACCACCGGCATGCCCGACCGGACCCCCGACGTGGAGCCGCGGTCGATCTCGACGGTGAACTCGAAGTTCCCCGGCGTCGCGCCCACCACCTGGGCCACGACGGTCTCGACCTCCCCGGGGACGAACGTGAGGCCGGCGAGCTTGCGGAGCGCGGCCACGTCGCGCCGGGCCGCGGCACCCGAGGCGGCCCGGCCCCGGGCCTCGCTCAGCTCCTCGCGCAGCCGCCGGTTCTCACGCTCGATCTCGGCTCCGCGGCGGGCACCGTCGATCCAGTCGTCGATCGGCGAGAAGGCGTCGTCGACGACGCGTTGCATCGGGGCCACGACGTCGCGGGCCCGGTCGCGAACCTCGCCGATCACCCCCGAGTCGCCGCCGCGCTGATCGAGGGTGATCAGCGTGATCGAGGTGACGAGCAGGAGGAGGACGACGGATCGGCGCCGAGTGCCCCGGCGGAAAGCGGTCACGGACCCCGAGCCCTCCGCGGGGTCAGTCGCCCTGCGACGAGATGAGGACCTGCTTCAGGGCCTCGAACTCCTCGAGGCACTGCCCGGACCCGATGGCCACCGAGTAGAGCGCGTTCTCGGCGACGACGATCGGCATGCCGGTCTCGTGGGCGAGGCGGGCGTCGAGGCCGTGGAGGAGCGCGCCCCCGCCGGTGATCACGATGCCCTTCTCCATGATGTCGGCGGCCAGCTCGGGCGGGGTCTTGTCGAGGGTGACCTTCACGGCGTCGACGATGGCCGAGACCGGCTCCTCGATCGCCTCCCGGATCTCCTGGGTCGAGACCATGATCGTCTTGGGCAGGCCGGTCACGAGGTCCCGGCCGCGCACCTCGGCGTAGAGCTCCTCCTCGAGCGGGAAGGCGCTGCCGAGCGCCATCTTGATCTCCTCGGCGGTGCGCTCGCCCAGCGCCAGCGAGTACTCCTTCTTGACGTAGGTGATGATCGCCTCGTCGAGCTCGTCGCCGCCGATGCGGATCGACTCGCTGGCCACGATCCCGCCCAGCGAGATGACCGCCACCTCGCAGGTGCCGCCGCCGATGTCGACGACCATGTTCCCCGCCGGCTCGTGCACCGGCAGCCCGGCGCCGATCGCGGCCGCCATCGGCTCCTCGATGATGTAGGCGGGCTTGCGGGCCCCGGCGTACTCGGCCGCCTCCTGCACGGCCCGCTGCTCCACCCCCGTCACCCCCGACGGGACGCAGATGACCATCCGGGGCTTCGCCCAGCGCCGCTGGTGGACCCGCTGGATGAAGTAGCGGAGCATCTTCTCGCACACGTCGAAGTCGGCGATCACGCCGTCCTTCAGGGGCCGGATGGCGGTGATGTGCTCCGGCGTGCGCCCGATCATCCGCTTGGCCTCGGCGCCGACGGCGAGCGGTCGCCCGTCCTTGGTGTTGATCGCGACGACCGAAGGTTCGTTGAGGACGATCCCGCGCCCGCGCACGTACACCAGGGTGTTGGCGGTCCCGAGGTCGACCGCCATGTCGCGGCCGACGATCGAGGAGAACCAGGATTCGGACACGAGAGAGGGCCTCCCTGGAGACCGGAGGCTTCCCGCCCGCGGGCGGGAACGACCCGACCAGGCTACGGCGCCCCGACCGGTGAATCCAGCCGTGCCGGACGGGCGGGAACCGGCGACCCCGGCTCGGCCGGAATCACCGGGCCCGGCGGGCCGGGCGGCGACGGCGCCGATCGGCCTCAGCCGGCGAGGGAGGGGAAGAAGATGGCGATCTCGCGCTCGGCCGACTCCGGGGAGTCGGAACCGTGGACGAGGTTCTCCGTGAGCTCCACGGCCAGATCGCCGCGGATGGTCCCGGGGGCGGCGTCGCGGGGGTTGGTGACGCCCATGAGGGTGCGCACCACGGCCTGCGCGTCGGGGCCCTCCACCACCATGGCCACGAGCGGGCCCCGGGTGATGAAGGCGACGAGCTCGCCGAAGAACGGCTTCGACTCGTGCTCGGCGTAGTGGCGGCCGGCCGTCTCCTCGTCGATCCGGCGCATCTCCAGGGCGGTCACGGTGAGGCCCTTGGCCTCCAGGCGTCGGATGATCTCGCCGGTGAGGCGACGCTCCACGGCGTCGGGCTTGCAGAGGACGAGCGTGCGGTCGGACATGTTCTGCTCCTCGGTCGGCCGGCGAGGCTACCCGTCACCCTCCCCCGGTCCCTGAACCGGACCCGCCCCGGGGACGCGCGGTACGCACCGTCGACGGAGCTCCGGGAAGGTCCGCGTCGCTCCGGCAGCACGGATCCTCCCGACGCTGCGGGGCGGGCGACAGGACAGGACCTCAGGCGGGGGCGTCGGACCCGGCGTGGAGGGACGCCCGGGCCGCGCCGACCACGTAGAGCGAGCCGGCGACCACCACCTGGCCGTCGGGTGGGGTCGACCCCCGGGCCCGGCGCAGGGCTTCGGCCGGGTCGTCGACCACCTCCACCCGGGCGACGGGCACCCCGAGGTCGACGGCCGCCGCCGCCAGCACCGCCGGGTCGAGCGCCCGTGGGCTCGGTGGCCGGCACACCACCACCCGGGCCGCCCGCGCGGCGCCGAGCGCCTCGAGCATCTCGTGCGGCTCCTTCTCCCGCAGCAGCCCCACCACGAGGGTGCACGGCGAGTCGGGGAACTCCTCGCGCCGGGCCGTGGCCAGCGCCTCGGCCCCGGCCACGTTGTGGGCGCCGTCGAGGAGCACCATCGGCTGGTGCCCGACCACCTCGAGGCGACCGGGCGACGTGACACCGGCCAACGCCTCCCCCACCAGGTCGGGAGCCAGCGGGCGGCCGAGGAACGCCTCCGCCGAGGCCAGCGCCACCGCCGCGTTGTCGGCCTGGTGCGCACCGTGCAGCGGCAGGTGCAGGTCGGGGTAGTCGCCGCCCGGCGTGAACAGGTGCAGCAGCCGGCCCCGGTGGGCCAGGCGCTGCTCCCGCACCCCGAAGTCGACGTCGCGCCGCCAGACGGCTCCGGGCCCCCGCGCCAGGAAGATCTCCGCCAGCGCCGGGTCGGTCTCACCGAGGACGAGCGTGTCGGCCGGGCCGACGATGCCCGCCTTGTCGGCGGCGATGCTCTCACGCGTCGGCCCCAGGTACTCCACGTGGTCGATCGCGACGTTCGTGACCACGGCGACCGTCGACTCCACCACGGTGGTGGCGTCCCAGGTGCCCCCGAGACCCACCTCCACCACCGCGACGTCGACCCCTAGGTCGGCGAACCACTCCAGCGCCGCCGCGGTGACGATCTCGAAGTAGCTCGGCGGCTCGGCCATCCCGGCCTCGGCGATCCGGACGCGCCCCAACAGGTCGTCGAGATCGTTCGGCGGGATCGGCTCCCCGTTGCGGGCCAGTCGCTCCTCGACCCGCTCCAGGTGCGGGCTCGTGAAGGCACCGACGTTGAGGCCCGCCGCCGCCAGCAGCGCGGCGGTGATCCGCACCACGCTGGTCTTGCCGTTGGTCCCGGTGACGTGGATCGACGGGTACGCCGACTGGGGCGAGCCGAGGAGACCGGTCAGGGCCCGGATGCGCCCGAGAGTCGGGGCACCGCGTCGACCGACGGCGGGTGCGCCCACGCCGGTCTCCAGGTTCACGTGCGCGTCGAGCCACGCCCGGACCTCGGCGGGGCCCATCGGTCCGGTGCTGCTCACGGAGCCGGCGGTTCCGCCAGCTCGACGTGGACGGTCATCTCCTCGGCCCCGCCGGAGGCCACCGTCTCCAGCGCGGCGATGCGACCGGCGTCGCGCACGTCGGCGAGCGCCGCCTCCAGCGCGGCCACCGGCCCGGCGCCGGCGGTCACGGCGACGCGCTCGACCTCCGCCCTCATCCCCCGCTGGGCGTCGGACTTCGCCTTGCGCACCGCGCCGAGGACCTCGGCCGCGACCGGGTACACGAGCGGATCGGCGTCGCCGGCCGCCGCCCGCAGCTCCGGCGCGTCGGGCCACGCCGAGCGGTGCACGGAGCCGTCGCGCCACCAGGACCAGACCTCCTCGGTGACGTAGGGGAGGAACGGGGCGAAGAGCCGGAGCAGGGTGGAGAGGGCGACGGCCAGCGCCGCCCGTGCCGAGGCGGTCTCGGCGGTCTCCTCACCGGCACCGGCACCGGCGGGCGCGTCGCGACCGTAGGCGCGGGCCTTGACCAGCTCCACGTAGTCGTCGCAGAAGCCCCAGAAGAACCGCTCGGCGTGCTCCAAGGCCCGGGTGTAGTCGTAGGCCTCGAAGGCCGCCGTCGCGCCGTCGACGGCCTCGGCCAGCGCGCCGAGCATCGACCGGTCGAGCGGCGCGATCGCCGCCTCCGGCGGGGGCGCGTCGGCGCCGATGACCCCGAGGGCGAACTTCGACGCGTTCAGAACCTTGATCGCGAGCCGGCGCCCGACCTTCATCTGGCCCTCGTCGACGGCGGTGTCGGTTCCGGGGCGGCCCATCGCGGCCCAGTACCGGACCGCGTCGGCTCCGAAGCGCTCCAGCGGCTCGACGGGGACCACCACGTTCCCCTTCGACTTCGACATCTTCTTGCGGTCGGGGTCGAGGACGAAGCCGGAGATCGCGGCGTGGGACCAGGGCAACCTCCCGAACTCGAGGTGCGCCCTCACCACCGAGGAGAACAGCCACGTCCGGATGATGTCCTGGCCCTGGGGGCGGAGGTCCATGGGGAAGGTCCGGGCGAAGAGGTCGGGGTCCTCCTCCCAGCCGCACACGATCTCGGGGGTGAGCGACGAGGTCGCCCAGGTGTCCATGATGTCGGGGTCGCCCACGAAGCCGCCGGGGCGGCCCCGCTGGGCCTCGGTGTAGCCGTCGGGGACGTCGACCGACGGGTCGACGGGAAGCCGCCCTTCGGGCGGCACGAGCGGCGAGTCGTGGTCGGGTTCGCCGTCGTCGCCGACCGGGTACCAGACCGGGAACGGCACGCCGAAGAACCGCTGTCGCGACACCAGCCAGTCGCCGGCCAGGCCCTCGACCCAGTGCTCGTAGCGCACCCGCATGTGCTCCGGGTGCCACCGGAGGTCCCGGCCGTGCCCGACCAGCGCGGCGCGCAGGGCCGGATCGTGGCCGCCGTTGCGGAAGTACCACTGCCGGGTGGTGACGATCTCGAGGGGCCGGTCGCCCTTCTCGTAGAACTTCACCGGGTGGGTGATGGGCTTCGGGTCGCCGACCAGGTCGCCGGCCTCCCGGAGCATCTCCACGATCCTCGCCTGCGCCTGCTTGGCCGTGAGGCCGGCCAGCTCCGAGTAGCGCGCCGGCGCGTCGGGGGCGGCGCCGTCGTCCCACGCCGGGGGCTGGGCGATCAGGCGCCCGTCGTGGCCCATGACGTTGCGCGACGGCAGTTGCAGCTCGCGCCACCACACGACGTCGGTGGTGTCGCCGAACGTGCAGATCATCGCGATGCCCGATCCCTTCTCGGGGTCGGCCAGATGGTGGGAGAGGACCGGCACCGGCACACCGAACAGCGGGGTGCGGACGGTGCCACCGAAGCGGGCGCGGTAGCGGTCGTCGTCGGGGTGGGCCACCAGCGCCACGCACGCGGGGATCAGCTCGGGGCGCGTCGTCTCGATCACGATGTCGGGCGCCCCCTCCGTGCCGTGGAAGCGCACCCCGTGATAGGCGCCGGGGCGCTCCCGGTCCTCGAGCTCGGCCTGGGCGACCGCGGTGCGGAAGTCGACGTCCCACAGCGTCGGGGCCTCGGCCTGGTACGCCTCACCCCGGGCGAGCATCCGCAGGAACGCCCGCTGCGACACCCGCTGCGCGACCTCGCCGACGGTGGTGTAGGTGAGCGACCAGTCGACCGAGAGGCCGAGCCGGCGCCAGAGGTCCTCGAACTTGCGCTCGTCGTCGGCGACCAGCCGCTCGCACAGCTCCACGAAGTTGCGGCGGGAGACGGGCTCGGCCCGCGACCCGGGCTCGGGTGGCGGCTCGAACGCCGGGTCGTAGGCCACCGACGGGTCGCATCGAACCCCGAAGTAGTTCTGGACCCGGCGCTCGGTGGGGAGGCCGTTGTCGTCCCAGCCCATCGGGTAGAAGACCTCGGCCCCGCGCATCCGCCGGTACCGCGCCACCGTGTCGGTGTGCGTGTAGGAGAGCACGTGGCCGATGTGCAGCGACCCGCTCACCGTGGGCGGCGGGGTGTCGATCGAGTAGATCTCGCCGCGGCCCCGGGACCGGTCGAAGGCGTAGGTGCCCTCCGACTCCCAGCGCTCGGACCACTTCTCCTCGAGCCCGTCGAGGCTCGGCTTCTCGGGGACGGCGACCATCCGGCGGATTCTACGGAACCGACCGGCGCGCCCCGCCTCCGCCGACGGCCGGAACGCCCCGGCCCGGCGCTACGCGGTGCGGCGCTGCCCCGACTTGGCCTCGCGCTCGGTCAGCAGCTCGGGGGCGAGCTTGTCGACGACCACCGAGCGGTCGACCACGCAGCGGGTGATGTCGTCGCGGCTGGGCAGCTCGTACATCACCTCGAGGAGCACCTCCTCGAGGATGGCGCGCAGGCCGCGGGCACCGGTGCCGCGCTCCAGGGCCTGGTCGGCGACGGCGTCGAGCGCGTCCTCCGACAGCTCGAGCTCCACGTCGTCGAACTGGAAGAACTTCTCGTACTGCTTGAGGAGCGCGTTCTTGGGCTCGGTGAGTATGCGCACCAGGGCCTCGCGGTCGAGGCTGTCGACGGCTCCGATCACCGGCAGGCGCCCGATGAACTCGGGGATGAGGCCGAACTTGAGGAGGTCCTCGGGCAGGACCCCGGCGAGGATCTGCCCGATCTCCTTGTCGCCGCCCCGGCGGACGTCGGCGGCGAAGCCGATCCCGCCGCTGCCGGTGCGGGCCTCGATGATCTTCTCCACCCCGGCGAACGCGCCGCCGCAGATGAAGAGGATGTTGGTGGTGTCGATCTGGATGAACTCCTGGTGCGGGTGCTTGCGCCCACCCTGCGGCGGCACCGACGCCGTGGTGCCCTCCAGGATCTTGAGCAGAGCCTGCTGGACGCCCTCCCCCGAGACGTCGCGCGTGATCGACGGGTTCTCGGCCTTGCGGGCGATCTTGTCGATCTCGTCGATGTAGATGATCCCCGTCTCGGCCTTCTTGACGTCGTAGTCGGCGGCCTGGATGAGCTTGAGCAGGATGTTCTCGACGTCTTCGCCGACGTAGCCGGCCTCGGTCAGCGCGGTGGCGTCGGCGATGGCGAACGGGACCTTGAGCATCCGGGCCAGCGTCTGCGCCAGGAGCGTCTTGCCGCACCCGGTCGGGCCGATCAGGAGGATGTTCGACTTCTGGAGCTCTACGTCGGGGTCGCCGTAGGCGCCGGCCTGGACCCGCTTGTAGTGGTTGTAGACGGCCACCGACAGGATCTTCTTGGCCTGCTCCTGGCCGATCACGTAGTCGTTCAGGTACTCGTAGATCTCACGGGGCTTCGGGAGGTCGTCGAGGCGCATCTCGGCGTTCTGCGAGAGCTCCTCCTCGATGATCTCGTTGCAGAGCTCGATGCACTCGTCGCAGATGTAGACGCCGGGGCCCGCGATCAGCTTCTTGACCTGCTTCTGGCTCTTCCCGCAGAAAGAGCACTTGAGCAGGTCGCCCCCGTCTCCGAACTTGGCCACGACTTCCTCCCCCGGTCGGTCGCCCTCGGGCCCTCAGCTCACCCCGGCCGGCGGCGGCACGGCGGCGAGCTCTCGGCTGCTCAGCACTTCGTCGACGATGCCGTACTCCCGGGCCTCGTCGGCGCCCATGATGAAGTCGCGGTCGGTGTCGCGGCTGATCTTCTCGACGTCCTGGCCGGTGTGGTGGGCGAGGAGCTGGTCGAGGGTCTCACGCATCCGCAGGATCTCACGGGCCTGGATCTCGATGTCGACGGCCTGGCCCGACGCACCGCCGTGAGGCTGGTGGATGAGGATCCGGGAGTGGGGCAGGACGAAGCGCTTGCCCTTGGTGCCCGCGGCGAGGAGCACCGCGGCGGCCGACGCCGCCTGGCCGATGCAGATGGTGCTCACGTCGCTCTTGATGAACTGCATCGTGTCGTAGATCGCGAACAGGGCCGTGATCTCGCCCCCGGGCGAGTTGATGTAGAGGGAGATCTCCTTGTCGGGGTCCTCGCTCTCGAGGTGGAGGAACTGGGCGATGATCCAGTTCGCCACCGCGTCGTCGATCGGGGTGCCGAGGTAGATGATCCGCTCCATGAGCAGGCGCGACCACACGTCCATGGCGATCTCCTGGCCACGGTTGTTGCGGTAGACCACCTGCGGGTTGGGCATCACCGAGTTGCTGGGCGTCGCCATCGGGCGCATCACTCCTCGTTCTCCTCGTTCTCCTCGTCGCCGTCACCGGCGCCGGCGGCGGCGGGCGGCAGGGCCTCCGACCCCTCGGCGCCCGGTCCCCCCGCGTCGCCGGCGGGCGGGGCGCCGAGGTCGGCGGGAAGGGTCAGGTCGAGGACGTTGCCCTCCTCGTCGACCGCCTCACTGCGGTCGACGACGTGTTCGAGCGCCTTGGCCCGGGCCATGTCCGAGCGTACCGCCTCCACCGCCCCCCGCCGTTCCAGGTCGCGCCGGACCGCCGCCGGCTTCTGGCCCATCCGCTGCGCGAGCCGCTCGATCTCGGCCGCCAGCTCGTCGTCGGCGACCTCGATGCCCTCCTGGGCCACGATCGCCCGCAGGGCCAGGTCGGTGCGCACGGCCCGGACGGCCGTCTCGCGGATCGTGGCCACGAAGGACTCCTCGTCGGCCCCCGTGGCGGCCAGGTACTGGGCGATGGTCGCGCCCCGGGCCTCGAGCTGGTGGCCGAGATCGTGGATGCGCCGCTGCATCTCCTCGTCGACGAGCACCCCCGGGGGGTCGAGCTCGACCAGGCCGGCTAGCTCGGCGAGCACGGCGTCGCGGCGGGCCACCTGGGCCTGGATCAGCGCCATCACCTCCATCCGCCGGCGCGTCTCGGCCCGGAAGGCCTCCAGCGTGTCGAACTCCGAGACCTCCGAGACCCACTCGTCGGTGGCTTCGGGCAGGACCTTGCGCTTGGTCTCCTTGACCAGGACCCGGAAGGAGACCGTCTCACCGGCCCGGTCGCCGAAGCGCTCGGGCAGCACGGCGTCGAAGGCGAGGATGTCGCCCGGGCCCCGGCCGCGGAGCTCGGCGTCGAGCTCGGGGACGAGCACGTCGGAACCGACCTCGCAGAGGAAGTCGTCGACGCTCAGCCCGTCGATCCGCTCGTCGCCCTGGGTGCCCGTGACGTCGATGAGGGCGTAGTGGCCGTCGGCGAGCGGTGCCGTCGAGTCCTCCAGGTCGGCGAAGCGCTCGCGCAGCGCGTCGACCTGGGCCTCGACGGCGTCGTCGGTTACCGCCGGATCGTCGATCCGGACCCGAAGCGAGTCGTAGCCGTCGACGGTCACGACCGGGCGGACCTGGACCACGGCGTCGAACTCGACGTCGCCGTCGTCCTCGCCCGCGGTGAGGTCGATCTCGGGGGGCGCGATCGTGTCGAGCTGCTCGGCCGTCACCGCCTCGGCGTAGTAGTCGGGCAGGGCGTCGCGCAGGGCCTGGTCGCGGCCGGCCTCCGACCCCAGGCGGGCCTCCAGCAGGCGCCGCGGGGCCTTGCCCGGACGGAAGCCCGGGATCCGCACCGAGCGGGCCAGCTTGCGGAACGCGGCGTCGACCGCGCGCTCGAACTCGGCGGCCGGGACGGCGACGTGGAGGCGGACCTTGCCTTCTTCGAGCGCTTCGACGGAAGTCTCCATGGGGTCGGTGAGTCTACCCGGGGCCTGTGCCGCCACCGACTCCCGGATCCCGCTGCACCCCGGGTCATCCCCCGGCCGGCCGTCGAGCGGAGCACCCGGAAGGGTGCTACTGATGGGGACCGGACCGGTGACCCGCCCCCGGGTGCCGGTGGAACGGCCACGGAAGGACACGCAGGACTCGCGAACGCCCGGGAGGTGGACGGCATGACCACCGCGTTGATCGTGGGAGTGCTGGCCGTAGCGTGGTTGGTGGCGGTCGTACGCCTGCAACCCCACGAGTCGTCGCCGGTGGCGTCGGTCGACCACCAGCACCGCGCCCTCGAGGCGATCCACGAGGCGGCCGAGCGCGCCCGCTCGGACCCCGCCCGGGGCTCACCCGGCCAGTCGCCGGCCGCCGCCCGTCACCGCCGGAGCCCGGCCCGCATCCACGACGGCGCGACCCTCCTTCCCGCCGCCCCCTTGCCCGCGTCCCTTGGCGGTGCCGCGGTGCCGGGCGCACCCGCCGGGGGTGCCCGGGGCGGGCGCCGGCCGCGGTTCCGGCGCCCGCTCACCGCGGTGATCCTGGCCGCGGCGCTGGCCGGGGCGGGGGCCGCCGTGAACGCGGTCGCGACCCGGGCGCCCGGTCCGGGCGACGCCGCGCCGGCGGGCACGGACCCCGGGGCCGCGGGCGCGAACCGGGCGAGCCGTGACGGGTCCCCGCGCGGGACCGCCGCCCGACCGGCCTCCCCGGCACCCGACCCCGCGACGGCGACGACCGCGGCGCGTGCCGCGGTGCGGGTGGTGTCGTCGGGAGGCCGGGCCGCCGAGGTGGCCGTCCGCGACGGCGCCTACCGGTTGTCGGTCGCCGCGAACGGAGGTCGGTGCTGGATCCAGGTCGCCGCGGCGTCGGGCGGGGGACCGGCCGGCGGCACGATCCTCGAGGCGGGCCGGACGGCCACGTTCGAGCTGACCGGACCGGCCACGGTGCACCTGGGCAACGCGGCGGCGGTGTCCTTCACGGTGGACGGTGACCCGGTGGCGCTCCCCACGCTCCCGGCCGGCGCCTACCGCGTCGACCTCCGCCCGGAGGCCTCGCCGTGAACCGTTCCGGCGCCACGCCGGGCGCCACCGACGCCCACGGCTGGACCCAGTTCGGGGACTACGTCCGCCAGGGCCGCGAGCGGGCCGGGCTCGACGTCGGCCAGGCCGCCGAGCGCGCCGGGTTGGGCGAGTCGGACTGGCGCGCGTTCGAGGCGGGCTACCGCGAGGAGTTCGGTGGGGTGCGGGTGCTTCCCAACCCCACCCCCGACGTGCTGGATCGGATCGCCACCACGCTGGGAGTCCCCGTCGAGGAGCTCGGCGCTCGTCTCGGCCCGGTGGCGAGGAACCGTCCGGTCGATGCCCACCGCGAGCCGCCGGTGTCGGAGCTCGCCCGGCGGGTCGACCAGCTCCCACCCGCCGACCGGCACCTCGTCGAGGCCCTCGTCGACCGCCTCCTCGGTCAGCCGGGGCCGTAGCGCCCCGGGGACCCCGCGCGCGGCGGTCAGAAGTCGCGGAAGTCGGCCTCGCGCAGGCGGCGGGCCAGCGCGCGCAGGAGCGAGCCGTTCATCGCCGGGAGGTCGACGAGGAGCTGGCGGAAGGGCCCCTGCCCGAGGCGCGCCACGGTCAGGGGCGTCGCGGCGACGACCGCGGCGTCGCGCGGCGCCGGGTCGAGCAGCGCGAGCTCGCCGAAGAACGCGCCCGGCTCGAGGGTGGCCACCGGCCGGCCGTGGCGCCGGACCTCGGCCCGCCCGTCGAGGATCACGAAGAAGCTGTCGCCGGCGGCTCCCTGCTCGGCGAGCACGGTGCCGGCCTCCACCTCTTTCAGGTCCACCTCGCGGGCCACGGCGTCGAGCTCCCGGCCCGAGCACTCCGAGAAGATCGGGGCCGCAGCCAGTCGCTTCTTGAGGTCGTTGTGTCCGATCGCCGGTCCCATCCCGCTCCCCTCCAGCGACTGCGCCCGGCCGGCGCCCACGGCCGCCGGCGCCGACAGTCTCCCAGGAACCCGCCCTTCGGACCACCCGGTCGACGCCGGAGTCGAACCTCCCCGCCGACGCGCCGTCGCGCGAGGATGACGCCGTGACCGTGGACGTCGGCCTCACCCACGTCGCGCTGCCCGTCCACGACGTGGACCGGAGCGTGGCCTTCTACTCCCGGTTCGCCGGCATGGTGGAGGTGCACCGGCGCGCCGACCCGACGACCGGCGCCCGTGTCTCGTGGATCGGAGACCGCACGCGGCCCTTCGTGGTCGTCCTGCTCGAGCAGGCCCCCGAGATGAGCCTCGACGGCTGGGCCCACCTCGGGGTCGCGTGCCGCGACCGCGACGACGTCGACCGCCTCGTGGCCGAGGCCCGAGCCGCCGGCCACGAGGTGATGGGCCCCCTCGACGACGGCCCTCCCGTCGGGTACTGGGGCATCATCGTCGACCCCGACGGCCACAACCTCGAGCTGTCCTACGGCCAGGAGGTCGGGACCGCGGTCGAGGGCGGCGGCCCGGTCGGGCCGTGACGCCCGGAGCGGCCGCGGGGCCCGGTCCGGTCACGCCGGCCCGGGGCTACGCTCGGCGGGCCGGCCCGGGGAGTGGCGCAGTGGTAGCGCACCAGCTTTGGGTGCTGGAGGTCGGGGGTTCGAATCCCCCCTCCCCGACCGCAGGCCGCCCGTGACCACCCCGGTCGTCGAGCTGGAGGGCGTCGGCCGGCGCTACGAGATCGGCGGCAACGTGGTCACCGCGCTGCACGGAGTCGACCTCGCCGTGCCCGAGGGGTCGTTCACGGTGGTCCTCGGCCCGTCGGGCAGCGGCAAGACCACCCTCCTCAACCTGATCGGGGCCCTCGACGTCGCGTCCGAAGGTGAGGTCCGGGTGGCCGGCCGGCGCATCACCGGGGCCGCCCGCGGCGAGCTGTTCCGCTTCCGGCGCGAGACGGTGAGCTTCATCTTCCAGACCTTCAACCTCTTCCCCGGCCTGACGGCCCGGGAGAACGTGGAGTTCGCCGTCGACGTCGCGCGCCGCGGCGGGGGCGACGGCGCGGCCCGGGCCCCCGAGGTGTTGGGGCGCGTCGGGCTGGGCGACCGGCTCGACCACTTCCCCCACCAGCTCTCGGGGGGCGAGCAGCAGCGGGTGGCGATCGCCCGGGCCCTGGCCACCGGCAACCCCGTCCTCCTCGCCGACGAGCCCACCGGCGAGCTCGACTTCCACACCGGGGTCCAGATCCTGGAGCTCCTGCGAGAGCAGGCGCACGCCGGCGTGACGGTCCTCGTGGTGACCCACAACCGGGAGATCAGCCGGATGGCCGACCGGGTCGTCGAGCTGTCGAGCGGCGCGGTCCGCTCCGACGGGCCGCCCCCCGGCGGCCCGGCCGACGTGTCCACGCTCCACTGGTGACGCGATGCCGATGCGGACGGTGTCGCTGAAGCTCCGCTGGTCGTGGCGTGACCTGCGGGCCCGCTGGCTCCAGGTCGCGGCCATCGCCCTGATCATCGGGCTCGGCTCCGGCACCTACTCCGGCCTGAGCAGCGTGTCGCGCTGGCGCCAAGCGTCGTACGACGCCGGCTACGAGCGCCTCGGGATTTACGACCTGCACCTGGCCTTCGCGCGCGGGGCGTACGTCGACGCGGCCCGGGCGGTGGCGACGGCACGCGACGCGGCACGCCGGGCCGGGGCGCCCGGGGCGATCGTGGAGCCCCGCCTCGTGGAACGCACCCAGGTCGACGCCTCCCGACCCGGCGAGACGGTCCTCGTGCCCGGCCGGCTCGTCGGCGTCGACGTGGCGGCCGGTGGACCGCGGGTCAACGGGATCGAGGCGCTCGCCGGTCGCGGGCTCCGACCGTCGGACTCCGGCCGGATGGTGGGCGTGCTCGACGAGCACTTCGCCGACTCGCACGACATCCCCGCCGCCGGGTCGCTGCGCATCTCCGGCGGGCGCGGGCTCCGCCACGTCGGGCGGGGGATCTCGCCCGAGCGGTTCTTCCCGATGGGCGAAGGCGGCAGCCTCTTCGCCGACCTGGCCGTGATCTACGTGCCCTTGGCCACCGTCCAGCGGATCGTCGGGCGACCGGGCCGGGCCAACGACCTCGTCGTCCGCCTCCCGGCCGGGTCGGCCGCGCCCGCGCGGGCTCGGGCCCTCGCGGCGGTGGAAGCGGCGATCCGCCGCGACTTCCCCGACGCCGGCTTCACCGCCACCGCGCGGGCCGACGACCCGGTCCTGCGGATGCTCTACGACGACATCGACGCCGACCAGCGCCTCTACAACGTCTTCGCCCTTCTCGTCCTGCTCGGCGCCGCGTTCGCGGCGTTCAACCTGACGACCCGGATCGTGGAGGCGCAGAGGCGGGAGATCGGGATCGGCATGGCGCTCGGGGTCCCGCCCCGGACCCTGGCCGTCCGACCGATCCTCGTGGGCGTCCAGGTCGCGCTGCTGGGCACCGCCTTCGGCGTGGTCGTCGGGCTGCTGCTCGGCGACGCGCTGCGGTCGCTGCTCGCGTCGGAGCAGCCGCTGCCCGCCTGGCTCACCTCGTTCCAGCCGTGGGTGTTCGCCAAGGGGGCGGCGCTCGGCTTCGGCCTGCCGCTGGCCGCCACCCTGTGGCCCGTCACGCGGGCGGTGCGCGTCGCTCCCGTCGACGCCATCCGCACGGGGCACCGTGCCGTACGCCTCCGCCGCCGCAGCCGGCTCGCCTCTCTCCTGGCCCGGCTCCCGGTGCCGGGATCGAGCGTGACTCTGATGCCCCTGCGCAACGTGGCCCGCTCGCCCCGCCGCACGCTCCTCACCGCCGCGGGGATCGCGGCGGCCATCACCACCCTGGTGGGCGTGCTCGGCATGCTCGACTCGATGGTGGCGACCATCGACCGCGGCGACCGCGAGATCGTCGGCTCGGCACCGCAGCGGCTCACCGTCGACCTCGACTTCACCACGGTCGGCAGCCCGCCGCTACGGTCGATGGAGTCCTCGCCGCTCGTACGGGCGGTCGAGCCGCGCCTCAACGTGGGCGGCGCCCTGGATCCCGGACCGCACCAGGTCGAGGTGCTGCTCTCGGGGATCGACTTCCGCAGCCCGGTGTGGAGACCGACGGCCGTCCGCGGGTCGCTGCGCACCGACGTAGCCGGCCTGGTCATCGCCGAGAAGGCGGCGGCCGACCTCGGCGTCGACGCGGGCGACACCGTGGCCCTCCGCCACCCCGTGCGCTCGGGGACCGGGTACCGGTTCGTCGAGTCGGAGATGCCCGTGCTGGCGATCCACCCCAACCCTTACCGGTTCGTCGCCTACTTCCACCTCCCCCAGGCCGGGTTCATGGATCTCGAGGGCATCGTGAACGGCGCCCAGATCGACCCCCGCCCGGGCGTGCGGGCCGAGGCGGTGCAGCGGGCGTTCTTCGACCGGCCGGGGATCGTGTCGGTCGAGCCGGTCACGGCCGCGGCCGACGCGATCCGCGACCGCATCGGCGAGTCGCTGGGCTTCCTGCGGATCATCGAGGCGATGGTCCTGCTCCTCGCGCTGCTCATCGCGTTCAACTCGACCGCGATCACGATGGACGAGCGCGCCCGGGAGAACGCCACCATGCTCGCGTTCGGCCTCCCGGTGCGATCGGTGCTCGGCGTGGCGGTGAAGGAGAGCGTCGTGGTGGGCCTGCTCGGGACGGTCGGCGGGATCCTGCTGGGGCGTGTCCTGCTCCATTGGCTGGTGAACGTCCTCATCGCGGACACGATCCCCGAGGTGGGCGTCGAGGTGTTCCTGTCGCTCGGCACGATCACTACGGCGCTCGGTCTCGGCGTGCTGGCGGTCGCGGTGGCTCCCACCCTCACCCTGCGGCGGCTGCGCCGGATGGACGTCCCGTCCACCCTGCGGGTCATGGAGTGACGCGGAGCCGGGGCCCTCGACCGGGCTCCGGAGGATCCTCCGACCCCGGGGACTCCGGGGACTCCGGGAGGGTCCCGGCGGCCCGATCGCCGGCGAGTGGCGCGTCAGCCGCGGTCGAGGCGGTGGGCGTCGAAGAAGTCGAGCATGACCTCCGTCGCCTCGACGTTGGTCGTCATGTGCCCCGCGATCGCGCCGAGGTCGACCCCGGCCGCCGCGGGTAGGTCCATCCCCTGGGCCAGCTCCTGGAGGCGCGCCACGTCGACGTAGGCGAGCATGCCGGGCCACGTGTGCCCGCCGCCCAGGACCGTGTAGAGCGCCACGTCGAACCCCGGCCGGCATCCCGGCCACCGGCGGAGGGTCACGTCGTCGAAGAGGGCCTCGGAACGGGCCTCCGGCGCGCAGCCGGCCGCGCTCGCGAAGGAGCCGACGGCGTCGGGCACCGACGGGTTGTCGAGCTTCTCGTTGGAGGCGCTCCCTCCCTCGTAGGGCACGAGGGGATCGGCGTCGCCGTGGAAGGCCACCACCGAGACGGCCCGGAGGTCCCGGCACGGCGCGGCGAGGTTCACGCCCGAGACGGGCGCGATCGCGGCCAGCCGCCCCGGCAGGGCGCAGGCGAGCACCGCCGCCATGCCGGCGCCGTTGGAGTTGCCCGTAACGTAGATGCGGGCCGGGTCCACGCAGAGATCGTCGACCGTGGAGTCGAGCAGGCCCCGCAGGAACCCGATGTCGTCGTGGAGGCCGGTGATCCCCGCCGACTCGTCGGGGCGGATGTTCCAGTACGGCCCCGTGACCTCGGAGCCGTTCACCGGGATGGTCGCGTCGGCGGCCTGAGGGGTAAGCAGCACGTAGCCGCGCGCCGCGGCCTTCTCGGGAAGTCCCGAGAACAGGTTCTGCTGCTCGATCGACGACGTGAAGCCGTGGAGGTTCAGGATCACCGGTCGCGGCTGCTTCCCGTCGTAGGAGGGCGGGATCACGCGCTCCACCTCGCGTCGCGCACCGTCGTGCTCGATCCGGAGCCGCTCGGTGCCGGGCTCCACGGTGCCGGCGCCCGCCCCACCACCGCCGCACCGGCGGGCCGTGGCGGCCGTGGTCGGCGGAGCCTCCTCGGCCGCCCCGCCGGAACCGCCACCCGAGCAGGCGGCCGGCAGCACCGACACGAGCAGGACCAGCGCCTTCGCCCAACGCACGGAGGGCAGGCTAGATGAGGTCCGCCACGACGTAGGCTCGCCGTCCGATGGGCACGACCGTCTCCGAGATCTTCGATCCCGCGGCGTGGCGGCCGGTGGAGGGCTTCGACCTCACCGACGTCACCTACCACCGGGCCGTCGACGCGGGCGTGGTACGGGTCGCGTTCGACCGCCCCGAGGTGCGCAACGCGTTCCGGCCCCACACCGTCGACGAGCTGTACCGGGTCCTCGACCACGCCCGGCAGTCGCCCGACGTCGGCTGCGTGCTGCTGACCGGCAACGGCCCGTCACCGCGCGACGGCGGGTGGGCGTTCTGCTCCGGCGGCGACCAGCGCATCCGCGGCCGCGACGGCTACCGCTACGCGCAGGGCGACGCGGCCGAGACCATCGACCCGGCCCGCACCGGCCGTCTGCACATCCTCGAGGTGCAGCGCCTGATCCGCTTCATGCCCAAGGTGGTGATCGCGGTGGTGCCGGGCTGGGCGGCGGGCGGCGGGCACAGCCTACACGTGGTCTGCGACCTCACCCTCGCCAGCCGGGAGCACGCCCGCTTCAAGCAGACCGACGCCGACGTGGCCAGCTTCGACGGCGGCTTCGGCTCGGCGTACCTGGCCCGCCAGGTGGGGCAGAAGTTCGCCCGGGAGATCTTCTTCTTGGGCTCGGAGTACTCGGCCGCCGACGCCCACCGGATGGGGATGGTCAACGCCGTCGTCCCCCACGCCGAGCTCGAGGCGGTGGCCCTCGACTGGGGGCGCCGGGTCTGCGCCAAGAGCCCCACCGCGCAGCGGATGCTGAAGCTGGCGTTCAACCTCGTCGACGACGGCCTGGTCGGCCAGCAGCTCTTCGCCGGGGAGGCGACGCGCCTCGCGTACATGACCGACGAGGCCGCCGAGGGCCGCGACGCGTTCCTCGACAAGCGCCCGCCCGACTGGTCACGCTTCCCGTACCACTACTGACGCCCCACCGGCGCCGCCTCCCCCACCAACCCGGGCGTCGGGCCGGATCACGCTGCTCAGGCGACACGGAACCTCCCAACCCTCGGGGGGCCGCGGGGCGGCCGCTAGCCTGGTTCGCTCCGCGGGTGTAGCTCAATGGCAGAGTCCCAGCCTTCCAAGCTGGTCATGCGGGTTCGATTCCCGTCACCCGCTCCCTACCGACACCCCGGTCCGCCAGCACATGACGGCTCGGGCCGGCAGCGACCCGGGGACGACACGCCGGCCGGCCGGGCTCGACTCGTCGGCCGGTCGGGTGCGACGCGTCGGAGGCCCGGGCGCCCCGATGAGGGCCCACCGTCGACTCGCATCAGTCACCCTGGTACTTGAAGGAGACCGAGACGCGGGCGCGGTAGGCCTTGACCTTGC
>WBZR01002061.1_pt1 | contig 22217 bp, 22 predicted proteins | sample 5204231 | NCBI WGS metagenome assembly WBZR01 (sample SAMN12412403, study PRJNA552823) | activated sludge metagenome | isolation source: activated sludge from anammox sidestream of wastewater treatment plant... | place: USA: Virginia | collected 2017-08 | reverse complement strand
CGCCGCGCAGGCCATCAGCCAGGCTCCGGCGACGGTCGGGCACGAATGCCCGGCGAGGCGCACCGCATCGGCATAGCCATATTCCATCAGGCCACCCTCGCTGGCGCCGAGGAACTCGGCCAGGGCATCGTGCACCTGCACGCGCGGGGCTTGCGCGTAGAACGCCGGGAAGGCCATCGCCTCACTCCTCCGGCAGGCCGCTGATGCCGAAATCGATGATCACCCCGTCCGCGTCGCGCTGCCGGTAGTCGACCGACAGGTGCGCGCCGAAGCGATCGTTGAGCTGGCCGAGCAACGGGATCGGATCGTGATCGTTGACGAAACGCATCGTCTCGCCATTGCGCAACGCACTGAGCGCACCGAAGATCGCCGAATGGCGAAAGCGACGTGCGATGCCGCGTGCATCGAAAACATGGACGTTGGGTTCGGGATTGAGGCTGGACAGCAGCATGACGGGCTCCAAGGGTGGCAAACCCGGACCATGCTAGTGTCTGTCGGGCCTGCCGCCCTGATCCAGATCAAGCGCCAGCAATCGCTGTCAAAAGCCGTGCCGATGCGGCTGAATCCTTCAGCGCGCGGCACCCAGGCTGGCCATCAGGGCGAGACGTGCAATCCGCGCCAGACCCTGTTCGCGCTCCTGCGGCGGCATCTGCGTGCCGTGGTCGAGATGGTCGCTGACCGCGAGGATCGCGAGCGCGGCGAAACCCTCGCGCATCGCCAGGCCGTAGAGACCGGCGGTTTCCATCTCGATGCCGAGGATGCGGTGGCGGCGCAGGTGCGCGAGCAGGTTCGCATCGCCGTCGTAGAAACAGTCGGTGCTGAACACGTTGGCCACCCGCACCGGCAACGCGAGCTCGCGCGCGCCATCCACCGCGGCACGCAGCAAATCGAAGTCGGCACAGGCGGACAGATCGTGGTCGCCAAACTGCATGCGGTTGAAGCGCGAGTCGGTGCTGCCCGACTGTGCCAGCAGCACGTCGCCGATGCCGACCTCGCCGACTCCACCACAGGTGCCGATGCGGATGATCCGGCGCACCCCGTACACCCGCACCAGCTCGGTCACGTAAATCGCGGTCGAGGGGATTCCCATGCCACCGCCCATCACCGAGACGCGCTCGCCGTTCCAGTGTCCGGTGAAACCGAGCATGTTGCGCCGGCTGGTGACCTGCTGCGGATTTTCGAGCAGCTCGTGCGCGACGAAGCGGGCGCGCAAGGGGTCGCCGGGCAGGAGCACGGTTTCGGCGATGGCGTCGGCGGGGGCGTCGATGTGGGCGGTGCTCATGCGATTACTCCGTCAAAAAACTGCGGCCTGCAGCCAGTGGCGGCAGGCCAAGGTGGCTGGCCAGACCCTGGCCAAGGTCGGCGAAGCTGGCGCGCCGGCCCAGCGCACGCGGTCCGACGCCGGGCGCAAAGCCGAGCAGGGGCACGCATTCGCGGGTGTGGTCGCTGCCCGGCCAGGTCGGATCGCAGCCGTGGTCGGCGCTGAGCACCAGCAGGTCGCCCGGGCGCAGACGGTCAAGCAGTTGCGGCAGGCGCGCATCGAAGGCCTCCAGTGCCGCGGCATAGCCGAAGACATCGCGACGATGGCCGTAAACGCTGTCGAAATCGACGAAGTTGCTCGCGATCAGTGCCCCGTCGCCGGCCTGCGCCAAGGCGTCGAGGGTGGCGTCGAAGAGTGCGTCGTGACCGTGTGCGAGGAGTTTCTTCGTGACCCCGCGCGCGGCGAAGATGTCGCTGATCTTGCCCACCGCGAAGACCTCGCCACCGGCACCGCAGACCGCATCGAGCAGGGTCGTGCCCGGGGGTTCCAGCGCATAGTCGTGACGATTGCCGGTACGGCTGAACCCGCCTTGCGGATCGCCGACGAAGGGCCGCGCGATCACCCGACCGATGTTCCAGGGTGCCAGCAGTTCGCGGCTGAGCGTGCACAGCTCGTACAGCCGGTCGAGGCCGAAGCTGCCCTCGTGCGCGGCGATCTGGAACACCGAGTCGGCCGAGGTGTAGACGATCGGCTTGCCCGAGACCATGTGCTCGGCGCCGAGGCGCGCGATGATCTCGGTCCCCGAGGCGTGGCAGTTGCCGAGCACACCGGGAAGCCCGGCGCGTTCGATCAAGGCCGCGAGCAATTCCGGCGGAAAGCTGTCCTCGGGTTTTTCGAACAGGCCGAAGGGCTGGTCCAGCACCACGCCGGCGGTTTCCCAGTGGCCCGATGGGGTGTCCTTGCCGCAGGCACGCTCGGCCATCCAGCCCCACAGGCCGTGCGCTTCGGGCGTGGCGGCAAAACCCGCGGCAAAGGTGCCGGTGGCGCCGGCGTGGGCGTGCGCCAGACCCAGGCCGGCAAGCGTGGGCAGGCGCAAGGGCCCGCGTTCGGCAGCGGCGCAAGCGGCTGCAATGTGCCCGAAGGTATCGGCGCCGACATCACCATAAGCCGCAGCATCGGGCGCGCCGCCGATGCCAAAGGAATCCATCACCAACCAGATCGCACGTGCCATGGGTGTTCAGTCCTCCGGTTCCCGGCGGATCACCTCCAACAGCGCGCGGGCACCGATGCGGACGTGATCCGGCATGTCGCAGTGTAAGGGCAAATGCTCGACCAATCTGACCCAAGGCAGGCGCTCTGGCGGCCGTGATCATCCTCCGCTTCGACCCGCGCAGAGGCTCAGGCCGATCTCGTGCCCGCCTCGTTGCGCGGTGCCGCGGCGCCACGTTGGGCCCGATAGTGTGCGAAGGCTTCGCGGACCTGCCTGCGCAGATCATCGTCATCCCACGGCTTGGTCAGGAACCGGAACACCGCACCCCGATTGACCGAATCGGTGACGACCTTGAGGTCGGTATATCCGGACAGGATCATGCGCACGGTATCCGGATAGAGGTTCTTGATCCGGTCCAGCAGCTCGGTACCTGACATGCCCGGCATGCGCTGGTCGGAGATGATCACCTGCACCGGGTGCAGGGCAAGAAGGTCGAGCGCCTCGGCACCGCTGTTGGCGGTGATGATCCGATAGCCGTCGCGCCGCAACAGCCGCGTCAGGGCGCTGCAAATGCCGGATTCGTCGTCGACCAGGAGCAGGCTGGACCGTTCTGCTTGCCTGGCATCGGGAATCGAGATCCTGCGCCGCTCCACGAGGTATCGGGCCAGAACATCCGCGGGTACCGGCGGACTGAAGAAGAAGCCCTGCATTTCGTCGCACTGGTGTGCCGCGAGAAAGCGCATCTGGGCCTCGGTCTCGACGCCCTCGGCCACGACCTTCAGGTGCAGGCTGCGGGCGATGCCGATGATCGCCAGCGCAATCGCGGAATCCTCCACGCTGCGGGTGACATCCCGGACGAAGCCGCGATCGATCTTGACGCGATGGAAGGGCAGTTGCTTGAGGTGCGACAGCGACGAATAACCGGTACCGAAGTCATCCAGCGCCAGGCTGACACCGAGGGCACGCAATTGATCGAGCGTGCTGATCGAGCGCGCCATGTCCTGCATCACCGCACTCTCGGTCAACTCCAGCTCCAGCCACTGCGCTTCAAGAGCATGGCGTTCGAGCGCCGCGCGGACCACCTGCAGCAAATCGCCACGATCGACCTGGGCGGCGGAAATGTTGGCCGCGACCGGCACCATCGGGATGCCCTCGGCACGCCATGCCGCCTGTTGCGCACAGACCTTGTCCAGCACCCAGGTCCCGAGTGGAACGATCAGTCGGCGCTGTTCGGCCTGGCCGATGAATTCGCCCGGCATCACAAGCCCGCGCTCGGGATGCTGCCAGCGGATCAGGGCCTCGGCCGCGACGATTTCACCGCTGACCAGGTCCAGCTTGGGCTGGTAGTGGAGCACGAACTGCTCGCGCTCGAGCGCCTCCCGCAACTGCATCTCCAGCGAGACGACCTGACCCAGGCTCCGATGTCGTTCGCGGGAAAAATGCAGGAAACGCAGGTTCTCGGCCTTGGCCAGGCCCAGGGCCGTGCGCGCGTGCGCCAGATCGAGCACGCTCGCATGCGGCTCGGCCGGATCGGGATAGGATGCGGAACCGATGCGCGCGACGAGCGTGATCTCGTGACCCGCGAGCACGAATGGTGTCGCAAAGCAGGCTTGCACGCGCGTACGCAGCGATCCGCAGGCATCGTCCGTGACTGCCAATTCCGCGACCGCAAACGTATCGCCACCCACTCGGGCGAAGTCGGGGCCGTTGCCAAAGGCCTGGCGCAGTCGCTGTGCGATGGCGATAAGCAACAAATCGCCTTGCGCTCGTCCGAACTGCTGGTTGACCTCGCGAAAATGCTCGATATCGAAGACGCATACACACAGGCGCATCCGGCGCGAACGCGCCTCGCCATCGAGTGCGGCGAGCTTTTCGTGGAACGCCGCCTGATTCATCAGGCCGGTGAGCGTGTCTTTGTAGGTCAAGTGCTGCAGCCGACTGATGGTATCGATGTGCTCCAGCGCATAGGACAAATCCCGAGTCACCCATTCGAGCAGTTCGACCTCTTCGGCATCGAAGAAATCGGCCTCCTCCGCCATCAGCACCAGCACGCAATCGACCTTGCCGGCGACGAACAACGGCAACGCCGTCGCCGAGGCAAGCCGCGTGGGCGAGGTGGCGCATGTCTGATCGATCGGGAACAGGTCATCGGGGACAAGCTGGTTGATGACCACGGTACGTGCGCTGCGCAAGGCCCGTGTACCGATCGAGTTGGCGTTTTTTTCCGGATCAAACAACTGCCCCGGTGCCACGACCATGCCATCGCGGGTGTCGATCGCGGCGCTGAGCCGGTATGCCCCGCTCGCCGCTTCGAGCTCCACCACCCAGGCTCGCACGAAGTCACCGTCCTCGACTGCGATCTGGCAGGCCGCACGCAGCAGGTCACCACGCTCCCCGCGTCGCAACATCGCCGACTGGATCGCGCCGATCATGCGCCGCAACCGGCTCAGGCGGGCGATGCGACTTTCCTGCGCCTTGCGCTCGGTGATGTCGCGCAAACCCAGCAGACAGGTGTCGTCCGGCATCCGGCTGGCCGCCACGAGGAGGATCATGTCACCCCCGCCCGCTGTTGGAAGATGCCATTCCCGCTGATAACGGCCATGAGCGTCGATGTCGGCGAACACGTCCGCGATCAAGGCGATGTTGTCGGCGCCCATCAGCTCGGACAATGAACGACCACGCAGATCCTCTGCCGCTTTGTGCAGGATCGCGCATGCCCGCGGATTGACATCGATGCAGATTCCCGCAGCATCGATCACCATGACTCCGGCCGGCGCATGTTCGAACAGGCCCCGATAACGCTTCTCGCTGAGCTCACGCGCACGCTCGGCGGCGATCCGCGCACCAATGTCGATGCCCATTCCCACCAGATAGGCGTGTCCGTCCAACTCCACCCGCCGGCCACTGAGCAGATACGGCCGCACGCTGCCGTCGCGTCCGCGCATGCGGGCCTCGACGCTGGCCTTGCCCTGCGCGAACACGGCCTTGATCGTGGCATCGGCGCGCTCGCGATCCTGTGGCACGACGAGATCGAGGGCAACGAACTGGCGCAACTGCTCGGGCTCGAAGCCCGAGAACCGCTCCAGGCTGTGGCTCCAGCGCACCATGCGGCCGCTCTCGTCGCACATGTAGAGCACACCGGGAGCACTCTCGATGATCGCCCGGGTGAGGCGTCGCTCGCGGTCCACCTGCAATTGCGCCTCGCAAATCACCTCGTTGCGCGCGAGGTTGTCGAGACCAAAGCCGATGCCGTTGACGAAGCGCTCCAGCAAGGTCATCTCGGGAGCACGAAAGAAGCCGCTCCGCCTTGAATAGACGCTCAGGGTGCCAACTACTCGTCCGCCTTCACGAATCGGCAGGGCAGCGGACGAGCGCATGCCCGCGGCGTCCATTGCCACCTTCCATGGCGCGACGCTTGGATCGCTGGCGAGATCGTTGCTGACGACGTGCTGGCCGGCACGAAACGCCATGCCCGTCGGCCCGCACCCTTCCGGGCGCACATCGGCAAAGACACGCAGATCGCGCACGTAGTCGGCCGGCTCGCCCGATGATGCGACCGGCACGAGCCGTTGCGTTTCCGGTTCGAACCAGCCAATCCAGGCAAGGCAAAAAACGCCCTCCACGACCAGGCTGTCACAGGCTTCCTGCAGGAGCTCTTCACGCGGCGGCTCGCGCACCACGATCTGGGCGATGCGGGTGAGCGCGGCATACAGACGTGAATGCCGGACCGCTTCCTGCTCGCGTTCCAGCAGTGGCGTGATGTCACGCGCGAACTTGGCGATGCGGACGATCCGCCCCTGCGCATCGTGAATCGGTGCGCAACTGATCTGCACATGCACCTCGCGCCCGTCCTTGCTGACCCGCACGGTCTCGTAAGGCGCGATCGGCTCACCCCGCAATGCGGCCTCGATGACGCGGCATTCCTCGCCCTGCCGTTCGACCGGCACGATGCGGCAGATCGACTGCCCGATCATCGCACTCGCCGGATGTCCGTAGATCGCCTCCGCGGCGGGATTCCAGGAGGTGACGATTCCCTGCGGATCAAGCCCGATGATGGCGTCCTGCGAGACTGCCGCGATGGTCTCAAGCTCGGTCAGAAGGCGACGCGAGGTTGCAGCGAGGTCGACTTCCGTCGGCTCCGGAACATGCGCGTCACCGTGCTCCACCCTCGCCGCGAGCCGCTCGCCCAGCCGTTGCAGGAGGTGTTGTTGGCGCGAGCCCCATGCCAGATGTTCATGCGCCAGCACGCCAAGGGTTCCGATCACCGCACCGTCTCCGGCATGCAGCGGCACCCCGGCGTAGAACCCCGGCAGCGTCTCCTTGGCACCGCCCGAGGCTGCGCTCGTCTGCGTCTGCGCGGTCAAGTCGAGAATCAAACCGGTTGCCGGGCCTTGCGCAACACGCAGGCAGATCTCGCCAAGGGCGGTGGCCTGCGCAGCAGTCGTGCCCAGGCTTGCCAGCGGCCATTGTTGCAGAGCGTCACCTGCCGAAAGCAGGACGCCGGACAGGTCATCCAACTGCGCCGCCAATGTGACAAAAGCTTGCGCCTCACCTTCCGGAAAAGGTGTCCGAACCGAATGCATGAGCACCCGTGTCGTTTCCGTGGAGCGAGCAGAACTCATCGTCGACCGTTTCACTGCGACGAACCTCGGCCCACTGTACACCCGGATTTCCGCAATGGTCATCCTGCCGTGCACAAACCGTGACCGATGCACGGCCGGGTGTGAAAAGCGGTGACGACCGATTGCGTCGTGGGTGTCTGCTTTCTATGATCGGCGCGAACGGCCGCAATGAATTCGATCTGCGGACACCGGATCCCGAACACGGATCCGCGATGCGTTCGGGCTCCCCCGGCCAGGCAATGCGAGGTGCGGCATGTGCGAAGCGATGCACGCTGTCCTGCGATCGACACCCGCCGCTGGCGCGGTCGTCACGATCGCACTTTCGACGCCGGAAGTCCCCGCCACCGGACCGGCGCGACACGACCTCGCGGCAGGAGGCGGGTGATGCAAGCCGAGTCGGAGAAATCGCCCCAGGCGTGCCCGTTGCTCGGCGGAGCCCCCTCGCAGCGAGCCATCACGTCGATCGAATGCAGCATCCTCCGCCTGGTTGAAGACCTGCCTTCGGCCGCCCTGCTCTTCGATGACGACAACCGCGTGCTGTACTGCAATCGCGCCGCCAAGGTTCTTGCGCAGATGCTCTCGCCCGAGGGCGGCGCTGGCAATCGCCTGCTGCTTCAGGATTGGCATCCGCATCTGCCACCCGAGCACGCGATGGCCCTGTGTCGCGAGCGCGGATTCTGGTCCGGCGAGGTCGTCCTGGATCTTCCCGCGCGACCGGCACGGGTCATCCTCCTGCACGTCACTGCCCTCGGGCCCGGGCTGTCTGCTCCTTACGGCGCGGCGTTCCGGGATGTCACGGTGGATGCAGGGCGCGAACAGGAACTCAACCTGCGCAACGCCGAACTCGAAATCGCCATGGCGAAGCTCGGCAGTGCCCAGGAGCAGGTGCTCCGGACCGAGAAGCTGGCCTCGATCGGCCAACTGGCCGCCGGCGTCGCGCACGAGATCAACAACCCGATCGCCTACGTCAAATCCAACCTCAACACGCTCCAGCAATACCTCCAGCGCTTGCTCGGCGCGCTCCGCGGCGGCTCTGCCACAGCGCGTGGTGGCGCTGGCGGTGGATCGATTGATATCGACGAGATCGCCGCCGACGTGCGTGACCTGCTGGCCGAATCGCGCGAGGGCGTCGAGCGGGTATGCAAGATCGTCCGCGACCTCAAGGACTTCTCGCATCAGGATGCCGGAGACAACTGGGTGCTCGCCGACATCCATGCCGCCCTCGAGTCGACCCTTGGCGTCGTCTGGAACGAGCTCAAGTACAAGGCCCATGTCATCAAGACATTCGGCGATCTGCCCGCGATCGAATGCCTGCCTTCCGAGCTCAGCCAGGTGTTCATGAACCTGCTGGTGAACGCGGCTCAGGCCATGGAAAGCTATGGTGTCATCACGCTCAGCACCGAGCATCTGGATGACAGGGTGCGCGTGTCCATCGGTGATGACGGCAAGGGCATTCCGGCCGATGTGCTGCCGCGGATCTTCGACCCGTTCTTCACCACCAAGAGCGTGGGCGAGGGCACCGGTTTGGGCCTGGCCATTTCCTATGGCATCGTCGCCAAGCACCACGGCACGATCAACGTCACCAGCGAGCCCGGCCAGGGCACGCTGTTCATGATCGAATTGCCGATCCAACAGCCCCGTTCCGGGGACACGGAGTAATCGCGATGTATCGAGTCTTGTTGCTGGATGATGAACCCAACGTGCTCAAGGCACTGCGCCGTTGCCTGACCACGATCGATCCGGATCGGCTCGACGGCGAGCCACTGCGGATCGAAGCCTTCTCGCTGCCTGCGGATGCCTTGCACCGCTGCGAGGAGGCGACGTTCGACCTGATCCTCACCGACTTCCGCATGCCGCGCATGGATGGCGTGGAATTCCTGACGCGCGTCATTGCGCTCCAGCCCAAGGCGCCACGGGTGATCATTTCCGGTTTCGCCGACCGCGACGCGATCATCGCCGCGATCAACGAAGCACAACTCACGCGCTTCATCGAAAAACCCTGGGATGATGCGGCATTGCAGCAAGCCGTGGTGACGATCCTTGGCGGCAGCACGAGTCAGCGCGTCCGTACCTTCGCCGACACGGCCATCGCCGAGCGCGAGCGGGATCGGCTGGAAGAAGAGTCTCCCGGGATCACCGAGGTCAACCGCGATGAAGACGGTGGCATCTGGCTCGATCCCGACGAACTCGAAGGCTTCGACAACTTCGACAAGTAAGAATCGGGCCGCGCCCTTCGAGCCGAGACCTGCGTGTCCCGAGGAACGCCACGAGCACCCACGCACCGCCTCGTGGCCGGCATGACCGCAACGATCTGCGTCCCGCCACAACCCGCAGGTTCACGCAAGATCCGATGCGGCACGGACAATGATGCGAGCACCCGCTGGCGCCGGATCACGTCGCCCTGCGCACCGCCACCACTCCGCGGGAACCTTTTCCAGCCTCGCCGCATCCGATCGGCACCATGGGACAGACAGCCATGCACCCCACACGAACCGCCATCGACCACGCCGCCCGCTCGCTCGCCGAACTTGCCGAACTGGCGCGTGGCGGCGACCACGAAGCTTTCCGCCACATCATGCAGCGCTGCAACCAGCGCCTGTTCCGCGTTGCTCGGGCCATGCTCAACGACGAGGACGAGGCCGAGGATGCGTTGCAGGATGCCTACGTGCAGGCTTTTCGCCATCTCGACGGCTTTCGGGGCGAGGCCGAGCTGACGACCTGGTTGACCCGCATCGTGATCAACGAATGCCGGCAGAAGCTGCGCGCCCGGCGCGAGAACGTTTCGATCGAGGATCTGGACATGGACCACAGCGAATCCAATGTGCTGCCCTTTCCGCGGCAGCCGGGCATGGACACTCCGATGGACGCGGCCACCCGCGCCGAGATGCGGCGTCTGGTCGAGCGTGCGGTATCGGAGCTGGCCGAGCCCTTCCGCGTCGTCTTCATGCTGCGCGATGTCGAGGAATACAGCGTCGAGGAAACCGCCGAACTCCTCGGCATCCGTCCGGAAACCGTCAAGACCCGACTGTTCCGCGCACGTCGACACCTGCGCGATGCGCTGCAGGAAACCGTCAATGCCTCGCTCGGCGACGCCTTCAGCTTCCTCGGCTCGCGTTGCGCGCGCCTGACCGACGCCGTGCTGTCGCGCCTGATCCCCGTCCAAGCACCACGCGCCTGAGCGCGCATCCCTGCCCCGATCCACCTTTCCGGAGAACTCCCATGCGCCTGACCGCTCCCGATCCCGCCCCGAAGATTCCGCTCAAGGACATCTACGGCAATCCCGTCACCCTCGGCGGCGCCGACGGCCGTCGCACCCTGCTGTGCTTCTTTCGCGATGCGGCCTGCCCGTTCTGCAACTTCCGCATCTACGAATTGACCGCGCGCCATGCGGCGCTCAAGAAACTCGGCCTCGACGTGGTCACGGTGTTCACCTCGGACGTCGAATCGGTCAAGCGCTTCGTTTCGCGCAAGGAACGGCCATTCCCGGTGATCGCCGATCCGGACAATTCCGCACACCTGCGCTACGGCGTCGAGAGCTCCTTCGGCGGCAAGCTCAAGGCGATCCTGACGCGCATCCCAACCCTCATCAAGGGCCTGCGCATCGTCGGTCTGGCCGGACTCAAGACCAACAACCTGCTGCCGGCCGACTTCCTGATCGACGAGAAGGGCAAGGTCGTGGAGGCCTACTACGGCCGTGACGCGGGCGATCACATCAGCTTCGAGCGCATCGAGCTGTTCCTCGCACGTGGCCTGCTGCAGCACGCCGAGACGGCCTGAACGCCGGTCCGCGACCCATCCGTCGCGGACGGTGACAGTTGACCTGGATCATGTGCGGGACGCGACCCGAGGATCATACTGGACCACCTTGATCCCATTTTGGTCCGAGGCCCTCATGCCCATCCGTCATTCCGGCGTTTCCGGTTCCATCCTCGATGCCATCGGCGACACGCCGATGCTGGAAATCGAGGATGGCATCTTCGCCAAGTGCGAGTTCCTCAATCCCTCCGGCTCGATCAAGGCGCGCATCGCCAAGTACATCGTCGAGCGCGCCGAGCAGACCGGCCAGCTCAAACCCGGCGACACCATCGTCGAGGCCACCAGCGGCAACACCGGCAATGCCTTCGCGATGGTCGCCGCGGTCAAGGGCTACCGCATGATCGTGGTGATGCCCGAGGGTCTGTCCAGCGAGCGGGTCGCGATCTCGCGCGCCTTCGGTGCCGAGGTGCTGTTCTGCGGAAGCTTCCATGTCAACGCTGCACTGGAACGTGCACGCGAACTGGGTCGCCAGCCCGGCTTCTTCTTTCCCGGCCAGTTCGAGAACGAATGGAACGTGCAGGAGAACCGCGAGTGGCTCGGCCAGGAGATTCTCGCTCAACTCGGCCCGCAACGTGTTCCCGATGCCTTCGTCCACGGCGTCGGCACCGGCGGTACCCTGATCGGCGTCGGCCAGGCCCTGCGCGCCGCCAATCCGCAGCTGCGGCTGTTCGCGATGGAGCCCTCCGAATCGAAGACCATCCTCTGCGGCGAGGTCGCCCTGCACCAGATCGAAGGCATTTCCGATGGCTTCATTCCCGGCATCTTCGCACGCCACCGCGAGCTGGTCGGGGACATCACCGCGGTCGAAAGCGGCGAGGCGGTGGCGGAGATGCGTTCGCTTGCGCGCAATCGCGGCCTGTTCTGTGGGCCGAGTTCCGGCGCGCACCTGATCGCGGCGCGGCGGATCAAGGCGCAATTTCCACAGTTGCGCACCATCGTCACGATCCTCGACGACGAGGGCGAGAAATACCTGCACGACTTTTTCATGCACCCGGCGCATGCTGCGCATCCACCCCTGCCCTTCCACTGAGCGCCAGCCATGCTCCTGCTCGACGCCCTGAGCCCTGCACCGCGCACCGTGCGCATGTTCCTCGCGGAAAAAGGCTTGCAGCTTCCATTGCAAGGGATCGACGTGTTCGCCGGGGAAAACCGCCTGCCGCCCTACCTTGCGCGCAACCCCTCGGGGCAGACCCCGACCCTGCTGCTCGACGATGGCACCGCGCTGGGCGAATCGGTCGCGATCATGGAGTACCTCGAAGATCTCCATCCCGAGCCACCGCTGATCGGCACGACGGCGGTGGAACGCGCGCTCACGCGCCAATGGCAGCGCCGGGTCGAGATCAACATCACCGAGTTCATCCACAACGCCTTTCACTACGCCGAGGGCCTGCGGCGCTTCGAGGATCGCATCCCGGTCGCACCCGAGGCCGCCGACGGCCTCAAGCGCATCGCCCGCGACCGCATCCGCTGGCTCGACGCAATGCTCGATGCCCGTCCATTCCTCACCGGTGAGCGCTTCACCCTTGCCGACATCTGGCTCTACGTCTGGCTCGACTTCGGCGATTCGGTGGGACAATCCTTCGAGCGTTCGCTGCCGCGCCTCGGCCCCTGGTTCGAGCGCGTCGCTTCACGTCCCTCGGCGGCCGCAAGCCTGCACTCGGCCTGCACGCCCGGCGGTGTGCGCGGCTGATTTCCTTCATCACACGGAGAACTTCCATGAAACAGCGCCTCAACTACGGCAAAGCCTCGCCCGGCGGTTTCAAGGCGATGCTGCACCTGCAACAGCACGTCGAGAACTGCGGCCTCGAACACGCACTGCTGGAGCTGGTGAAGATGCGCGCCTCGCAGATCAACGGCTGCGCCTATTGCCTCGACATGCACAGCAAGGACGCACGCGCCCTGGGCGAGACCGAGCAGCGCCTGTACTTGCTCAATGCCTGGCGCGAATCGCCGTTCTACAGCGAACGCGAGCGCGCCGCGCTGGCCTGGACCGAGGCCCTCACCGAAATCGCCCACGACGAGGTGTCCGACACACTCTATGACGAGGCCCGCCGGCACTTCAGCGAACAAGAGCTGGTCGACCTGTCCTTCGCGATCATCGCGATCAACGGCTGGAACCGCCTCGCCAAGCCCTTCCGCAGCGAGCCCGGCCATTACCAGCCGGGACAGCATTCCAGCGATTGAACGCCCCTGCCCGATTCAGGCGCCGCGTCGACGCAGCGTCGCAAGCCGATGCACGTCATGGGTCGCAACGCCGATCTCGCGTGCAGGCTTTAGGAAGAACTCGGGGTGTTCGAGGGTCTGCTCCATGTCGGCGCGGCCATCTGCCCAGTGCGCGCGCATCGTGCCAAGGCCGAAGGCATAGTCCTTGAACTGCGCCTCATAGGGCTTGGCCTGGTAGATCAGGTGCACGATGTTGAACACCGCATTGCAGGTCCACGGACGCAGCGCCTCGCGCAGGCTTGGCGCAACGTGCTCGGGCGGCACCTCGTCGAGCAGCCGGCGGATGGTGTGGCGCAGCGCTTGCAGTCCGGCGGCGTGATCGGTGCCAAGGCGGGTGCGGCTGGAGAACTGGATGTCCTTCTGTCGGTCAAAGACCTCCATCAACCCCTGCGGCACCTCGCCGCGCGCACTCCACAGATCGACCTGCAAGATCAGGCTGTCGCGCCGCGGCACCTCGGCGAGCACGTGTTCGAGCGGCGTATTCGAAGCCAGGCCACCATCCCAGTAGTGCCGGCCGTCGATCTCGATCGCCGGGAAGGCTGGCGGCAATGCACCCGAGGCCATGATGTGCTCGGGCCGGATGGGTTCGCGCGCGGAATCGAAGTAGCGCAAGTTGCCGTTCGCGACATCGGTGGCTCCGACCGACAGGCGCACCTGAGCGGAATTGATCCGGTCGAAATCGACCAGGCGTTCGAGCGTGGCGCGTAGCGGCGTGGTGTCGTAGAAACTCGTCGCGGCGGCACTGCCGTCATTGCGCATGAAGGGTGATTGCGGGCGCAGCTCGAAAAACCCCTGCTGACCGAACATCAGCGCGCCGAGTGCGCCAAGTGAATTGGTCCAGGCATCGAGCGCATGGCTCGGTGGCAGCCACGGCAGCAGTTGGTGCACGCTCGCGACGAACGGTGCACCAAGGCCGCCTGGCTGGCAGATCGTCTCCCAGAACGCGTTCAGGCGTTCGAGCCGATGCTCAGGTGCGTTGCCGGCCAGGATCGCCGCATTGATTGCTCCGATCGAGGTGCCGGCAAACCAGTTCGGCCGCAGCCCGGCGGTGTGCAGGGCTTCGTACACGCCGCACTGGTAGGCTCCGAGTGCACCGCCGCCCTGAAGTGCAAGCGCGACAACGGCGTAGCCGCGCGCCAACTGCATCGGACTCGCCCGCTCCACCGACGGCTGCGACGCAGGCGTCGATGTTGCAGCAGGCTTCGCCCGCACCTTCTGCCCTGCCGCTCGATTCCGTATCGCCATCCCGACTCCTGGATACCAGAATTCCGACTTCCGACGCTACTGCATGCACCAACCGTGGCTGACGTTGATGCTCTGGCCGGTCAGCGCATTGGTTTCGAAGCCGGCGAAGAACAGCGCGCAGGCCGCAACGTCATCGACCGTGGTGAACTCGCCGTCGACGGTCTCCTTGAGCATGATGGTCTTCACCACCTCGGCCTCGGAGATGCCCAATTCCTTCGCCTGCTCGGGGATCTGCTTTTCGACCAGCGGCGTGCGCACGAAGCCGGGACAGATGACGTTGGCGCGCACGCCATGCGCTGCGCCCTCCTTGGCGACCACCTTGGCCAGCCCGATCAGGCCGTGCTTGGCGGTGACGTAGGGTGCCTTGAGCTTGCTCGCCTCCTTGGAGTGCACCGAGCCCATGTAGATGATCGCCCCGCCCGTGCCGCGCGCGTACATCTGCCGCAGGCAGGCGCGGGTGGTGAGGAACGCACCATCGACATGGATCGCCATCAGTTTCTTCCAATCGGCGTAGGAGAAATTCTCGATCGGGTTGACGATCTGGATGCCGGCGTTGGAGACGAGGATGTCGACCGCGCCGAATTGCCGCACCACGGCCTCGACGCCGGCATCGACACCGGCCTCGTCGGTCACGTCCATGCGCACGCCCATCGCCTTGCCACCGCGATCGACGAGTTCTTTCGCGGTGGCATTGGCCGCGTCGAGGTTGATGTCGGCGATCGCCACCGCCGCGCCGTTGGCCGCATACACTTCCGCGATGCGCTTGCCGATGCCGCTGGCCGCGCCGGTCACGATCGCCGTCTTTCCATCGAGTCTCATGGGTGATTTCCTCCTTCAAGGAATGGGTCCGCATTGCGGACGAACGATGGCACCGCGATCATCGCGGCACAATCGGACCTAGGTGCAATCCGCGGGTTTCGCGTCAAGGGCAAGGGCTCGTGATGGCTCGTACGCCGCGGCTGCACTCAGCGTCGGGTCGTCAGATCGGCCAGGCGTGACCGGTAGATTCCGGTCAGGCAGGCAGAAAACAAGGGCCCTTCCTGATCTTTGCAAGCCGAATTGCGCAGCTTCAGCCAGGCACGTTGCGCGCTGCGTTCGGCGGCCTCGTCGGGGTTCGCATCCAGGCGCTGCCGATAGGCGTCGGCCATCTGCCGATCCAGCCGCGCCAACGCCACATCGGCACAGATCGCCTTCTCCACCGGCGTCGCGGCCTGGGTGCAGTCGAACGAGGCCGTGGGCACGGATGAACCTTCACGCAGGAATCCGGCGAGTGCCGAAAGCGGGATCGACACCGTCTGCGGACCGATGGCCCAGGGCCCGACCTGGTAAGGCTGAAACTCGATCCGCAGGCTGTCGGGCAGGAGCAGAAACGCGGCAAAGGCATTCCACTCGGCGGCCGCGCCCGTCCGGATCCAGTCGGAATCGGCGACACCGTCGTCACCACCAAGTTGTTTTTCCAGATCGGCAATCGCCCATTCGCTCAGCTTCGCCAGTGCACGCTCACCGTCGAGCAGCTCGCGCAGATCCAGTCGCACGCCTTCGGGCAGGCGGTAGTTGCGCGTCACGAGGTCGAGGCTGCCGTGCGCGCCGCCGGTGTAGGCGCTGATGTTGAAGGCCAGCGCCAGCACCTGTGCATCGTTGCGCATGACCTCGTAGTCGATCTCGAAGGTCCACGCGGTCTGCGCCGGATCGTTTTCGGCGTCGGCCATCGCGCGAAAATCCTCTGCCGTCTGCTTCACCCATGTCTCGACATCCCGATCGATCGCTTCCACCCCGACGTGCGGCCAGGACAGCTCGACCTCGTACTTCGGGCTCGCGTCCTGTGCGTGGCGTTTCTCGATGTCCAGCGCCAGTGCGTTCTGGCTGCACCACAGCAGCAGGACAAGGACCATCGGCAGGCGGAACATGGCATGACCTCGGTGGACGTGACGGTGGGTCGGCATCATGGCACGACCCGTCGACGCACCGAAGGCAGCGTGCGGGTCGGCCTCGCGCTGATGCTGTCCTGGCTGCTGCCGATCGTGATACCTGCGCAAGACGGCAGTGCAGCACCCGCATTCAGTCGGGATTTTGACGCCCAGGCCCAGGCTGTCTCGCAGTGGGACGGCGGCCGTTCCCATGGTGGGCACGGAGCCACCCGCGAACTCGGGAGGATGGTGTCATGCACGGCAAGACCATTGCAGTTGCGGTTGCGGCAAGCCTCGGCACCTTGGTGTTTTCCGCGTCATCGGTTCGTGCCGACGAACCGGCGAAGGCCACACAGGCCAACACGGAATCGGCGACCCAGGGGCAACCCTCCGTCCCGGCGCGATGAACGTCACGTGTGATGCGGGAACCTGGCGCCGAATTCAGGCGTTTGTGTCGGGGCGTACTGCGCAGCGGGTCACGCGCAGGCCGAGGGCGGCGAGTTCGCGGTTGAGTTCGTGCTTGAGGCTCTGCGCGAGCGCAGTCGCGTCGCTGGCGTCGACGCTCGGCAAGCTGGCAAGGGTTTCGCTGGCCTGGCGTTCGACCAGGGCATCGACCTCTTCCAGCGCCGCGCCGGTGCGTTCGGGCTGGAGGATCTGGTAGTGCACTTCCGCGTGCGTGCTGGTGTTGCCGTCCAGCGGCACATCGACGTGGTGGCCGATCAGGCGAATACGCTGGGTGACCTTGTCGAGCATTGGCCAGGTGAAGCGCAGCCCCGGCGTGAGAACACGCAGGCGCCGACCGAAGCGGCGCACCGTCAAAGCCGTGTCTTCGGGCACGCGACGCACTCCGGCGAGGAGCAAGGCAGACGGCAGCAACAAGGTGGCGAGGAACGTTTCCATGCGAACGAATCAGTTCTGTTTTTACGGTATTTCAGGTAGTTGTAATGACTTCTTGAGATAAAACCTAACATTCTTTCCCAAGCTTTTCATCTGGCTGACAGGATTATCCCGGCGCTGGTTTAACTTTCAGTTAACAAAAACACGCTTTTGCCAGTCCATCATCCGCGTCATTCATCTTCCGGAATCCCCACCATGCGCAGCGGCAACCCCGTTCTCAGCGACTCCACCTTCCTCGATCTCGGCAGCGGCGCGGTGTTGTCCCAGCGTGCCGATGCGATGAGCCTCAACGGCACCCTCGCCAAGATCGGCATCCTGCTGCTCCTGACCATGCTCACCGCGGCCTTCGCCTGGAGCCAGTCGGTGACGGCAGAAGGCCCGACCGCGGCGGCGCCGCTCTATCTCTGGGGCGGTGTGATCGGCGGCTTCGTGCTTGCCCTCGTCACCACCTTCAAGAAAGAGTGGGCACCGGTCACCGCACCGCTGTACGCGATCCTCGAAGGCTTCTTCCTCGGCGCGATCTCGGGCATCTACGCCTTTCTCTATCAGGGCATCGTGATCCAGGCGGTGATGCTCACCTTCGGCACCCTGTGCGCGCTGCTGTTCGCCTACCGCAGCGGCATGATCAAGGTCACCGACAAGTTCCGCGCCGGCGTGGTCGCGGCGACCGGCGGCATCGTCCTCATCTACCTTGCCACCCTCGGGCTCGGATTGTTCGGCATCCACATTCCCTACATCCACGAATCGGGCCTGATCGGCATCGGTTTCAGCCTGGTGGTAGTAACGGTCGCGGCGCTCAATCTCGTGCTTGATTTCGACCTGATCGAAACCGGCATCAGCCACGGTGCGCCAAAGTACATGGAGTGGTTTGCAGGCTTCGCCCTGCTCGTGACCCTGGTGTGGCTGTACATCGAATTCCTGCGCCTGCTCTCCAAGCTGCGCGACTGATCCTTGCACGATGTGCGAGGAATCCGGACGGGGCGCGGGGCGCCCCGTCCGCGTTTCCGGGCCTCGACATCGCGCCGCTACAATGGCGCATCGTTCCCGCGTGATCTCCCCCCATGAGCCAGCTTCCGATCCGTCCCCGCCGCATGCGTCACGACGCCTTCTCGCGCCGTCTCATGCGCGAGACGATCCTCACCAGCAACGATCTGATCCTGCCGGTCTTCGTGCATGAGCAACACGGTCGCGCACCGGTGCCGTCGATGCCGGGAGTCGAGCGGCTTTCGATCGACGAATTGTTGCGCGTGGGCGAAGCGGCACTGGAACTGGGCGTGCCGGTGATCGACCTGTTCGGCGTGCCCGATCCAGCGCACAAGACCGCCGATGGCCGCATCGCCTGGGACGAGGACGGCATCATTGCGCGTGCGATCCGCGCGTTGAAGGCGCGCCTGCCGGAACTGGGCGTGATGAGCGACCAGGCGCTCGATCCCTACACCACGCATGGCCAGGACGGTCTGATCGACGAATCCGGCTACATCCTCAACGACGAGACGATCGAGGCACTGGTGCGCCAGTCGCTCGCGCACGCCGCGGCCGGCGTCGACATCCTCTCGCCCAGCGACATGATGGACGGGCGCATCGGCGCGATCCGCTCCGCGCTCGAAGCCAACGGCTACATCCACACCCGCATCCTCGCCTACAGCGCGAAGTACGCCAGTGCCTTCTACGGCCCCTTCCGCAGCGCCGTCGGCAGCGCCGGCAGCCTCGGCAAGGGCAACAAGTACACCTACCAGATGGATCCGGCCAACTCCGACGAAGCCCTGCATGAGGTCGCTCTCGACCTGGCCGAGGGCGCCGACATGGTGATGGTGAAGCCGGGCCTGCCGTATCTCGACATCGTGTATCGGGTCAAACAGCACTTCCGCCGGCCGACCTTCGTCTACCAGGTCAGCGGCGAGTACGCGCAGATCAAGGCGGCGGCACAAAACGGCTGGATCGACGAACGTGCGGTGGCGATGGAGTCGCTGCTGTCGATCAAGCGCGCCGGTGCCGACGGCATCCTGACCTACTACGCCCTCGATGCTGCACGCTGGCTGCGCGAGACCGGATGAAAACACGCGCAAGGCGCACCGTCTGATTCCGTGCCGCAGGATCTGCCCTCATCCTGGCCCGATGCTGTCCTGCCATCGTGCGCTTGCGGCACACTGGCGTCATGCACGGCCCCCACACCACCGCCATTCGCGCTTCCGACATCGCCAATGCCCTGCCCGATGCGCTCACCACCTCGGGCTGTCTCGTCGCATGGGTCGTGCCTTTCGTCTTCGGGCCTGAGACGATCAAGGCGATCGTGCTCACCCTGCTGCTCGAATTCCTGCTGATCCATTCGACCGCCTTCCTGATGAATGCGCTGTATGACAGCTCTCGCAGCCCGGCATCCCGGGTCATGTCGTTTGGCGCGGTGGGGCTGGGCTATCTGCTGCTGGTGGCGGCATTTGCCCTGCTGTTCGGGGCGTGGTGGCCGATCCTGGCGTTCGCCTGGTTGAGTGCTGCCAAGCTGCCGTGGATCCTCGCGCCGCGCAACGGGCGCGAGCTGGAACAGGAGCGTCAGCGCCAGAGGGACTACTGGGCGTTTTCGCTTGGCACCTACATCATCGCGGTACTGGCCGGGGTGATGCTGCCTTTGCCGGCATTGGGACTGAATCCCGAGGTGGTCGCCAGCCTCGACCTGCCGGGCAAGGGCATCTGGGTCGAACACCCGCAATCGGCCGTGGTGTCGATGGCGCTGTATTACGCCGCCAGCGCCTGGTTCAAATGGCATGGCAGCGAACTTCCTGCCTTGCAGGGCCTGCTGCGCAAGCGCTGATCGAGTCGTCTCAAACCGTGCCGCGGCGCTTGCCGATGAAGGGTCGGTAGTGCTCGCGCACCCAGGCCATGTCGGCAGCCGGATCCTTGCCCGGGGTGAACAGCGGGCCCAGGCCCATGCGCCGGTCGGGATAGTGGAAATGCGCACACAGGATCGGCACCCCGGCATTGCGCGCGATGTGCCAGAAGCCCGACTTCCAGTGTTCGACCCGGCGGCGCGTGCCCTCGGGTGCGAGCAGGAACCAGAGCGGCTGCGGCTGGCGCAGCAGCGCGACGGCCTGCTCCACCGCGCCGTGAGCACGGCTGCGGTCCACCGGGATGCCGCCGATGCGGCGCAGCAGCCAGCCGAGCGGACCACGGAAGGCTTCGGCCTTGGCGAGAAACGTGATCCTCGCACCCAGCGCAAGCATGCCGGCAACGCCCCAGACCGCATCCCAGGCCGAGGAATGCGGCGCGACGATGATGACGAAATGGGCACGATCGGGAAACTCGCCCTCCACACGCCAGCCGCCCAGGCGCAGGATCAGCCGTCCGAAGGCGCGGCTCAGGGCATTGCCCTGACGCGGCGCCTGCGCCGGCAGCGTGGGCACGAGTGGCTTCATGCATCCCCCGGCCAGCGCGAACCGCGGCCACGCTTGATCGCTCCGCGGGTTTTCTTGGCCTCGATGCGCCGTTCCTTCGAGGCGCGCGTCGGGCGCGTGGCGATGCGCGGTGCCGGTGGTTCGAGCACGGCCTCGATCATCGCCGCCAGGCGTGCGCGCGCATCCTCGCGATTGCGTTCCTGGCTGCGAAAACGCTGCGCCGAAATCACGATCACCCCGTCCGCACCGATGCGTCGGTCGCGCTGCGCCAGCAGGCGTGCGCGCACCGGTTCGGGCAGGGACGGCGAGGTGCCGGCGTCGAAACGCAACTCGACCGCGGTCGAAACCTTGTTGACGTTCTGCCCGCCCGGGCCGGAGGCGCGCACGAAGCGCTCACTCAGTTCCTCGTCGGGGATGGCAATCCTGGGGCCGATGGTCAGCATGGCGTGCGGGGCGGGGGTTGGCGCGATTGTAGTCGGCGTCGGAAGTGCGTCTTGATGCAGTGCAACCGCCGCGCTCAGTTCAGCGGATGGGCATCGAGGAAAGCCCGCACCCGCGGCACGATCAGGCTGGCCTTGTCCTCCAGCACGTAGTGGCCGGCGTCGTCGAAGATCAAGGTCTGGGCACGCGGCAGGCCTTGCTCGAAACCGGAAAGAAAGTGCGCATCGAAAACGAAATCGCGCAGACCCCAGACCAGCAGGGCGGGACGATCGGCGTATTCGCCGAGGCGTCGACCACTCTCTTCGACCATGGGCCAGGCCGGATCACCCGGCCCGAGCGGGATGTCCTGGACGAAGCGCAGGGTGGCGATGCGGCGTGCCCAGGAATCGTAGGGCGCGACATAGGCGGCGCGCACCTCGGCCGGCATTCGGTGTTCGACGCCAACGTGTGAGGCGATGCCGGAAAACGCGTTGAAACCACGGATCGCGAGCGCGCCCAGACGCGAGTCGCGGCCCAGCTTCAACTGCCAGGGCATGGGTTTTTCCGCCGGCAGCGGGAAGGCCGCCGTGTTGAGGATCACCAGGCGCGCGACGCGCGCGGGATCGCGCAAGGCCCAACCGAAGCCGATCATTCCACCCCAATCGTGCACGGCGAGCGAGAGTGTGCCGGTGATGCCCAGATGTTCGAGCAGTGCACCGAGGTCTTCGATGCGCGAGGCGAGAGTGTAGCGATAGGCGGCATCGTCGGGCTTGTCCGACAGGCCCATGCCGACGTGATCGGGGACGATGCAGCGATAGCGGTCCGACAGGCCGCTCACCAGCTTGCGCCAGTAGTAGCTCCAGGACGGATTGCCGTGCAGCATCAGCACGACCTCGCCATCGCGCGGACCCTCGTCGAGGTAGCTCATCACGATGCCCGGGCGGACTTCGAAACGCTGCGGGGTGAAGGGATAGTCGGGAAAATGCATCGGCCGGGGTCGTTGCCAGCAGGGAATCGGCCACTGTATCGGCTCGCCGCCGGCGCGCCAAGTCGATGGCATGGGCCATCGAGCCTTCGCCCCTCCATGGGAACATCCGAACACCTCGTCATTGCGAGATCCCTTTTCCGGCCCGAAAATGCACACGGGCCATGAACCCGGTGTGGGTCTGGTCCGGGATCGTCGCGTGAGCAGCGTATCCGCCTCTCGCTCTGGCGCCTTGTGCCCGTTTG
>WBZR01002058.1_pt1 | contig 22230 bp, 17 predicted proteins | sample 5204231 | NCBI WGS metagenome assembly WBZR01 (sample SAMN12412403, study PRJNA552823) | activated sludge metagenome | isolation source: activated sludge from anammox sidestream of wastewater treatment plant... | place: USA: Virginia | collected 2017-08 | reverse complement strand
GGTGCCGGTGAAACAGTGGAAAATCCCGGTGAGGTCATCATCCTTCTCCTCCTCGATGATCTCCATCACCTCCTCAAAACTCTCGCGGCAGTGGATCACCACGGGTAGCGCCAGTTCCTTGGCCCAGCGCACCTGTTGCCGGAAGGCGTCCTTCTGCTGTTCGATCCAGGTCTTGTCCCAGTACAAGTCGATGCCGATCTCGCCCACGGCCCAGTAGCGTCCCGTGGCCAGCAGGCGCTCCACCTCGGCCAGGTCGCGCGAGGGGTCCTCGCCCACCGAGCAGGGATGCAGGCCCATCATGGGGAAGCAGGTTTCCGGGTATTCATCGCACATCAGGTGCAGCGCCTCCACGCTGGTGAGGTCGATGTTGGGGAGAAAGAGCTTGTGCACCCCGGCATCATGCGCCCGCCGTACCATTTCCTTGCGGTCCTGGTCGAATTGTTTGTGGTACAGGTGTGCGTGCGTGTCGATGTACATGTTCCTTCCCCGATGCAAGATGCGGCAAAATTGCAGCTTTCCGCCCAAGGTGGCCATCCCCCCGTTTCAGGTGCCACGGCCCCGTGCAGGGCCGGAGTACCTTCGCGGCCCCGCCATGAAGGTCCTCCTCATCCGCTTCAGCTCCATCGGCGATATCATCCTCACCTCCCCGGTGGCCCGTTGCCTGAAGGAGCAGCGGCCCGGTACCGAGGTCCATTTCCTGACCAAACGCGTGTTTGCACCGTTAGTGGAACACTCGCCGTTCGTGGACCGCGTGCACCTGCTTGAGGAAAGCCTCGGCGACGTGACCGGGGCGCTGAGGAAGGAACGCTTCGACCTGGTGGTGGACCTGCACCACAACCTGCGCACCCAACGCGTCAAGCTCGCCCTGGGCCGGCCGTCCAAAAGCTTCCCCAAGCTGAACTTCGAGAAGTGGGTGATGGTGAACTTCAAGAAGGACATCCTGCCCCGCGTCCACATCGTGGACCGCTACCTGGGCACCGTGGCGCACCTGGGCGTGACGAACGACGGGAAGGGCCTGGACCTGTTCATCCCGCCGGGGATGGAAGTTGCGCCGGACCGGTTGCCCGCCTCCCACCGGAACGGATACACGGCGCTGTGCGTGGGGGCGGGGCATTTCACCAAGCGCCTACCGCCACGCCGGCTGATCGAATTGGCGGGCAAGCTGCAGGGGCCCCTCGCGATCATCGGCGGTCCGGATGACCGGGCCACGGGCCGGGCCATCGCTGATGCGGTGGGTGCCCGCGCCTTCGATGCCACCGGGAAATTCGACCTGCTGGGCTCCGCCTCGCTGATCCGGCAGGCCCGCGCCGTGGTGGCACACGACAGCGGCGCCATGCACATCGCCTGCGCCTTCCAAAGGCCCGTCGCCAGCATCTGGGGCAACACCATCCCCGGGTTCGGCATGGGCCCCTACATCCCGCAGCACCCGGGGCGCGTGATGATCAGCGAGGTGAAGGGACTGGACTGCCGCCCCTGCTCGAAGATCGGCTTCGCGAAGTGCCCCCGGGGTCACTTCCACTGCATGGAGTGGCAGGACCTGGATGCGGTGGCCACCTGGGTGAACGGGCAAGACCGGTAGGTCCATACCTGCGCCGTGGTCCCCCACGCCGGCTTAACGCGGAAAGATCGAGCGCAGCTCCGTCGCCTCCTCGGGCTTCATCTTGCCGGCCAGCACCAGGCGCAATTGGCGCCTCCGCAACGCACCCTCGTACCGTTCCTTTTCCTCGTCGGTCACCGGGATCACCGCGGGGATCTCCGTCGGCTTCCCGTCGGCACCCACCGCCACGAAGGTGTAGATCGCGCTGTTGCACTTGGTGAGCTTCCGCGAGGCCTGGTTCTCCGTCCATACATCCGCCCACACCTCCAGGCTGGTGTGGAAGGTGCGGCTGACATGCGACTTGATGATCACCAGGTCGCCCAGCTTGATGGGCACATCGAAGCTCACGTTGTTCACCGCCGCAGTGACGCATATCCGGTTGGCATGGCGCCCCGCGCTGATGGCGCAGTTCATGTCCAGCCATTTCAGCAGCTGCCCCCCGAACAGATGGCCCATGGTATTGGTGTCGTTCGGCAGGACCATGTTCGTGGTCTCCACGTAACTGATGGTCGTCGGCTTGGCTTCCATGTGCAAGTGATGGCGGCGCGAAGGTATCCCTCGTTTGCGTCCGGGCGGACGGCCCGGGCACGCGCTTACATTCGTCGCATGCTTCCCGACTGGTACCCTGCCTTGGCCGCCTTGCACATCCTCTTCATGGTGGCCTTCTTCTCCGCCACCTTCCACCTGCTGCACCTGCTCCTGCGGCATCGGCAGGCCCTGATGAAACCGGAACCGGACCGCACCATCCTGGCCAAGCAATTCGCCGCCATGGAACGCATCCCGCTCCATCTGGTGGCCTGGCCTTCGTTGATCCTGCTGGTCATCACCGGCGGCTGGATGGCCTGGTACACCCCATCCCTGCTGGCCGAGGCCTGGATGCAGGCCAAGCTGGGCCTCACCGCCCTGTTGTTTGCCTATCACCTGGTGAACCACCGGCTCATCATCCGCACGCGTCGCGGTGAAGCCGGCTGGAACTACGTCGCACTGCTTGTTTGGGCACAAGGGGCGGCCTTGATGCTGATCGTGGCCGTTTTCCTTTCGGTGTTCAAGCAGGTGGAGTGGTACATCGGCCTACTGGGCCTGGTGGTGCTGGCCACATTGCTCTATTCAGCCATCCGGGCCTTCGGGGCGAAGAACGGGGAGGCCGCATCTCCCGACAGGACCACAGGGGCCGGCTGATCAGCGCTTCACCAGGTCGTAGAAGAGCACCCGCCCGTCATCGGTGCCGGTGATGAACTGCCCGTTCCGGAACAGGCACGGGGCGCGGTGGTGCTGGTCCTTGTTATCCGGATAGGCGATCCGCTGCAGGGCATTGCCCCCATCATCCGTGAAGACCACCATGCCATTCTTGTCCGCCTTGGCCGTGATGCCTCCCTCCGTTGCCTCCACCTGCTGATAGAACCGGTCAAAGTCCGAGTTGCCCTTTTTCAACCCCATCCCGCGTGTCCGTATGGCATCGGGGATCCACTTGTGGCGGGCGATCATCTTGTCCTGCTTCCCGTCCTTCACATCCCACACTTCCCGCGTGCCTGCGTAACCGATCAGCACCACCCACTCCCCATTGTCATTGAAGGAGGCGTGGTAGACCACTTCGCTTCCATCCTCGTTGTACGGAAACCTGGCCACCCGCTTGCCGCTCTCCATGTCGTACAGCTCCGCCCCGCGCGCGGTGCCCACCAGGATACGGTCGCCCTTGGGCGCAATGGCCAGGCAAGTCACCTCGGCCTTGCCTGTGGTGATGGTCTTGGCCGGCGGCGTCAATACCACCTGCGCCGTGGATGCCCATGTCGTGCCGATGAGCGCGAGGGAAAGGATATGCTTCTTCATGTGGTTCCTGGTCATGCTATTTGTTGATCGTTCCGGGAAAAAGCCCCGTTGCCGCAAAGATCGTTCCGGCTTCCCGGTTTTCGGCTTGGGGGCAGGGGCCCGCAATGGCTTTTCACTTCACCAGCAGCCACGCTTCGGGGGCTTCCTCCTTGCGTACGGCGTTCAGGGCCTCCAGGGCGGTGGCACGCAAGGGATAGCTGCCGTATGCCACGCGGTAAAGCCCGCCTTTCCGGTCCACCAGCGATGCCGCGAAACCGCGGGCCTGCAGCTCGGAGACGAACCGGTCGGCATTCTCCTTCTCCAGGAAGCACCCCCCGATCACGTGGAATCGCGGGCCCGGCGCACGAACGGCCACTGCCGTGCTTTCCGGCTCGGCCTTCATCGGCGCCTGGCCAAGGTTCACGGCAACCGGCGGCATGCCAGGCCCCGCGATGTGCAATTCGTGTATCCCGTGCAGGTCCGCCGGGGCCGTCCAGAACGATGCCGTGGCAGGCGCCCCAACGGCCGGGGGAGGTGCTCCGGGAAGCACATAGCGCGCAGGCTCCATGTTGCGGAACACGTTCAAGTCACCCCATGCCAATCCTTCGGGGTTCATCATGCCCAACAGGTACCAGGTGGCCGCCGTGAAGACAATGGCCATCGCCGCCGCCGCCGCCGGCCAGCTCCCGTATCCCTTCTTTTCCCGCGCCGCGCCGCCTTCCGCGGCAGGCATGGAAAGCACCGGGGCAGGGGGCATGGTGGCACGGGGCACCGGCACGGCCGCCACCGGCCTCAGCCCGTAGGCATCTTTCAGGAAATTCACCTTACTGTCCGGCTGGAACTGCAGGTTGTGCTCCGGGTCATGGAAAAAGGTGCCCACTCCCGGCACCTCCAGGCGGCCTTGTCGGCCCAGCTCTTGACACCATTGTTCCACCTCTTGGGCCACCCGCTCGGAGGCACCTTGGAAATCCATGCCTTCCTGGCGGATCAACTGGTCCACCAGCAGGCCGTCCTGCCGGACCAGCTTGCGGTTGAAGCTGACGGCCTTCGACGGCGGGTGCACCAAGCGGCGTTGCACGTCCAGGCGGGCCGGGGTGTAGTGGGTGAGGAAACCGCCAAAGTCCGGCACGATCACGCAATCGTGCTCATAGAGCAACTGATGAAGATATCGCCCGAGCGCCATGCAGGTTCAAAGCTAAGGCAATGCGGCAAACCGCGCTTACACGGACTAATCGCCTCGTGGGGCGCCACCCGGGCCCGAAGCACGGGCGGCGGCCACCGCCCGCGCCGCCTCCAGGTCTTCCGGCGTATCCACGCAAAACGACGGATGTTCCGTGATGCCCACCCGCACGCGGATGCCGTTTTCCAACCAGCGGAGCTGCTCCAAGGATTCGGCCTGCTCCAGGGCCGACGGCGGCATTTCCACGATGCGCCGCAGGGCTTCGGTGCGGTATGCATAGATGCCCACATGCTTCAGGAAGCGGAACTGCCGGTGCAAGGGGCCGGGCCCGCGCTTGCGCAGGAATGGGATGGCGGCCCGGCTGAAGTACAACGCGTCCATCGCCCGGTCCACGGTGACCAGCACCTCCCCGGGATCTTCCAGGTCGCTGTCCGTGGCGACCACTTGTGCCAGCGTGGCGATGGTGACCTCCCGCTGCGCCAAGCATTGGCACACCTGGTCGATCTGTTCCGGCGCTATGAAGGGCTCATCCCCCTGGATGTTCGCCACGCCATCAAAAAGCTCCGGACCGATCTTTTCCAACGCCTCCCAGCAGCGGTCGGTGCCGCTGGGATGGGAATCGGCGGTGAGGACCGCCTTCCCGCCGAAGCCCAGCACATGGTCCCTGATGCGCCGGTCGTCCGTGGCGACCACCACGTCGGCAAGGCTCCGGCACAGGCCGGCCTGCTCCACCACGCGTTGCACCATGCTCTTGCCGGCGATGTCCGCCAAAGGTTTGCCCGGCAGGCGGCTGCTGGCATACCGGGCCGGGATCACACCAAGGATGCGCATGTCCGCAATTAGAGGCTCAAGGCCAATTGTACACGGTACGTCCGCGGGGCCTCGATGGCCATGGGGCGGATGGCGTACACTTCGTTGGACAGGTTGTTCACCAGGAAGGATGCCTTCACCTGCGGCGTCAAGGCATAACCCAGCCGCACATCCGTGATCCAATCGCCGGTGACGTGCGTTTCCATCCATTCATCGATGCCGATGTTGCGCAACGGATTGACCGGAACGGGCACTTGTGCGATCTGGCTGAACGCCTTGTCGATGTTGCGCACATGGCTGTTGTAGCGCACGCTCGCGCCACAGGAGACCCGCTTCCAGGTTGCGCCCACGTCCCCGCGGAACAGGTTCTCCACACGGAATTTCAGCACATGGTCCCCTACGTATGAGCTCGTGGAAGCATAGCTGATGTCCGTCACCGCTATGCTCGTCCTGGTTTGGGCATAGACCTCATCAGGCGTGGTGCTCACCGGCAGCGTGTGGGTATAGCCCATCAGCACATGCAGTTCCACGGCGCCGATCTTGCCCTTGCCCGCCAACTCGAACTCCGTCCCCGTGATGCGCGCCCCGCCCGTGTTGATGCTCTTGAACCCGAAACCGAACAGGTTTTCCATCGTGGGGGCGCCCCATTGGCCAAAGGTGAACTCCACGTAGTGGTTGAAGTCCTGCCGGAAGGCCACCATGTCCACATAGCCTGTGAATCCCCCGATCTTGAAGCCCTGTTTGACCCCCACCTCGCTGTTCACACTGTTCTCCGGTTGCAGGTCGGGATTGGGGTATATGTGCAGCGAGCCCACGTTCGTGGTGATGTACCGCTCGCCAATGGTGGGAAACCGGAACCCTTGGCCGTAGCTGGCGCGGATGTAGGTCCCCGGGAACACACGGTAGGTGGCCCCCGCCCGGAAAACGGGCTCCGCCTGCTCCAGGTCGTTCACCTGGAAGTGCTCATAGCGCACCCCTGCGCTCACCATCAACCGTTCCTCCAGGAATTTCTTGTCCACTTGCAGATAGGCTGCCGCGTTGTTGGCGGTGTTCTCCCCATCGCCCTGCGGGTTGCCGCTGTACAGTATCGCGTGGCTGCGCACTTGCTGCCCCACTACCCCTAAGGTCAGCACCACGGGACCGGCGATGTTCAGCTTCTGCTGCAACTGATACTCACCGTAGAGCAGGTCGTTCGCGTTGCTCTGGTCGTTGTTGTTGTCGAACTGCTGGCGGTACCACCGTCCCCGCAGGCTGTGCCGTGTGCCGCGGCCGCCGGTGTATTGGACGTAGGGGTCCAGGTAGGACTGAAAGCCCACCGTGTTCGTGGTGGTGGAAGGTGCCGGGCGGTAGAGCCCCTCGTGAATGTTGTCCCACAGGAACACGCTGGTGCTGTGGCTGCGCATCACGTTCCCGTTGAGGCCATAGTTCAGGCCCTTGACCTTCTGGTTGCGCCAGCGCGTGGCGAAGTTGAGCCGCACCCGGTTGTCGTAGCCGCCGGTCCCCAACCGGTAGGGGTCCTTGGCCAAGCTGTCCGGCGAGATCCGTTCCGGGCCGATATACCCGTCATCCGCGTATGCATTGCCAGCCACCACGAGGTCGAATTTCTTGAACCGATGGCCATGGAAGAAGCTGGCACCGCTGATCAACGGCGGGTTGGGGCCCCACCACTTCGCATCCTTGGCACCCGGTGCATCATACACGCCGCAGAACATGGAGGCCCGGGTATGGGGTTCCTCGCCCGGCCAGGCGGTGCGCACGTTGATCACCCCGCTGAGGGCCGCACTGCCATACAACACGCTGCTCGCCCCTTTGATCACCTCCACCTGGGCCACATCCTCAATGGGCAAAAAACTCCAGTTGGGCCGCCCGATGTCGCCGCTGAGGATGGGCAGGTCGTCGGCCAGCATCATCACCCGGCTGCCCGCACCGTAGCTGAAGCCGCTGCCTGCGCGGATCTGCGGGTCCTCGTCGATCACCACCACGCCCGGCACCTGGTCCAGGGCATCCGCCAGGTTCACCGTGGCCTTCTCCCGGATGATGGAGGCGGGCAGCACGCTTAGCGACTGGGTCACCTCCCCTACCCGCTGCTCGAACTTCCCGGCGGTGACCACCACCATGTCCAGCTGGTTGTCCTCCGGGAACAACTTGCCGTCCAAGACCACGGTCTTGCCCGGCTCCACGGCCACGGCCCGCTCCTGGTCACGGTATCCGATGAACCGGAACAAGGCGGTGTAATCACCCGCGGGAAGCGTGGCCACATAGTACCCGCTGTCGTTGGCCATGGCACCCCTTCCTTCGCCGAAGGAGATGCTCGCGCCCGGCAAGGGCTGCCCGTCGCCCGCATCCACCACCCGCCCTTCCACACGGCCCTGCCCAACGGCCCCCGTTTGTCCGTGCAGCCCCGAGGCCGCCAGGAACACGGCCAACGCCATGATGTTCTTCATCTCGCTTACCTTGGGCTTCGCCCCTTGACGGCGAATGTAGCGATCGGCCCCAGCTTCCCATGGACGATGAGCAGTGGATACACCGCATCGCCTTGTCGATGTTGAAAGGCATCGGCCCGGTGAATGCCCGCAACCTGGTGGCCTATTGCGGGGGTGTGGATGCCATCTTCACCGACCCCGTGGTGCGCCGTTCATTGGCCAAGGTCCCCGGCATCGGGCCCGTCCTGAAGGCGTCCGTCCTGGGCAAGGACGTGCTCAAGGCCGCCGCCCAGGAGTTGGCCTACGTGCGCAAGCACGGCCTGCGCATGCTGTTCTACCTCGACGCGGACTACCCCGTGCGGCTGCGCCATTGCCCGGATGCCCCGGTATTGCTCTTCGCCCGTGGCCGCGGCCAGCTCGACCCTTCCCGCAGCCTGTCCATCGTGGGCACCCGCACCCCCACCGACCAAGGCAGGCGCCTGTGCGAGGAACTGGTGGAGGGCCTGGCGGAAAGCGGCGCCACCATCGTCAGCGGATTGGCGTACGGCATCGACATCGTCGCGCACCGGACGGCCCTGCGCCGCGGGTTGCCCACGGTGGCCTGCGTGGCCCACGGCCTGGACCGCATTTACCCCGGCGAGCACGCCGCCACGGCCAAGGAGATCTGCGACAACGGGGCCGTGGTCAGCGAATTGACCAGCGGGTCGCCCTTCGCACCCGGCAACTTCCCCGCGCGCAATCGGGTGATCGCCGGCCTGAGCGACTGCACCATCGTGGTGGAAAGCGGGCCTAAGGGCGGGTCGCTCATCACCGCCGACATCGCCAACAGCTACGACCGCGAGGTGATGGCCTTCCCCGGGCGGCCCTCGGATGCCCGCAGCGTCGGTTGCAACCGCCTGATCCAGCAAAGCAAGGCCCACTTGGTCACCGGTGCCGAGGACGTGCTGAAGCTGATGGAATGGCTGCCCCGGCCAAAGAAAAAGGAAGCCGTGCAAAGCACGCTCTTCACCGAGCTGATGCCCGACGAACAACGCCTGGTGGACGTGATCCGCGAGCAGGGCAAGATCGACATCGACACACTCTGCTTCCGCAGCAAGATCCTGCCCCACAAGGCCGCCGGCCTGCTGCTCAACCTGGAGTTCAACGGCGTGGTGCGCAGCCTGCCGGGGAAGGTGTATGCGTTGAATTGAGGGTTTGGCAGTGGGCAGCCGGCAGTGGGCAGGTGCAAATGGCAGACCGCCTTCGCGTAGGCTTCGCCGAGGACAGTTGGCCGGAAGCGGGATGGTGCCAAGCGTGCCGTTAGCCAGCTTTTCCGGGCCGGGTCCATCCGGCCTCGATCACCGTCGGATCATCCCACCTTGGCAATATTTATACCTCTTTGTATAATACCGATTGGTACATTCAACTAGATCATGTACCACCGAAGGGCCGGATCGGGCGGCCCAGGAACTCCCTGCCGAACCAACGTGCAAAACCGGGATCGAGCCGTTCGTAGCCGTTCATGGTCTTGCCAATCACATCGTTCCCTTCCAGGGCCATGCGCGCCTTCTGCACATTGCGCGGCGTGCCCAACTGGAATTCCTGCATCACGGCGGTGGAGGTCAACCGCGTTTCCCCGGACAGGACCGCCTTGATGAGGTTGACCTGGGTGCGGCTCATGATCCCGCATTCCCGCATGTACAACGGTTGGTTGGCGGCGATCAGCAGGTCGAGCGCGGATCGCAGGTCCGCATCCTTCACCTTCCTTCCCGCCTGGGCCCAGGTGAAGTGTGCGAACGATTGAACGACACATGCGCCAATCCAGGCCCGGCAAGGCCGGCCCATGCGCCCAGCCCGCATGCTCAATAGATTCGGTCACCCAAATCCGGTGTCATGTGGTGGACCTACGCGCTGCTCTCCGCCTTCTTCGCCTCCCTCACGGCCATTTTCGCCAAGCTGGGTGTGGCCCATATCCCCTCCAATGTCGCCACCGGCATCCGCACCGTCATCATCCTGGTGCTGGTTTGGGGCATCGTATGGTTCCGCGGCGAGGCCAAGGGGCTGGGGACGCTCCCCAGGCAGGACGTGTTCTTCCTGGTGCTTTCCGGCCTGGCCACGGGCCTCTCCTGGCTGTTCTATTTCAAGGCTTTGCAGGTGGGCAATGTGTCCCAAGTGGCCCCGATCGATAAACTCAGCGTGGCGCTCACCATGGTGCTCGCGGTCGTCTTCCTCGGCGAGGCCATCACCGTGAAGACCGCCATCGGCGCGGGGCTGATCATCGCCGGCACCTTGGTGATGATCCTGTGACCCGACCCCCTCAATCCACGCTGAAGTAATCCGCGCTCTGGTACTGGCCGGTGGCCTCCTTCACCAGCTGCATCAGGATGTCGTTGGCCAGGCTGCTGGCGCCGAAGCGGAACCAATGCGGGTCGAGCCATTCGGGGCCGAGCTCCTCCTTCACCATCATCAGGTAGTGCAGCGCCTCCTTGCTGGTGCGGATGCCGCCGGCGGGCTTCATGGCGATCATCTGACCGGTCCTCAGGTAATGGTCGCGGATGGCGTGCAGCATCACCAGGGTGACGGGCATGGTGGCGGCGGGGCTGATCTTGCCCGTGCTGGTCTTGATGAAGTCGGCCCCGGCGGCGATAGCGATGTCGCTGGCCAGGCGCACCTTGTCGTAGGTGCCCAGCTCGCCCGTTTCCAGGATCACCTTCAGGCGTGCCTTGCCGCAAGCCTCCTTGACGGCCGCGATCTCGTCGAAGACGAAGTTGTAGTCGCCGCTGTGGAATCGACCACGACTGATCACCATGTCGATCTCGTCCGCGCCTTCGCTGACGGCGAACTTGGTGTCGGCGATCTTCACGGGGCGCGGCGCCTGCCCGCTGGGGAAGGCCGTGGCCACGGCCGCCACCTTCACACCGCTGTCGCCCAGCGCCTTCTTGGCCACCTTCACCAGCGTGGGGTACACGCAGACCGCAGCCACGTGCGGCAGGCCGGGCAGCTGGTCGTGCAGGTGGTGGGCCTTGTAGCATAGTTGCGTCACCTTGCCGGGGGTGTCCTGCCCTTCGAGCGTGGTGAGGTCGATCATGCCCAAGGCGAGCTTCATGCCCTGCACCTTGGCGGCCTTCTTGATGCTGCGGGTCTTGATGCGCGCCACGCGCTCCTCGATGCCCACTTGGTCAACGGCAGGCACGTGGGAGGGGACAAAGGCGCGGTTGCGGACGGTTCTTTCTGCGATCATGGTCATGGATATGCCAAAGATACGGGGGCCATGGCCGTGTGCGCCCCGGGGGAGCCTGGCGGCCCGAGGCCGGCCCCCCGTGAAGCCGTACCTTCGCGGCGCTTTTCATGGCCGCCGTGCCCGAACATATCCACCCCGTTTCCGACCGCCTGCTGCAACGCGCCGACAAGGAGGCGCTGCTGGGGCAGCGCGGCTGCGTGGTGTGGATGACGGGGCTGAGCGGCAGCGGCAAGAGCACCATCGCCATCGCCCTGGAGCGCAGGCTGCACCGGGCGGGCCGCTATGCCGTGGTGCTGGACGGCGACAACATCCGCGCCGGCATCAACAGCAACCTGGGCTTCAGCGAGGCCGACCGCACGGAGAACATCCGCCGCATCGCCGAGGTGGCCAAGCTCTTCGTGGGCAACGGCGCGGTGGTGGTGTGCAGCTTCGTCAGCCCCACGGTGGCCATCCGCGATCAGGCGCGTGCCATCATCGGCGCGGCCGATTTCATCGAGGTGTTCGTGGACACCCCGCTGGAGGAGTGCGAACGCCGCGACGTGAAGGGCCTCTACGCCAAGGCGCGTGCCGGCGAGGTGAAGCACTTCACCGGGATCAGCGCGCCCTTCGAGGCGCCCCCGCATCCGCATGTGCACCTGGCCACGGTGGGCCGCACCCCGGAGGCCAACGCCGACGAACTGTTGAATTATCTGCAACCCCGGATCACCCTGCAATGAGTTCGACCCATTCCTACCGATTGACGCACCTGAAGGAACTCGAGAGCGAGAGCATGTTCATCCTGCGGGAGGTGGCCGCGCAGTTCGAGCGGCCCGCGCTGCTGTTCAGCGGCGGCAAGGACAGCATCGTGTGCTTCCACCTGGCGCGCAAGGCCTTCTTCCCCTCCAAGGTGCCCTTCCCCCTGTTGCACGTGGACACGGGCCACAACTTCGGGGAGACCATCGCGTTCCGCGACCGCCTGGTGGGGAAATACGGCGTGGAGCTGCTGGTGGGCAGCGTGCAGAAGAGCATCGACGAGGGCAAGGTGGTGGAGGAGACCGGTTACTATGCCAGCCGCAACAAACTGCAGATCAACACGCTGCTGGAGGCCATCGAGACGAACAAGATCGACTGCGCCATCGGCGGCGCCCGCCGTGATGAGGAGAAGGCCCGCGCCAAGGAACGCGTGTTCAGCCACCGCGACGAGTTCGGCCAGTGGGACCCCAAGAACCAGCGGCCCGAGCTGTGGAACCTGTACAACGGCCGCAAGCTGGTGGGCGAGCATTTCCGCGCCTTCCCCATCAGCAACTGGACCGAGATGGATGTGTGGCAATACATCCTCCTGGAGCAGATCGAGATCCCCAGCCTCTACTTCAGCCACGAGCGCGAGGTCTTCGAGCGCGACGGCGTGATCTATGCCAACTCGCCCTTCATGAAGCTGAAGCCCGACGAGAAGCCCTTCATGAAGCGCGTGCGCTTCCGCACCATCGGCGACATGAGCTGCACCGGCGCGGTGGATTCACCGGCCTCCACCCTGGAGGAGATCATCGAGGAGGTGGCCAGCACCCGCACCACCGAGCGCGGCAGCCGCATGGACGACAAGCGCAGCGAAGCGGCCATGGAGGACAGGAAGAAGGAAGGATATTTTTAGAAAGCTGAAAGAGGAAAGCTGAAAGCTGAAAAAAGTCGAGGCGGAGAGCCGAAAAACTGATCGGATGGAAGGACAAATCCACAAAGACCTGCGGGAGCGAGCGAAGCAATTCTCCGTTGCAGGAATCAAGTTCTTTCGTGGACTTCCCAAGGACACGGAAGCACAGATCTGTGGTCGGCAATTCCTTCGGGCCGTAACATCCGTGGGAGCGAACACCCGTTCAGCCTTTAGGGGAAGAAGTCCGAAGGAATTCAAGGCCAAACTGGGCGTGGTGATCGAAGAGGCGGACGAGTGCGGCTTTTGGTTGGAAGTGATGAGCGAAACAGGGATCGTAAAGGAGGAGCCGGCAAGGCCTTTGCTGACCGAAGCCAATGAGCTGGTGTCCATTTTCACCTCAATTGTCAAGCGATAGCGGCGGAAAGCGGTTTCAGCTTTCAGCTTTCATATTTCATCTTTAACCGAGAACATGACAAGTACGACAAAGGGTTATCTGGACATGGACCTGCTCCGGTTCACCACGGCGGGCAACGTGGACGATGGCAAGAGCACACTGATCGGGCGGCTGCTGTACGATAGCCGGGCGATCTTCGACGACCAGATGGAGGCCGTGGAGCGGGCCAGCTCCAAGCGCGGCAACGGCGAGCTGGACCTGAGCCTGCTGACGGACGGCCTGCGCGCCGAGCGCGAACAGGGCATCACCATCGACGTGGCCTACCGCTACTTCGCCACGCCCAGGCGCAAGTTCATCATCGCCGATACGCCGGGGCATATCCAGTACACGCGCAACATGGTCACCGGCGCCAGCACGGCGAACCTGGCCATCATCCTGGTGGATGCGCGCAAGGGCATGCAGGAGCAAACCTCGCGCCATGCCTTCATCGCCTCGCTGCTGGGCATCCCCCACGTGGTGTTCTGCATCAACAAGATGGACCTGGTGGATTACGACGAGAAGGCGTTCCACGCCATCAAGGACCAACTGGAGGACTTCAGCAGCAAGCTGGAGGTACGGGACCTGAACTTCATCCCCATCAGCGCACTGAGGGGCGACAACGTGGTGAAGCGCAGCACCAACATGGACTGGTACCAGGGGACCACGCTGATGTACCTGCTGGAGAACATCCACATCGCGGGCGACCTGAACCACATCGACCGCCGCTTCCCCGTGCAGCACGTCATCCGGCCCATGACCGAGGAATGGCACGACTTCCGCGGCTTCGCAGGGCAGATCGATGCGGGCATCTTCCGTGTGGGCGAATCCGTGCAGGTGCTGCCCAGCGGCTTCCAGAGTACCATCAAGTCCATCCATGTAGGCGACCGTGAGGCGCAAGAGGCCTTCGCCCCGCAAAGCGTGGTGATGACCCTGTCCGACGAGATCGACATCAGCCGGGGCGACATGATCAGCGGCACCAACAACCTGCCGCAGACCGGCCAGGACATCCATGTGATGCTGTGCTGGCTGAACCAGAAGCCCTTGCAACCGGGCGGCAAGTATGCGCTGAAGCATACCACGCGCGATGCGCGGTGCATGGTGAAGGAGGTGGCCTACAAGATGGACATCAACACGCTGCGCCGCCTGGAGAGCGACAAGGCCATCGGCATGAACGACATCGGCCGCGTGCACCTGCGCACCACCGTGCCGCTGCACTACGACCTGTACACGCGCAACCGCAATACGGGCAGCCTGATCCTGATCGACGAGGCGACGAACGAAACGGTGGCTGCGGGTATGATCGTCTAGGCCCTTACGCGGCCTTCCGCTGTTTGCCCCACAGGAAGAAGAAACCGGCCACCGCCCCCAACGTGTCGGCCAGCAGGTCCAGCGGATCGCCGTGGCGGCCCCAGGCCATCAGTTCCTGCAGCACCTCCACCAGCGCCCCAAAGAGCACCGCGACCACCAGGCCCAGCAACAACGGGTGGCTTGGCGAACGCCAGGCCCGGCCCGAAGAGGCCAGTGCCATGCCCAGCAATACGCCCTGCACGCCGAACAGGAAGGCATGCACGAACTTGTCCACGCGCAATTGCTCCGCCCATGAAAGGCGTGGCACGTCACTGACCGGCATCAGCGTGACCACCAGGATGCCTGCCGCCCATAGGGCCGCCCAGAGCGGTGCCCGTCTTCCCGCCATGTCCAGCACGGACCCGGTCAGCCGATGCTCTCCTGGTACTGGTCCGCCGTAAGCAGGCCCTCCAGTTCGGCGGGGTCCTTCACCTTCACCCGTACCATCCAGCCGCTGCCATAGGGGTCCTTGTTCACCGCCGCCGGGTCGTCCGCCAGGGCGGGGTTCACCTGAAGGATCTTGCCGGAGACGGGCATGAACAGGTCGCTCACGGTCTTCACGGCCTCCACCGTGCCGAACACGGCTTCCTTGTCCACGTCCTCGCCTTCGGTGTTGATGTCCACGAAGACGATGTCGCCAAGCTCGCTTTGCGCATGGTCCGTGATCCCGATCACGGCCTCATCGCCCTCCATGCGTACCCACTCGTGGTCCTTGCTGTACTTCAGTTCCGCTGGGATGTTCATGTTCCGGTGTTTTTTGGTGGTTCGCCACGGCTGCAAATATGCCCCTTATTGGGTCAAGGTGAAGCGGAGGCTGATCCCGATGTTGGTGTTGCTGCTGGGGAAGGAGGTGCTGATCACCGGCTTGTTCACCACACGCTCGTAGAAGGCGCGCACGTTCAGGCGCTGGTCGATCACATAGTCCGCGCTGGTCTTGATGGAGATGATGTCCTGCCCGGCGGTCACCTGGTTCTGGCCCTCCTCCATCTTGCGGATCACGGTGTTGTTCTGCCGCCAGCTCAGGTCCACGCGCAGGTTCAGGTCGCTCTGCGGGGTCTTGCCACCGATCTGGAAGGGGAACTTCACCTTCTTGAAGCGGTAGCCGCTGCCGATCACGTATTCCTTGCCGCGGATCTCGGTCACCTGGAAGTTGGTCAGGCCCAGGCTCAGGTTGCGGTCGCGGTTGTACTCGAACTTGGCCAGCAGGCTGTTCTGCAGCGTGGCGTCGAAGTTGATGAACGGGTGCATCACCTCGGCGATGGTCACCGTGGTGATCTCCCGCTCGGGCAGGAAGTTGCCGCCGGCGTCCATCACGCTGCCGCCGGGTTCATAGAGCAGGTTGGTCTGGTAGTTGCCGATGCTGAAGGTGCTGCGGTAGCTGTGCTTCACGGTGAAGGTCCGGAACCATTTCCTGAACAGTTCCAGCCTGGACAGCCCATCGTAGGTGATGTCCCAGTTCGGCAGGGGCAGTTGCTTGAACGGGTCCAGCTTCATCTTCGCGGCGTCCTTGCCCCCGTAGGCGGCCATGAAGGCCCCGACCACCACCTGCTGGTTGGTGCCTCCGTAGCCCAGCCAGTAGGCGCTGTCGGTGGGCATGCTGCGCACGTCGGCCTGGCCCAGCCGCTGGCTGATCACCTGGCGGGCGCCGAGCATGCGGTTGAAGATGTCGCTGACGAAGTTCTCATCGTCGCGGCTGAACGTAGTGGCCCAATTGATGGTGCTGACGCTGAAGTTGCCGAAGTTGCGCGGGCTGTCGTTGACGTACCGTCCTTCATTCGCGTTCCACCGGAAGAAGGAGCTGCGGTTCTCGCTTTGCGTGCGGGTGGCCATCAGCTCGATGCGCATGCTCTTGAACGGTTCCAGGGAAAGCCGCGCATTGATGGTCTCGTTCCGGGTGTTGGTGTAGGGGTTGAAGATGCTCGGGGTCTGCACCAGCCAGCCGCGCGCGGAGGCGTCGGACGCGAAGTCCCGCACGTAGTTCCCGTTCAGGTCCTGGTTCTGCGCGCCCAGGAGGAAGCCGAAGCCGGGCGCCCCGAACCTTTGGTCCATGCCGATGACGTTGGCGCCCCTGCCCCAGCCCGGTAGCAGGATGCCGCTGGTCTGGCTGTACGTGAAGGTGCCCGTGCGCACGGTCATCAGCAGGCGCGCCAGGCCTTCCAGGGGGTTGATCTTGGGGCCCGTCTTCCCATCCTTCCCTTGGTCGGCATCCTTCCCCTGGTCCTTGCCGCCCGCCGCTTTCCGGGCGGTGGTGGTGCGCGTGCCGCGCGCCTTGTCGTTGATCTTCTTGAAGTACTTCACCTTGTTGTACAGGCCCACGAAGTTGAACTGCCCGTTGAGGTTGATGTTGCGCGAATTCTGGATCGTGTGGCCGATGCTGTCCTGCGTGAGCGGTGCCCGATCCCACTTGTAGCCCGCGCCATACGTGGCATTGGCGGTGATCCAGTCGGTGAGGGGCAGCTTGTCCAGCGGCAGCGTGTAGGTGAAGTTCACCGCGTGGTCGTAGGTGGTGGTCTCCCCGAAACGCTTCAGGCTGGTGAGCACGCTGTCCTTCCAGATCCGGTACTGGTCGCGGTCGTCGGTGTTCACGCGCCCCGGCGGTTCGCCGATGATGGAATTGTTGTTGGCGTTGAAGTCCACCTTCAGGTTCCGCGTGACCTCGTAGCGGAAGCCGTACTGGTTGGTCCAGTTGAAGGTCTTGTTGTAGGTGGGCGTGGGGGGCAGGCTTTCGATGTCCGGATTGGGGCGGACCAGGCGTTCCAGGTAGGTGCGGTCGATCGCCGTGCGCGCGGTGATCTGCTTGAAGCCCAGGTTGAAGTTGAAGTCCCTCACCAGGCGCAGCCACTTGCTCTTGCCGATGAACGCCACATTCTCGAAGGGCTTCACCGGCCGGGGCCGCGGGTTGTGCTGGTAGGTGAGCGAGCCCCGGTAGATGCGCGTGTTCTCGTATTGGGTGTTCACATCGTGGAACTCCTGGTCGCTGTAAGCATACGACAATCCGAAATTCGAAATGTCGTAGAAGTGCTCGTTCTTGCTGCCTTCCGACCGGGATTTGTGCACATTGGTGAAATTGATGCTCCGCCGCCGGGTGTAGGTGCGCAGCTCCTTCATCCGCTGCTTCTTCTCCTCACGGGTGAGCGAACGGGTGGACTCGTTCCATTTGATGTCCGGGTTCAACGGGTCGTATTCCGGCTTGATCACCTCCTCGGAATAGCCCACGTACATCGGCACGCTCAGGCCGCTCTTCTCCGGGAGGAACTTGCTCATCTCCAAGTTGGCGGCCACGTCGATGCCATAGCGTGTATCCCGTTGGCGCTCGCTCACCTTCTTGTCGATGCTGCCCCAGCCCGGGGTGCTGTAGTTGCCCGCGACGCTCAGTGTGCCCAGGTCGGCCAGGGCGGTGTTCACCCGCCCGATGGCGGCCCATCCGCCTTGCTGGTCGAAATCGGTGAGGCGCAGCTCGTTCACCCACACCTCCACGCACTTGGCCGTGCCATCGTCGGGGTTCGACCAGGGGTTGGCATCGGCGCCGTCGCGCTTGGGGTTCCTGATGCCGATCATGATCGTGTTCATCAGGCTCAGGTTGGGATTGCCCACCACCGTCACCCGCCGGTCGCCGTCCATGACGGTGTACCGTTGGTTGGTGGCATGGCCGACCTGGTTCCGCTGGATCTTCACATCGTTCAGCTTGGCGAATTCCACGACCAGGTTGTTGTCCTCAGGCCATACGTTGTACGGGTCGCTGTTGAAGAACGCCGAGGGCTTTACCGGGATCTCGTACTCGTAATAGTTCTGCGCATAGTCGTTGCCCAGGCGGATGAACACGCTCACGTCCCCGTATGTGATCGGGCGGTCCGGGTCCATGGATTCGGCATGGATGTACATGCGCAGCTTCTTGTAGCTGCGGATGTCCAGGCTCACGTTGCGGAACACGGCGCGGGCATCGCCGTCGCGCAGCCCGCAGGTGCTCAGGCTCAAGGATTGCTCGTTCAGGCTGCGCAGGTTGGCGCTGGCGATGTCGGTCTCCTGGTTGATGCCGGGGGGAAGGACGTAGTTGATCGGTGTGCGGTTGCCGTTCTCCTCAATGTTCACCGCGGCCACGTCGAAGGTGGTCTGGTCGGGGTCGCCACCGATGACCTCGCCCGGGGTGTCCAGGCCCTGGGTGTACTTGCGCCATTCGCCGCGCACGAAGTCCAGGCGTGCAAAACGCAGCACCACGGGCTGGTTCCATCCCTTGAGGAACATACGCATGAAGCGGATGGAGCGGAAGTCCTGGATGCCGTTGACCCGTTTTTCCGGCTGGCGCACCGGCACCTTGAACTGGTACCAGTACACCTCCTTGCCGCCGGGGCTGCGGCCCAGGATACGGTCGGTGATGAAGTTGCGGCCCACCACCATGTCGGAAGGCTTGAGCTTGATCCTGTATTGGAAGTAGCTCTCGCTCTCGCTCAGGTTCTGGTCCTGGTTGATGTCCTCGGAGGTGGGCAGGGTGGTGTATTGGGTGGGGTACGATTCGGGGCTGTCCTCGTCGGTGATGGAGTTGCCTTCCAGGCCGTTGAAGCGCTTGTAGCGGTCCAGGATGGAGCGCGGGGGACTGTCGTAGTCGCCGCCGCGGAAATAGTGGTAGTCGTCCCCCGAGGGGTCGTTGATCCAGCGGGCACGCGCCCCGGGCGACAGCGCATTGAGGTAATCGGCGAAGAAGGTCTGCTCGTTCAGGCCTGCCTGGAAGGCGTTGGCATTGTTGTTGGCCAGGCCGTCCATGCCCACGTCTTGGTAGCGGTACGTGTTCTGGTCGGTGATGGCGAACGCATTGACCACGCTCTGGGTGGTGGGCACCACGCCCCAGGCGGTCTGGTCCGTGGTGGCCGCCAGGTCGGAGGGGCTCTTCGGCAAGCCGTTCTCAAAGCTCTTGCGGCTGTCGCGCAGCACATCCTCGCTCAGGTTGCCCAGGTTGATGTACAGGTCGCCGCCGGAGGTGTTTTCCGAATCGACGTTGCTCGCCGGCTCCCCCTGGTCGTTGCTCACCGAGGTGTGGAAGGGGTCCATCATCCAGAACTGCACCGTCTCGATGTTGCTGGCCTCGAAGTCGGTGGTGGTCACCCGCCGCTGGATGCCTGCCCAGCTCTGGTCCGGGTCGGGCAGGTCGCCGTTGTCGTCCAGGTCGGGGTTGTAGTTGTACGGCCCGCGCTCGTTGGGGTAATAGGCCAGGTCCAGCACGGGGATGTTGCTGGGCGTGCCGGTGGCCAGCTGGCGGTTGGGGAACACTTCCTTCTCCAGCACCTCGCGGGAACGGTTGTCGGCGTCGGACCCGTCGGGCAAGGGCGGTTTCAGGCTGTTGTTGTTGAAGAACAGGGGGTCGATCACGTACCAGGAGAGCAGGGCACGCCTGAAGCCTGTGCGCAGGTCGTTGATGTACTCCCCCTCCGGGAAGAGGTCCCCTGTTTGCCCTTGGGGGGTGGCGGCCAGGAACCATTGGCTCTGGGTGCGCATGTCGATGTTGCTGATGCTGCCCTCGAAGTCGTCGATGTAGCTGGTGCCGCCCTTGCCGATGGCCTTGCTGTGTCCCGGGATGAGGTAGGCCCCTTCGATGCTCGCATCCAGGGAACTGGTCTCCTTGGTGGCGTAAAAGGGCAGTTTGTCCACCAGGCGGGTGATCAACCCGCTTTCCTTCTTCCAGTTGGCGTCCAGGCCCAGGATGGTGTTGGCAATGGGCTCGTCCCCCACGTTCACCTTCTGCGTCAGCGGCCGTTCATACAGGTTCATCACCGTGCCGCCCAGCACCAGGTCCTTGTTCACCTTGTAGTCGAAGCGTGCCCCGGCCAGCGTTTTCGTTTGGATGCTGAACAGGGTGTTGCTCTCCAGGCTCACGTTGATGGGCGTGCCGCTTTCGAGGATGCCCTGGTTGAGGATCTTCACGCGGCCCAGGTTGTAGTCCACCGTGTAGTCCTGGTTCTCCACCAGCCTTACGCCGCCGGCGGTCACGCTCACCGAGCCCTGGGGGATGTTCACCGAGTTGAGGCTGATCACATCGCTGCTCGCGCTCTTGAAGCTGCCCTTGAGCTTGAACCGGTTCAGCTCGGGCATGTTCTCCGCCGCCGTCTTGGTGCTGTCGTACAAGGCCTGGAAGACGATGTTTTGCCGCACCAGCGTGTCCTGCACCGGGCTGTTCGGGTCGGGCCCGATCAGCTGGCGGTTGAGGAAGCTGCCGAAGGGTTCCAACACCGGGAAGAAGATGCGGCCGTTTTGTGAATTGATCGTTCCCCCGGTGGTGGCCGCATTGTCCACCCAGTCAAACCAGCCGTCCGAGTTGGGCGCGCCCTGCTGGTCGATCCGGTCCAGGCCCAATGCCCGCAGCAGCGTCACCTGGTCGATGGGCTTGCGCGGGATGTAGTTCAGGTCCACCCCCGTGGTGGGATTGTTGTAGAGGAGCTCCAGCCGGAAATCCTGCGCGTTGACCTGGAAGGCGCCCAAGGAATAGACGTTCTTCATCATCAGGTCCCACAGCGGCAGCCGCGGGTCGGTGATGGTGGCCTTCAGCAGGCGCACCATCAGCGCCTTGGGCGGTGCAATGCCGTCGGTGCTGAATTCCCCCACCTGGAAGGTCTGGCCCTGGAAGGTGTATTGGTAGGCCACCGCCAGCACCTCATCGTTGTTCAGGTTCTGGTTCAGGCCGATGAAGCCCAGCCGTTCGTTCAGGGTGAACTCGCTGGGCGTAAGCCGGCGCGCGCTCTCCAGCTTCTCGAAGTTCCTGCTGGCCTGCATGCCCATCACCTGCAGCGCTGCCGCAGCCGCCGTGAAGGAGCGGATGCCCGCGTTGTTGGCCACCAGGTTGTACAGGTTGTTGGCGGCGTTGGAGGCCTCAACCCCCGGACCGTCCACCAGCAGGCCCGAGTTGACCAGGTTGGCGCTCACCCGGTTGGCGGCCACGCTGGCCGGGCCGGCATCCTCGCCCAGGTCGGTAAAGGCCACGATGTTCCGGTTGTCCGTGTAGTCGCTCCGGGTATTGGTCACCCACACCTCGATCTTGGTGATCTGCACCCCGCTGTTCACCGTGGGCAGCGTGCGCAAGGCGTTCTCGTAGTTGTCCCGGAAGTAGTTGCTGAGGAAGTAATACTTGTTGGCCTCGTACTGGTCGGCCTTGATCTCGAAGTTCGTGGTCTGCGCCCCGCCCGCCACCGCGATGTTCTTGCGCTCTCCCTTTTCCTGGCTGAAGATGGCCGTGGCCGTCAAGCGTCCGAAGCGCAGCTCCGTCTTCAGGCCGAACAGGCTTTGGCTGCCCTGGATCAGCTGGCCCGTGAGCGGCAGGCTCACGTTGCCCGCCTCCAGCTTCTGGATGATGTCGTCCTCCTCTCCCGCGAAGTTGAGCTTCACCTGGTTCTCGAAATCAAAGGTGGCCTCGGTGTTGTAGCTGGTGTTGATCTTCAGCTTGGTGCCGATGTTGCCCACCAGGTTCAGCTGGATCTTCTGGTCGAAGTTGAACGTGGTGATCTTCCGCTGGTCCACCGGGATCCGCGGGTTCTCGGTCTTGCTGGTGTTCAGCCCGAAGGTGACCTCGGCGCTGCCCTGCGGCCGGATGTCGATGTTGCACCCCCCGAAGATCCGGCAGAAGGCCTCGCTCCGCACCTGGATGCTGGGGATCAGTCCCTTGGTGGCACGCTCGGTCTCCTCCTGGTTTTTCTCCGTCCAGTACGTCTTCATGGCCTTCTCCATGTCGTACTGCATGTATTCGTCCAACGACATGCTCTGCGGTGGCCGGTAGTCAATGTTCTCGCCCATGCGGCTGCGCAGGATGT
>WBZR01002056.1_pt1 | contig 22245 bp, 20 predicted proteins | sample 5204231 | NCBI WGS metagenome assembly WBZR01 (sample SAMN12412403, study PRJNA552823) | activated sludge metagenome | isolation source: activated sludge from anammox sidestream of wastewater treatment plant... | place: USA: Virginia | collected 2017-08 | reverse complement strand
CCAGCGAGAATGCCATGCCGACCGACTGCACCCAGTCCGGCAGCGCGGTGTACATCAGGTGGTGCGAGCCGGCCCACATGTAGATCGAGATCAGGGCCCAGAAGTTGACGATCGAGAAGCGGTAGCTCCAAAGCGGCTGTTGGGCCTGGCGCGGCACGAAGTAGTACATCATCCCGAGGAAACCGGCGGTCAGGAAGAACGCCACCGCGTTGTGGCCGTACCACCACTGCACCATCGCGTCGGCGACACCGGAGTAGACAGGATAGGACTTCGTCAGCGATGCCGGCAGCGCGAGGTTGTTGACGACGTGCAGCAGGCCGACCGCGATGATGAACGCGCCGTAGTACCAGTTGGCGACGTAGATGTGGCGGATACGCCGGCGCGTCAGGGTCGCGAAAAACACCGCGCCGAAGGCGACCCAGACGATCGCGATCAGGATGTCGATGAACCACTCGGGCTCGGCATACTCCTTGCTCTGCGTGATGCCGAGCGGCATCGTCGTCATCGCCAGCACGCAGACCAGCTGCCAGCCCCAGAACGTGCATTCGGCCATCCGACCCCACGCGAGCCGGCAGTGGCCGGTGCGCTGCACGACGTAGTAGCACGTGCCCATCAGCGCCGACCCGCCGAATGCGAATATGACGCCGAAGGTGTGGTCCGGCCGGAGCCGGCTGAACGTCACCCAGGGTATGTCGAGATTCAGGCCTGGCCAGGCGAGCTCGGCGGCCGCGTACATGCCAAGCAGCATCCCCACGATGCCCCACACCGTCGCCGCCAGCAGGAATAGCCGCACGACGCGGTCGTTGTAGTATTCGGTGCTGGCCATCGCGGTCCCCAGTGCGATTCAAACAACCCCATGAACGAACAAGAATAACATCCTGCCAGAGATCAATCCGGCTTTGACGCCACCGTGGCGAGCTGTCGATTATTGAGTGGGAGTCGGCGGCTCGCGCCCGGCAGCGTGCCTACCCACCGCGCGGTTCGCCGTGCTCCTCCATCACGCTCAGCGCCAGCGTGGAGTGCGCGTACGCGCCGCCGGCGCGCATCTCGGCGGCGACCCAGATGGCCTCCATGAGCTCCTCGCGTGTCGCGCCCTCCCGCAGCGCGGCCCTGGTGTGGCCGCGGATGCAGTACGGGCACTGCGTGACGTGGGCGACTGCGACGGCGATCAGCTGCTTCGTCTTCGCCGGCAGCGCGCCCGGGGCGAACACGCGGGCACTGAACGTCCTGAACGCCGCGTCGATCTCCGGGGCGAGCCGGGTGCGGTCGGCCGCGAGCTCGCGGGTCGCAGGCGGATAGAGCTGGTTGTCGGTCATGTTGTCTGGCTCCAGTATCGGCACAGGTTTTCGTTCGCGGACGCCGCTCACCGGATCGCGCCGCGCAATGTCGCGTGCGTCCACCTCTTGCGACCGCGGATCAGCTCGCGCGCGGCATCCACCTTTTCCCACACGTTGCAGAGCATCACGCCCTGCACGACGCCATCGGCAAGGTAGTAGATTACTCCGGTGCGGTTCTCCTCCTGCCAGTCCGCGTAGGTCTCCAGGGATGCGTCGACGCTGCCGACCGCTTCGTAGCCGAAATCGAAGAGATCGGAGTAGAAGAACGGCATGTAATCGTAGGCCTCGCCAGAACCCGCCATGTTCCGGCCGGCGCAGCGGCCCTGGTTGAGGGAGTTGTCCCAGTGCTCCACCCGCATGGATCTGCCCAGTGACGGGTATGGGAAGTAGGCATTGTCGCCGGCGGCGTAGATGTCGGGATCAGAAGTCTGCAGGTGCTCATTGACCACGACCCCGTCGCCGGTTTGCAGGTGTGCCTGCGCCGCGAGCGTGAGGTTGGGGGTGATCCCGATGCCGGCGACGGCGAGATCTGCGCCAATCCGCCGGCCCTGTTCGGTGCGGACGATGAAGTGCTTGCCGCTGCGGGTGATCGACGCGGGCCGGTCGCCGGCGAGAACGTGAACCCCGCGCTCGGCAAAACCCGCCTGTAGCGCGCGGGCGAGCGGCTCCGGAAACACCCGGTCGACGAGGTGCGGCCCGGGGAAGACCATGCTGACCTCGATTCCGAGCATGTTGAGCGCGGCGGCGATCTCCGAACCGATGAAGCCTCCGCCGATGACAACGGCCGTCTTCGCCGAAGCGGCGGCGCGCCGCAGCTGTACGTAGTCGTCGTAGGTGCGGAAGTACGAGAGGCCATCGAGACCGCCGCCCGGGATGGGCAGCCGGCGCGGGCTGCCGCCGGTCGCCAGCAGCAGCTTTCCGTAGCGGTATCGGCGTCCCTGCCGGTCGCGGATCTCGCGGGCGCCGGCGTCCACCGCGTCGATCTGCGTCGCAAGCGCGAGCTCGACGCGTTCACGCCCGTAGAACTCCGCGCTGTGGATGAATATCTTTTCCAGGGTTTCCTTGCCGGTCCAGAGCTGCTTCGAGAGCGGCGGGCGGTTGTACGGCCGCTGCGGCTCGGCGCCCGCCAGCAGGATCGAGCCCTGGTTGTCGCGCTGCCTGATGCCTTCGACGGCAGACACGCCTGCCAGCCCGGCGCCGACGATGACGTAGTCATAGTGATCCAGCGTCACGTCGGGCCCCCGCCGCCACGAGCGGGCTTGCTGCCGCGTTTCCTCGTGCGTGCCCCGCCGGGTCGCGCGCCCTCCGCTCCGGGCGGGTTGCCGTTCAGGACCTCGCTCAGGACGACGGCGTTGTTGTGTTCGGTGTCGCGCGCGCCAAAGAGCAGGGTGACCGGCCCGCGACGCCGGAGCTCGTCGAGCAGGCGCAGGATTTCCGCTCGCTCGGCAAGCTCGGCACGATACTTCCTCCGGAACGACGCCCAACGGACCGGGTCATGGCCGAACCAGCGCCGCAGGGCGTCGCTCGGCGCAGCATCCTTGAGCCAGAGGTCGGCGGCGGCCTCATCCGAGCTGATGCCGCGCGGCCAGAGCCGGTCGATCAGGACCCGTGTTCCGTCCCGCGGATCCGGCGGCTCATAAACGCGCTTCACGCGGACCGGGCGGCGGGCGCCTGGCGGACTCACGCGGGGAGATCGCCCGGTACGCATCGCTATGCCCTTCCCAACCTGCCCGTTCGTGGCGGGGCGGCGCCAGGCTGCAGGTCCTCCTCCGCCCCGCGGAGGTTCTCCTCCGCGAAGGACCAGTTCAGCAGGTGGCCGACGACTCCGCCGACATACCGCGCGCGGTCCGCCCGATAGTCCAGGTAGTAGGCGTGCTCCCAGAGATCTATGACGAGCAGGGGCACGAGCCCCTGCAGGACTGGAGTATCGGCGTTGGCGGTCGTGATGATGCGCAGTGTGCCGCGATCGGCCACCAGCCAGGCCCAGCCGCTGGCGAAATGCTTGGTCGCAGCGGTGGTCAATGCCTGGGCGAATTCGTTGTGGCTGCCAAAATCGGCGGTGATCCGCTGCGCGAGCGCCCCCTGCGGCGCGCGGTCGCTGGGCGGCGCCAGCGAGCGCCAGTAGAAGGCGTGGTTCCACGCCTGCGCGGCGTTGTTGAATATGGCGGTCATCGCCGGTTCCGTCGTCTTGCGGCGCGCCGATTGCTTCACGATGTCTTCCAGGGCCGTCTCGGCGAGATCGGTCCCCCGCACGAGCGAGTTCAGGTTGTCCACATAGGCGCGGTGATGCCGGCCGTGATGGGTCTTCAGCGTGGCGCCCGACACGAGCGGCTCCAGGGCCTCGTAGGGATAGGGGAGATTGGGGAGTTCGATTGCCATCTCTGATCCTCCGTTCGGTCGATTTCAGGCTTGTCCATGTTGCACCCAGGCGTATCAATCAGTAAAACGAATTTAATTGACCGGTAGATGCAGAAAAATTGATACTAGGCGCGGCTCGACGCATCGGGTCCGGCACGTGCCCCGCATCGGGCTGGAGGTCCCTTCGAAAACGTCCCGAATCGCATGGACATCAATCTTGCCCGTACATTCCTTGAGATCGTGGCCGCCGGCAACTTCGCGCGTGCGGCCGAACGCCTGCACGTCACGCAGACCGCGGTGAGCATGCGGGTGCGCAACCTGGAGCAGCTGCTCGGCAGGAAGCTGTTCGTGCGCAACAAGTCGGGCGCATCTCTCACGGCGGCCGGGGAGCAGTTCATGCGCTATGCACCGACGCTCGTCCAGGTGTGGGAGCGGGCGCGGCACGAGGTCGCGGTGCCGCCGGGATTGCGGGCCATGGTGGCGGTGGGCGGTGAGCTCAGCCTGTGGAATCCACTGCTGCTCGACTGGCTGGTCTGGATGAAGAAGTCCGCGCCGCACCTGGCGATCAGAACGCAGGTCGGCGTGCCCGAGGGCCTGATGATTCAGGTCGCCGAGGGCATCCTCGACATCGCCGTGATGTACGCGCCGCAACACCGGCCGGGCCTGAGGATCGAGCTGCTGATGGAGGAGAAGCTCGTGCTCGTGACGACGGCGCGCCGCAGGCAGCCCCTGCGCTCGAGCGAGTACGTCTATGTGGACTGGGGGCCGGAGTTCTCCGCTCACCACAAGCTCACGTTTCCGGAGCTGTCGAATCCCGGGACCTTCATCGGGCTGGGACCGCTCGGGCTGGAGTACATACTCAAGGTCGGCGGCTCGGGCTATTTCCGCCTGCACGCCGTTCAGCCGCACCTGCGCGCCGGCCGTCTGCGACTGGTCCGCAGTGCGCGGGAATTCCTCTATCCCGCCTACGCGGTGTACTCCGAGGGCGCGGATCCCAAGCTGCTCATGCCGGCATTGGCGGGGCTGCGCCACGTCGCCGAGGCGCGGCCGCCCGCCACCCGCCGATCGGCCTCGGGCCGGCGGCGATAGCTGCCGGAGAGCGCGTGGCGCGGCGAGCGCCCGGCGCGATCACGCGCCGAGCCTGGCGGTGACGCCGACGAGCTTCTGCGCGATGTTCTCGAGCATGCTCTGCTGGCGCGCGTCCTGCAATCGGCCGTCCGCATCGAACGCCTCGTGGGCCTTGCTGAGCGGCATCTGTTCGGGCAGCACCAGCACACCCAGGGTGGTGAGGATCTGGCGCACGTGGAACAGGCCGCGCAGGCCGCCGAGGGCGCCGGTCGACGCCGCCACCAGCGCGGCCACCTTGCCGGCATACGGCAGGCGGCCGCTTTCGCCCTGGTGCTCGCGCGAGATCCAGTCGAGGGTGTTCTTCAACAGCGGCGTAATCGAGCTGTTGTACTCCGGCGCGGCGATCAGCAGCGCCTGGTGCGCCTTGAACAGGGTCTTCAGGCGCAGCGCGTTTTCCGGCACGCCCTCGGCGGCCTCCAGGTCGCCGTCGTAGAGCGGCAGAGGATAGTCGCGCAGGTCGAGCAGCGTCGCCTCGGCGCCGGCCGCCACGACCGCCGCATGAGCGGCGCACACGAGCTGCTTGTTGTAGGAGGCGGCGCGATTGGCACCGGCGAAGCAGAGCACCTTGACGCTCATCGTGGGATTCCGGGTTCAGGTCGGCGTACGGCGGCAGGGTACTCGATCCACGGCCATTCCTGCAGCGCGGCTCGTGCGGCCGGCGGCATGCGCCGGCGCGGGCGGGGTCAGAGTATGGACATCTTCGTCGCGCGCACGAACATCTCCAGTGCCGCGATCCCGGCCAGCGAATTGCCGGCGCGATCGAGTCCGGGGGACCACACGGCGATGCAGCATCGCCGCGGCACGACCGCGACGATGCCGCCGCCGACGCCGCTCTTCGCCGGCAATCCGACACGGAAGGCGAAACTGCCCGCGGAGTCGTACACGCCGCTGGTCATCATGATGGCGTTTATGCGGCGCGCCTGCCGCTCGGTCAGCACCGTTTCGTGCAGCAGCGGCGAGTGGCCGGCGCTGGCCAGCGGCAGGAACGCCCGCGCCAGGTCCACGCAGCTCATCTCCAGGGAGCACTGCCGGCAATAGGTGTCGAGCAGGTGCTCGGGCTCGTGCCCGATCCGTCCATGACTGCGGAGCAGGTTCGCAATCGATCGGTTCCGGTAAGCCGCCTTCAGCTCCGAGGCGTAGACCTTCTCGTCGTAGTCGATCTGGAAATTCCGGGAGAGCACGCGCGCGTAATCGCGAATGACCTCGGCGGTGCGCCCGCGCGTGTTCGCCATGAGGCAGTCGAGCACGGTCAGCGCGCCGGCGTTGATGAAGGGATTGCGCGGGATGCCCTTCTCGTACTCGAGTTGAACGAGCGAATTGAACGCCGTACCCGAGGGCTCCTTGCCGACGTGTCGCCAGACCTCATCGCCAATCCGGCTCATCGCCAGCATCAGCGTGAACAGCTTGGAGATGCTCTGGATCGAGAATTGCTCGGCGGCATCGCGGACCGCGAACTCGGCGCCATCGACCATGCATACGGCCATGCCGAATTTCGTGAGCGGCACGCGGCGCAACGCCGGTATGTAGGAGGCCACCTTCCCCTTTGCAAGATACGGACGTATCCCCTGGGCGATCTCCTGCAGAACCTCATCCAGCCCCATCGGCATGTCTGGCTCTCACCATCCGGATTCCTGCGAGGCGCACGGGCGCGGACCCGCACGGCGATGCGGCCGCAGGCGCGCGCGGAATGGCGACATGGTGGATAACAAGCTTGCGCGCCGTCAAGCCGTGGCGGTGGCGCCGTCGCGATTGCCGCAGCGCGGCGCAGCGGACCTGACGCGGTCGACGTGCGCTGTTTGCCGCAGGCCCACGCGGCGGCCGCCGCGCCCACGCCCGCAGCGGGCTCGCGGCCGACGTCAATGCCGCAGTTGCCGAAAGGGCCCGCGGCACAGGCACCTGCGATCCCTGATGATGTCATGGGGTACACGCTCTGCTACCCTGCCGCCTTCGAGCACGTTTGCATGACCTAGCGCTTGGCGGGGAGCCGGACGTTCGTGAGCAGTTCGGAAGTCTGGATGGGCGGTGCATTGGAGATGGCGCAGCGGGCGGCCATGGCCGGTGAGGTGCCCGTAGGCGCCGTCGTCGTCCGCGACGGCGAGCTGATCGGGGAGGGATGGAACTGCCCGGTCGCCACGCACGACCCGACCGCACACGCGGAGATCGTCGCGCTGCGCGCGGCGGCCGATCGCATCGGCAATTACCGCCTCTGCGGCTCCACGCTGTACGTGACGCTGGAACCCTGCGTGATGTGCGCCGGGGCGATCCTCCACGCCCGCGTCGCGCGCGTGGTGTTCGGCGCCTACGATCCGCGCGCCGGCGCCTCCGGCAGTGTCTTCGACGTGCTCGAGACCGACCGGCTGAATCATCGCGTGGAGGTCCTCGGCGGCGTGCGGGCGGCGGAATGCGGCGCCTTGCTGACCGACTTCTTCGAGGCCCGGCGCGCGTGAACGCAGAGCTCTCCGATGCGGGATTGATGGCCCTGGCCGCGCGGCTCGGCGAGCAGTGCATCCGGCGCGGATGGATGCTGACAACCGCGGAATCCTGCACCGGCGGCTGGATCGCAAAGGTCCTGACCGACGTGGCGGGCAGTTCGCGATGGTTCGAGCGTGGGTACGTGACCTACTCCAACGCCGCGAAGTCCGAGCTGCTCGCGGTCGAGCCGCGGACACTGGGCGAGCACGGCGCGGTCAGCGCCGAGACCGTGCGCGCGATGGCCAGCGGCGCGCTGGAGCGCAGCCACGCCCAGCTCGCGGTTGCCGTCAGCGGTGTGGCCGGTCCGGATGGCGGATCGGAGGGCAAGCCGGTGGGCACCGTCTGGTTCGCCTTTGCGGGGCCTGGCGCGGCCGCGGCCGCGGAGGTGCAGCGCTTCGCAGGCGATCGTGAGGCGGTGCGCCGGGCCGCCGTCCGCCACGCCCTGAGGGGATTGCTGGCGATCGCGCAGGCGCACTGAAGAGCGGGCGGCATGGAGAGGGTCGTCACCGAGCGCCTTTTCTTCGCCCTGTGGCCGGATGCCGCCGCGCGTGCGGCGCTGCAGGCATGCATGCCGAGGCGAACGCGCGGAACCGGACGGCCGACGCCGGAGGAGAAGCTGCACCTGACCGTGCTCTTCCTCGGGCGGACGACCCCGGAGGCACGCCGGTGCGTGGAGTCTGCGGCAGGCACCGTGCATTGCCGGCCGTTCACGATGCAGTTCACGCGCATCGGATATTTCCCCCGCTCCAGGGTGCTCTGGGCAGGCATGGCCGAGGTGCCCGAGACTCTTGTCGCGTTGCACGAGGCGCTTAGGAGCGCAGCGCGTTCGTGCGGCTGTGAGGTCGAGACGCGCGCCTACTCACCGCACATCACGCTGCTGCGGGATGCGCCCGGTCGCTTCCCGGCGCCTGAAGCGGTGGAGATCCCCTGGCACGTCCGCGACTTCGCGCTCGTCGCGAGCCGCACGAGTGCCGGCGGCGCGCGCTACGACACGCTCAGGACCTGGCCGTTGCAGTGATCCCGGGCGCCGCGATGGGTGCGCGGGGACAGATTAAAACGTGTCTACAACTGTGCGATAATCGCGCGTCTCCTGAAACCCACCTACCATCGGACGGACAGACAGGCATATGGAAGAAAACCGAAAGAAGGCGCTCGCCGCGGCGCTAGGACAGATTGAAAAGCAGTTCGGCACCGGCTCGGTCATGCGCATGGGCGACGCCCGCGCCGTGCGCAACCTCGATGTCATCTCCTCGGGCTCGCTGTCGCTGGATATCGCGCTCGGCGTCGGTGGTCTGCCGCGCGGACGCGTCGTGGAGATCTACGGACCGGAGTCATCCGGCAAGACGACCATCGCCCTGCAGGCGATCGCCGAGGCGCAGAAGGCGGGCGGCACCGCCGCCTTCGTCGACGCCGAGCATGCCCTCGACCCGCAGTACGCCGAGAAGCTCGGCGTGAACGTCGCCGATCTGCTGGTGTCGCAGCCCGACACCGGGGAACAGGCACTCGAGATCACCGACATGCTGGTGCGCTCCGGCGCGGTCGACATCATCGTCGTGGATTCCGTCGCGGCGCTGACGCCAAAGGCCGAGATCGAGGGCGAAATGGGCGACAGCCATGTCGGCCTGCAGGCGCGACTGATGTCGCAGGCGCTGCGGAAGCTGACCGGCAACATCAAGCGTTCCAACACGCTGGTCATCTTCATCAACCAGATCCGCATGAAGATCGGCGTGATGTTCGGCAACCCGGAGACCACTACCGGCGGCAACGCGCTGAAGTTCTATGCCTCGGTGCGCCTGGATATCCGGCGCGTCGGCGCGATCAAGCGCGGTGAAGAGGTCATCGGCAGCGAGACCAAGGTGAAGGTGGTCAAGAACAAGGTTGCGCCGCCGTTTCGCGTCGCCACCTTCGACATTCTCTATGGGGAAGGCGTCTCGCGCGAAGGGGAGGTCCTCGACCTCGGCGCGCAGATGGAGATCGTCGAGAAGACCGGAGCCTGGTACAGCTACAAGAAGGAGCGCATCGGCCAGGGCAAGGACAATGCCCGCCAGTTCCTGAAGGACAACCCGGAGAAGGCCCGCGAGATCGAGAATCAGATCCGCGAGGCGGCGGCCGTCCAGGGCGGCGCCGTCGAAACCGGGGTTGCCGAGGAAGTCACCGACTGAGCGACCTCGACACCGTCACCGAGGCCCGCAGACGCGCGCTGGCGTTGCTGGCGCGCCGCGAGCACACGCGCGAGGAGTTGCGTAACAAGCTGCGGCGCCGGATCGACGATGAGGCGGCCATCGAGGCGGCGCTGGACGGGCTGGCGCGCGAGCGCCTGCAGAGCGACGACCGTCACGCCGAATCCTACGTGCGCCAGCGTGCGGACCGGGGATACGGACCGCTGCGCATCGCGCGGGAACTGCGCGACAGGGGAACCTCCAAAGAGGCAGTCAGCAGGGCGATCGACGGGCTGGAGGAGGCCCAGTGGTTGCGGCTCGCGCGCGCAGCGCGGGTCAAGCGGTTCGGCCGCGCCGTGCCCGCCGGGCCCGCGGAGCGCGCCCGGCAGATGCGATTTCTGGAGTATCGCGGATTCCCGGCGGAAACGATCCGCGCGGCGGTTGACGGTGCGGACGGCGAGTGAGCGTGGCAGACGATGAAGAGCAGTGGCGAACTACGTACCGCGTTTCTCGATTATTTTGCGAGCCAGGGGCACACGGTGCTGCCAAGCAGTTCGCTCGTGCCGCAGAACGATCCCACCTTGCTGTTCACCAACGCCGGGATGGTGCAGTTCAAGGACATCTTTCTCGGACTGGAGACCCCTGTCAGCAGGCGGGTGGTCACCTCGCAGCGTTGCGTGCGCGCCGGCGGCAAGCACAATGACCTCGAGAACGTCGGCTACACCGCGCGCCACCACACCTTCTTCGAGATGCTGGGCAACTTCAGCTTCGGCGACTATTTCAAGCGCGATGCAATCCGCTATGCCTGGGAGCTGCTGACCGGGACCTACAGGCTGCCGGTGGAGAGGCTCTGGTTCACCGTCTACGCCGAGGACGCCGAGGCCTACGAGGTATGGACCAAGGACATTCGCGTGCCAGCCGAACGCGTGGTACGCATCGGCGACAACAAGGGCGCGCGTTACGCCTCGGACAACTTCTGGATGATGGGCGACACCGGCCCGTGTGGTCCGTGCACGGAGGTCTTCTACGATCACGGCGCCCACATCGCCGGCGGGCCGCCGGGAGGCCCGGAGCCCGAGGGAGATCGCTACGTCGAGATCTGGAACCTCGTGTTCATGCAGTACAATCGCGACGAGAAGGGCGTGATGCACGCGCTGCCCAACCCGAGCGTCGACACGGGCATGGGACTGGAGCGCCTCGCGGCGGTCATCCAGGGCGTGCACAGCAACTACGACATCGATCTGTTTCGCACTCTGATCGCCGCCGTCGAGGCCATGGCCGGCGCGGGCGCGAACCGGAACTCGATGCAGGTGATCGCCGACCACATCCGGGCCACGGCGTTCCTGGTGCTGGACGGGGTGCTGCCCTCCAACGAGGGCCGTGGTTACGTGCTGCGCAGGATCATCCGGCGCGCGCTGCGGCACGGTCACAGGCTCGGACTGCACGAGCCGTTCTTCCACAAGCTGGTCCCGGTGCTCGAGCGCGATATGGGCGCCGCCTACCCGGAGCTGTCGCGGCAGGCCGAGCGGGTGACGCGGGTCATCCGCGACGAGGAGGAGCGCTTCTCCGAGACCCTCGTGCAGGGCATGAAGCACCTGGAGCAGGTGCTGGGCAGGCTCAGCAGCAAGGTCATCCCGGGCAGGGATGTCTTCGCGCTCTACGATACCTACGGCTTTCCCGTCGATCTGACCGCGGACTTCGCCCGCGAGCGGGGCCTGTCGGTGGATACCATCGGCTTCGAGCGCGAGATGGCCGCGCAGCGCGAGCGCGCCCGCGCCGCCAGCCACTTCACGATGGCGGGCCTCGACACGGCCATCCCGGCCGAGGCGCTGGCGCCGCTCGCCCGTGGATTCGCCTTCACCGGCTACGAGACGTTAACCGACAGCGCCCGCGTGCGCGGCCTGTTCGTCGACGGCCAGAGCGTGGAGGTGCTGCCCGCCGGTACGGGCGGGGTGGTGGTGCTGGATCGCACGCCGTTTTATGCCGAATCCGGCGGCCAGGTCGGCGACAGGGGCCGGCTGCGCGGCACCGAATCGGTGTTCGAGGTCTTCGATACGCGCAAGCAGAACGGCACGCACCTGCACGTCGGCGTGGCCAAGCTCGGCGAGCTGCGCGTCGGCGACACCGTCGAGGCCATGGTGGACGATGTGCTGCGGCAGTCCACGCGGCTCAACCACTCGGCCACCCATCTGATGCACGCGGCGCTGCGCAAGGTGCTCGGTGAGCACGTCATACAGAAGGGCTCGCTGGTGGCGCCCGACCGGCTGCGCTTCGACTTCTCGCATCACGAGGCGGTCTCCCCGGAGCTGCTGCAGCAGATCGAGGCGATGGTGAATGCCGAGATCCGCGCCAACCGGGAGGTGTGCACGCGGCTGATGCCGGTGCAGAAGGCCATCGAGAGCGGCGCCATGGCGCTGTTCGGCGAGAAGTACGACGAGGAGGTGAGGGTCCTGAGCATGGGCGAGTTCTCCGTGGAGCTCTGCGGCGGCACGCACGTGGCGCGCACCGGCGACATCGGCACATTCAAGATCATCGCCGAATCGGGCGTGGCCTCGGGCGTGCGGCGCATCGAGGCGCTGACGGGCGCTGCCGCGCTTGCCTACGTCAGCGAGACGGAGAAATGCCTGCGTTCGATCGCCGATCGCCTCAAGGGCAATCGCGAGAACGTGGTGGAGAAGACCGAGCAGCTGCTGGAGCGCATACGCCAGCAGGACAAGGACATTCAGGCGCTGAAGGGTAAACTGGCGAGCGGTGCCGGCGGCGATCTGACCGCGCGGGCGGTGGACGTCGGCGGCGTGCGGGTACTCGCCGAGGTCATCGACGGCGCCGATGCGGGCAGCCTGCGCGAGACCGCCGATCAGCTCAAGAACAAGCTCGGCAGTGCCGTCCTGGTGCTTGCCACGGTCGAGGACGGCAAGGTCCGCCTCATCGCCGGCGTGACCAGGGACTGCACCGACCGGGTGAGCGCCGGAGATCTCGTGAATTTCGTGGCCACGCAGGTAGGCGGCAAGGGCGGCGGCCGGCCCGACATGGCGCAGGCCGGCGGCACCGATCCCTCCAGGCTCGATGCGGCGCTGAAATCGGTCGGGGACTGGGTCCGGAAAAAGCTCGGGTGAAATTGGGAATTTTGCCTATCCCACTTGGGAAAGCAGGGGTAAGCACTTATCATGACCGCCCAATCGCTTGCCCGATTTTGGTGGTTCTTTCGTCTCGGTAACAACTGGCCAGGCACGGTATGAGTCTTATCGTTCAGAAATACGGCGGCACCTCCGTCGGCAGTCCGGAGCGGATTGCCCATGTCGCGGAGCGCGTGGTGCGGGCGCGGCGGGAAGGTCACGACGTCGTGGTCGTGGTCTCGGCGATGAGCGGGGAGACCGACCGTCTCCTCGGCCTCGCCCGGCAGGTCGCCGAGAGGCCCACGCCGCGCGAACTCGACGTGCTGCTCGCCACCGGAGAACAGGTCACGATCGCGCTCGCCAGCATGGCAATGGAGAAGCGCAGCTGCCCCGCCATCTCCTATACCGGCCCGCAGGTCCGCATCCTCACCGACAGCGCCCACAACAAGGCGCGCATTATCGATATCGACGATGCCCGGATGCGCCGCGACCTGCAGGCCGGGCGCGTGGTGGTGGTGGCGGGTTTCCAGGGCGTGGACGAGCACGGCAATATCACGACGCTGGGGCGCGGCGGCTCCGACACGACGGCCGTCGCGCTGGCTGCGGCGCTGAAGGCCGACGAGTGCCAGATCTACACCGACGTCGACGGCGTCTACACATCCGACCCGCGTATCGTCCCCGCGGCGCACCGGCTCGACACGGTGACCTTCGAGGAAATGCTCGAGATGGCCAGCCTGGGCGCCAAGGTGTTGCAAATCAGGTCAGTGGAGTTCGCGCGCAAGTACAACGTTCGTCTGCGGGTGCTATCTTCATTCGAGGAAGGCCCGGGGACGCTGATTACTTCAGAGGAAGAGGCGATGGAGGAACCTTTAATTTCAGGGGTCACGGTCAACAGGAACGAGGCCAAGCTGACGATGCTCGGCGTGCCGGACAAGCCCGGCATAGCCAGCCGGATACTCGGTCCGGTTGCCGATGCCAACATCGAGGTGGACATGATCGTCCAGAACGTCGGCGCCGACCAGACCACCGATTTCACCTTCACGGTCTCTCGCAGCGACTACGACCAGGTGCTCGAAATCCTCAAGGCCGTGGCCCGGGAGATGAATGCGCGTGCCGTCGAGGGCGACAACAAGATAGCCAAGCTCTCGGTGGTGGGCGTCGGCATGCGATCGCACGCCGGAATCGCCAGCAGGATGTTCAAGGCGCTGGCGGCGGAGAACATCAATATCCGCATGATCTCCACGTCCGAAATCAAGATCTCCGTGGTCGTGGACGAGAAATACATAGAGCTGGGGGCGCGCACGCTGCACACCGCCTTCGGTCTGGACAGGCCGGAAGCCTGAGACCCGGGAACGGAATTTGCGGGCAATTGATGGTCATAGATAAGAAGAAGCAGGCCGGAAGCGGGCGGGTCTGGCCTGAAACGGACCCGGTCCCGACCGCCGCGGACGGGACCGCACAGGAATTCATCTGGAGGCTGTCATGTTGATTTTGACGAGACGGGTTGGAGAGTCATTGATGATCGGCGACGAGGTCAGCGTCACCGTGCTGGGTGTGAAGGGAAATCAGGTCCGGCTGGGCGTGAACGCGCCAAAGACTGTCGCCGTGCACCGCGAGGAGATTTACCAGCGTATCCAGCAGGAGAAGGCCGAGGGGCACACGCCTCCGGTCACGGCCGGCGGCCCGGAGGACGACGCGCGCGAGGAATAGAAGCCGAAAGGCGGGGGTGCATCGCCCGAGCCCGCCAAGCTTTACGCTGTGTTTACCCACGGGTATCCTTACGCCCGCACGACAACCGGAGAGGTGGCCGAGAGGCTGAAGGCACTCCCCTGCTAAGGGAGTATAGGGCCAAAAGCTCTATCGAGGGTTCGAATCCCTCCCTCTCCGCCAGTTTCCTTGACAGGCGATTTCCCGGTCTTTGATAATCCGCCGCGGTTTCGGCTGCGGACCATGTCGTTTGAAGGATCCGGCGAGCCCGGGCGAACGTCCGGTCCATGTTCGGCCCGCCGGGCGCCAGGACATCGAGTTCGAGGCCGGAACGCCGCTCCACGGACGGATGCACGAGAAGCAGTCGCTACGATGTTCCCAACGCGCCCGTAGCTCAGTTGGGCGAGGCGGGCGAGGGCGAACATCCGGTGAATGTTCGCCCCGCCGAGCGCCGAGACATGGAGGTCGAGGCCGGGACGTGGTTCCATGGACGGATGCAGGCGAAGCGGTCACTACGAAGTACCCAACGCGCCCGTAGCTCAGTTGGATAGAGTACCTGGCTACGAACCAGGTGGTCGGAGGTTCGAATCCTTCCGGGCGCGCCATCTCTTCTTCCTGATTCCGACGTTCATTCCCGCGTAAGCGCCGCCGGCCCGGGCCTCGACGAGGCGTCGCGCCGGAGCGCTCTCGCACGCGCGTGTCGATCGTGCTTTGCGCCCCGGCACCCTGCTGCGCCTTGTCGACGTCGCAGTCCCGTACTTTTTCTTCGTCGAGGCGAGGCGTGGATGCAACGATGCGCATTCCGACGGCGGCGCGCGGGCATGGAATCGCTGATCGAGCGGCACGGCCGCAAGAGGAGTTGCGTCGCACCCGCGTCCGCGCGAATTCTTCCTCGCTCTCGTACCGATCGTCGAAAAGGCGGTTTTTCTCGCGGAAACTCTACATATTCGCTACTCTCTGTTAGGATAGGCGCGCTTGAGTAATTCACACTCATCCTTGAGAAAAGGGGGAATCGATGGCAAAGGCCAGCAACAAACCCATAAAGCCGAAACAGACAAAATCTCAGATCTACACCACCATTTCCGGGTCAACCGGCGTTTCGAAGAAGGACGTCGGCGCCGTAATCGATGCTCTCGCGGATGTAGCGCGGCGTCATTTGATCAAGGGCGGTGCGGGCGAGTTCGTGGTTCCGGGACTCGGCGTAAAGGTCAGAGCGATACAGAAGCCGGCAACAAAGGCCCGCAAGGGTCGCAATCCGTTCACGGGAGAGGAGATCACCATCAAGGCCAGGCCCGCACGGCTCGACGTGCGCGCCCGCGCCCTCAAGGCATTGAAGGATGCCGTAGCCCGTTAGGCTGTACTCATGATCCGCCGCTGAATCGCGGCTGCGGTTCAGCGAGCGTCCTGCACCACCGGCGGAGCGCGCAACGCGCAGCCGCCGGTGGGCTTCACGGCCACCGGTCGGCACCGGCAGCCATCAGATCCCCCAATCGAACACCGCGGCCGCCCGCGCCGCAGGCCATTGGCGGGTCCGTCATCCCTGCGAAGCCCCCTGACCTCGTTCCGGGTTCACTGCATCCAGGCGCGCCGGAGTCACATGCGCATGCTGCCGTCTCCTGATCGGTGGCTGGGATCGGGCGTGTTCCTGGTGCTGCTGGGGGCGACGTGTTTTTCGGTCAAGTCCATCTTCATCAAGCTCGCCTACCGTCACGGGGTGGACGCCGCAACGCTGCTCGCCCTGCGCATGGGCTTCGCCCTGCCGTTCTTCCTCGCCGTGGCCGCGGTGAAGTGGCGCGCCGGCGATCGGACGGCCGTCACCGCCCGGGACTGGGCAGGCGTGTTCATCATGGGTCTGCTCGGCTACTACTTCGCCAGCTACCTGGATTTTCTCGGCCTGCAGTACATCTCGGCCGGACTCGAGCGACTGATCCTCTTCCTCTATCCGACGTTCGTGATGCTGCTGTCCGCACGCCTCGCCGGGGCACGGATATCCCCTCGCGAGGTCTTCGCCACGGCGCTCAGCTATGCCGGCATCGCGATGGCGGTATACGCGGACATCTCGGTGCAGCAGCCGGCGGTGCTGACCGGCAGCGCGCTGGTGTTCGCCAGCGCGGTGTGCTTCGCCTTCTACCTGGCTGGCAGCGAGGCGCTGATCCGGAAGCTGGGCACGGCCGTGTTCACCGCAACGGCGATGACCGTGTCCTGCGTCGCGGTCATGGTGCAATTCGCGCTGACGCACGAGACGGGCGATCTGCGGCTGCCGGCGCCGGTGTACGGCTGGGCGGCTGCGATGGCGGTGATATCCACCGTCCTGCCCGCGTTTCTCGTTTCCGCGGGGATACGCCGGCTGGGGGCCGGCCGTGCCGCGGTGGTGAGCTCGATAGGACCGATCATCACGATCGCGCTCGGGCAGGTCGTGCTGGGCGAAGCGACCTCGACGCTGCAACTGGCGGGTGCCGTGCTGGTCTGCGCGGGGGTATACGCGGTGACCCGTCGCGCCTGAACGGACCCGCACGTTCAGCCGCTGCAGACGCGACAGCTGCAACACGCGCGGGCCGGTGCGGGAGGCCCCGTCTTCCCGCCGCGCTCGGCGACGTCGACAATGCCGTCGGCCGGCACGATCAGTTCGTATCGAACCGCAGGGTCCTGGCGTGTACAGTCGGCCGTCACCGCCAGCAGTGCCCCCTCGATCTCCGTGTGCAGGTCGCGCGAGTGCACCTTTGCCGTGGCGGCGTTCGCGGCCCGCCTCCGGGCCGCGCGGTCCTGTGCGCCGAGGACCGCGCGGGCGGACTGATGCAAAGGAGGACGGCTCGTAGTATCGTCTTTCCAGTCCCGCAGGGATCATGAGAGGGCGGCCTTCCGTGCATCGGCCGAAAGCGGTGTCCGTGGATCAACCGTCAAGATCGTCGCCGCAGCAGTCCCCGCAGCCGCAGCAGGTGGCTGAGGCCGTTTTCCCCGGTGTGCAGGGGGACCCGATGCCCGATCTCCTGGCGCGGGCCGTCGCCCGTGCCCTGGAAGCCCCCGTCGCACTGGTCAGCATCGTTCATCCCGACAGCCAACTGACGATCGGCGCATTCGGACTGTCCGGTTGGTCCTCCCGCGCGCTCGCCTCCCGCCTGACCGAGGCCCTGCATGCATGGCTCGTGGGCGGCGGACAGACGCTTGTTGCCGAGGACACGCGCCTGCGGCCGACGGCAAAGGAATGCGCGGTGCTGCTCGAGAGCGGTTTCCGTTCCTGTCTGGCCGTGCCGCTTGCATCCGCTGACGGTCGGTTGCACGGGATGATCTGCGTCGTCGACGATCGGCCGCGCAGCTGGCCCGCGCGCGGCGCCGGGCTGCTACAGGACCTTGCGGCGCTCGCCATCGCTGCAGTCGATCGGCATCCCGACGGCGGCGCGCCCGGGGAAATGGCCTCCAGGACGGCCGCAGAGCCCGCGCAGACGACGGCGGTCCTCGAGGCGGGGATCACCGGGGCCGGCGAGACGGAGAACATGTTGCGGGCGCTGGCCGAGTGTGCCGCCGACGCGTTCCTGGTTCACGACGAGGCCGGTCGGCTCACGGACGTGAACCGGGCGGCCTGCGACTGCCTCGGCTATACACGCGGTGAGCTGCTCGCGATGTCGGTGCAGGATCTGGACACGGGCGAGGCGTCGGCCGAGGAAGACGGTGTGCAGTGGAAGGGCCTGCAGCCCGGCCAGGGGATGACCGGCCGCGCGCGTTATCGCCGCAAGAACGGCACGACCGTGGCGCTCGACCTGCAGCGGAGTTGCTGCCGGCTGCACGGCCAGAGATGTTTTTTCCTCCTCGCGCGCGATCTCACGCAGCGATTGACGGTCGAGGAGGGATTGCGCCAGCAGGCGATGCTCATCCACCTCGCCCACGACCCGATCTTCGTGTGGGACGAGACCAACGGCATCGTGTTCTGGAACCAGGGCTCCGAGCGCCTCTACGGATTCACGAAGGAAGAGGCGGTGGGGCGGACGACATCCACGCTGCTGAAGACCGTCTTTCCCGGCTCGCGCGAACAGTTCGAGGCCGAACTCGACCGTAACGGCAAATGGTCCGGCGAATTGCGCCAGTACACGCGCAGCGGCCGGCAGGTCATCGTCTCCAGCCGCGTGCAGAAGGTGACGATTGGCGGCCGCACCCTGATTCTGGAGGCCAACCGCGACATCACCGCACTGCGCCGGGCAATGGAGCAGCTGGCGCTGAGCGAACGGCGCTTCCACGAGCTCGTGCAGATCGCCCCGGTGGGAGTGTTCGAGACCGACGCGAGCGGGGACTGCCTGTATGTCAATCAGCGCTGGTGCGAGATCGCCGGGATGTCTCCGGAGCAGGCGCAGGGCAAAGGCTGGACGAACGCCCTGTATCCCGGGGACCGCGAGCGCGTCAGCGCACAGTGGTACCGGGCGGTCGCCGGGCACACGCCGTTCCAGGCCGAGTACCGTTACCAGCGCCAGGACGGAGTCGTGCGCTGGGCGCTGTGCAACGGGATCCCGCAACGCGATCCCGACGGCAGCCTTGCAGGTTTCATGGGCACCGTCACCGACATCTCGGGCAACAAGGACGTGGAGATGGAGTTGCGCCGCTCGCGCGAGCAGCTGCGAACCCTGCTCGGCCGGCTGGACGAGGCGGTCGAGGCGGAGCGCCGCCACCTCGCGCGCGAGGTGCACGATCAGCTCGGGCAGGCCCTCACGGCCCTGAAGCTCGATGCGAGCTGGGCGGCGCAGCGCCTTGGCGGCGGGGACGAGGCCTTCCGCGCCGCCGTGGTCGACAAGCTCAAGGGCATGACCGCACTCATCGACATGACCGTGGACAGCGTGCAGCGCATCAGCGCGCAACTGCGTCCGCAGATGCTGGAGGACATGGGGCTGGTGCCCGCCCTGGAGGTGTACGCCGAGCAGTTCGCCGAACGCACCGGCATCCGCAGCCGCGTGCATGCCGGGGAGATCGCCTCCCTGCCGGGCCCGGAGGCCACGCACGTGTTCCGCATCGTGCAGGAGGCGATGACCAACGTCGCCCGCCACGCCGGCGCCGAGCGTGTCGATGTAACCTTGGTCGAGATCGGCGGGATTCTGCACGTGGACATCCAGGACGACGGCCGGGGCATCGCCGAGGACGCGCAGTACGCGGCGGGCGCCTTGGGCATGCTCGGAATGCGCGAACGGGCGCGGCTGCTCACTGGCCGGCTGACGGTGACAGGCATCCCCGGCCGTGGCACAGTCGTAAGCGTGGAGGTGCCTTGCAATGCCGACTCAGCAGCAACCTAGGGCCATGCCGGAACTGAAATTGATCATCGCCGATGATCACCCCATCGTCAGCCGCGGGGTCAAGCAACTTCTGCTCGACGCCTACCCCGGTGCGGCCATCGACGAGGTGGAGGATACCGACATGCTGCTCAACGCTACGCGCCAGCAGCACTACGACGCCGTCATCATGGACCTGACCATGCCGGGAAACGAGGGCATGGGCGGCCTCACTTCGCTGCGACGGCAGTGCCCGGAGATCCCGATCCTGGTGCTCAGCATGCATCCGGAGGAGCACTTCGCGCTGCGCGCGCTGAAGGCGGGCGCCGACGGCTTCCTCACCAAGAAGAAGGCGCCGGAGGACCTGCTGACCGCCGTGCGCACGATCCTGGGCGGCGAGGACTACGTCAGCCCCGCGCTGGCCAGGCGTCTGGCCATGAACGTCATCGGCGACGGCACGCAGCAGCCGCATGACCGGCTCTCGCCGCAGGAATACAGGGTGATGTGCCTGATCGGCACCGGGAAGACGGTGGGCGAGATCGCCGAGATGCTGCACCTCAGCGTCAAGACGGTGAGCACCCACCGCACGAATCTGCTGAAGAAGCTCGGTCTGGCGAACAACGCGGAGATCATGCGGTACTGCCTGGACCACGATCTCACTTGAGCCGCGCCTCCTGCGGATTACTCTCCGGGCTGCAGCGACGGACCCCTGTACCGGCCGGGTAGCTAGGCGTTTGTCCTAGAGACTAATCGGGCAACGCCCTATAAAGAAGCCGATCCTGCCGACCGCTAAATAGTTGGTACGGACACAGGTCTCGGAACAAGGACGGTTGTCCGAGGCGCCGGACCGGCAGGATGCCGGCCCGGCGCCTCCTCAGATCCATTCATCATCCTGGCCGGGACTGGATACGGCGGCGCGCCCGTGCGGTACTCCCCCGCGTCCTCACCGCGCCGCTACCGTGCTGGCTGTCATCGCAAGCAGCAACTTTCCTCCCGGAGCGCCCATTCCGGCGGGGCGTGACCGCGCCGCCACGCCCGTCACGCGCCGGCCTCCGCAGTGATGCGTGATCGGACGGCGATTCCGGCGGTTCCGCGCCATGGCGTCCGGAGCGCCGTCAGGCGCGCATGCCGCCCGGGTCCCCATGATCTATGCTCTGCGGGAGAGGCACAGCGAAGGAAGGACGGCGAACGTGCTGCGCATCGAGGTGCTCCCGGCGGAATTCGGCGATTCGCTCTGGATCGAGTACGGATCCGCGCGCCGGCCGCGGCGCATCCTCGTCGACTGCGGGACCCAGGCCGTCTATCGCGATGCGTTGCGCGGCCGTATCGAGGCCCTCGAGCCGCGGGACCGTCATTTCGAGCTCTTCGTCGTCACGCACGTGGATGTCGATCACATCGGCGGCGCGGTCGATCTGCTGGCCGAGTCCCGGCGGCTTGGCGTGACCTTCGGCGACATCTGGTTCAACGGCTACCGCCATCTGGCCGCGGGCCGGCGCGGCGCGTTGCAGGGCGAGGATCTCACGGCGCACATAGAAGGCATGGCGCTGCCGTGGAACGCGAGCTTCGCGGGGGCCGCCGTGGTGGTGCCGGATCAGGGTGCGCTGCCCGGCGTCGAGCTCGCCGGCGGCATGCGTCTGACCGTGCTGTCGCCGACGCCGGCGCAGCTCGCTCGCCTGCTGCCCGAGTGGGAGAAGGCCTGCAGGGCGGCGGGCCTCGTACCCGGCGCCGGCCGGCGCAGACTGCGGCACCGTGTACGCGCCCTCCTGTCGCGCGCCATGGAGTCGATGGACGTGCTGGCCGATCGCCGATTCGTCTCCGACTCCGCGCGGCCGAACGGCAGCAGCATTGCGCTGCTGGCCGAGTATCGCGGCAGGCGCGTGGTCCTGGCGGCCGACGCGCTCGCGCCGGTGCTGGTGGCATCGCTGCAACGGCTCGCGGGTCGGGACCCGCTCCGCGTGGATGCCTTCAAGCTTCCGCATCATGGCAGCCGCAACAACACCAACATCGAGCTGGTGCGTGCCGTCGCCTGCCCGCACTGGATCGTCTCCACCAACGGCAAACTGTTCCAGCACCCGGATCGGGAGTGCATCGCGCGGGTGGCGAAGTACGGCAGCCGGGGCAAGACCATCCACTTCAACTACCTGACCCGCTTCAACGAGATGTGGAAGGCGCGCCTGCTGGCGCGCCGGTTCGATTTCACGGCGCGTTACCCGGCGGCGGGCGAGCAGGGCATCGCGCTCGATCTGTAGATCGGCCGGCGTTGCCGCGCGGGATCGTGAGCGTCGGCAGGCATGCGCGTTCCGACTCCCGCCTGGCGCCCCGCGCCCGCATTCGCGCGAAGACGTGCACCGTGACGCAACTTTCCTCCCGCGCCCAGCCGCCCGGTGCGCCGGCGTTCTGATAACCTCTACCAGGGTCTGTCCCGCGGAGCGGCAACTGGCGCGGGCAGGGCGAGCTCAGGCGCGGTGGCGGGGACGAGGAGTATCACGTCGGATGCGATTACCCGGTGGAATCATGATCTGCGCGGTGACGATGCTGGCCGGCGCGGTTCCGACCGACGCGCCGGCCGGCGGCAAGGCGATCGTGATCGGGGGCGGACCGCGACTGGGCGAATCGCAGGGCCAGATCGAGCAGAACGTCCTGTGGCTGCAGGGGCTGTTGCCGCGGCTGGGTTACGACGTCGACATGTATTTCGGTATCGGCAACGAGCCCGGAGACGACG
>WBZR01000758.1_pt1 | contig 22247 bp, 15 predicted proteins | sample 5204231 | NCBI WGS metagenome assembly WBZR01 (sample SAMN12412403, study PRJNA552823) | activated sludge metagenome | isolation source: activated sludge from anammox sidestream of wastewater treatment plant... | place: USA: Virginia | collected 2017-08 | reverse complement strand
ATCATTATTACTTCCCCCCAGGTACGTGGAGTAAGAAAGGCTCGTTCCCGATGCCGCTATCTTTGTCACAAAGACATCCGCAATACCCTTATTGCTTTCATAGATGGCATTTGACATCGGGAAATCAGAAGACCGTGTCCCACCAGTCACATAGGCATTTCTCGCGCTATCTACCGCTATACCATAACCCATATCATCATTACTTCCCCCCAGGTACGTGGAGTAAGAAAGGCGCTTTCCCGATGCCGCTATCTTTGTCACAAAGACATCCGTACCACCCTTCTTGCTTCCATACATGGCGTTTTTCTTCGGAAAATCAGAAGAATTTGTGTACCCCGTCACATGGGCATAGCCTGCACTATCTACCGCTATACCCTGAACAGAATCATTATCACCCCCCCCCAGGTACGTGGAGTAAGAAAGGCTCGTTCCCGATGCCGCTATCTTTGTCACAAAGACATCCGCATTACCCTTATTGCTTCCATAGATGGCTTTTGACAGCGGGAAATCAGTAGAACTTGTGCTCCCCCCGTCACATAGGCATTTCCCGAGCTATCTACAGCTATACCTTGACCAACATCACTATCACTTCCCCCCAGGTACGTGGAGTAAGAAAGGCTCGTTCCCGATGCCGCTATCTTTGTCACAAAGGCATCGGAAAGACCACCCCTATAGCTTCCATAGATGGCGTTTGACAGCGGGAAATCAGTAGAACTTGTGCCCCCCGTCACGTAGGCATTTCCCGCGCTATCTACCGCTATACCGCTACCATCACTATAACCACCTCCCCCCAGGTACGTGGAGTAAGAAAGGCTCGTTCCCGATGCCGCTATCTTTGTCACAAAGACATCCGCATTACCCTTCTTGCTTCCATAGATGGCGTTTGACAGCGGGAAATCAGAAGATGACGTGTTCCCCGTCACATAGGCATTGCCTGCACTATCTACCGCTATACCAGAACCATGATCATAACTACTTCCCCCAAGATACGTGGAGTAGGCGATGGGCGGGTCTATGACGAGGGGGTAGCGTTTGTCGTAGGCAGCCACTTGAAAGCCATAGATGCATCGTTGCCCATGTCCGTTATTCGTGCCCGTGTATCTTGTTCCTTTCACGGAAGACGGTCTCCGGTCACGAATCACGAATCTCCCCTCGCGCTCCACCTTCTTTCCGTCTATGATCTGATACACATACGGCTTTTTCTGGATGATTTTTGAAGACTCAAGGGAAAATCCGAGGGGGTCTTCATCAGATGTGTTTTCCCCATCCACCCCCTTCACCCCCGCCGGCGGGGGACAGTATGAGTTATCACCTCTTTTTAGAGGGGAGTTTAAGAGAATCTCCAGTTCGCCATTGTCATTAATCTGCACGTCGGCAACGCCTTCGTATGCCAATTGCACACGGGATGGACTTGCACCAGGATTGACGATGATGTCATACTCCATCTGCCGGTTGTTCCCGTAAAACTTCATGTTGATGTCTTTGTAAACATCCTTGTAAACGACCGACTGATACGTGGGGATGTTGGTCTTCCACTTCTCTGGATCATTTCCATGGAAGTAATTAACCTTGCACTCCTGTAGGTCTTCCGCAACGATCTCCGGATGTTTATTGGCTCCCAGAGGAATTAGTCTTACAACCTCAGGTTGTGGATTTTCCGTCGAAGCTGCGGGCGTACTGTCAACTGCCAACTGGTTACTAGCCATCTCCCGGCTCTTGTCCTTTGATTGCCTTCCGCCGGTTAATGAAAGATAGATGCCCCTGTCGGTAAAAAAGGTACTCCGTCCGCTGCCCTTTTCATAAAATCTTACCTGCTCGTTCATCTGCCCATTATTCCTGACAAAATACAAGGGTATCTTGCCGTAGTTTTCCTGTATCTTTAATTTGGCGGCTTCGTCAACGGGTTTTTGATTTGAGACAATAGTGTCGGTCACGGATGCACATGTGTCCGTTGCAAATGCCTCCTTACCAGGAAACGATGCAGCGCATAATGAAAATAGAGCGATAAGACACCAGAAAAGACCAAATCCCTTCAGCGCGTGAAAGCGCTGTACTACATCCTTTTGCAAATTCATAATTTCCACAACTCCACTCTTTCCTTTTCAAAAAGGCCAACAAAATAAAAATCCCATTATAATATTAGTAGGGGCAAAGCATTTGCTGCAAATTGATATAAATGCGTTCATGCCAAAATCAGCAAATGCTTTGCCCCTACGCACCCCAATCCTATGTTGTGCCCAAAATATCTGGAGTCTTTGCTGTGAGCTGCTTCTGTCAAGGTTTAAAAACTTGATGCGGTGGATTTGTTCATACTTTTTTCAAAAAATCAAAATACTTCTGTTATTAAGGGTCTCATAATAGAATATACGTTAGGTTGTCTGCTTTAGTGCTTAAACACAAGAAAAGAAGAGCGGGTCATAAATCAATACTATTATGAGACCCTTAATAAGTGCCTAAACTGCAGCCAACCCACCAGATGCAAAAACCACCCGGCCATTTTCCATATCCGCTTTAATTTCCGTACCCTCGGCAAATTTACCCGCTAATATCTCCATGGAAAGCGGGTTTTCAATCAACTGCTGTATCGTACGTTTCAGCGGTCTTGCGCCAAAGTGCGGATCAAAACCCTCCTGTACCAATCTCTCCTTTACCCGTTCGGTGACCGTCAACCGGTAGTTGTTCTTCGACAACCGCTTCTGGAGTTCCTTCAACTGTATCTCCGCAATCTGGCCTATCAAATCCTTTGATAAACTGTGAAATATAATCATCTCATCAATACGGTTGAGGAACTCTGGTCTGAAGGCCTCTTTTAGCGCCTGTTTCACCCGGCTTCTCAGTTCTTCTTCATTTTCAGGCCCCGTAAGGTCTTGTATCCACTGGCTTGCGATGTTTGAGGTCATTGCGATGATGGTGTTTTTAAAATCTACCGTTCGGCCATGTCCGTCGGTCAACCTGCCGTCGTCAAAGACCTGCAGCAATATATTAAACACATCCCTATGCGCTTTTTCCACCTCATCGAACAGGATCACCGAATACGGTCTCCTCCGTATTGCTTCGGTCAGACGCCCGCCCTCTTCATAACCCACGTATCCGGGCGGTGCGCCGATGAGTCGGGCCACTGAGTGTTGCTCCATAAATTCAGACATATCGATGCGCACCATGGCGTTTTCACTATCAAATAAAAAGGCAGCGAGCGCCTTGCACAGCTCCGTCTTCCCCACTCCTGTGGGTCCAAGAAACAGAAAGGTGCCAATGGGTCGATTGGGATCCTGAAGCCCTGCACGGGCACGACGGATGGCATTTGAAACAGCCCTGATGGCCTCATCCTGACCGACAACCCGTTCCCTGAGCCGATCCTCCATTTTCAGGAGTTTTTCTTTTTCCCCTTCCAGCATGCGTGTCACGGGAATGCCGGTCCACTTGGAAACAACCACGGCAATATCATCAGCATCGACCTCTTCATTCAGGAGCGACTTGTTTTTCTGCAATTCCTGCAATTCCTGGTGCTTTTGCTTTAATTTATGTTCGCATTCCCTGATAAGGCCGTAACGTATCTCGGCCACTTTTCCTAAATTTCCCTCCCTTTGCGCCGTCTGTTCATCAATGCGTGCCTGATCGATCCTGGCATTAATTTCCTGTATCTCTTTGATAACCTTTTTTTCGTTCTCCCATTGTGTCCGCAGGGCATTTGATTCTTCTTTTAAATCAGACAACTGCTTGTCAATCTTCTCCATCCTCTGTTTTGAGGCGGCATCCTTTTCTTTTTTCAGGGCCTCTTTTTCGATCTCCAGTTGCATAATCTTACGCTCAATCCCGTCCAGTTCCACCGGCATACTATCGATTTCAATCCTCAGCTTTGAGGCTGCCTCGTCAATCAGGTCGATTGCCTTGTCAGGCAAAAACCGGTCTGATATATACCGGTGAGAAAGCGTAGCGGCTGCGACAATTGCTGAGTCTTTAATTCGCACCCCATGATGTAATTCATAACGTTCCTTTAATCCCCTCAGGATTGTAATCGTGTCCTCTACTGTGGGCTCACCAACGTACACCGGCTGGAATCGCCTCTCCAAAGCGGCATCCTTTTCAATATATTTCCGGTATTCATCCAGGGTGGTAGCGCCTACACAGCGCAACTCGCCGCGGGCAAGAGCCGGTTTCAGAAGGTTGGATGCATCGACAGCGCCTTCTGCAGCGCCAGCGCCCACCACGGTATGCAACTCATCGATAAAGAGGATGATTTGGCCTCCCTTTTCACTCACATCTTTCAGCACCGCCTTGAGACGGTCTTCAAATTCACCCCGATATTTTGTGCCGGCAATCAGGGCGCCCATATCCAGAGACATGACCCGCTTATTCTTCAGGCTTTCGGGCACATCGCCATTGACAATGCGTTGGGCGAGACCTTCCACGATGGCCGTCTTTCCCACCCCAGGTTCACCGATCAGGACAGGATTATTCTTCGTTCTGCGGGATAAAACCTGTATCACTCGCCTTATTTCATCATCACGGCCGATAACAGGGTCCAGCTTTCCCTTCCTGGCCAGCTCGATTAGGTCTTTGCTATAACGCTCAAGGGCCTGATACTTCTCTTCAGGACTCTGATCCGTGACACGCTGACTACCCCTGATTTCCTTCAGCGCCGTATAGATATTATCTTTGGTAACGCCCGCCTCATTTAATATCCTGCCCGCTGATATACTCCTTTGCCCTGACAGGGACAGCAACAGGTGTTCTGTGCTTACGTACTCGTCCTTCAGCTTGCCGGCCTCTTCCCATGCAAGATTAAAGGTATCGCGAAGTTCCGCACTCACATATGCCTGCCCGGGCGCTCCCGACCCGCTGACCTGCGGCAATCTGTTTACTTCCGCCATTGTCTTATCGAGAACAGCATCCGTATCAATCCCTAATTTTTTTAAAAGCGGGACGACAATGCCCTGCTCCTGGGTCAAAAGGACTTCCAGTAAATGCACTGCCAATATTTGCTGTTGCCGCTTTGATTCCGCTAATTCCTGGGCTTCCTGCACAGCCTCCTGTGCCTTGATGGTAAATTTATCAAATCTCATAGTTTCACTTTTTCATAAAAATTTTAAAATGTATTTTAACGGTAAAATTTAAACGACAGCACACAGCAACATCCGATAAATCATTATTATAGCTTTGGCAGCCTTGTGATTTGAAATAAAGAGAACTTGCAGAAGATTTAATTTAAGGTTGTATTTGCAAGACGTCTGACATGCTGTACATCCCGGGCGGCTTTTGGGCGATAAACTTTGCAGCACGGATGGCCCCGCGAACAAAGGTATCACGGGTGTGCGCTTTATGGGTAATCTCTATGCGTTCTCCCAAACTTCCAAAGACAACCGTATGATCACCGATGACATCTCCACTGCGAACCGCATGGATACCAATCTGATTTACGGGCCGCTCACCCGTAATACCGGATCTGCCATAGACGACGTCTTTATCCATCTTCCGGTCTGTCGCCTCGCATATCTTTTCAGCGAGCCGCAGGGCTGTGCCACTAGGGGCATCCTTTTTAAACCGATGATGCGTTTCTATGATTTCTATGTCAAACTCCGATCCCACCATCTTTGATACCTGACCTACAAGATTAAACAGTACATTTACCCCGACGCTCATATTGGGAGAAACCAAACAGGGGATCTGCTGGGAAAAATGTTGAATTTTCTCGTGCTGTTGGGAATTAAGCCCTGTGGTACCGACCACGAGAGCGATATTCTTTTTTGCACACGTCTCGGCTACAGCAATGGCAGACTCAGGTGATGAAAAATCAATTACGACGTCTGCATGCGCATTCAAGACCGTTGTAACTTTGATACCCGTTTCTCCGCACCCGGCAATGGAACCGATATCTTTTCCCAGGAACTGATGGCCTGCCCTTTCCAGTGCTGCGACCAGCATCAGTTCCGGATCTTCAATGACGAGGGCTGCAATTCTTGCCCCCATTCTCCCGCAGACACCATTAACTGCAATCTTAATCATCAGCTCTATCCTCTATCAAAAACATGACCACATTCAAATCGCACGTAAAAACTAATCCTTGTTTTTTTTATACCACCTGCTGGCGCTTTTGAGGAAACTCCGCTCCCGCCGAGTCAGGTTTCTCAAACCTTCACGGTTCACCTTGTCGAGAATTTCATCCACCTTTATCCGCAGTTCCTGTTCTTTCATCAACTCTTTTTCCTGTTGACGAATCTGCCACCGTTTGAGATATTCTTCCACCCGGCAGGAATATCGAACAAATAAAAACCCGTAAACAAGGCCCCCCAGATGCGCAAAATGCGCAATATTACCACTTTTGGGGACAACACAGTTAAAGACTGTAATTCCGGCAAAGATCATGACCAGATACTTCGCCTTCATGGGAAAGAAATAGAAGATGACCGTGCTATTGGGAAAATACATGGCAAAGGCCACTTCAACGGCAAAGATGGCTCCCGAAGCGCCGAGAATAGGCGTCCATGGAGTAAAGATACAACAACATATCCCGGCAAAGATGCCCGCTGTAAAATAGAGCGTCAGAAATCGCCTGGAACCGAGTACCCGCTCAACTTCACCTCCAAACATCCAAAGACCCAGCATGTTAAATATCAGGTGCCATGGATCTGTAGTACTGTGCAAGAACATGTATGTAAAGAACTGCCACAGCCATAAGTGTCCCAACGTATCGGGAGGATAGAGCCAGAATAGCTTGGTGAATCTATCGGAAGCGGGATAATACCATGGCTGTGCTGCCGTATGTCCCAGTTGCCCATCTGTAAAGGCATTCATCAACTGCGGTGACCACTGCAAACTTAAGGTCGAAAACAACAATTGAAGCATAAACACACTGACATTGGCAATAATCAGGACCATGATTACGCGTGTCCACTTGCTCCCAATATTTATCCCGAAGATGAGTCTGTTATTGCGCATGGATATGCCACTGTATATCTTGAAAACATTCTTTTTTCAAGTTTTTGTTCATGAAACGGCTACACTCGCTTATTGGTACTGTGCAACTCTTTTTTATACGGACTACATTGATGCGACATTTAATTGTTTATAGTAATTATTTTCCAATAAAAGTCAAGGATGTTGTGTTTTAGGGCGTTTATCGGGTAAGTAATTTCCTGAAAACAAACATCCCGCCATTAAAAAGGATAATATTCGCACCCCATATGGCAGGTATTACCGGTATGGACGTATCCTCTGCCAATACAATTCCTGTCACCACCAGGGGATAATAGAGGAATAAGATCACGAGAAAACTGGCTCCAAATCCTATCATGAGATGCCCGCTCCGCAGCATAATTCCAAGTGGAATACCAATAATGATAAAAGTCACACAGGAAAATGACTCAGACAATCGCTTGTGCATGGAAATATCATTTTTCCGCCTCATTTCTTTCATGCCGGCAATTTTAGATTCGCCTTCAATAGCTCCGGTATTTATTAGCAAGGCATCACGCCGCTTATTTATCTCTGAAATAGCCTGAGAAAGTGAAGCAATATTTTTCGTTTCTTCGTTCTGCGTCTCCCGCGCTGTTGTAACTTTTCGCTCGATGCCGTAAATCCTTTGTTTTTCTCTCTCGATGGTTTCTCTGATTTGCATAATCTTTTTATCCCTGTCTTCAGACATGGGTATGCCTGCCTTATTTTCTCTTTTCACCTGAATCAAATTTTCATTGGCGACAAGGATGTAATTTTTGGCTATTTTGCACTCGTTTTCAAATCCCTCTATCTTTGAGACCTGTCGGGCCAGATTCTCTTTTGATCGCTTCAAATCCAGCATAAGTTTATCCCGTTTCCGGGACAGATCAGTTAATTTTTCCCGATAGCCGGCAAGTTCTTTATCCAGCGTGTTCCTGCTCTTTTTCGGATCCAGTGGCACTTTACCGCTTTTCGCCAATTCCTTGTCAATTTCCCTGTCGGCCATCCAAAGTTGAAATACCGTCATATACTTCGTAGACGACTCCCGCCTCTTTTCCTTCAGGGAAATCTCAAAGGTGGTTTCATTAAACATCCCAAGACTGGGTATTTCGTCCAATTTTTTGTAATTGGGTTTAAGAAATTCTCCCCTATGCAATGTAAGAAGTATCCTATGGCTCTGCTCATCCATTTTGATTGACCCCTCTTCGGCAAGGATAACATTTGTCACATAGTCATTTACATACTCAATTACTGCTATATCCTTATTAACGTTATCTTCCACATTCCCAATATAAATTTGGTATGGATGCAGGTCGATCTTCTTCTGAAAGGTCGCCAGACGTCCTGCCAGGATGTTATTAATTGCACGTTCCTGAAGTAAAATTATTTTATAATAAGACCTCGGCAAGATCTCTGAGGATAAGACCAGCGTTATTAAGCTAAAGATCACCCCAATTACCAGGACTGGGGTAATTATTTTCAGTATGTGCACACCACTTGCTTGTACCGCAAGAATTTCATGGTCGGAGCTCATCCGCCCGTATGTCATAGCCGTAGCGGTAAGTAGTGCCGATGGTATGGAGTAAGGAGAAGCTTGTATAAAGAGATGAGGGACGAGTGACCTGAGGGCAATGATATCGAGTCCCTTGTGTAATAACTGAATGGCAAATCCCAGGAATATCAGGAATTCAAAACAGGCCAGGGACGGCAAAAACATCCGAAGCCACTCTTTTACAAGGTAGCGTTGTAAAATTCTATTGATAAATATATCGGGCATTATCAAGGAGTTTGCAATATTCCAAAATTTTTCAGGGAAAAAACATATTAGCAACCTTGGGGATACAGCTTACCCCAGGAAACTCCTTATTTTTCCTGCAGCAACCATATTTTCGGAAACCGTTTCTTTCTTTCCGGAGATGATCGCCCGGATGATTTGAGAGGTATATTCGCTATGCAGCAGGTTTTCAGTATATTTTACCATACCCAGCACCTTTTCGATATTCTTCACAATCTTTGGAGATATTAATTCTCTGACATCCCCATTGTAATACGATACCGCCAATGAGAGGTCTTCTCTGAATGACGGGTACGCAGACGCAAGAAACACCAAATCCTTTTCGGTTAAAGCATGTAATCCCAGGAGTTCCGGTGGCAGCCCGATTGAATTAAGTGAGGCACAAAAGGAAATCACCCGCGGCAAGGTGACTCCTTCAATGTTTCTCGAATATCCGAAAAGCCCAATATGGAGTTTCCGCATCCGCCGTTTGGGGACAAATCGGGCTATTTCGTTGATCAAAGGCGCCAGCTCTTTTATCTGTTCCCGGTAAGCCGATGCCAATCTTTCCGTAATCTCTAAAGCCACTTCTTCATCGATGATTGTTGGCGCCGTCCTTGTGCGGCCATTAATCTTCTGAATGGCATCCCTCACTTGCCTTTCATCATAATCATATTTGAATGCCGACTGAATCGTAAAAGTCTCAACGCTGGGGTATTCCTTCAGACAGTCATCAGCGCTGAGCGGTGTCAGATTACCGCGAAAGAGATTTGAACCCAATCCCAGGATGGGATAAATGGGAACCTTGATTCTCTCTTGTAAAGCATACAACCGCTGTAAAGCAATTTTAACTACTAATATAGCCGGGAGCATACCGTAGTTCAGTGCAGGATCAGAGCGGCCAAGGAATACCCGCTGATATGAGAATTGTTTGTCAGACAGATAACTCTGCACCATGGTATCCGCTGAAAGCATGTAAGGAATATCCTCAAAGAGTGGAATTACTTCTATGGTCTCAGGCTTAAACTCACCGATCCACTCCTTTATTGTAATATCGCTCTCAAAACATTTCCTGTGTTGTTTCCCGACAACAAAGTCACGATAATAATAATATATCCTATTAATAGACTCGGTACTGGTAGTCATCGGGAGGATAACTTCAAAAATGGGCGATATATTGTCTTCTCCATAAAACTGATTTGCAGTATCGTACGAACGAGGCGCACTCTCCAGAGTCTCCAAAAGAATCTTTCCCTCGCTTTTTTCAACCATAGGATTGGGCACCCGTAAGGTGATAAAACAATCTTTGCCAATCCGGTATTTTTTGAAATAATTATCATAGCGGGTAAGGAGTTTTTTGATGACAAACTCATCCACTTCCTTCCCTTCGCAGTCCCACATCTGTTCATCGCACCGAAGATGTGAAAAAACATAATATGCCTCTTTTATTTCATCTTCACCCGAAAAGCTCGTTCCCTCGGTAAAGAATGGCATAGTTACATTGTCAGGATGTTGGGTACTCATTGTTCTCGGAATCTTTCTCATGCCGTCACACCTCTTCGTAAGCTAAAGTAAATTTCTCACCAGTATTTGTTCCAAAACGGTATATCTTAGCGCAGCGGAGCTGCAATCAAATTAATGAAACTTGTACATATACTACAAATACCAGACACCAAATAACAAACAGATTCCATTTTCTAAATCTCAATAACTAATTTTTGTCTTGAAAAGTTTTTAGGACAAATACTCTCTAGGGACAAGACGGAAGCATGTCCTCAGGTACTTAGGAATAGACCATCTGATAATTGGAGTTTGCATTTATTAGTTTTTGTAATTCGGGATTTTCCCGGTTTATTGTACAAACTTTAAATTATATTAAAAAAAACTGTATTTTCACGAAATTATTTTTAAAATACTGATCAAATAAAACGTCCAATCATTTCTCAATCGATCTGAGTCAGTATTATCACGCACAATCTCATTTCTCACTTTTCTTATCCACAAAATAATTATATAATTATAGTTTACGTTCATTTTATCTGAACTCTATTTTTTCTGTTGTGTTGAATGAGGAGAGTGGGCATGTCCGATGAGAGTTTTATTAACGTGAATAAACTCAGTACGAATGAGTTGATATCCCTGATTAATACCGAACAGTATGATAAGCTTGAAGAAGCATGGCTCGAAATTATCGAATCCAACAACAAAAATCTTCAAGCCCTTTTTGAGGTAATTGATCTCCTGGCGATACGGGGGGAAAGAAAACGCGCACATGACTTTCTGATGATGCTGGCGCCTCATTACAAGCAAAAAGGGCTCTATCTCGATTTCCTTAATGTATTAAAAAGGGTGCTGGAATACAACCCCAGAGAAAAGGGACTGGCAAAGGAGATTGCCGAATGCTATTCAAATATCTACAAAGACAGACCCGATGCACAGGCGCTGCTTGAAAAAATGGGCATAGAGACATCATCCGACATGCGCAACGTCCTGAAAAACCTGGAGAAATACTTTTATCTCGATCGCGGTGATTACGTCTATCACAAGAGCTGGGGTGTGGGTCAGGTGGCCGCAGTTGACGCAGGAAGTGAAAAAGTTATTATAAATTTTGAAAAAAAGAATAACCATAGCATTGCTATGGACATTGCCCAGGACATACTACAGAAACTGGATAAGGACGATCTGCTGGCTATGATCTATGCCCAAAAAGACGTGCTAAGTAAAATGATTGGAGAAGACCCTGTAGGCTTGATTAAATTAACGTTAAAATATTTTAAAGGGAGGGCATCGGTCTCCCATGTAAAGAATCGCCTCACATCCGGTGTCATACCGGCTGAGGCATGGAGCAGATGGTGGACAAATACAAAAAAATTGCTGAAAAAAGACCCCTATATAAAGCTTACCGACGGCACCCCTACTACATCCTCTTTGGAATTCCGCACCTCTCCGATGTCACATCATCAGGAAATGCTCGAAAGATTAGCCCGTACCAGGGATATAAGCAAAAAAGTAGAAATTACCAAAAAATATATTTCTGAAATGAAAAATACCGAAGCTTGCAAGGAAACCCTGGATGAAATTACAAGCCTGTTCGCAAAAGAATCCGATACGTTGCAAAAAACAAACCTTCCCCTCGCCATAGAGTGCCTTTTGCTCCTGGATGAGGTGCAAGGCATTCTCAAAGGAGAACCCGGGAAATACAGAAACGATATCGAAACACTTATCCGAACACATGGAAATCTTCCTGAATTTGTCAATGCAATAAATATCCTGGAGTACCGGAAAAAAGTTCTCGATCTTATCAAAAAGATCGGGCCGGAAAAATGGCAGGATGAATTTGCTTCTCTGTTCTTTGTTAACGACGGTAATTTGTGGGAATTCATTGTCAAGGAACTCATCACGGAAAACAAGCAGCATACTATCGAAGGAATTGCCTTGAAGGTATTCAATCAATTCAATGCGTATCCAGAACACTACATATGGTTTTGTAAAAATGGCATGCTCGGACGATACCCGGAACTTTATAAAAATATCGATCCCGCACTTATGTTTAACCGGTTAATCGAACTACTCGACAATATCTGTTTTAAGATACAGAAAGGTCGCAACGGGGATTTAAAGACCGCCGTCAATAAGATCAAAAACCTCTTGGAGGATAAAGGCACCGATTATGCCGTAAATATCCTGAATGACGCCAATGCAGAAGGCATCTTTGATGTCGTCTCCAGAAGCAAGGGAGTAGAGGATTGGTTCAAGGTTTCTATTGAAAGTGTCATTCAGGACAGGTATCCGGATTTATTTGAAGAACCGGGACATCCGAAACTCGACGAAAGCAAAATTTATGTCACCAGAGAAGGATATGACAAAAAAAAGAAAGAATTCGACCATCTTATGAACGTGGAATTTGCAGAAAATGCCCGTGATCTCGGGGAGGCCATCAGCCGTGGGGACTTGCGTGAAAATGCTGAATACAAGGCGGCACGGGAAAAACAGGCAATGCTGGTAGAAAAGGCGGAACGCATGAAGGCAGAGTTACAGAGGGTTGTCTTTATTGACCCCTACTCCGTTCATTCCGACAGTATCTCTCCTGGTACAAAAGTTTTCCTTAAGCATCAGGGAAAGACTGAGATGGAGATTTATACCATATTAGGACCATGGGATGTTGATATCGAAAAAGGCATCATATCATACCTGTCACCAATCGGAAAGGGACTGCTCAATAGAACGGCAGGTGAAACGACCACCATTAAGCTGCCAGAAGGGGAATCTACGTACGAAATCGTTAAAATTGAGAAGGCATTATAAGGGCAGAAAAGCATCTTGCAGAATGCCATGTAATGTTCACTTCATGAAACGGCTGAGAAACGCCTTCGTCCTGTCGTTTTGAGGACGGGAAAATATCTCCTGCGGACTCCCCCCTTCCACAATTTCACCCTTATCGAGAAAGATTACCCGTGTCGAGACGTCCCTTGCAAATCCCATTTCATGTGTTGCAATTACCGTCGTCATCCCTTCAGATACCAAATCCTTAATGACTTGAAGTACCTCCTCAATCATCTCGGGGTCCAGGGAAGACGTAGGCTCATCAAAGAGCATCGCCTCAGGCTTCACAGCCAGGGCGCGGGCAATGGCCACCCGCTGCTGTTCACCTCCTGACAGTTGTCCCGGATATTTTTGAGCCTTTTCACCCAGATGTACCTTCCTGAGTAAAGCAATGGCATTCGACTCAGCCTCGGTCTTATCAACACCCAGGACAAAAATCGGCGCCGCAGTTATGTTGTGGAGCACGGTCATGTGAGGAAAGAGGTTAAACTGCTGAAAAACCATCCCCACCTTTCTGCGAATATTTTTTACCGTCATGGTTTCCTGTTCCTTCTGGTACCCATGTTCATGGACACCATGGAGTTTTTGACCATCAACTGATATGCGTCCTTTTTGAAATGTTTCCAAACCATTAACACATCGCAAGAGTGTGCTTTTACCGCTGCCGGACGATCCAATCAGGGTAATAACGCCGCCTTTTTCTACTACGAGATTCAATCCCCTGAATAAGGGTTGATGGTCGTACTTCTTGAACAGGTTACAAATTTCAATCATGGGATTTCAGCTTTTTCTCTAATTTTCTGGCATACAGAGCGAGTGGATAGCTCATACCGAAATAAAGAAGCGCCGTAATAATGCCCAATTTAAAGAAATCCATCGACGCAGCCGCCAATATACCGTAACTCTTCGTGAGTTCCGTTATGGCAATGACAGAGACCAGGGATGAATCTTTAAACAGGGCAATAAAATCGTTGGTCATGGGCGGTATAGCAATGCGGAGAGCCTGCGGTAAAATGATACGCCTTAAAGTCAAGCATCTCGACATGCCGAGCGATAGCGCCGCCTCAGTCTGCCCCCTGGAAATGGCCTGGATGCCCGCCCGATAGATCTCCGCCTCGTAAGCGGCATAATTCATACCTAACCCGAGAATTGCAGCGGCAAATGCGTTCATAGCAATCCCAATATTCGGCAAGCCGTAGTACAGGATATATAACTGAATAAGGAGCGGCGTGCCCCGGTAAATCTCAATATAGGCCGTAGAGATCTTTTGCAACCACATACTCCCATATAATCTCATAATTGCCAGGATAAGTCCCAGGACAACGGACAACATCATGGACAATACAGAAATCCCTATGGTGACCAAAGCGCCTCTGAGCAAAGTAGGCAGAAATCTCGTTACCACTGTAGGTGTCTTTTCAAAAACGGATGGAGGTCGCTCCCCAAATATTGGCAAAGATCCTCCATGCGATAAGAGCTTTCCTTGCGAGGCATTCCATAATCCCCAGTGTTTGTAAATCTTTTTTAATTCACCCGATCTCAATAGTTTTTCAATAATCTTATTTAATTCATCAACCAATGCCGAATCTTCTTTCCGCACAGCAATACCATAATACCCTTCACCGGCCGGCTCACCCACAAGACGCAATTGAGGATTGGGTATGGCGTAATAAGAGGCGATGGGGAAATCAACAAAAACGGCATCAATACGACTTAATAAGAGATCCTTGAACGGTTCCACCTGCCCGCTGTAGGTATTCACAGCAATGTCACCCATCTCTTCCAGGAAACGCCTGGCCTCTGTATTGTACAAGGTGCCGACTTTCTTACCGCGAAGGTCCTCCGGGCGATTAATACGAAATTCCGAAGAGCGGACAACCACCTGCTCTGCGTATGCATAGTACGGGCGACTAAATAACACCGTTTGTGCCCTGTCGGGTGTGATCTCGATGCCATTGAGCGCAATATCAAAATCCCCGCGCTGAAGTGAAAGCAGGATGCTGTCCCATGCATTCTGGAAGTACCGCACCTTCACCCCCAATTCTCTGGCAATGGCCTCGACAATCTCCACTTCGAAGCCGATGAGTTTCGAGGGATGCGCAGGGTCATAAAACACATACGGCGCGCATCCTTCTGCGTCAAATCCCCAGGTTATCACTCCGGAACTTTTTATCTTTTCGAGGGTGTTTTGATATGCAAAGGCATCAGAAATGAACAAAAAAACCGCAGAAAAGAGTACCTGTAGTAACACAGTAGTTCGAACAATAAAATATTTCCATTTCATAGCGCTAAATATAAGTCATTCACAAATTCTTCTCAAGATAAATCCTTGACAATACAATTATATTTACGTTATAATTTTCACGATTGATACATAATCCTCTTAAAGGACAGATATTATCAAAGGCAATAATTCTTCACGCAAAAAAGTCTTGCTGAATATCATTACCTTCCTGTTATAGAGTCCTCAATTACATACAAAGGTTACAATAATTTCAGGCTATATTTTACATCCCAAAGAGAAGAGCTGGAATCTTCCCAACCCCCATAGAACACTGGCGGCGATTATGAGGGACGCCAAAGAAAAGGAAAACCGTTCGCAGTTAATCCTGCAGGCAGACACACCATTTTCACTCAGTACGATTAAAAATCATTGTGAAATCTATCTCAGTATCTCACTTTAAGACCGAAAAGGAGGTCAAAATGAATATTTTTGTAGGTAATTTGTCACACGATGTAACCGAAGATGACTTACGGCAGGCTTTTGAAGCCTTCGGGCAGGTAAAATCAGTCAAACTTATAAAGGACCTGTTCAGCGGCGCATCAAAGGGATTCGGGTTCGTGGAAATGCAGGCAAAGGCCGAGGCTCAATCCGCAATTACCGGCCTCAATGGCAAGGATTTAAAGGGACGGATGCTCAACGTGAATGAGGCACGCCCCCGTCCGGAAGGACGCAAAGGCGGCGGAAGACAGGGTGGTGGCGGACGGCGTTTCTAACAAATTAACCCTGACAGGGTTTAAAACCCTGTCAGGGTTAACTCACGAATTTCGCGCTTCGGACCTCGTTGAAAGCGCCCAATCGAGCGATTTTTCTTTTTTCGATTTATTCGGACACGATGGCCTTCTTTCCTAATTAATGAAAAGGGGAATTTTATAGAGCCGAAGCAATAGTTTATAGTGGTATAAGGATACTATGGAAAAATTAGAAAAATTCAGAACACTAGGATTATCAGAAAACACATTACACGCATTAGGGAAAAAAGGCTTCGAAGAGCCAACCCCAATCCAGCAAATGACGATACCCATTCTCTTAAAGGGAGAAGTTGACATTATCGGGCAGGCTCAGACAGGTACGGGAAAGACGGCGGCATTTGGACTCCCCATCCTTGAAAGAATAAAAGAACACTCAAAAACTGTTCAGGCGCTTGTCCTTGTACCAACGAGGGAGTTGGCTATCCAGGTCGCGGAAGAATTAAACTCCTTTAAAGGAGAGAAAAAATTCCAGATAGTGCCCATTTATGGAGGTCAGTCGATAGAAGAACAGTTGAGAAGGTTGAAAAAAGGGATTGATGTCGTAATTGGGACTCCCGGGAGGATATTGGACCATATCCGGAGAAAAAGTTTACGGCTGGGAAATATATCCTATTTAGTCCTTGATGAGGCAGATGAGATGCTAAATATGGGATTTATTGACGACGTAGAAGAGATTATTAAAAATACTGGTTCAGAGAAGAGAATACTGCTCTTTTCCGCTACTATGCCTGCAAAAATAATAGGCATGGCAGAAAAATATATGAAAAAATATGAGATGATCGGGGTAAAGAAAGAACAGCTAACAACTAACCTGACGGACCAGATCTATTTTGAAGTAGCGCCTTCAGATAAATTTGAAGCTTTATGCCGGATCATTGACATAGAACATGAATTCTACGGCCTCATATTTTGCAGGACGAAAATCGATGTGGATAATCTTGCAGGCAAACTTATTGAAAGAGGATATGATGCAGAAGCATTACATGGAGACATATCTCAACACCAGAGGGAAATCATATTAAATAAGTTCAGGAAACAGAGGATCAATATCCTGGTAGCGACAGACGTGGCGGCCAGAGGCATCGATATTCAAAACCTAACCCATGTAATCAACTATTCACTGCCGCAGGATCCGGAATCGTATGTGCACAGGATAGGAAGAACGGGGCGCGCAGGAAAAGAAGGGACGGCCATCACTTTTGTTACCCGCGATGAATACAGAAGACTTGTCTTTATTAAAAAGATCGCCAAAACGGATATCCGGAAAGAAAGGCTTCCGAGAATAGCGGATGTAATAAATCAAAAAAAATCCAGGATAAAAGCAGAAATTACCCATATCATCCAATCGGAAGACATGAATGGATACGCGAAACTTGCACAGGAGATGCTCAAGGAAAACGAGGCAGAAAAGGTACTGGCCGCCCTTTTAAAACATGCTTTTCAGGATGAACTGGACGAAAGCAGTTATAACGAAATCAGAGAGGTTTCGGTTGACAGGAAAGGGACAGCGAGGTTATTTGTGGCGCTGGGGAAAATCGATGGTATGACCCCCAGAAAACTAGTCGCTTTTTTAAAGCAACATGCCGAAGTTCATAGTGAAAGGATAAAGGATATTCAGATATTTGATAAATTTTCTTTTATAACGGTTCCCTTTGAAGAGGCCGAAATAATCCTGAATATTTTTAAAAAGAAACAGGGAGGAAAAAGGCCCATCGTAGAAAGGGCCAAGGGATAAATTTTCATAATAGAGGCATATGGCGTGAAGTATAGGGACGAAGCATTTGCCAGTTTTAACGTGAAATGTTTTATATCTTATAACAAATGCTTTGCCCCTGCTTTTCAAAAAAACCAAATTGTTGCTCATATTGTAATAAGATAGACGTTATTTACTCTCTTGTGCCAATTTCAATTTGTTGTAAATAGAAAGTTCAAATTCCGCCTCGACACTCATACCCTTTTCTTTGTACAGTAAACCCAAATTTTTGTGGGCATCAACATCGTCCACATTGATATCCAGTACCTTCCTATAGGCTTCAATTGCCTCGTCCTGTTTTCCAATCTTCTCGTAAACCAACCCCAGATTGTAATAGGCATTCACAAGACCACGGTCTATTTCTACCGCCTTTTCCCATTGGGTGAGCGCCGTCGTGTACATGTTTTTCTTTGCATAGGCATTACCTAATTTATAGTAAATCTCTGAATGATCGGGATAAATTTCAACGATCTTTTCCCAGAAATTTATGGCCTTGTCTGTTAAACCCTGACTATCATAGATGTCAGCAAGACTGGAAAGGGCATCGTAATCAGATGGATTGGACTCGATAACTTTATTCCACATGGAAATGGCCTTATCTAACTTGCCCTGGTTATAGTATGCCACACCCAGATTGAAATAGGCGTCCGTATTTTTGGGGTCAAGCTCGATAGTCTTCTTCCATGCCGCAATAGATTTGTCATCCTTACCTCTGGCAGCATAAAGTTCGCCGCTATTATAATATGCCTCCGCATAACCGGGTTTCGCATTGATGGCTTTACTGTACTCGGACAAAGCATCTTCCACCCTATCTCTTTCCGCATAAACCTTGCCAAGCTGGAAATGCGCCTCGACAATATTTGGGTTAAGTTTGAGTGCCTTTTCCAGAGCAGCAACGGCATCCACGGATTTACCTTCATCTGTATAAATAAGCCCAAGGTTATACTGCGCTTCAGCAAAGTTCGGCTCTAATTCCAATGCCTTTTTGAAGGCAACCTCTGCCTCATTGAGATTACCCTTCGCATAAAGCGCAATTCCCAGATTGTTAAAAGCCTCGGCATATTTTTTATCCAACTGAACCGCAGCTTTGTGCTCATTAATTGCCTTTTCAAAATCACCTTGTTCATAATACAGGATACCGAGATGATTGTGCGCCGCGGCATCCTGTGGATTTAATTCAATCGTTTGTTTAAACTCGTTCAGGGCCCTGTCTGTGAAGTTCTTTTTATAATATGCCAATCCCAGCATGAAATGTGCATCGGCCTCTTTCGGATCAATTTTAATCGCCTTTCTGAAAGAGGCAATGCATTCTTCCAACATATTCTTTTCATAATAGAGGAGTGCTATATTGTAGTTTGTATCAACCGCAGAAGGGTTCAGTTCAAGGCTTTCTTTAAAGGCAGAGATGGACTCGTTAAACGCATTCTTCTTTTTGTATGCCAGGCCGAGATCATTGTAAGCGTCCGCCCTTTCCGCCGTTTGCTGGGGTTTATAGGAAGATATAGCCGCAAGTAACTCAGCAACGGCATCGTCCCATTTATCATTTTCATAATACGCCTTTCCCAGATAGTGATGTAATTCCCCATCGTCTTTTATCCGATCAGATGCCAGTTTCAGTTCCTCCAGGGCATCTTCGGTCATTCCTTTTTTGAAATAGGAAATGCCCAAGGCCTTGTGCTGTTCCGGTGTGGCTGCACCGGTAATCTTATCGGTAATTGAGTTGAGATACCCCTTTTGCGGTTCCTTTTCCGCCGTGGCATAATGTGAAGTTTGGCATGATATGGAAACGGTAATCAGAAATGGAAGTATCCAGAATTGCTTTTTTATATTCACGATTTTATGAATCAAAACAAACAGGCAGGAATTAAAATTAATTATTAAATTACAAAACTCTCTCATGGGAAAAACACTGTTTCAAAAAGGCGTAAATGTTCAATTTATCAAAGGAATATCTCAATGTCAAACAGTTATTCACAGTGGTTTTTGTCCGATCTTACGATTCGGTATTTCGTATACTGTTTAAAGAGAATTAACCTTTCCCATTCTCCATTATATGTCGAGATATGTCGAGAGAATATACCCATACGGCTTCCTATCTTTGAGAAAGTATTGCCTGACATGCTAACGGCGATAGGAAAGTGGCATCGTGGTAAAACGGTGAATAAAGGTAACTATTCAGCATATTGTCGTCCACAAGCACTCCGGGCAAGCACAATATTGATTCGTAATCCCAAAGGGATGTCATTATTATAGTACATCGTTGTGTAAATATAATTAACCCCGAAGGGGTGGCATAGTATCGTCATTTCCGCGATATTTCACCCCTAATGGGGTTGAATCTTGTGGTGTCTGTTTTTGCTATAATCATGTCATCCCTTTGGGATTTTCACGTCTGCTTGTATTCTCTATTGATCTTTTAACTATTCTAAAAAAATATCTTCTGTCTGTTTCACTGAGTAGTTACGAATAAAGTAGAATACTAAATGTCTCATAATAGAATACACATTGGATTATCTGCTTTAGTTCTTAAATAATATAAAAATAAGAACATGCAATAAAACAATACTACTATGAGACCCTGAATAACAACTCATACATACAATTATCATCTGGGTGAATGTAGACAAATGACATGTTGCCGGAACATTGAGAGTTATCAAGATTCTGCTTGCCCATTACTACAACAGTTTTGATGCATGACAACTATTAAATTTGAAGGTTTTCGTCAGATCTCCGCTTGACAACAATATTAATCTGTGATAATCTACGCACAAATTTTACCTCATATGATATGATACTATCTCGATTTATAGCATATTTCATACGATCGATTTCTATGCCACTCTTTACTTTCTAATTATTACTCGTTTCCCATCGCTTTGCCTACCGGCTAACAATTTTTTGCGAATGAACCAAAATTTGTTTAACACATAGACTTTATAGATGAAATATTCAAATTCTTTACTTCTCTTTTTGATTAACTAAGAAGTTCATAAGCGCAATCAACAGCAAGAGCAAGAGAATAAGCCAAGCGTAAAATATGATGCGAAGCGTTGGATTGCAGTAAGATATATCGAACTCAACTCATAGCTTAAAAAATTTTTCATATTTGATTTTTAACAAGGGAATGTTAATGAATAAAACGGTTCTAATCACCGGCGGCGCTGGTTTTTTTGGAGAGATCTTAAAAAAACGTCTGCTTGCAGAAAACTTTTATTGTGTACGTATAGATCTGGAAAAAGACGAATTAAAGCATCCAAATTTGGTTTCTATTCAAGGAGATATCAGAGATACAGAAACCATCGACAATGTTTTAGCTCAACACAAGTTTGATGCTATTTTTCATTGTGCTGCAATTTTAGCTCATGCAGTAAAGGATAAATCATTCTTGTGGACTAGTAATGTCGACGGAACAAAAAACATTGCCGAGGGAGCAAAAAATACAAGGTACCGAAAATAATCTTTACTTCATCAAACTGCCTTTGGGGAGAGAGTTTAAACCGTCCGGTTAAAGAAGATGACGTAACAAAACCAGTCGAAATTTACGGCAAATCTAAATTGGAAGGAGAAAAAATACTTTTAAGGTACAAAAATTACTTCAATGTTATTATCTTTCGGTGCCCGACCATAATTGATTCCGGCCGTTTAGGATTGCTCGCAATTCTGTTTGAATTCATAGACGAAGGCCGGAAAGTGTGGGTTGTCGGAGGTGGTAAAAACAGATATCAGTTTATCTATGGTCAAGATTTAGCCACAGCCTGTCTAAAAGCCTTAAATTATCACGAATCGGATATTTTCAATATTGGTTCGGATGATGTGAAATCCTTTCGAGAGGTTTATGAGTACGTGATAAAGAAAGCGGGCACTAAGGCCAGAATAGCATCCTTGCCCAGAAGTCCGGCTATACTTGCGATGAGAATTGCATACTTCTTGAAAATTTCTCCTCTTGGTCCTTATCAATATAAAATGATCGCTGAAAATTTTGTTTTCGATACTACTAAGATTAAGAAAAAACTCGATTGGAAACCGACACTGACAAACGAGGAAATGCTTTGTAGAGGATACGAATATTATCATAAAAACCTGGAAAACATCCGAAGTCGTGATAATGTCTCCGCCCACAAACAGGCGGCTAAAATGGGAGTTATTAAACTTTTAAAGTGGATGTCGTGATTTTCTGACAGTTTCCTATGAGTCAAAAAAAGCAGTAATAATTGGCGACGGGCCAGCCGGATTGTAATGGACCCCCAACATTTTAAGGCTGCTTAAATTTTTGGAATTGCAGATTTTACTATCGCGTATGCGGCTTACTGTTGGACAATTATTTTGCTGGACAAATCATCCATAGTCGGATTTAGGGATACTCATTGTCAGAGAAACACCAATCAAAATATCAGCAAACCTTCGTATTCCCCGCCACATTACTTCAAC
>WBZR01002055.1_pt1 | contig 22263 bp, 20 predicted proteins | sample 5204231 | NCBI WGS metagenome assembly WBZR01 (sample SAMN12412403, study PRJNA552823) | activated sludge metagenome | isolation source: activated sludge from anammox sidestream of wastewater treatment plant... | place: USA: Virginia | collected 2017-08 | reverse complement strand
CTGGGCGTCGGTGAGCGGGACGGCGCTGGTCACGGTGGCGTCCACGCGGTGCTTGCGGCCGGCCTTCTCGATGTCGTCGAGCGCGTCCTTGAGTCCCCTGACGCCCGCGAGCTCACCCATCTGCGACACCAGGTCGCGGGCGGACGACCTCAGATCGTCCAGGAGCGGGCTGCTCACGCCAGGCCTCCCAGCTGCTCCTTGAGGAAGCGGTCGACCAGCGCGCGGTGCCGCGCCTCGTCGATGCCCTCGCCGAGCACCTTGCCCGCCGCGGTCAGCGCGAGGTCGGCCACCTGGCCCTGCAAGCCGACGAGGGCCTGCTGGCGCGTCTGCTCCGCCTCGGCGCGCGCCTGGCTCAGGATGCGCTCGGCCTCGGCGTTGGCCTCCTCGAGGCGCCGCTTGGCGGCTTCCTCGCTCTTGGCCACCGCGTCGCGCAGGCGCTCCTGGCTGGTGCGGCGCTCCTCGGCGATCTGCGCCTCGAGGCGCGCCTGCTCGGCCGCGGCCTGCTCGCGCACGCGGTCGGCCTCGGCGAGGCCCACGCGGATGCGCTCGCTGCGCTGCTCGAAGATGTTCAGGATCGGCCGGTACAACAGCCGGTTCAACAGGAACAGGAGCAGCACAAAGTGGACGATCTGCACCACCAGCAGGTTGGTGTTGATCCCTAGCTGATCCAACGTTCGCTCCTTTCTCGGATGACGGACGGCGGAAGCGCCCGTTAGATCACGAACAACAGCACGAGGGAGACGACCAACGCCAAGATCGCCAGCGACTCGGCGAACACGATGCCGAGGAGCATCGTGGCCCGCAGCTCACCGCCGGCCTCGGGGTTGCGGCCGAGCGCGTGCAGCGCCCCGTTCACCACCAGGCCGATGCCGATGCCCGGCCCGATGGCGCCGGCGCCGACGGCGATGCCCGCGCCGATCAGCTTGCCAATGATCTTGGCGGCTTCGAGTTCCATGGGTTCCTACTCCTCCTGTGCGACGGATGACGGTGTGGACGGATTCGTGCGGGCGCACGCGCGATCCGGCACCGGCGCGCCCGCGGCTCCCCGGCTAGTGGTGCGACCCACCGTGGTCGGGGCCGTGGTGCGCGGTGATGGCCTGCTGCATGAACGCCAGGATCAGGATGGCGAACACGTAGCTCTGGATCAAGCCGACGAACAGCTCGAGGCCGTAGATCGGCAGGACGACCAGCAGCGGCAGCAGGAACGGGAAGACGAACAGCAGCGTCTGGCCGGCGAAGATGTTGCCGAACAACCGGAAGCTGAACGTCAGGATGCGCATGACTTCGGAGATGAGCTCGAGGAGGCCGACCATCAGCATGATCGGGCCTTCCTTGAAGTTGAAGAACTTGGACAGGTAGCCCGCCCCGAGCTGCCGGAAGCCGGCGAACTCGACCACGACGAACGCGATGAGCGCCAGGGCGAGCGTGACGTTGAGGTCGCTGGTGGCCACGCGGAAGAACGGGACGAAGGCGTAGCCGGTGCCGGCCTCCTCGACCGCGTGGACCTCCTCCTCGGGCACCCGGGCGTCGATGAGGCCGATGCCGAACGGCCTGGCGTCCTTGAGCGAATAGAGGGTGTGGTGGGTGCCGCCCTTGGCTTCGGCGGGCGCGGCGCCCTCGGCCTCGGCCACGTGCACCGTCTCGGTCACGTGCACCTCCTCGCCGGGGCACTCGCCGGGGTGGCACAGCCACCCGATGGAGTCGAAGCCCGGCAGGAAGTGCGCGTAGCTCGCGAACCAGATCATGAGGAACACGGTCAGCACCAGCGGCAGCCAGCGCTTGGTGAGCTGCGGGCCGATGTTGGCGAGCGACTGCTCGTGCCAGAACTCGACCACCGCCTCGAAGAAGTTCTGCCAGCCCGTGGGCACGAGCTGCATGTTGCGGGTGGCGACGAAGGCCAGGCCGATGAGGATGGCGTCGGCGAAGAGCAGCGCCAGGAGCGTGTTGGGGAAGGCGAAGCCGCCGATCATGAACAGCGTCTCCGGCGGCACCTGGATGTGCGGGAGCGCGACCGGGAGGTAGAGCTTGCCGGCGACGATGATGGCCAAGACGATGGCGATGGTCAGTAGGGTCTTCGGGTTCTTAAGCCGATTCACGCGCGTTCGTCCTCCTCAGCAAAGCGGTCCCGGGCCCGGTCGTCGCCCCCGGGCGAGCTCGGCGCGATCTCCTCGTAGCGGCGCAGGACGAGCCGCGTGACGCCGATGCTCGCCAGGATGGTGCCGACGAGCGCGCCGATGAGCAGGGCCCACGGCTGGGTGTCGAGCACGCGGTCCAGCCACAAGCCGATGCCGGCGGGCACCAACACCAGGATGGCGACGGTCCAGGCAAACTGCGACACGCGAAGCGCATCTGTCCACACACTAGGCAAGCCGGGATCAGGTCGCATGAATGTCGCAGCCGAAGGGCGAGTATAACACAGCCGTCAAGGGCAGTAAAGGAGGCTGGCGGTCTGAATACGGTCAAAAGGGGGCCGGGGGCGGCATCGGCGGCGGCCGGGACCGCGGCGCATCATGCCATGCCAACCGGGTAGGGGCGGGTTTCAAACCCGCCCGTACAGGGCCCCACCCGCGCACACGGCCCTGCCCCGTACACGGCCCTGCCCCGCACACGGCCCCGCCCGCGCACACGGCCCTGCCCCGCACACGGCCCCGCCCGCGTACACGGCCCGCCGCACCTCGCCCCCCGACCATGTCAGTCGGCCAGCCAGGCCTGCGGCCACACGGCAAACCCGATCCCCGTCGCCTCGCCGTGCGCGAGCGTGTCGGCGGTGGCGCGCACGAGGAGCCGGACGGCGCTCGGCGCGGCCAGCCGGCGCACGCGCATGCCGCCGTCGGCGAGCCGGCGCATCAGGTCGGCCATCTCGCCGGCGCTCACGCCCTCGACCAGGGCGTACTGCTGGATGCCGTGGCCGCCGGCGATGTGCAGCGTCAGCACGTCGAACGCGCCCGGCCGGGCGGGATCGGGCCACACCACGAGCGCGAGGCGGGCGCCGGCCGACGCGCCGCCGCTGGCGTAGACGTCGACCGCGGTGCGGTCGGCGGCGGCCACGAGGACGGCAGCCGCGGCGGCTTCGGGATCGGCGGCGGCGTCGTCGTCGTCGCGGCGTCGGGCGGTCAGGGCGGCCTGGCGCCGCACCGCAGGGTCGGCGTGGGCCGCCGCCGCCAGCGCCAGCGCCACGCCGGCCGCCTCGGCCGCGGGGCCGACGGCGGCATGCGCCTCGATCGCGGCGATGGCCGCGACGGCGACGTCGGGATCGGCCGCCCAGGCGAGCGGGCCGAGGATGGCCAGGGCGCGGGCGTCGCGCGACGTGCGCAGGCCGTCGATCCACGCCTGCAGCGCCGCGGTCGGGAGCCGCCCCAGGCGCTCGACGACGTTGGCCGCGGCGCCCGGCCGCACGGAAGCGGCGAGGACGGCCGCGCGCATCTCGTCCGCCACGGCGCCCAGGTCGCGCAGGCGGCCCATGAGGCGCGGGTAGTCGACCGGCTGGCCGTGGGTCTCGAGCAGGCCGGCGGCCGCCAGCTTGTTGAGGTCGCCCACGGCCGGCTCGGCGAGGAGCGCCTCGAGGGCCGGCACGAGGGCGCGGCCCACGGGACGGCGCGCCCAGCGCGCCAGCAGGCGGCTCATGGCGTGCAGCACGGCGGGGTCGGCGGTGTCGTGCAGCCGGCGGAAGGCGGGCAGGGCGGCTTCGACCTCGTGCCCGTCGAGGTCGGCCATGATCTCCTCGGCCGCCTCGGCGGTCAGGGTCGGGTCGGCGAGGCGGCCGAGGAGACGGTCGATGGTGATCGGGGGGAGGGGGGCGGGCATCGGAGGTGATTATAGCGTGGGGGAGACGCGCGGGTTGGAGCGTGGACGCCCTGGCGCCGGACCGACCGCGTCCCTTGGCGCGATCCCCGCGATCGTGGTATGCTCGCCAAGGCTCGAACCGAGGCGCCCCGGTGCGCCCGGCCGATGCGACCCGACCCTCACCCTCAGCCAGCGTGGAGCACACCGGATGCCGCCGACCGGCACGACCATCCTCGCCGTCGCCCTCGCGTACCTCGTCGGCGCCGTTCCCGTCGGCGTCGTGGTGTGCCGGCCGTTCGGCGTCGATCCCCGCCGCTTCGGCAGCGGCCGGACCGGCGGCACCAACGTCTACCGGGCCGCCGGTGCGCGGGCGGCCGTGCTGACCGTGCTCGGCGACGTGCTCAAGGGCACGGCCGCCGTCGTGCTCGCCGACCGCCTCGTCCCCGGCGACGGGAACGCGGTCGCCACGGCGCTGGCCGCGCTCGCCGCCATCGTCGGCCACAACTACTCCGCCTTCATCCGGTTCGCCGGCGGCGCCGGCAGCACCCCCAACATCGGCGCCTTCCTGGCCCTGGCCCCCGGCCCGCAGTGGTTCGCCGGCGCCGCGCTCGTCGCGTGCGCCGTGTGGTACCTCGGCCGCATCGCGTCGGTCGCCAGCCTCACCCTCGCGGCGTGCCTCGCGCTGGCGTGCGCCTGGCTGGTCATGACCGGCGCCCGCCCGCCGGCGCTCATGCTCTACGGCCTCGGCCAGCTCGTGCTGGTCGCGTGGGCGCTGCGCCCCAACATCGCCCGCCTGCGGCAGGGGACCGAGCTGCGCGTCGACCGGCCCGCGGGCCGCCAGGCTCCGCCCGCGTCGCCCGCGCCCTGACCGTGCGCACCGCCGCGCCATGCCGACGAGCCCGCCATGAACCGCACCACGATCACCCGCTGGACCATCGCCACCGTGGTCTTCCTGGCCATCGGGTGGATCGACTTCACGTGGGGCCACCGCTGGGGCCTCGCGGCCCTCGTCCTCGCCCTCGTCGTCGTCTACCGCTTCGGCGGGCACGGCCCGCGCCCCGGCCGCGGCCAGAGCCCCGCCCCGCCCCCGGAATGAAGGCCCTCGTGGCCGGCGCCGGCGCCGTCGGGAGCTGGGTCGGCGGCGCCTTGGCTGCCGGCGGCGCGGACGTGACGCTGGTCGCGCGCGGCGCGCACGGCGCGGCCATGGCCGAGTCGGGGCTGACGCTCCGCGGCGTCGGCGGCGGATGGTCCGTGCACACCCGCCCCCGGGTGGTGGCGCGCGTGGCGGAAGCCGTCGCGGCCGCGCCGTTCGACGTCGCGCTCGTCGCCGTCAAGAGCTACGACACGGCGGGCGTCGCGGCCGAGCTGGCGGCGTCGGCCGTGTCGCGCTGCGTCGTCTCGCTGCAGAACGGCGTCGGCAACGAGGCCGTGCTCGAGGAGCACCTGCCCGGCTGCGCCGTCGCGCCCGCGACGCTGACGACGGGCGTGGCGATCGCCGCGCCCGGCGTGGTCGCGGGCGGCCGCAAGGGCGGCGTGGGCGTCGCCCCCGCGGTTGGCGCCACCGGCGTTCCGGCGGGATCGCCCGCCGACGCATCGGGCGCGCCGCCCGCGCCGATCCTGGCCGAGCTGGTGGCGCGGCTGGCCGTCGCGGGCCTCGACGCCCGGCTCTACCCCGACGGCGCCGCCCTCAAGTGGTCGAAGCTGCTGCTCAACATGCTCGGCAACGCCACGTGCGCCATCCTGGCCTGGCCGCCCGACCGCGCGTTCCGCGATCCGCGCGTGTTCGCGATCGAGCACGCGGCATGGCGCGAGGCCGTCGCCGTCATGCGCGCGCTCGGGATCCGCCCGGTCGCGCTGCCGGGCTATCCCGTCGACGTCTACGCACGCGTCGGCACGGCGCTCCCGACCCGCTGGCTGTTCGCGCTGGCGCACCGGTCGCTCGCGCGGGCGCGCGGGTCGCGCCTGCCCGGGGTGGTGGCCGACCTGGCTGCCGGACGGCCGCGCTCCGAGGTCGAGGTGCTCAACGGCGCCGTGGTGCGCGCGGGGGCGCGCGCGGGCGTCGCCACGCCCGTGAACCGCGTGCTCGTGGACCTGGTGGTCGAGCTGGCGGCGGGCCGCCTGCCGCGCCGGTCGTTCGCCGACCGGCCGGAGGCGCTGGCGGCCGCCGTGCACGCCGGGCGATGGCCGGCAGAGGGATGATCGATCCGATGAGCGACCGCACCGACCCGGCGCGGGCCGCCCCTCCGGACGGCGGGTCCGATCGGGCCGCCGGGCGCGAGACCGGCTTCGTCGTCGGCCGCGTGGACGTGGTGTGGCTGGGCGGCGCGGCGCGGCTGGACTTCCTGCAGCGGATGAGCACCCGGCGGCTGGTGGACCTGGCGCCCGGCGAAGGGCGCGCCACGGCGGTGGTGTCCGACACCGGGCGCATGGTGGACCTCGTGGCGTGCCACGCGGGGGACGCCGGCGCCGCGCTCGTCACGACCGGTCCCGGCGCGGCCGCGGTGGTGGCGGCGCACCTGCGCCGATACGTGCTGTACGGCGACGACGTGCGCGTGACCGATGCCTCGGGCCAGGTGACGGTGCTGCGCGTCGTCGGCCCCGCCGCGATCGGCGTCGTCGACGCGGCCGTCGACGGCATCGTGGCGGGCGACGCGGCCGGCCGGGGCGGCATCGACCGCGCCCCCGCCGGCGCGTCTTCCGTGGCAGCGATGACGCCCGGCCAGTGGCGGATCGTCGGGCCGGACGCGCGCCCGGTGTGGGTGCTGCGGCACCCGCGGCCGGGGGGGCTGGAGGGCTTCGACGTCGTCGTGCCGGCCGGCGACGCCGCGCGGGCCGCGGCGGACCGGCTGGCCGCGGCGGGCGCTCGGCGGTGGGACGACGGCGCCTACGCCGCCGCGCGGGTGGCGGCGGGCGTGCCGGCGTTCGGCGCCGAGTACCGGGCCGGCGAGGGCGATCACGCGAACCCGCTCGAGCTCGGGCTGCGCGGCGTGGTCGACTTCGACAAGGGGTGCTACATCGGGCAGGAGGTCATCGCCCGGCTGGAGAACTACGACAAGGTGCAGCGGCGGCTCGTCCGCCTGCGCTGCCGGGCGCGCGTCGCCGCGGGCGACGCCGTGTCGCAGCCGTCGGCCGCCGGCGAGCGCGCGCGGGCCGGCCGCGTCACGACGGCGGTCGGTGTGGGAGCGACCTGGTGGGCGCTGGCGTTGGTGCCGGCGCGCTGGGTGGACGGGAAGGGGGCGGTCGTCGCGACGGAAGGGGGCGACGTGGCGGCGGAGGTGACGGCGGTGACCGGTGCGTGACGCCGGAACCTTGCGTGGCCGGCGCGCGTTCGAACGCGCGCCACGATGCCCCAAGTAGTATCATCCCGCCCGCCATGCACGCCTTCCGCGCCCTTCGCATCCGACCGTTCGCCCTGCTCTGGGCCGGACAGACCGTGTCGCGCATCGGGGACTTCGTGTACGAGGTCGTGCTGGCGTGGTGGGTGCTGCAGGAGACGGGGTCGGCGGTGGCGATGGGGTCGGTGCTGATCGTCACGTTCGTGCCCGTCGCCGTGTTGACGCTGCTGGGCGGCGCCGTCGTCGACCGCGTGCGGCGCGTGCCGGTGCTGCTGGCGTCCGACGCCGTGCGCGGCGCCGCCGTGCTGGCCGTGGCCGCGCTGGCGGCGGGCGACCGGCTGGAGCTGTGGATGGTGTTCGCGCTGAGCCTGGTCTTCGGCGTGGCCGACGCGTTCTTCCAGCCGGCCTACTTCGCGTTGGTGCCGGAGCTGGTGCCGGAGGAGGACTTGCCCAGCGCCAACGCCCTGACCAGCATGAGCTTCCAGCTCGGGCGGGTGGCCGGCCCGGCGCTGGGCGGCATCATCGTCGCCGGCGCCGGGGTGGGGCCGGGGTTCGTCATCAACGGCCTGTCGTTCCTGGCCTCGGGGCTGCTGCTCGTGCCGCTCCTGGCCGGCTCGCGCGCCCCGCAACGGGTTGCGGACGAGGCGGGCGAAGGCGTGCTGGCGCGCCTCGTCGCCGACACGCGCGAGGGCGTGGCCACGGTGCGGGGCGACCCGGTGCTGTGGATCGGCATCGCCGCCGGCTCGCTGATCGGCGCTCTGCTCGTCGGCCCCTTCCTCGTCTCGATGCCGTTCCTGGTCAAGGAGCGGTTCGGCGACGACCCGCGCATGCTGGGGTACATCCTGGCGATGTTCCCGGTGGGCTTCATCCTGGGCAGCCTGTGGGGCGGGCGGCGGACGGAGCTGCCGCGCCGCGGGCTCCTGGCCTACGGCGGCATGGTGGCGGCGGGGCTGATGCTCGCCGTCTTCGGCCTGCCGCTCGCACCCGCCGCGCTGGGGACGACGACGGTGCTGGCGGTGCTCGCCGCCGCGGCCGTCGTCAACGGGTTCGGGCTGGAGCTGGCGGGCCTGGTGTGGGCGCATGTGATGCAGACGCGCGTGCCCGCCGACCGGCTGGGGCGGGTGGCGAGCCTCGACCAGCTCCTGGCCTGGGGCGCGACGCCGGTCGCCTTCGCCGCCGCCGGCGTGGCCACCGAGCGCTTCGGGCCGGGCCCGGTGTTCCTCGTCGGCGGCTGCGCCGCGGCCCTGGTCGCGCTCACGGCGCTGGCGCACCCGGCGATCCGGGGGTTGGATTGATCCCGCGTCACCCTTTCGGCGGCGCATCCTGGTCGAACATGTACACCAGCACGTTCGTGTCGACGAAGACCCTTTCGCTCACGGAGATCGTCTCGGGTCCATCGATTCCCGCCGCGCCGGCTCGTGGCGCGTTGCACCACCGAATCCGCAGAGGTGGAGTTGGCGTGCGGCCGCGGGCCTTGACAAAGCCATGGGCACCTTCGTATAATGGCCATACGCAGAACGGACCAAGAAGCCTCGTCCACGCCCGTTCCCCCCTGTCCCGTGGGCAGACTTGGCTTCTCGGTCCGTTCTAGCAAGTCGATTGGCTGCGTACCGTTCGACCTGCAAGCGTGCCGCGCCTCCCAAACAAATACGGCGCGGCCCTCACCCTAGTCGCATTGTTAACGGTTGACAGGTAGCCGAAGATACGGGCGCAGGCCGCCGAGTTGAAAACTCGCGGCCTCGCGACAGACCGGAAGCCCTGCCCCGACCCGCACACGCAGCCCCCGAAAAAGACAATCGGCATCGAGCCTTCGCTCGATGCCGATGCTTCTTGTTTCGCCCACGTGCGCGGGGTCGGCGCCTTGCCGATCCCGGGCCCGGTGTGGCAGTCGCGTCAGGGCTGGCTCGGCGGGGCCACCGGTTCCGACGCGCCCGGCGCGGCTCCCCCGCCGCCCGGCTCCTCGGTGCCGCCGCCCGGCGCCGGCGTGGCCGTCGGACCCATCGGGACCATGATGATCTCCGGCGGCTCCGCGGTGGCCGTGGCCGGCGCGGCCGGATCCGCCGCGCCCGGCGCCGCGTTGCCGCGGTCCGCGTTGCGGTCGTCGTCGTCGTCGTCGCGCCGCGGCTCGCTGCCGCTCTGGGCGAAGAAGTCCACCGGCAGCGGCGGCTGCGCCGAGGCGGGGTCGCCGCCCGAGGCGTTGGGATCCGCCGGCACCGGCGCCACCACGGCCGGGCGCTGCGCCTCGACGCCCGTCGGCTGCGTCGACCGCGCCCGGTCGTCCGGCGGCAACGGCCGCTCGACCGGCATCGGCACGGACAGCGACGGGGCTTCGGACGCCGCGGGCGCCGCCGTCGGCACGGCCAGGGCGTTGACCGGCGGCGCGACCTCGGCCAGCCAGTCGCGGAGCGCCGTGCGCGCCGCGTCGTCCACCCAGGCCTCCACCGGCACGCCCCGGTCGACCAAGCTGCGCAGCCCCTCGCCCAGGCGCTCCTGCGACGCGCGCGGCAGCCGCCGGATCTCGATCATCGCGTTGTCCTGGCCCGCGAACCAGTCGCGGATGGCCGACTCGGCGATCGGCTGGCCCGGCTCGAGCAGGCGCGCGAGCTCGGCCTTCCGGTGCGCCATGAACCTGACCTCGAGCTCGGCCTTGCGCGCGGGGTCGAACGCGAACAACATCTGCGCGCTCTCGCCCAGGCGTTTGACCTGGTAGAACGCATCGCCCGGCAGGCTGTCGGCGGCGGCGGTCGAGACCCGGGTGACGCCGACGGCCAGGACCATCGTGGCCGCGATCGCCGAGAACGCGCCGGACCACGCGCGCCGGGCCAGCCGAGCGCGCGGCCAGTTGGCCACGGCGGTGAGGAGCGTCCGGGCCGGCCACCGCAACGCGGCCTGTCGCGACTGCAGCGCCGCCGCGCGCTTGCGCGCCGCCATCGCCATCACGAGCTGCTTGCCTTCGGCCACGCGCTCGGGCGCCGGACCCGGGACCTCGGTGGTGTGCATCCGCCAGGCGGCGATCAGGAGCGGCCGCATGGCCGGCGCCGCCGTCTCGAGCATGCTGGCGAGCGGCACGCCCGCCTTGAGCTCGTTGATGTAGCCCTGGGTGACCTCGACCTCGCGGCGCCGCTGGACGACCGCGTCGAGGAGCGCCTGCTTGCCCTCCAGCCGGCGCGACGGGCCCGGGATGTCCATCCGGACCCATGCCGCCGCGGCGAGGGCGGGACGCAGCTCGTCGGCTTCCTCGGGGTGCATGGCCAGCACCGCCTCGAGGTCCTGCCCGCTATTCAATTGGGCGAGGCAAGCATCGACGAGATGCTCAAGCGGTGGCTTCACCTTGCTCTCCCAACACGCGTCCCAACGCTGCCAAGGCCCGGTGCTGAAGCGACTTGACGGCCCCCTCGGTCTTGCCGAGGACCTGGGCCACCTCGATGTTGCTCAGACCGTCCACGAACTTGAGGATGATCACCTGTTGCTGCTCATCCGTCAGGTCCGCCAACGCCTCCCGCAGCGCCTGATGCGAGAATTGTACGTCCAGGGAATGGAGCGGGTGCTCGGTGTTGGCCACCAGCTTCTCCTCGAGCGACAACGACGGTTGGACCGGTTGCCTCCGGAAGAAGTCCACCACGAGGTTGCTCGCGATGCGGTACAGCCATGCCGAGAACGGGATCCCGCGGAAGGTGAAGCCGTCGATGGCTTCCATGGCCTTGAGGAAGACCTCCATGGTCATGTCCTCCGCGGCCGTCTGGTCCCCGATCCGGTAGTAGACGTACTTGTATACTCCGATGTAGTACCGCTCGTAAATCTCACCGAACGCAGCAGGGTCGTACTCCTGCGCCCGGCGGATCAGTTCGTGCTCGTCATGCACGGGCGGTTCCTTCACAGTGTAATAACGGGAGAATCGCGGCGAAGATACGGCCGGCGCGATTAATTTTGGGTGAGCGGGGCACGCGCCGGCTTAATATGCCTTAATCTTACCCCATCGGAGGCCTCTGGGTCAACGCACACTACCGCACGCGCCCGAGCTTGGCGCCGCGCCCGGGCCCGGACGCGCCCGCCGGCCATGCCAGCGCAAAGATATCATTGGCCAGCGCCCAACGCAAGGGCGTGGCCATCCCGAGCCGCATCAGCCGCCGTGCGAGCGGCCGGCCGGCGACGGCGTAGCCCCGGTCGCGTGCCGGATCGGGGTAGCGCCGGCCCCCGGCCCGCGCGGCGTGGCGCGTCGTCCAGTCTTCCACCCACACCCGCGACGCGAGGCCCGCCGACCCGAGGGCCCGGTGCAGGCGCCAGGGATCCTGCTCGTTGACGTGCACGGCGCGCTCGTAGTCCGAGCGGGGCTGGGCCGGCAGGTCGGGCCGCGCGAGTCGCAGCCAAGGGTAGGCGATGGCAAGGGCCCAACGGTTGGGCAACGTATGAATGATGACGTAGCCGTCCGAACGGACGATACGGCGGACTTCGGCCAGGGCGGCTGCGAGCTGCCAGGGGTGGAGGTGCTCGACGACGTCGAGCATCAGCACGCGGTCGGCGCTCCCGTCGGCCAGCGGCAGCGCCGTGGCGTCGGCGGCGACCAGGGCCAGCCGCGCCGCCGCGCGCCCGCCGCCCAGGACGGCGCCGGCGGTGCGGCGCGCGAGCGCCAGCCCGCCGGGGCTGTAGTCCACCGCGGTCACCCGCGCGCCGCGCCGCGCCGCGTGCACGGCCGCCTCGCCGCGCCCGCAGCCGACGTCGACCACCGTCATGCCGGGCCGCAGGTCGGCCAGCGCCAGGGCGCGGGCCAGGCGGGGCCGGAGCGGCCGGCCGCCGGCCGCCACGAAGGCGGCGTGCTCGCCGGCGGCGAAGTGCTCGAGGAGGTCGGCGCTGTACCAGCGGGCGGGGACGGGCGCGGGCCTGCCGCTCACGGGTAGGCGGCGTCGCCGGCGAGCGGCGCCGTCCGCTGGACCCACGGCAGCACGAGGGCCGCGTGCGGCCGGCACAGGCGCACCGCCACGTCGTCGACCGCCACCGCCGTCACCGCCCCTGGCGTCATGCCGGCGCCCCGGTTGAGCACCGCGACGTAGACCTCGTGATCCCTGCCCCGCGCCGCGGCGAGGTCGACGTCGAAGGCATGGCGCGTCCACGCCTCCGGATCCCCCGCGGGCGTCGGGCCGAGGAGCACGGTGCGCACACCGTCGGCCGGCCGGCGGAGCTCGACGACGACGGCGTCGTCGGCTGCGGCGACCAGCGGGCGCAGCCACAGCGTCACCGTCGCGCCGACCGCATCGGCCGGCACGTGGAAGCGCCGGGCGGCGGCGGCATAACCGAACCGATCCGCGCCGGGGTCCGCCAGCCCCAGCCGCAGCGCCCGCCGCCCGCTCTGCACGGGCGCCTCGATCGTCGCCGCTTCGACGTCGCCGGTCAGGCGCCAGCCGGCGGCCGCGAGGTCGGGCTCCTCGAAGCCGCCGCCGACGACGTCGGTGCAGCCGGGGGGCGGGGTCGGCGAGGACGGCGTGCGCCTGGCCTCGGCGGTGGCCGACGCGGCGCCGGTCGCGGTCGCGGGCGCCGCGGTGGCAATCGGCGTGCGGGCGTCGGGCGTCGGCGGCGCGGTGGGCCGCGGCGGCGTGGCCGTCTCGGCGGCCGTCGGCGACGGCGGGGCAACGGGGGTCAATGCCGCCGTGCCGGCGCCGGCGCAGACCACCAGCGAGACGTCGTCGATCCGGACGTAGCTGCGGCGGCCGTCGCCGTTGTTGACCACCCCGAAGTAGACCTGGACCTCCTCGCCGGCGTGGTCCGAAGCGACGCGCGTGAGGTCGAACGTGTACGGCGTCCACGCGCCGGTCGCGGGCAGCACGGCATCGCCCAGCCCGAGCGTCGCGCCGGAAGGCGACAGGATGCGCACGACCCGCCGGTCGGCGTCGTCGCCCTGGGCGCGGACCGCGAACGCCAGCCGCGCGGCGCCGGGCCGGGCCGGCAGGCGCACGGTCTGGGCGGCCGACGCGAAGGTCTGGGCGGTGTCGGGCTCGTCGTTGCGCAGGCCGACGAACATGGCCGCGAGCCCGGTGCGGACGTCGTAGCGGGTGTAGGCGGCGCGGTTGCGGCGCCACGCGGCCGTCTCGGTCTCGAAGCCGCCCTCGGCGACGTGCTCGGCGCAGCCCCCGGGCAGCGCGGTCGGCGCGGCCGCCGGGCGCGTGGCGGACGGCCGCGGCGGGACCGCGGTGGGCGGAGGCACCGGTGTCGCCGTCGGCCGGCCCCGCAGCTCGCCCATGCGCACCGCCACCGCGCCGCGCACGGCCGCCAGCCGGCCGTACGTCCCATCGCCCGGGCAGGCGGTGTGCCCGGGCAGGGCGTCGCGGTGGCCCATCACGCTGTGGGCGAAGCGCGTGCCGGCCAGCGTCACGGGCGTCACGGGATCGATGCCGTAGCGCACCCCGCGCGCGGCCAGGAGCTCGACCAGGGCGGACTCGGCGGCGGCCGACGGGCGCGAGGCGGCGTCGGTGAACGTGCCGAGGAGCGCCACGCCGATGGTGTTGGGGTTGTACTGCAGCGCGTGCCCGCCCTGCGTGATCCGCCCGTTGACCTCGCCGCCGTGGCGGCCCTCGTAGATGTTGCCGCGGTGGTCGATCAGGAAGTTGTAGCCGATGTCGCCCCAGCCGCGCGTCACGGCGTGGTACTGGTAGACGGCCCGGATCACCGCCGCCGGGTCGGCCGGGTCGTTGGTCGTGACGGTGTGGTGCACGAGCTGCGCGCGCGGCACGGTGTACACCGGCGGCCAGATCTCCGCCCCGCCGGCGTCGAACCGCTTGCGCTCGTCGGCGCCCCACTCGGCGCGCGGGGCGACCCGCGGGCCGGGGACGTCGTCGGCCCGCAGCGCGGCCACCGGCGCGGACGGCGCCGCCGGGCCGGCGTCGGTGTTGAAGTAGTGCAGCGTGACGGCGTCGACGCGCGGCGCGGTGGCCGGATCGGCGCCGTCGGCGGCAGCCGAGACCTGCTCCTGCCACGCCAGCCGCACCTGCACGAAGCGGCCGCGGGCCACGAGGAGCCGCGTCCAGCCTTCAGCCATGGGCGCCGGGGAGGCCGCGGCCGCGGCGCCCGCCGCGTCGGCCCGGACCGCGTCGCCCGGCGCGCCGTCGGACCGCAGGTCCGGCGCGGTGGGCAGCTTCCCGTCGGTCTCCTCGTCGACGAGATCCGTCCAGTCCGACCACGCCTGGCCGTCGCGGCTCGTGCGCACGGCGACCGTGACCGGAGCATCACTGCCGGCCTGCCCCGCCCAGCGCGCGCCCAGCGCCATGAACGTGAAGTCGGTCTCGACGACCGGGCCCTCGATCACGCGCGTTCCCGGCGGGGCGCCGGCGGCGCCGACCGTCCCGCCATCGCCGGCGCCGGCGTCGCCCTCGGCCCCACGGCCCCGCGGGGCCGACCCCGGGCCGCCCGGCACCGGCGCCCACGTCCGCACGTCGAAGTCCGCCTGGCCGACGCGTGCCGGGGGCGGCGCGCCCGGCTCGGGCTCGACCTCGACCGCCTTGTCGATCGACCCCTCGGCCGCGGCCAGCCGCGGCGGGATCATCGGCGGGGTGACGCGGGTGCCGCTGTAGTAGTGCGCGAGGATCTCGTCGGCCGTCGCGCCCCAGTCGGCCAGGACCGCAGCACCCTCCTGGCTCATGCCGGCGCCGTGGCCCCATGCCCGCGCGAACGGGTCGGGCGAGCTGACGGAGCGGAGATGGTCCAGCGCGCGGCCGCCGCAGCACGGGCTATCCTGGCTGGCGCGCGTGCGGTCGGCGGCGCGCGCGAAGAACAGCGTCGGCACGAGCACGCCGTCCGCCGTGACGACGACCTGGCCGCTGGTGGCGTCGACGGCGGCGTCCGACACGTCGTAGCGCACCGGTTGCCACACCTGGGTGCGGGTGGTGGTGTCGACGTTGGCGTCCAGCCCGGGCTCGCAGCGCTCGGGGTCGCCGGCCGAGTCCGGCAGGCAGCGGGTGGCGGCGTAGGTGCGCGAGGCGATCGCCTGGGCCTTGAGGGCCTCGTAGGCCCGGCGGAACACGTAGCCCATCTCGGCCGGGACGACGCCCTTGAGGTAATCGTCGGTGGCCATCGCCACGACCTGCCCGTCGGGCATGAGCACGCGCACCACGGCCGGGGCGCCGTCGGCGAGCCGGGTCAGCGACTCCGGCGCGAGGGCTTGCGCCTGGGTGCCGGCCGCGGGCGCTGCCGGTGCGCCGGGGGTGTCGCCGGCCGCGGCGAGCGGCTTGAGCCGGGCGGCGGCCGTGCGCATCCCGGCGGCATCGGCGGCGTACGGCGGGAGGGCGATGTCGCGCCGGCGGGCCTCGGCGTCGACGCGCTGGTCCACCGCGGTCGCGCCACCGTGGGAATGGCCCAGGAAGCGGACCTGGTAGGTGCCCGGTGGCGGGTGCAGGACGTACTTGCCCAGCGCGTCGGTGGTGCCGACGGCCGGCCCGGCGCGCACCACGACGCCGGCGATGGGCCGGCCCGTGACGAGGTCGGTGACGGTGCCGAAAAGCGTGCCGGTGGCCGGTGCGGCCCCGCCGCCGGGCGTCGGGGTGGCGGCTGGCACCGGCGCGGCCAGCACGCGGGACGGGGGTGGGGCGAGCCGGGTGGAGCCGGCGGCCGTGGCGAGCGAGAGCAGCGCGAGCGCGCGCGCGGCGCGCCGCCCGGGGATCGGGCGGCGGCGCCGACCCGGCTCAGTCATGCGCCGGGTCGACCGGGTCCTGGCCGAAGAGGTCGCGGAAGTCGCCGTCGAACTCCGCCAGGAAGGCCGACATGTCGAGCACGTCGTCGACCTCGACGGGCGGGAGGTCGGAGAAGTAGCGCCGCTCGGCGCGCGTGAGCTCGGTGACGAGCTCGACCTCGGGGACGACCGGGGCGCGGCCGGCGGGGACGCCGGCGGCGTTGGGCTTGACGATGGCGCGGATCAGGCTGAGGGTGTAGCAGCCGTTGCAGACGACGGCCAGGTCCCACATGCGCTCGTCCACCTGACGGAGGACGTGGACGTCCTCGGCGTGGTAGGCGCTGCCGCACTCGGTGCAGCGCGCCTCGTCCAGGAGCACCCGGATGATCCGTTCGGTGGTGCTGCTCATCCCGCCTCTCCTTGGGTGCACGGCGCCGGACGCAGAGACCGCGCGCCGGGTGGCGCGCGGTCGGTCATTCGGCGGCGTCCTCGGCCGGGTTCGCGTCGTCGCCGGACGCCTCGTCGTGCGCCTCGGTCGGTGGCGCGACGCGGTGGGGGGTCGCTTCCTCTTCCTCGCCTTCCACCGTGAGCGTCACGCTGGCGTCGACGCCCGGCATCAGGTGGACATGCACGGTGTGGTCGCCCAGCGTGCGGATCGACTCGTCGAGGATGATCTTGCGCCGGTCGATCGGCTCGCCCAGCTTGGCCTCGAGCATCTCGGCGATGTTGGCGGCCGTCACCGAGCCGTACAGCCGGCCGGTCTCGCCCACGCGCGCTTTGACGTGGAGGTGCTGGTTGCCGATGCGGCGGGCGAACTCCATCATCTCGTAGCGGATCTTGTCTTGGCGGCGCTGCTCGGTGCGCTTGAGGTCGCCGATCTGCTTCTTGGCGCCGGCGTCGGCCATGATCGCCAGGCCGCGCGGCAACAGGTAGTTGCGGCCGTAGCCCGGCTTGACGTTGCAGATATCGCCGACGCTGCCCAGCTTGGGCACGTTCTCGGTCAGGATGACTTGCATGGGTCCGATTTTCCTCCCGCGGAATCGAGCATCAATGGTATGCAAGGCCGTGAAATCGGCCAAATGCGCTTTGCGGCGGGGCCGGGCCTCACGCGCCCGGCGGCCGCATGTCGGGTCCGTCGTCGCCGGCCGCCAGCCGTGCCAGCACCTCCCGGGCGGCGGCCAGGGTCTGCTCGATCTCGGCGTCGCCGTGGGCGGCCGAGACGAAGCCGGCTTCGAACTGGCTCGGGGCGAGGTACACGCCGCGGTGGATCATCCCCCAGAACCAGCGGGCGAAGCGCGCGGTGTCGGAGCGCCGGGCCGAGGCGTAGTCCACCACCGGCCCGGGCTGGAAGAACAGCCCGAACATCGAGCCGACATGGCCGGCCGCCACCGGGACTCCGGCCGCGGCCGCGGCGGCCGCCAGGCCGTCGACCAGGCGCGCCGTGACGCGCTCGAGCCCGGCGTAGACCGCGGGGTCCGCCAGCGCCTCGAGCTGCGCGATGCCGGCGGCCATGGCCAGCGGGTTGCCGGAGAGCGTCCCCGCCTGGTAGACCGGGCCGGCCGGCGCCACGCGGTCCATCACGTCCGCCCGACCGCCGTAGGCGCCCACCGGAAGCCCGCCGCCGATGACCTTGCCGAGCGTGACGAGGTCGGGCCGCACGCCGAAGCGCGCCGCCGCGCCGCCATGGGCCACGCGGAAGCCCGTCATCACCTCGTCGAAGACGAGCAGCGCGCCGTGGCGGTCGCACCGCGCGCGCAGGCCCTCGAGGAAGCCCGGCAGCGGCGGCACGAGGCCCATGTTGCCGACGACCGGCTCGAGGATGACGGCGGCGACGGCGCCCGCGTGCGCTTCCAGCGCCCGGTCGACCGCGGCCAGGTCGTTGAACGGCACCGTCAGCGTGTCGGCCGCCGCGCCGGGCGTGACGCCCGGCGAGTCGGGCAAGCCGAGCGTGGCCACGCCGGATCCGGCGGCGACCAGCAGGTGGTCGGCGTGGCCGTGGTAGCAGCCCTCGAACTTGACGAGCTTGGCGCGGCCGGTGAACGCGCGGGCCACGCGCAGCGCGCTCATGGTGGCCTCGGTGCCGCTGTTGACGAACCGGACGCGCTCGACGACGGGCATCGCGGCCATGATGAGCTCGGCGAGGCGCGTCTCGAGCGCGGTCGGCGCGCCGAAGCTCGTGCCGCGCCCGGCCTGGTCGCGGATGGCGGCGACGACGGCCGGGGGCGCGTGCCCGAGGATCATCGGCCCCCACGACCCGACGTAGTCGATGTAGCGGTGGCCGTCGGCGTCCCACACGTGGGCGCCGCTGGCGTGGTCGATGAACAGCGGCGTGCCGCCGACGGCCCGGAAGGCCCGGACGGGGCTGTTGACCCCGCCGGGCATGCGCACCCGCGCCGCGGCATAGAGGGCCTGGGAACGGTCGAAGGCGCCCACGCCCTACCGCCCCCGCCTCAGCACCGACCGCCCGGCGTAGGCGCCGGCGTCGCCGAGGGCCTCGGCGATGCGCAGGAGCTGGTTGTACTTGGCGACGCGGTCGCTGCGCGCCGGCGCGCCGGTCTTGATCTGCCCGGCGTTGGTGGCCACGGCGAGGTCGGCGATGGTGGTGTCCTCGGTCTCGCCCGAGCGGTGCGAGATCACGGCGGTCCAGCCGGCGCGGTGCGCGATGCGGACGGCGTCGAGCGTCTCGGTCAGCGTGCCGATCTGGTTGAGCTTGACGAGGATGCTGTTGGCGGCGCCGAGCTCGATGCCGCGCGCGAGGCGGGCGACGTTGGTCACCAGGAGGTCGTCGCCCACGACCTGCACGCGGTCGCCGACGGCGCCGACCAGCGCGCGCCACGCGTCCCAGTCGTCCTCGGCCAGGCCGTCCTCGATCGACACGATCGGGTAGCGCCGCACCCAGTCCGACCAGAAGTCGACCATCTCGGCGCTCGCGAGCGTCCGTCCCTCGCGCGCCAGGCGGTACGCGCCGCCGTCCCACAGCTCGGTGGCCGCGGGGTCGAGCGCCAGCACGATGTCCTCGCCCGGCCGGTAGCCCGCCGCCTCGATGGCGCGCAGCACGACCTCGACCGCGGCGTCGTTGGTGGGCAGGCGCGGCGCGAAGCCGCCCTCGTCGCCGACGTTGGTCGACTGCCCGTCGTCGTGCAGCACGCGGCCGAGGCTGTGGTAGACCTCGACGGCCCAGCGCAGCCCCTCGGCGAACGTCGGCGCGCCGACGGGCATGATCATGAACTCCTGGACGTCGGCGGAGTCCGAGGCGTGCTTGCCGCCGTTCAGGATGTTGAACATCGGCACCGGCAGGCAATGGGCGTCGGCGCCGCCGAGGTAGCGGTACAGCGGCAGGCCGGTCGACGCCGCCGCGGCGCGCGCCGTGGCCAGGCTGACGGCGAGGATGGCGTTGGCGCCGAGGCGCCGCTTGTTGGGCGTGCCGTCGAAGTCGATCATCCGGTGGTCGACGCCGCGCTGGTCGAGCGCGTCCATGCCGAGGATCTCGGGCGCGATCTCGCCGTTCACGGCGCGCACGGCGGCCTGCACGCCCTTGCCGCGGTAGCGCCCGGCGTCGCCGTCGCGCCGCTCGACGGCCTCGTGGGCGCCGGTCGAGGCGCCCGACGGCGCGATGGCGCGGCCGACGGCGCCGTCTGTAAGGCGCACCTCGGCCTCGACCGTGGGGTTGCCGCGCGAGTCCAGCACCTCGCGCGCGACGACATCTGTGATGCGGCTCACGCTTTGCCCTCCGTGTGTGGCGGTCGTGGGGTGGCGGTGGTTGGAATCGCGGTCCGGGCACGCCCCGTGCGGGACGGGGTCACGCCCCGCCGCCGCGCGCGGCGCGTGCCGTCGTCTCGCGGAGCGCGGACTCGGCGTCGACGCCCCAGGCGCGGGCCAGGGCGACGGTCGACCACAAGAGCGCGCCGACGTGCGCGGCGCGGGCGGCTTCGGCGGCGGGCATCGGCGGTGGCGCGCCGCCGGCGAGCGTCGCGCGCGCGAGGGCCTCGGCATCGCCGGCGTCGGCGGCCCCGGCGCCGGCCAGCCGGGATGCCCGTTCCTGCACCGCCTGCGCCCTGGCCAGCGCCGGCAGCGCGGCCGGCAGGCCGGCGAACGGGTCGGCGGGCTTGGCCCCGGCGGCGCGCTCGCCTTGCTTGAGGGCCTCCCAGTTGCGCCGCACGTCGTCGGCGGTGTCGGCCCGGACGTCGCCGAAGACGTGCGGGTGGCGCCGGATCAGCTTGGCGGTCAGGCCGCGCACGACGTCGGCCAGCGTGAACGTGCCGGCTTCGGCGGCGATCTGGGCGTGCAGCGCGATCTGCAAGAGGAGGTCGCCGAGCTCCTCGCACAGCGCGGCGGCGTCGCCGGCGTCGAGCGCGTCGAGCGCCTCGTGCGCCTCCTCGAGCAGGTAGGGCCGCAGGCTCCGATGGGTCTGCTCGCGGTCCCACGGGCAGCCGTCGGGGGCGCGCAGGTGCGCGATGACCTCGCCGAGGTCGAGGACGAAGCCCGGACGGGGCGGGAGGGCGAGGATGGCCGCGCCGGCGGTCGGTGCGGGGGCCGCGGCGTCGGCGCCTCCTGCGGGGGGCGCAGGGATCTCGGTGTGCGCGGCCGCTTCGAACGACCCGTCGTCGAGGTCGCCCAGCGCCAGGTCGATCCGCCGGGGCGGCATGCCGGCCTCCGCCACGCACCACAGCGACACGGGGTGGTCGGCGGGGTAGTGGCGCCGCAGGCGGTCGACGAGCGGGGCGACGGGGGCGCGCACGCCGTGGAGCAGCGCCGGGCGATCGGGGTCGACGTCGGGGTAGTGCCGGGCAGCGGTGGCGGCCGCGTCGGCGAGCTGCACGGCCGGCGCCGCCCAGCCGAGGCGGTCCAGGACGTCGAGGCAGCGCGCGCGGTCGGGGTGATGGGGCATGGGGTGTCGATCCTCGGGCGTCCGGCAGGCGGGATGCGGGCGCCGGCAGGCGCGTCGCGGGCGCGGAAGGCCGGTTCGGCGGCGAGATTGTACGCGTCGGCCGGTGGGGCCGCAATCCGGCGGGACGGCGCGAGGTCGCGCGCGGGGGCGTCGAGGGCGAGTGCGTGGGGAGCGGGTGTTGGGCGCCACTGCCCGGCTTCGCCGTGTTGGCCGAGACCGGCACGGGGCCGCGCGATCGGCGCCCGATCACCGGGCGCCACCGCCTCCGCTCATCCGACCCACCGCCACAACAGCGTCCCCGCCGCCAGCGCCAGCGCCCCGCCGAGCACGAACGGCGCCGCCGGCCCCAGGCCGCCCCACGGTCCCACGCCTTGCCACAGCACGCCCGCGACGACGCTCGCCGGCAGCGCCGCCAGGCCGACCGCCGCGTTGAAGGCGCCGTACGCCGTGCCGCGTTGCTCGGCCGGCACCATGTCGGCCACCAGCGCCTTGGCCACGCCCTCGGTCGCGGCGTAGTAGAGCGCGTAGCCCGCGTAGAGCAACCAGACGTGCCAGCCGGCGCCGGCGCCGGCGAAGCCCAGGTAGACCAGCGCGTACAGCCCCCAGCCCGCGACGATCAGCCGCCGCCGGTCGATGCGGTCCGAGAGCGCGCCGAGCGGGCCTGCCGCCAGCGTGTAGACCAGGTTGAAGAACACCAGCACCGCCAGGAGCCCGACCACCGACAGGCCTGCCTCCTGGGCGCGCAACACCAGGAACGCGTCGCTGCTGTTGCCGAGCGTGAAGAGCACCATCACCGCCAGGAAGCGCCGGAAGCGGCGGTCGAGCCCCGCCAACGACACCCCGAGCGCCGCTGCAGACGGCGGGCGGGCGGCCTCGCGGACGCCGACGGCGAGGACCGCGACCGCCAGGATCGACGGCACGATGGCGAGCGCCACGATCGTGCGGAACGTCGCGGCGTCGAGCGTCAGCGCCCCGTGCTGCAGCCACCACACGACGGCCAGCGCCCCGAGCAGGCCCGTCATGGCGCCGGCGGTGTCGGCCGCCCGGTGCAGCCCGAACGCGATCCCCCGCTGGCCCGGCGCCACCGCGTCGGCGATCAGGGCGTCGCGCGGCGCCGTGCGGACGCCCTTGCCGGCCCGGTCCAGCAGCCGCGCGGCGCCCACCAGCCCCCAACCCCGCGCCGCCAGGAGCATCGGCACGGCCGCCGCGGCCATGCCGTAGCCGAGCACCGTCAGCGGCTTGCGCCGGCCCATGCGGTCCGACCACCAGCCGGCCAGGATCCGCAACAGGCTCCCGGCGCTCTCGGCGAGGCCCTCGATCAGGCCGACGACACCGGTGCGCGCGCCCAGGACGTTGGTCAGGAACAGCGGGGTCAGGTGGACGAGCATCTCGCTCGACACGTCGCGCAGGAAGCTGGTGAGCGCGAGCACGCGCACGTTGCGCGGGATGGTCCGCCACGCGGCGGCGGGCCGGTCGGGAGCGGCGGGGGCGGGAGGCGGCATGGTGGTCGGATTGTACCCGCGGCCCCTCCCGTCACAGGGCCCCTCGCAGCCGCCCTCGCGCCCACGTCGCTCCCGACCGGCCCGCCGCCTTCGGCGCCGGCG
>WBZR01002053.1_pt1 | contig 22279 bp, 25 predicted proteins | sample 5204231 | NCBI WGS metagenome assembly WBZR01 (sample SAMN12412403, study PRJNA552823) | activated sludge metagenome | isolation source: activated sludge from anammox sidestream of wastewater treatment plant... | place: USA: Virginia | collected 2017-08 | reverse complement strand
TGTACTCAAGGCAGAAGGGCTCGCCCTCCACGACCATCAAGCCGCTGAAGAGCATCCCCCGATAGGGGACTCCCGCTCGAGTAAGCTCCGAGAGCAAGGGCTTGACCACCCGTTCCTCGGTCTTCAAGACCAATCCCTCCGAGACCCAGGCCGCGGGTGCGAACGATCCCATCCCTCCGGTGTTCGGCCCGGTGTCGCCGTCGGTAAGGCGCTTGTAGTCCTGTGCGACGGGCAGCGAAGCGATCCCTCGCTCGGTCGCCAAGGTCAGGAGCGAGAACTCTCGCCCGAGCAATCGCTCTTCGAGAAGGAGCTTTTCCCCAGCGGCGCCCATGCCGCCCGAGTCCATCCAGTCCAGGATCGTCGCCTCGGCCAGTTCGAGCTCCGCGGCCACCACGACCCCCTTTCCCAGGGCGGGCCCAGTAGCCTTGACAGCCACCCCTTTCCCTTCTTCGAAGCGCGCACGGCACCACTCGATCGCCGCACTTGACTCGGTGAACGTCATGCCTGCCGCCGTCGGGACGCCGGCCCGGCGCATCGTGTCCTTGGACCAACCCTTGTCCGCTTCGAGCCTCGCTCCGTTCTCGCCCGGCCCAAAAACCCGTAGGCCACGGGCCCGCATCTGGTCGGCGAGCCCGTCGATCAGGGGTGCCTCCGGTCCGATCACCACGAGGTCCACTTCTCGCGCCACCGCCAACGCCGTGAGCGCTTCGCCATCCTCGGCAGGTATGGGGACACAGTCTGCCACTTGCTCGATTCCGGGGTTGCCCGGCGAACAGACCACCTCGGCCTCGTGCGCGAGCTTCCAGCACAAGGCGTGCTCCCGTCCGCCCCCTCCCACGACCAGGACCCGGCTCATATCGGCCTGCGAAACTCCAGTGCGCTCACGAGCGTCGCGGAATCGGCGTATTCGACCTCCCCGCCCGCGGGCAATCCATGGGCGAGACGGCTCACCACGATCCCGCTCGGCTTGACGAGCGAGGCGATATAGAGGGCCGTGGCCTCTCCTTCCACCGTTGGGTTCGTCGCGATGATCACCTCGCTCACCCCGTCACCGAGACGGCCGATGAGTTCGCGCACCTTGATGTCCTCGGGGCCGACGCCGTCGAGAGGGGAGAGCAGGCCGTGCAAAACATGATAGAGCCCTTTGTACTCGTGAAGGCGCTCCAATGCGACGACATCCTTGGGATCGGCGACGACGCACAGGGTCGTGCGGTCACGGTCAGGGTCGTCACAGATTCGGCAGGTCTCCTCGTCGGCGAAATCCTGGCAGACCGCGCAGAGGCGGAGGGACGTACGGGCGTTCACCATGGAGTCTGCGAGCCGCCTCACGCCGTCTTCCGGCATTCGCAAGATGTGAAACGCCAATCGGCTGGCCGATTTCGCTCCCAGCCCAGGCAGCTTCTCGATTTGGGCGATCAGCTCGGCGAGAGGCCCGGCGAACACGGTCTAGAGTCCGAGGTTCCCGAGACCGGGGACGTTCGGCATGATCTCCTTGACTCGGGCATCGCGCAGCTCGGTCGCGCTGGAGAACCCGTCTCGGACGAGGCCCACGATGAGGTCCTCGAGGGCCTCGGTCTCCGAGGGATCCATGACCACGGGGTCTATCTTGATGGAGACGATCTCGCCGGTTCCCGCGAAAACGCCAGAGACCGGGCCTTTCTCGATCGTGATCCGTTCCGCAGCCAGTTCGTCTTCGAGGTGCTTGGCGCGATCCATCGCCGCCTGTGCCTGTTTCAGGTAGCCGCCTAGCCCCTGGCCGCCAAAGTTCTTGGGAAGTTTCATGGTGTGTCTTGACCGCCGGACGCGAATTCGTGTTGCGCAGCCTCGGCGAGCTCCTTTCCGGTGAGCCGCAATTGTACCGATGTGGTGGCCACCTCCGGCACCGACTTGGTCTCGGGCGAGGCTGCCGCGAAGACAAGCTCGGTCCCGGTGCCGCCTGCGCTCTCCCACGCTTTGCGGATCAGCCCTTGACGCTTGGGAGACTCCATCACCCAGTCGTAGTCCAGGACTCGCGAGAACTCGAGCACGGTCATGCCGTTCTCCAGCCTACGGACCGATGCCCCGTGTAGCCTTGCGCCCGCAGACTTGCTCGCAGCGCACAGCTCGCCATAGGCGGTGAACCAGATCGCTCGGACCTTGTCGGTCTCGGCGTCTCCACTCGGTTCGGGTGGGGCTGGGATGCCCTGCTCGTTCTCCGCAGGCTTGGGCGCCGGGGCGTGCGGCTCCGCGGGTCTGGGGTCTTGGGACGAGGACCGCGACAGGGGCGTCTCGGGGCGGGCGTCCGGTCGGGAGGTCGTAGGTTTCTCCGCGGTCGTCGGGGCCGCAGCGAGGAGCAGTCGCGCCTCCATCCAGGTTCTCGGGAGCGTGGAGTCCCGCAAAGCGACGTGCGCTTCGACTGCCGCCTGCCTGATCCGGGCCAGTGCCTCCAGACCGACCTCCATCGCCGTCGCGGCGGCCGCGGCTTGGGTCGCAGAGTCCGAGCCGGAATCGGTACCGAAGGCCGCCCGGGTCAATTCACCTACCCGGCTCAGCAGCTCGTTCGTGATCGTCCGCGCGTCAATTCCCCGCTGATAGAGTGAGTCCAAGGTGCCGAGAACGGCTCCAGCGTCTCCCTTGCCCAGTGCGAGCACGAGGGAGTCGAGATCGTCGTCGGGCACCGCGCCCAACTGCTGGAGGACGTGGGCCTCCTCGATTTCGCCGCTGGCCGAGAGCGACACCAGTTCGAGCAGGGAGAGGGCGTCCCGATATCCGCCTTCTGACATCCGCGCGATCCTGGCAAGGACCGCCTCCCCTACCTTGATCCCTTCTTGGTCGGCGACGCTGCGCAACCTTCCCACGATGTTGCCGATGCTCCCTCGGTGGAACTCGAAACGTAGGCACCGAGACCGGATCGTGGCGGGCACCTTCTGAGCCTCCGTGGTCGCGAGGACGAACACTACGTGATCGGGCGGTTCCTCGATCGTCTTGAGGAGTGCGTCGAAGGCCTTGGGCGAGAGGTCGTGAACCTCGTCAATGATGTAGACCTTCCGCCTTAGGGCCGCGGGCCGATACTCGACCGCCTCCACGATCGAGTTCCGCACGTCCTCGACCGAGGCCTCGCTTGCGGCGTCAATCTCGATGACGTCCATGGCCCGTCCCTCGATGATCGAGGTGCAGGCCTCGCACTGGTTACAGGGCTCGGGGCCAGACTCGTCCTCGCAGTTCAAGGCCTTGGCAAGGAGCCGGGCCGTGCTCGTCTTCCCTGTCCCTCTCGGGCCGGTGAAAAGGTAGCTCTGCGCAACTGAGCCCGAGGCGATCGAGTTCAGCAAGGTTCGGACGACGTGCTCTTGCCCCACCAGGTCGTGGAACGTCTGGCTTCGATACTTCCGGTAGAGGGCGACGCGGGACAATTGCCTGCTCTCAGTATCGCACGGAACGAGGGGAAGGTAGGCCGGGAAGGGTGCGTCGCCCGCTGCGTCGTCTTACCGTTGCTGCCTTCCGGCCCTGGCGGGGTTCGCCGTGCACACGTCGCGCAGTTCCCGGCGGCCGGTGTCGAGCACCCGCCGCCGGTCCGCGCCTACCCGCCGCCTTCCCCGGTCCCCGCCATGCCACCGGCTTGCGGTATGTCGCCCGGTTCGACCGCCGAGCTGGGGCCACGGAGGCCTGGCACCGTGATCAGGTCGCTTCCTGTGCTCGGAGCCTTGATGCCGCGATAGTTCTTGGTCTGGGCGTCCGGCACCTTGGTCTCCCATTCGCCTCGCCGAAGGATCTGGTCGCGCGTGAGCGACAGCGTCGTATAGATCACCCTTTGGGCCGGCCTGATCTCTTGGTTCAAAAAGTTCTTGTCGGCCATGCCCTCGCCGCTCCAGCCGAACTTGTCCTGGATATGGATCGCGGCGCTCCGCGGGTTGTAGTAAAACTCTATCAGGTACTTGTCGTCCACGAACGGGTACATGGTCAGATCGCGGCTCATGTCAATCTTTCGGTTGAACGACTGGTTTCGCACGAACAGCTGATCCTGCAAGAAGGTCTGATCCTTGGGCGGAGTCAGCTCGACCTGGGTTCCCTGGTTCCACTTCATCCCCGCGGGGAGGGCGTTGGGGAAGTTCGCGTCGCGAAGGATGAACCGGATTCTCGTTCCGACCGGCTGGACCCCCCAAGTTCCCTGCACCACGATGACCTTGGGTGAGACCACGGTCACTCGTGCGCTGAACCCCACGTCGAACGGATTGTCGGTGTCATAGATTCCCAAGTTTCGATCTGGGGCTCCCTTCGCGAAGTAGCCGCGCTGCGACATTCGAACGAGCAGGTTGTCGAGGTTGCCCTCGATCGTGTCCCGGTTCTGCCGAGCCGAGAACTCCCGGTCGTTCTTCATGTTCTTCTCCGCCTTGTCCAGGAGCCCATAGGCATAGTCCAGGGCCTTGTCCACCTCGCCGTTGCGCTGGTAGCAGTTGTTGAGGATGTTCCTACGAGCGGGAATCATGTCGTCGTACGTGTTCGCCTTCTCCATCCACGATACGGAGTTCTCGTAGAAGTCGTCAATCTTGTGGAACCACATCCAACCCACCTCATAGAACATTTCGTACGTGTAGTCGTTGTTCTTGGCCCCTTCCATCCCCAGTGCCAGGGCGGTCGGGATGTACCTCCGGTCGGATCGCGAGCCTTCGTCCGTGAAGTTGTAACCGATGTGCCACATGCCCGTGGCGTAGACATCAATCTGGTGCGGGTCGAGGAGCGTGACCAAGCGCACGATGGGGAGGATCGCGTCGTAGTTGCCCTCGCTGAAATAGGAGTCCGCCCGGACCCAGAGGATGCCGGCGATCAGCTCTCGGAAGCCGGCAAAGGCGAAGAGTAGCTGGTCCGGCGAGAGCCCGCTGTAGTCCGCGGTCTTGGGCGCGAAGTTCTTCTTCCAGAGCGGATAGACCGCCCCGTTGATCCCCGCCGCAGCGACGACCGCGACGGCGAGCGCGGCATAGAGCTTGCCCCGATGCGCCCGAGCCAACCTACACCTCCCGCCGGTCGAATACGAGGATGCCCGCGATGAGCAGGATCATCACATAGACGAGGGCGTAGCCGAACGATCCCAAGTAGTAGAGCTGCTCGTTCTGGATCACTGGCCCTGCGTTGATCGCAGAGTTCTGGACGTTGAACATTTGGAAGTTCGGGACGATGGAGTGAACGAGCCTAGCCCCCGCCTGCACCATCGCCGGGAGCTCCTTGTTGTTGCTCAGAACCTCGAACAACGAGCTGAAGACCGACCCCAAGAGGTACACGCCCCCGCTCAGGAAGAAGTTCACGATGGGGGAGACGAAGGTCGAGAAGAACACCGCGACCGCGGCGAGCAGGCTCATCTGCACGAAGAACATGAGGGGGACCTTGGCGAGATCCACCATGTCGGAACCCAGGGTCAACTTGCCCACGACCGAGAAGACGATCAACATCGTGGCCGTCATCATCGCCACCATGAGCGCCAAGGCGGCGACCGCACCCAGATACTTGCCGACGAGGAACTGCCAGCGTTGCACCGGCTTGGAAAGGATCGTATAGATCGTGCGCCGCTCGATCTCGTTCGGGATCAGGTAGACCGTCAGGACGATCGCGATCACCGCGCTCGTGAGCTGGATGACCCCGAGCGTGAGGCTGCGTAGGACGGTCGTGCTTTGGCGCGCCGAAAGGGCCTCCATGCCTGGCGCGACGACCAAGAGGACAAGCCCGATCAGGAGAATGACCATGAGCACCCGGCGGCGGATCGCCTCTCCGGTCGTGGTCTTGGCGATGCTCAGGACTACGTTCACGCTCCTTCCTCCACGGCGGCTTCGGCCTCCACGATCGAAGCCTGGTCAGGCGGGGACTTTTCGAGCATGCTGCGCTTCTGACGCCCCTTGGCCGCGTCGTCCTGGGTCACGAGTTCGAGGAAGAGGTCTTCGAGCCGCTTGCGCCGCGGGATCACGCTGACGATCGTCCCGCCCGCTGCGCGGATGGCGTCCACGATCGCGTTCGGCTCCTCCGAGTCGGGAATGTCCACGATCAATCGGCCTAAGTGGGCCGAAACGATCCTCTCGCCACCCCGGAGCTTCTCCACAAGGTCGTCGGGGCATTGGTTCGCCGTGACCTCGATGCGTCCGCCCACGAGGAGGGTCTCCAGCGGCCCTTGCTGGACCACCTCGCCCTTATTGATGATGGCGACACGGTCGCAGATCCGTTCTACGTCGCTCAACTCGTGACTCGAGATAAACACGGTCTTGCCCTCGTCCCGGAACTGCAGGATGAGGTCACGGATTTCGATATGGGCGATCGGGTCGAGCCCTCCCGTCGGTTCGTCCAGGAAGAGCAGTTTGGGATCGTTGATCAGGCTCTGTGCGAGGCCGACGCGCTGCTGCATTCCCTTGGAGTACTCGCTTAACGGCCGGTTCATGTCGTTCGCCAGGTTCACCCGTTCCAGGAGCGACCGACATTGGGCGTCGTCCTTGATGCCGAAGAGCGACGCATAGAAGCGCATGATCTCGAGCCCGGTCATGTGCTCGTAGTAGTATGGCTTCTCAGGCAGGTAGCTCAGAAGCCGATGGGCGTCGGTGTCGGTCGGCTCTTTGCCTAGCACCCTGGCTTGGCCCGAGGTCTGATAGATGATCCCGAGGAGGATCTTGATCGTCGTGGTCTTCCCAGCCCCGTTCGGGCCCAAGAAACCGAAGATCTCCCCCGGTTCCACTTGGAGGTTGACCTGGTTCACGACGTTCAGGGCTTTTCCCTTCTTCGCCTTGTAGGTCTTCGTTAAGTCGCGTGTCTCGATGGCAAGGTCCAAGAATGAGGCTCCCTATTGGTAGAAGTGCGGGCAGGAAGTATACCGACGAGCGGGCGTCGGCACCGGCCATGTGACAAGAGACGCCGCTAAACCTCGCCATGTGCCCTGCGCAGGGCCTCTTGGGCAATTCGGACATAGGCCCGGAGCAGCTCCGGATCCTTGACCCCTGGTTCCCGCTCTGTTCCCGTGCAGGCGTCCACGCCAATGGGACGGACGCGCTCAATGGCCTCGGCCACGTTCTCAGGTCCGAGCCCGCCCGCCAGGATCACAGGCCGCGGACACTCTGCCACGAACTCAGCTGCGAAATCTGCCGGGACGAGAATGCCGGTGCCGCCCAGACCTTCTTGCGAGTGCGCATCGAGCACGACCGCTTGTGCGCTCGTGAAGTCGGTCGAATCGCCGCGAGTGCTGAGCCAGTGCTCCGCGCCTGGGACATTGTGCAAATGGACGTTGGCCTGGCGGACGAAATGCAAGGGCACCCCGTTGGCGTCGAGGCTTCGCGAAACGATCACAGGACGGGCTGTCCGGCACGATTCGCCCAAAGCGATCGCCCTCTCCAAGGTCACGAAGCGACGGCTCCCGGGATCCACCACGAACCCCACATGGCTCGCGCCCGCCTCTTCCGCCAGGGCCAGGTCAGTCTCGGAGGTGATGCCGCAAACCTTCACCACACCTACCAACCCATGACCTCCCGAACCTTTGCGCCGGGATCGCTCGCCGAGCAGAACGCCGTGCCGATGAGCACACAGTCCGCACCCGATTCATGGACAGATCTCACGTCCTCTGTCGAGTGGAGCGCGCTCTCGCTTACTCGGGTCACGCCGGGGGGGATCTTCGGGAGCAGCTCAAGGCTGGGTTCGAGGGTGGTTTGAAAGTTGGCGAGGTCCCGATTGTTGACCCCCACGATCTCGGCCCCGCTCGCGAGGGCACGTTCGAGCTCGCCCCGGTCGTGCACCTCCACCAGTGCGGCGAGACCCAAGGAGCTCGCGAGCTGACCCAGACCACGGAGCTCGGCGTCGTCGAGCCCGCGGACGATGAGGAGGATCGCGTCCGCCCCCATCGCTCGCGCCTCGTACACGTCCAGCTCCCCGACGGTGAAGTCCTTCCGCAGCACCGGCAGGCTACACGCGGCACGGGCCTCTCGAAGATCCTGGGGTGATCCTCCAAAACCAGGGCCGTCCGTGAGGACGCTCAGAGCGGCCGCACCACTCGCCTGGTAGAGCGCGGCGAACCGTGCCGGCACGATCCCCGGCCACTCCGTCCGCCGGCTCGGGCTTCGTCGCTTGATCTCCGCGATCAGCGCGGGGCGCCTCTCTGCGGCCGTGAGGGCCGAGCGAAACCCCCGTACAGGTGGGGCATCGCTCAGCATCGCAACCGCCTCTCTCAGTTCTTGCGGAGATCGTGCGGCCAATTCTGAGCGCTTCCTCCTCATGATATCGTCAAGGATCATGGCTCAACCTTTGTAATATCCGAAGCGTTCGCATCGCCCGACCGTCTGCCACCGCCTCGTTGGCCCGCATCGTGCCCTCGGAGGGGGTGCTCGCAAGTCCTGCCAGCCAAAGGGCGAGTCCGGCGGTCACCGCACAAATCTCCCCCGCGAGCGAACCAGGATCGCTCAGGGCCTCGATCGCCAGCGACGCCGCTTCATCAGGCGTACCGGGTGCCGGGATCACCGCTGGACCGAGCGCACGCTCGCAAAGCTCTTCCGGCCCCCAGGCAAACTCGCCCGCGCCCAACCCCACGACCGTCACTCGAGTGACCCCGAAAGGCATAGCCTCGTCGTAGCCGTCCTCGTGCCACACTACTGCGGCCCTCTCGGCCCCCAGTTGTTCCAACGCTTCCGCCGTGGGCCGCTGGAGCTGAGGTTCATAGACTCCGGTGACTTGGTACTGTGCTCCTGCTGGGTTCAGGAGGGGGCCGAGCTGGTTGAAGATCGTGCGGAAACCGAGCGCGCGCCGGATCGGCCCGATCCGGCGCAGTGCCGGGTGGTGGTCCGGCGCAAAGAGAAAGCAGACACCCGCCTCCTCGATCATCGCTCGCTTTGTTTCTGGGGTCGCGGAGGTCCGCACACCCAAGGCTTCCAGCACGTCGGCACTCCCCACCGAGCTCGTCACGGCACGATTCCCGTGCTTGGCGACCCTGGCCCCTGCCGCTCCTGCGATGAGCGCCGCGACCGTCGAAACGTTGGGGGTAGGTTTGCCACCTCCGGTCCCGCACGTGTCCACCAGTCCGTCGCCGAGCACAATGGGCACCATCCTTTCCTTCAGGGCGTCGCAGTAACCGGCGAGCTCCTCGGGTAGGGCCGGGCGCCTTGCGAGCACCGTGAGAAGGGCCGCGACAGTGTCGTCCGGGGTCGCGTCCTCGATGATCGTCCTCATCAAGAGGGATGCTCCCCCACGCCCCATGGGCCACTCGGCGAGGCGGACGGCGTCGCCGTGGTCCATCGAACTGGATTCTACTTGCTGGGCCGGGGTATCTTCCAGGCCGTGTTCGGCGAGTTTCTCCCGATCTTGCTCTTGATGCTCGTGGCCGCTGTCGTCGCGGGCGCGATGGTCACCCTCAGCTGGGTGCTCGGCCCCAAGAAGGACACTCCTTATAAGTCGTCCACGTACGAGTGCGGGGTGACTCCGGTGGGCAACGCCATCGAGCGCTTCCCGATCAAGTTCTATCTCGTAGCGATCCTGTTCGTCCTGTTTGACATCGAGGTCGTGTTCCTGTGGTCGTGGATCACCGTCTTCAAGGGCGCGACGATCCAGTATCAGGTTTTCAGTGGGGTCGCCGTGGGAATCTACCTTGTCCTTTGGATCATCGGCGACGCCTATGTGATCAAGGTCGGGGCCCTGGAATGGGACGAGGAGCCGCAAGTCGCGCCGGAGAAACTCCTGCCGACGCCCGTCGAAGCACCGACCATAGCAGCAGGGTCGCACTCGTGACCGAACCTCGATCGGCCGAGGCCCAGGCGATCGTTGCGAACCTTCCAGACGCGCTGATCTCGGAGACCGTAAAGCTCGGCTCGCTGTACCTCTGCATCGAACGCGAGCGGATCGCAGACGTTCTTGCGCTCCTCAAGTCCGACCCTGGACTCCGATACGACTATTTCAGCGAGTGTGTGGGCGTTGATTATTCCGAATGGAAGGAAGAGCGCGACCTGGGCAGCCGCTTCGAAGTCGTTTACAACCTGATGTCGGTCTCCAGCGGGGCGAGGGTGTTCTTGAAGGTGGGCGCCGACGACGGAGAGGCGATCCCGACCTGCATGCACGTCTTCGCAGGCGCAGAATATCCCGAGCGCGAGGTCCACGACCTGCTCGGCATCGAGTTCCAAGGCAACGGCAACTATCCTGGCGAGCGGTTCCTCCTCCCCGACGACTGGGTCGGGTACCCGCTGAGGAAGGAGTTCCCGCTGGGCGGCGAAGACGTCGTCTTCGCTCACGGCACCCTAGGCCCTGCGGTCGAGGACATCGCCTCTCCCTTGGCCGGGGAGAGCTTCGAGGGCACGACGGGCACCGAGAACGTATCGCCACAAGGCCGATAAAGCGCACCGACGCTCCGCACCTGGTAAAAATACTTGAATTACCTGAAAAGACCTGAAGGTTCTCGAACCGGATGGCACCAAACGTGCGTATACTCAGTCTAACGGATGGGCCAGAAATGGCTCACCGTGAACTCATACGGAGAAACACTATGCGAAAGTTCCGAGCATTCACGCTCATCGAGCTCCTCGTCGTGATCGCGATCATCGCGATCCTGGCCGCCATCCTGTTCCCCGTGTTCGCCCAGGCAAAGGAGGCCGCCAAGGCCACTCAAGACCTGTCGAACATGAAGAACCTCTCGACGGCAACCCAGATCTACCTCGCTGACACCGACGACGTCATGCCGCTCGGTCACGGCCGCGCTCCGGACGGGTCGCACGGCTACAACTTCAACAAGTACGTTCCGTTCGACTGGGCCGCCACGAGCAACCCTGCCAACCGACGCTTCTACTCGGAGACGTTCTACATGAACACGATCCAGCCGTACGTCAAGAACTTCGAGATCACCGCGGCCCCCGGTCTGCGTGAGGAGGAGTTTCAGGCAACCCAGGCGATCGCAGCCAACAAGAAGAAGGAAAAGACCACCTACGCCTATAACGGCTTCCTGCACGGGTACAGCGCCACCGCCGTCGTTGCGAGTGCCAACCTTCCCTTGCTCACCGGTCTGAACGGCGCTGCGCGCGTCCTCGGATGGGGCTTCGCCAACCCGGCGCTGACCTGCTCCGACGCAGCCAGCTCGTCCTGCTTCTACATCCCGCGAGGCGCCTCGGCCTGCGCAACCGGCAACGGTGCCACGGGCGCGGTCTACACCACGTATAACAACGCGCAGACCTACTGGATGTACAAGAAGGGCCAGAACTGGGCGTTCGTGGACGGCCACGCCAAGTTCCGCCGCCTCGGCGCGACGTTGTCGCCCGGCGACACCGACTGGCGAACCGACCCGCTCACCGGCTACGACAACACCGGCCGAGCCGGGTTCTACTGGTGGAACGGTTGCCACGCCTGGCTCTTCCGACCCGACTACGACTTCTCGTAAGCTCGTAAGTACGGTCGAAACATAGCCAATTGGCACACGGGCCGAACCCTTCGGGGGTCGGCCCGTGTATTATTGTATGACCCTCTAGGGTCAAGAACGGAATCGGAGACAACCTATGAAGAAAGCACTCATCCTGGCGGTGCTAGCCGCCTTTACCCTCAACCTCTTGGCAGGCTGCACATCGAGCGGTGAGGACGCCGAGCCGCCGAAGCTCCCTGATAGTCGGAGCACCGGCAACAAGAACGAGGCGCCCAGCAACGACAACGCCAACACAGAAACGACCGCTACGCCCCAATAAAGGCCACGACCGTGCCCCCCGGTCCAACGTGGGCCGAGGGGCACACCTTGCCACACTAGCCTCATGAAGCCTGCCATTGCGATCCCACTCGTGCTCTCGCTGAGCTGCGCGACCCTCCTTGCCGGTTGCGGCCAGTCCAAGGAGGACGAAGCCCTCGCACGCGCGAGAAGCCGACCCAAGCCGGGTTTCGTGCGAATCCTCAACTTGACGAGCAAGGATGCGACCCTGCTTTCGAAGGGCAGACCCGTCAACCCAGACGTCCACCCAGGCGAGTCGGGTCGTCTCAATCCCGAAGGCGTAGGCAAGCGATCCCTCGTTGTACAATCCGCCGGTAGCGAGAAGGAAATCGAGGTCGAGCTCGCGAGCGACCTGGGCCACACGATCATCCTCTTTCCCGAGCGCCACGTCCTCCTCAAGGAGGAGCCTCGCAAGCCTGTGGACGGCAAGAACCTGAACGTCGTCTTCATGTCGGCGGACGGTACGATCGCCTCGACCGGTGACAAGGTGAAGCTCAATGCGGCCAGTGGGACGATCGAGCTCGACCCCAAACAGCACCCGTACGAGGTCGCGTCCGGCACGATCACCGTGCTAGGCAAGGAGTTCAAGGTCGAACCGAAGTTCGCCTACACGATCCTTCTGCTCAAAACGGGAAGCGGGCTCAAGCCGTACTTCATGCTGAACACGGCAAACGACGTCCCCGCCCAGACCGGCACCGCAGCCAGCTAAGGCAAAGGGTAACCTCGCTCCAGCCCGCAAGCCGGGCTGGAACCTGCACTGATGGCGAAGTCCCCGTTCATGCCGACCACCGGTACCTCCTTCGAGCGCACCGGCGAGAACTCGATGATCGTGAACATGGGGCCGCAACACCCCAGCACGCACGGCGTCCTCAGGCTGGTGTGCGAACTCGACGGCGAGACCGTGGTGAAGTGCCGTTGCGTCATCGGCTACCTCCACACGGGCATGGAGAAGGAGGCGGAAAGCCAGACCTATCAAAAGTGCGTCGTGATGACCGACCGCATGGACTATCTCAACGCGAACGGGAACAATCTGGCGCACGCACTGGCGGTCGAGAAGCTCCTGGGCTGTGAAATCCCGATCCGGGGCCAATACCTCCGCGTGATCCTTGCCGAGCTCAGCCGTATCGCGAGCCACTGCGTGTGGCTTGGCACCCACGCACTCGATCTCGGGGCCATGACCCCGTTCTTCTATATCATGCAACAGCGCGAGCTGATCCTCGATATGTTCGAGATGTTCAGCGGTGTGCGCATGATGCCGAGCTGGATCGTGCCCGGCGGGCTGCGCGGCGACGTCCCCGACGGATTCGAGGTGAAGGTGCGCGCCTTCCTCCGCGACTTTCCCGGTGAGATCGAGGTGGTGGAGGGGTTGCTCGTGGAGAACCCGATCTGGAGGGAAAGGACCCAAGACGTCGGGATCATGACCGGGGCGCAGGCCCTGGAACTGGGTTGCAGCGGGCCGATCGCCCGAGCAAGCGGCGTCGCCTGGGATCTCAGGAAGAGCCATCCCTACTCGGGGTACGAAAACTTCGAATTCCAGATCCCGGTCGGCAAGACCGGCGACGTCTACGACCGGTTCCTGGTTCGGATCGCGGAAATGAGGGAGTCCGCCAAGATCGTGGAGCAGGCCATGGATCAGCTCCCCAGCGGCCCGGTGAACACTCTCGACCGTAAGGTCGCCCCGCCCGACCGCTCCGAGCTCGACACCTCGATGGAGGCGGTGATCCACCACTTCAAGCTTTGGACGGAGGGCTACCGAACGCCGGTAGGCGAGGCCTATGCGGGCATCGAGGGCTCCAAGGGCGAGCTTGGGTTCTATATCGTCAGCGACGGGACGAACCGTCCATACCGGTGGCACGAGCGACCCTCCAGCTTTATGAACCTCAAGGCTCTGGAGGTGCTTGCCGAGGGCAGGCTCATCGCCGACATCATCGCGATCATCGGCTCGATTGACATCGTCCTCGGTGAAATTGACAGGTAATTACCGGTTCGATCCTGACAAAAATTCCGTACCGAGAAAAAAACTCGACATTTGGCAGGACTTTCGGGCATACTCTGGGTGACCCCTACTTAGGAGGCCATCATGAAACGCAATGCATTCACCCTGATCGAGCTTTTGGTCGTCATCGCGATCATCGCGATCTTGGCTGCGATCCTCTTCCCGGTCTTTGCCCAGGCGAAGATCGCGGGCAAGAAGGCCGTCAGCATCAGCAACCAGAAGCAGTATCTCACCGCCGTCATGATCTACATGCCGGACTACGACGACAACACCCCGATCATTCAGTACAACAACACGTACCGGGTTGACCAGGGCGACCGGGCCATCGGCCAGATCGTGAACGTGTACATGAAGAACATGGACATCCACGCTGACCCGAACAGCCCGGTCCAGCGCCAGGAGCGCATCACGCGCGACCTCACGGATCCGAGCACCTTGCCCGCCCAGTGGCGACAGCTCCAGACGGAGTTCAACCTCGCCATCAAGTCGGACTACGGTTACAACACCCAGTACTTCGGCCCGATGGGCTACAACTGCGGAACTCCGCCCCTGAACTTCAAGGGTCACAGCATCCCGCACACTCAGGTCACGGACCAAGCCCGAACCCTGATGTTCATCAACTCGATCTGGGACCGCTCCGGCAACACTGTCGTTGGTGGCGGTAACTGGGGACTCGATATGCCGTGTCGGCTCTACGCCGGCGGTCGCGACAGCCTTCCTCCGCTCCCGAACTGCGCGGGACGATGGTGGTGGGGCGGCTGGCGCCCAGGCACCCAGCTTTGGAACGAGTTCGGCGGCGCATGGCCCTATCACGCGGGTCAAGCGGTCACCGGCTTCTCCGACGGCCACGTGAAGGTCATGCGGCTCTCCGCGGTCGCCGCTGGCTGTGACGTGCGAGCGGGCTGGTCTGGCCAAATCTTCGACGCCTCCCAGTACATTTGGGACCTGGAGTAACCATGAAGAGGCTAGCTCCCCTGTTCGGTATCCTCGCTCTGGCTTGTGTGCTCGTGGGCTGCGGCTCTGGCGAGACCAGTAACGCTGACCTCGACAAAGAGCGCGCAACCATGGAAAAGCAGACACCGAGCAACCTCGAGGCCGTCGAGCCGCCCAAGGACACTGTGGACATGGGCAGCATGAAGGGCGGAGGAGGAGGCTAACCCACTCCGAGCGGGGGACACCCGCACGACGAGTCGAGCCCGGTAGGAGACTTCCCTGCTGGGCTCGCCTCGTTTCGGCATAAGGGTAACCTGGCGCCCGTGAGCGAACCTGTTCGATTCGTGGCCGAGAGGCCGAAGGCACCCCGGCCCGAGGAGTTGGAACTCCGCTTCAGCGAACGGGCGGTCGAGGAGCTCGCGAGCCTCGCCAGCCATTATCCGGACAAGAAGAGCTGCATCCTTCCTGCGCTTTGGATCGCGCAAAGAGAGTATGAAGGGAGCTTGCCTCCGGCCGCCATCGCCGAAGTCGCCCACCGCCTCGAACGAAGCTATGCCGAGGTCGAGGGGGTGGCCACGTTTTACTCGATGTACAACACAGATCACGCGCCAGGCCGACACGTGATCGAGATCTGCACGTGCCTCAGCTGTCATGTGAACGGTGCATATCGGATCGTGGATCACCTCGAGGAGCGGCTGGGGATCAAGCTGGGAGAGACCACGCCCGACGGAGCCATCACGATCCATGAAGTGGAGTGCCTGGACGCCTGCGACCGGGCACCGCTCTTGCAGGTCGGCGAGCGGTACATCGGGCCGGTTACGATCGAGGACGTTGACCGACTCGTCCACGAGCTGCAGAACGATTCCGGCTCGAGCGTCGTCCAACTCGCCGACGCGGTCGTTCAGGTTCATATTCGAGCAAAATCGGAATAGTCAGCCCGTAAAGTTCACTGCTGAGAGCCAGTATATTTACTGGTATTCGCGCCCGAGTGGAACTATAGTCCTAGACTATGCTTCATAATTCAGCGGGGGTACCTCTCCATGAAACGCACTGCATTCACACTCATCGAACTGTTGGTCGTGATCGCGATCATCGCGATCCTCGCGGCCATCCTCTTCCCCGTCTTCGCCCAAGCCAAGCTTTCGGCGAAGCGAACCTCATCGTTGAACAACGCCAAGCAGATGGCCACGGCCTCCCAGATCTATGGGGCGGACGTGGACGACATGATGCCGGTCTTCCTCAGTGGAGCCTGGGCCGACCTCGGCGCAGCCAACGGCAACGGGCCGAACCGCGCCAAGTCCTGGGTCGAGATCATGAAGCCGTATCTTAAGTCGAACGCGATGTTCGCGGACCCGGTTCGCGGCGATTCCTTCGGCTTCTTCAACTGCGAAGCGGTCACCAACCCACCCAGCGGCTCCCCGGTCTGCGCGTTCCCGCGGAACCAGAACCGGTTCCCGATGTACGGTTACAACTACCTCTGGCTAAGCCCGTGGCCCCTCTGTGTCTCGGCGGAAGGCCGGTCCTTCACCCAGGCTAGCGACAGCGCCGGCACCGTCCAGTGGACGCAGTCCAAGCTGTTCACCCAGAGCAAGATCCAAGGCTACTTCATGGCGAATGCTCCTGGCATGTGGCCGATCATCGCCCCCCACCCGGTCTATTGCATCGTCTGGGACGGCAACACGGGATCCGGCAACTGGTCGGGCGCCAACACCGGCATCGGTGGCGCACCCTACGGCGAGAAGTTCTACACGGCCCAGACCTACACGGACTCGGCCGAGGGTAGCAACACCACGTTCCTCGATGGACACGCGAAGTATCTGAAGGCGGGCGCACTCGCCGCCGGAACGGACTTCGGCACCGCCGCTTTCAACAATGCGAACGAAGGTGCGCAGATCGTGGACAAGGATCGCTACATTTGGAACCTGGACGACGTCTACTTCCCATAGGGATGGGCACGCTCAAGACCAAGACTCTCGTCATCGCTAGCATCGGAATCGTCGCACTCGGCACGCTTGCCGGGTGTGGCGAGGCCGAGAAGGCCCCGACTGCACAGACACCGCCCAAGGCCGCCTCCTCGACCAGCGTCAAGGAAGAGGGCAAACAGGGCGGGATGGTGCCGGACTTCACGATAGACAAGTAGCCCAGAAAGCTACAACGATCCTTTGACGGGCCGGGGCTCAGCACGAGTCACGGCCCTCTACTTGTGTCGAGGGCGCCCCAGAACCAGTAGAATCCGTGCAAGTCATGGGCGAACGAAAACTGCTGCTCGAACACGCGGAAGACCCCGCTTACCCCACCCTCGAAGGCTATCTCGCCCGAGGCGGATATGGCGGGCTTAGGCGGGCCCTCTCCATCGAGCGGCAAGCCGTGATTGACGAGGTCAAGGCCAGCGGGCTCCGAGGGCGGGGCGGGGCGGGCTTCCCTACGTGGATCAAGTGGAACGGCATCGAGAAGGAGAAGACCAAGCGGCACTACGTCGTCTGCAACGCGGACGAAGGCGAACCAGGGACCTTCAAAGACAAGGAACTCATGGAGCGGTGCCCGTTCCAAGTGATCGAGGGAATGACGATCGCCGCGAAGGCCACGGACGGCGACCAAGGGTTTATTTATATACGAGGCGAGTTCGTGGATGCCGCAAGGGCGGTCCGCAATGCGATTGACGAAGCCTATGCCAAGGGCTATCTTGGGAAAAACATTCAAGGCTCCGGCATGGATTTCGACCTTGACGTCCACATGGGGGCGGGCTCCTATGAGTGCGGGGAGGAGAGCGCCTTGATGTCCTCACTGATGGGAGAACGAGGGATGCCACGGCTCAAGTTCCCGAACGCTCCCCTGCCTACCGTCGCGGGATTGTGGGACTCACCGACCCTCATCAACAACGTGGAGACCTACGCCGCGGCCCCGTTCATCCTTGAGAAAGGCGGCGAGTGGTACTCGACCCTTGGCGCCTCGACCAAGAACTCAAGGGGTACGAAGCTCTTCTCCGTGAGCGGACACGTCCATCGGCCAGGAAACTATGAGATCGAGTTTGGAACGCCACTCATGGAACTCATCGAGCTCGCGGGCGGGGTTCGCGGTGGTGCGCTCAAGGCGTGCGTGCCTGGCGGGAGCAGCGTCCCGATCATCAATGCGGAGGCTTGCGGCAGGGCGATCCTAGGCTATGAGGAGATGTCGGAAGTCGGCAGCATGGTCGGCTCGGGCGGGTGCATCGTCTTGAACGAGCACACCTGCATCGTCAGCTTCATTTGGCGCACCGCGCTCTTCTACGCCAACGAGTCTTGCGGCAAGTGCACGCCGTGCCGCGAGGGAACGAGGTGGATGGAGAAGACCCTCCGGAGGATCGTGCGCGGACAAGGTCAGGATGGCGACCTCGAAACCCTCATGGACGTGACGAAGCAGATTGACGGCCGCTCATTCTGCGGACTGGGCGACGCGGCGGCCTGGCCGGTGGCCGGGGCGCTCAAGGTCTTCCCCGAAGAGTTCGAGTACTACGTCGGGAACGGGCGGAGCATGGTACAGACCCCCGAGGCAAGGGCACTGGTCCCAGGCTGGGCGACCCTCGTGGACGCTTGAGCGAACGATCCGCCCGCGTGAACCGTTCTAGCTGGTAGAGCGTGGCTCAGGTTCATCATCTCCAAGCGCGAACCAACAGCTCGGCCCCGTGGTCGAGAGTCGTTGCCTGGGCACTTGCTGGACCCATTTGCCTGGCTGCAGTCCTCCAGCCGTACCGACTCCTTGTCGTGAAAGGCAGATCTATGGAGCCCACGCTCGCAAATCTCGATGTGGTCGTGGCCAAGCGGCCGGAGAGCGCGCCGAAGGTGGGAGACATCGTCGTGTTCCCGCTGATGGAGGAAGAGGTCGTCAAGCGTGTCGTCGCGACCGGAGGAAGGACGTACCGGCACGATGCGTCGGGTACTGCGCTCTACATGCCCATGGATCAAGTCTTCGTACAGGGCGACAATCCCACAGAGTCTTTCGATTCTCGGCACTTCGGGCCGATTGAAGTGAGTGCGATTGACTTCGTCGTCGTCTATAGCTCCCGAAGCGAGCTAGCCTCGCCTAGGTAGACTCGAACCGATCCCGGACGTAGCTCAGTGGATAGAGCGCCTCCCTCCGGAGGAGGAAGTCGGAGGTTCGAATCCTCTCGTCCGGGCCAAACCTCTCCTTGTCTGTGCCAGACAAAACGAGGTGTCGCGAACGAGGGTTCATCGGGTTGAAGAGTTTCGTCCGAGCTTCCGAGAAGACCTCGGAAACTCCCATCCAACTCACTGGTGAGCAGCAAGGCGTTCTGACCGAGCTAGCCTTGGACTCCGCTCGCCTCTTCTTCGTCACGGGTCGCGCGGGGACAGGCAAGTCCACGATCCTTCAGCAGCTGGCACAGAAGTGGAACGGTCAGTGTGCCGTCGTCGCCCCGACTGGCCTTGCTGCCTTGCAGGTAGGCGGCCAAACCATTCACAGCTTCTTCGGTCTTCCGCTAGGGCCGATATCGGAAGGAGACGAACAGATCCGCGTATACCCCCGAGGGCACCCAAAGGCGAGGCTGCTTCGGAACCTTCGCGCTCTGGTCATTGACGAAGTGTCCATGGTGAGGGCCGACACCTTGGACGCAATTGATTGGTCACTTCGCAAAAACTGCGAGCGGGAGGCCCCGTTCGCCGGAAAGACCGTGGTCCTCTTCGGCGATCCTTGGCAGCTCGAGCCCGTTGTTGAGTCGGGAGGGAGCGCGGAGATGCTCCGAGAGCGCTACGCCAGCCCATTCTTCTTCGATGCTCACGCTTTCCGCGAGTCAACGAAGCACACGTTCCTGCTCGAAGAGGTTCATAGGCAGAGCGACCCTGAGTTTCTATGGGCGCTCGATATGCTGAGGATCGGACATCGCGACTGCCTCGATTTTTTCAATTCTAGAGTGGGTTTGCCCAGCCCTGATCAAGATACGGTGACCTTGACCTCGACGAACCGGCACGCGAACGCGATAAACTCTGCCGCCCTCAGGAAACTTCCTGGCGCAGCCCTTGAGTATCGCGGCGTCTTCTCAGGCGACTTTGGCGACGCTTTGCCGGTGGACCTCCATCTCGAACTCAAGCCTGGTGCACAAGTCATGCTAGCAACGAACGGCCCGCATTGGCGAAACGGCACGTTGGGCAAGGTCGTGGATTGCTACCCGGACGGGGTGGAAGTCGCTATCCACGGCGGGAACCACATCGTGCCTCCCACCACGTGGGAGAAGATCCGATACCGTTGGAACTCGGAAGTGAAGAGGATCGAGCGCGAACTGGTCGGTACTTTCACCCAGGTTCCCATTCGGCTGGCATGGGCGATGACTGTGCATAAGTCACAGGGTCAGACCTTAGACAAAGCCAGAGTGGATCTGGATGTGGGTGCCTTTGCTCACGGGCAAGCCTACGTTGCCTTGTCCCGCTGCCGCGATGTTGAGGGCCTAACGCTAGTGAATCCCCTCACCGCGGAAGACCTTGTCGTGAATGAAAGCGTGGCTCGGTTCTACGAGTGCCTCATCCGAACCTAGCGAGCGGCCGCAACCTTAGTTACCTGCGGAGCCGCTGCATCGCCCGCAAGAACTCGTCGGCCATCACCCGGTATCCGAGGGCGTTCGGGTGGTATCGGTCCGCAAGGTACCGGCTCGAGTCCCACCGCGCGAAGGGATCCGCCATCTCCACCGGATAGCCCCTTGCGCGCCACCGCGAGGTGACCTCGGCCACCGCGCGCTGGATCTTGTCCTCGACCGCGGCCTTGTTCGCATCCCGGCGCGAGCCCGGAACGCTGGAGAGCACGATCATGATGCTCGGGCGAACCCGAAACGCAATCCCGACCAGATCGTCGTACTGGCGTACCGTCTGATCGTAGGACAATCCCCAGGGGTCGTTGGTGCCTAGGGTCACGAGGAGCACCGAGGGCTGATAGGCACGAAGCCAATCGCTCAAGCGACCGGCGGAGCGGACGCCCGGACGGCCGTAGATCACGTCCCGAGTCCGCCAACCTCCAAAGCCCGCGTGCTCCCGATCCCGCATGCCCGCCGAGTTCTCGCGACTCGGGCCAACAAAGTCAAGGTTCACGCCGTAATATCGGAGGCGATCCTGCAAAGGACGTCGAAACCCGCCCGGCGACCCTTCGCCCGATGTGATCGAGTCACCCACGGCCATGACCCTGGTACCGATCCAAGGCACCGGGCGACCCCTCCAGCCGACCGCCGAACCCTGCGCCGCCAGCAAGGCGCACAACAAACCGAATCCTAGTCTCGACATCGTTCTCCCAAGATAGGAGTCGGCTTGGAGCGCCCGACTATCAACAGTAGGATTACTGGGCCCACACCGCGGCTACGGGCGACGGGCCCTCACCCAGGTACGTACAAAACCTTCGAATGTGTTGGACGATCGCATGGAGGAGCTTGGTCGAGAGCCCGGCTCGCACCCTCCTCTGCGCCTTGGGCGTCATGGTAGGGACTGTGGCAATGATGCTGCTCGTCAGCATCGGGCTGGGAGTCCAGCAGGACGTTCGGAGCCAGGTCGAAGACCTCGGGGCCAATGTCGTGGTGATCGTGCCGGGCCGGGTGGACCCCATGGCAGGCTTCAACCCCAACCTCGTGGGGCAGAGCGCGTTCCGGGACACCGACCAAGCCGCACTCGCCTCGGTGCCGGGGGTGAGATCCGTCGCCAAACTCAGCTTTGTGGGAGGCGGGATCGAGGCCGAAGGCCTGAGCACCTATCCCCTCCTCGTCGCGGCAAGCCCGGAATGGTTCGCGATGCACAGGGTCGTGATCGAGCAGGGCCGCGGCTTAGGGCCCGAGGACGAGGGGAAGCCGTCCTTGATCCTCGGATCGGTCGCGGCCGATATGCTCTTCCATGGGCAGGAGGCGACCGGGCGGAAGGTCACGATCAACGGCGGGGAGTACACCGTGACCGGGATCGCGGCCCAAACGAAGGCGAGCGGGGGCATCCTCGCCTCGCAGAGCCTGCAGAACGTCGCATATGTCCCCTATTCGACCTTCCGCAAAACCAACCCGAACGCACAGATAGACCGTTTCATGGTCTGGACCGAACCTGCCACCGACCCGAAGGCGCTGGTCGGACGATTGGAACGTACGCTCGCAAGCAGACTGGACGCCCAACAGTTCAGCGTCCTTACCCAAGAAGACCTTCTTGGCCTCGTCTTTCGGGTGTTCGCAATCCTTTCGTCGCTGGTCGTCGGCCTTACCAGCATCGCCCTGTTCGTCGGGGGATTGGGGATCCTTGCGATCATGAGCCTGGCCGTGAACGAGCGGAAGCGTGAGATCGGTGTTCGCAAGGCCCTCGGGGCGCGGTCTTCGGACGTTTTCGCACAGTTCTTGGTGGAGTCGGCGATCACCGGACTCACGGGGGTTGTTGCAGGGGTCTTGCTCAGCCTCGTGGCGTGCGGCATCCTTGCTTCGATGACCGCCATCAGACCGCTCGTGACGATCGGAGTCGTGCTCGGCTCACTGGGGGTCGGGGTGGGTGTAGGGTGCCTTTTCGGGGCTCTTCCCGCCCTTCGGGCTGCGCGGCTCGAGCCGGTCGTCGCCCTGCGGGGAGAGTGAGGCGCGAAACCCGTAAATCTACCTGTGGAACTTGTGGCCTCGCCCCTTGTTTCTTCGCGCCGAGTGTGTATACTCGGTTCTGGCTTCAAGCCAGAGGCGATACAAATGATTGACAGTGAAGTCG